>Ga0307375_10004712_pt1 | contig 12943 bp, 13 predicted proteins | sample TR1MG_FD_202531 | JGI IMG/M metagenome (GOLD analysis project Ga0307375, IMG submission 202531) | Soil microbial communities from Risofladan, Vaasa, Finland - TR-1 | ecosystem: Environmental > Terrestrial > Soil > Coastal area > Acid sulfate soil | place: Finland: Risofladan, Vaasa | collected... | reverse complement strand
CTAGGAGCAGCAAAAAGGCCCCAATCCCTTAGGACTGAGGCCTTTCTGCGTTGATTAGTTGCGCGGTATTAGCCGCAGAGGGAGTTGAAGTCCTCTAGCGAGCCGGTGACTGTTGGGCCGAGGATTTCGACAGTCGACTTGAGTCCGGCCACCTGAGCCCGGAGGTTGTCCCCAGCGGTGCCCTGGATGCCTGCAACCTTGGCTTGCATGTCAGTGATCTGCTTTACGGCGCTGGAGTAATCGCTGTCCATCTTGAGGTATGCGTTGTGAAGAGAAACGCACTCTGGCGACAACTTAGTCCATGCCTTCTTGTGCTTTGCGTTCTTCGAGCAGATGTACTGGTACTTGTAGATCTTCTTCACGGTCGTCAACTTGCTGCAGTAGCCATTGGGCTTTGGATGCTTGGCGGCAGCCCTTGCCTTGGCCTTCCAAGTTGCTAATGAACGAGCCTTGGCGACAGCTGCCACTGAAGAAGAGGCGCTGGTCCTGGCCGTCATCGCAACAGCGCTGGTCTTGGCCGTTGACGCTGAAGCGGGAACAGATGCGAGACCTGCGGAGAGAATGATGGTGGCGCCAAAGGCGATTGTTTTGCGTAGCACTTTTCCTCCAAGGATTTGAATACGTCTCAAGACTAGACGCTGGAAAGCCGATATTTGCTTCAGGATTGGCTGAGTGGGCTAGTAATCCCCTGCGAAGCATTCTCTCACGGCTAAACGCACTCACGTAGTTTCGATTAGTGCCTACGCTGGCATGGATCCTCGCAATTGGCCTGGTCGGGCCGTTATTCGCACTGCCCAATCGTTTCCAAATCCCCGTTGCGGTGGGCGAGATTTTGATTGGGTCGATTTTTGGGAAGAGCGGTTTAAAAAAGTGCCGCTACATAATTCTTCTCGGTCGATTTTTGCAGATATCGGATTTGCGCTAGTCGGGATGGTGGCCGGAAGCCACCTGGATATCCGACGAATTGCAGGTCATCGGCTGTTGGATTCGGCACTGAAACGACAAGCAAAAATTGTCCTGGCTAGCATCCCATTTACGTACTTCATCCCAGAAATTACGAATGTCCACTTTGCGCCGCTCTTCTACGTTCTCATCACTTCCAGTCCCGCAGCACTTGTTCTGCCTGATTGTTCTCCCATGTGTGATGGATGGCCGCGAATTGCGCCCTCACATCGTCAGAGTAAGCAAATCAGTCTTGAACTTTGAATCAGTCTGATCCTCTTGCTGACTTTGGTGGGAATTGCAAAACAATTCATTATTTCTGTCATGGACGCCGGATTTGCGATTCGCCTACGGTTCGACACCAACGTTATTACTTGCCAACCCTTTCACTTGCGATCATCGCAAGCGCACATCTCGACGTTCCAGATGGTGCCGTGACGATCGGATACTGGAGAGTCAAATGACCAACATCAAGCAGTTGTCTGCCCCGAGCAGCATGGCTACTCAGACCCGTCTAGTTATCTCTTGCTCTCGCTCGCGAGCAAGGTTGGCAAGTCTCTCGGCTTCAAAAGTCCGGTATAGCTTTCTTCAAAGCCAGGTCAACTGTTTAGCGCCAGGTCTCGGGTGAATTGGCGACAAGTACTAATGCCGAAATCTTCTCGATATTCATTGTGCTCCGGCGCCTAGTCAATTGTTCAAGAAGTTGGCCCCGAGCCATGATCATCACGTCTCTGGGCCCATTTGTCACGACTACTTCGTCCGCGTCGACTACTGCAATTACCGCCTGTACTTGGATGGGCAATCCAGTTCCGGCAGACATCCGCGTAGCAACAGTCATCGCGTTCTTGCGGGCCGAGGCGATATAGGGAACGGATCGGTGATCGACGAGGAACGTGTCATTCCTAACTTGAACCAGCTGACCAGGATGATGTTTGGCGTTGATCGAGTAGACACCGGAAGACCCGATCACCAAATGGTCGATATCTCCTAGCGGTCGATCCGGGTCTCCGATGGGAATGGCATGGAAGACCTTCCACGGCGCTGGCAAGGCATTGAGAGTCGAAGCGACTGCCTGTTCACCGGCAGCACCCATGAGCCACGGTTCTGCCTGTTCACGTGGAAGTTCGGCAGCTCGCTTCAACGCTTCAGCTCCGGGCTCCCTGTATCTGTTCTGAGACGGAGGCTCTAGGGCTTTCTCTACGATAGGTGTGGGTTTCAGCTCAGTCATTGTGGTTCCGCTTTGGGAAAGAAGATGAATTCGAACATAGTCTTCAATAACGCTTCGGTGTTCTGAGGACTCGACAGTCAGGACTCCGGTCTTGTTATCAATCCAACCAAGGCCGTTGCCGTCGGTATCTTTTAGGTAGGTTCGATCAAGTCCGAATCTTCGCCAAACTGTGGCTTCAATCTCCATGCGAGTCCTATCGATTGTGTTCTGGCAACCCCAAGGTATGAAGAGTAACCCAGGATTGAGGAGATAGATATGTTCGCGACTCAGGCGTTGAGTTTGATCAAAGATCAATGAGGCGCATGCGAAGCTGGTGTCGGAGGAATTGGGGACGAAGCAATCGAGAACTTGATATATGCAACGCCCGATCAGGCGGTAACCCCTTTAAGGAATAGCCTTCTATATCGATAGTCAAGTGCTTCCAAATTCAACCGAGATGAATGTTCAGATAGATCAATTCGGTTGAGTCTCATGCGTTGCACGTCAGGCCCGTCTGGGAGAGTCTCGATCTTTAGAGATTCGGGGTTGATAGCCCAAAGTCCTGCATCAAATGCTCGATGTGCGCTGGCGTTAAGCAGCAACCCATTCTCGCTACTTTCCGTACCACCTCTAACCACCGGGATGATGTGTGCGGCGTCAAGCATTTGCGATACCGAGATGCCCGTAACGAGACACGTTCCTTTGAATCTCTGCAGGATATGAAACTTGAAATGTGGGTCACGTTCGGCTCGCTTGACCTCCACCACTGAAGTTCTTCTCGGCCCGAAAAGTGCAGTTGGTTGGTGATCAATCGGATAACTGATGAATTGGTTCTGTTTTGGGTCGACGCCCTGGAAAGTTAAGACGCAGATGCGAAGTTCGTCATCAAAGGCATCGAGCCAGGCTAGATCGAGCTTCTTGCGAGCACCGATATTTCGAATCACGAAGATAGGCAACTTCAGGTCTTTTGCGTTCTTGATCGCTTGAACTTCGTTCTCATCGCGTAGCGGAGGTCGTTCAGTTGTCGGATAGTGGTAGAGAATGCCTGTGTCATCGATGTCGTCGTCATAGTGCCGTCCCGTGTGAAGTAGGCCAACGGCTACGCCTTCCGCCGCAACATTCCGAGTGCGCGCCTTATCTACCCAGACACCCGAGGCGCCACCGTAGATGCCCAAATCTCTAACTTCTTGTGCGGTCAATAGCGGCCAGTTTGGTGATCGGCGGGACGCCTCAAGTTGATCGAGGCGATGCTGCAGCTCGCGCTCAATGATCGACACATTTGGGAGCTTAGGAGCACAAAGGCTCTTTCGCCAGCAGTCTAGAGGTTCTTTCAAGAGTGCTGACGGTCAGTCATATGCCCATTTCGTTCGTGATTGCAAGGAATTTACGATCGCTCGATGAACCGGCCAACTCGAGCAAATGGCGCTGCGTTTCGGGATCTACGGAATAGATCACCGATCCGACTAGCCCTCGTGTCAAAAGGACCTTGTAGGTATTTCTAACGAGTTGCTGAAAGGTATCTTCGGCCACACCACGCATATCAGGATCCTTGGATCCTGATCTATCGCCAACCCACCGATCAGTTCGCCAGACCAGGTCTGGTCCAAATATCACGCCGTTCCAGTCATATTCAAAACCCTGCGCTGTGTATATGCAGCCAATTTGGTCGAAACCTTTTGGATCGATGGCCCAAAGTTCTCCTGAGAGGTAACCGCCTACGCCACGGTCTCCCTTGACGTTCCAGGGCTTGTGCCAGTCGCCAATTTGTACATCCATCGGCAAGGTGCCATCCGAGTTGGGGTCATGCCAGGTCCAACAAAACCCCGCCGTGATCCTTGCTTTGTAGCCCTCTGCATTCTTGGCTGCTAAGAAAGCTTCGAGTTCCTCTGGGCTCGATGCGGATCGAAGTTCGAAATTGCCATCCGGTATCCACTCTGACTTTGGCGTATCGTCAAGTTCCAAGAGACCAAGTATCCAATTCTCGTAAGAGCGGCTCCCGCCGCACCGGAACTGCCCGTCAAGTACCACGCGTGTCGTCTTGATGCCTAGTTTCTCCGCGGCTTCCTCGATGAATTCGGGCGTACCTATCTCTCCTTTTCGTACAACCTGATGGGCGTCAAGCAAAAAAACGGGTACTCGGGCTGCACGCAATAATTCTTCTACCTGAGGTTTGCCCGTGCGGTTCGCGGCTTTGGTGTATCGATTCGCACTAGTTGTTCGGATCCGATGAGCCTCGTCGCAAACCAGGACGTCTAGAGAGTTCGGTTCGCTTGTCATAAAAGTATTGAAATAGGCGAAGAGTTTTTGAACCCTCGGGTTCCGAGCTCCGGCGATCTTCTTAAGTGAATTTCGAAACGCTCGCGAGCCCGTGGCATGAAGAACGGATCGTCCTTGGCGACTGAGTTCACCTACGAGCGAGAGAGCGATGACGCTCTTTCCAGTTCCAGGTCCCCCTGTCACGATCACAGCCGTCTTGGAGTTTGACTGCTGCGACTCGCGTACTGCTTTCATGACGAGCGAATAAGCCACTTGTTGTTCGTCCAGAAGCACGAATTGTTCGCGCTCGAGGATTTCTTTAGCTGCGAGATCCATAAGCTGTTTTGTCGGTGCTAATTTGCCGTTGAGTAGTGCCGTCGCAACCGACGACGATTCCTTCGTAGACAAATGCGCCCGAAGAAAATCACGCCAAGAATCTTTTTCGGCGGCCGTGAATACTCGACTCCGCTCGCTTTCTTGGAAACCTTGGATTGCCTCGTTCTTCGGAGATAACCAATTGTGCAGGTAAGCGGCGCCCGATAGATGTGCTTCTGTGTTCTCAAAGAATCTGTTCAGATCCTCAAACTGCTCGCAATACTGACGTACCTGCACACCCGGATGGAGCTGTGGCTGATTCCCGTAGGCACCAAGCAAGACGAGATCGCTGGTGCCGTCAACCGCTTGCGCTGAAGTCCACTGTTTGAGTTCCACAACGACAATGGACGGCCGCCCCGTCTTGGGGTGTGTTCCGCAGAGGACGGCGTCCATGCGCTTACTAGTGAAAGGCAATTGATACTCAACAAGAACCTCAAGATCGCCGAGCCCGCATTCAATTAGTTCTTGGGCAAGAGCAGGAAGACTTGCTTCCCAGGAGTGCATCTCACCGGGCGAAGGACGATTCCCCACTACGAAAGCCATCTGCTCCGCAAGGCGCTTGTTCAAAGAGCCGTCAGCACCTAAGGCACGAAGGTGAGTGGCTGACTCACGGAGCAGAGCCCCCAATTGATCCCCCAGGCAGCACGATGTGATCGTGCGGGTGGGGGCATGTCCTGGTGGGAAATTGTTTTCCCAGACGGAAGCCCGGCGGGCCGCGTTCTGACGTTCGTCAGCATAGCCACGGATGCCGGCGTTGTGGCGCAATTGGGGCTGAACCGATGGAATATGGGTATGACGATTCTGCAAGAACTGAAGTCAGAGACGAGGGCATTCGCTGAAGCACGTAATTGGCCCCAATTTCATACGCCGAAGAATCTGGCAATGGCTGTGGCGGGCGAAGCGGGCGAGTTACTGGCAGAGTTTCAGTGGCTTACGCCCGCACAGTCGGATCTCAGGTCGCTGACTGAAGAACAACTGCGCCTGGTTCGCCTTGAAATGGCCGACATCTTTATCTATCTCATTCGCCTGGCTGATGTGCTTGAGGTCGACCTAGCCTCGGCGGCACGCGAAAAACTGGCGATCAACGAAGAGAGATTTCCGTTGGCTTGATCAGCTCGAAATGTCGCGCCGATTGAAGGCGAGCACGGCAAAAAAGATCAAGGCAGCGCTTACGACGGTCAACGTGATGGTGTGGCCAAAACTCAAGCCGGTGAGTAATGGTTCGCCGCCGATTGCCCACTGGAATGGATTGAGCCAGACCGTGCGTCCAATGGAATTAACGAGCGGGGCAAGCGAGTAGAGGATAAACATCGCGATCGATAGCGCGATTGAGATCCCCAACGCAATGCTCTTCCGACCGGTGAGCGCACCGATAAGTAGGGCGACTCCCGTGAACAGTACGCCTAGCAAAGCCGTTTGAATTGAGGCGCCAATGAGGCCTGAATTGGTTATGACAAGGCCCGCCATTCTTACGCCAACGACCAGGCTGAGAATCAGAACGACTGTCAGGCCAAAGATGACCGCCAGGGCCGCAAAAGTCTTGGAGAGGACGATCTTGGCCCGCGTCACTGGCAGGGCTAGAAGAATGTCGGCGGTGCCGGAGGACTCCTCTTCGGCGGTTGCCCTCGCCCCGGCGGCAGCTCCAACGGCGATGAATATCAGCGGCACCATCATGCTAAATAGTTCAGCACCGAGAAAACCTGGGCCTGAGGTGTAATCGTTCATGCGAAAGACGCTTTTGAACGATGCAGGCATACTTTCGATCAATTGGCTCATGCCCGCGCCCGCGCGCTTGATAGTTGGATAGACAATCAACTCAATTGCCACCATGGAGAACAGTCCAACAGTCCAACTTATCGTGCTTTTCCAATGGTCTCGCCAAGTCTTAGTAACCAGGGCCCAGATCATCGTGCACCTACTTGGTTATTGTGCGTGTGATCTGAACTATTTGAAATCAAACTGAAGAAAATTTCATTTAGGTCAGGTTCGTGCGTCATGACTGTTTGCACATCGTGGGCGACAGCAAGCCGGAGGAGTTCGTGCTCGCTACCAGAGACCTTGCAGATGATCCGGTTTCGGTGGGTGGTCACTTCTTTTACCGAATCAAGCATGCTAAACAATTGAGCATCGACGGGCTCGTCGAAATCCAACTCGACAGAACGCACCGCACGGGACTTTAAATCTACTATTCGCTCGACAAGTAAGAGCTTGCCCACATTGATAACGGCGACGCGATCAGTAAGGAGCTCGACCTCGCTCATCACATGGGAGGAAAGAAGCAGTGTGGCTCCACGCGTAGTTGTTTCACGAACTAACTCGGCGAAATCTCTCTGTACGAGTGGGTCAAGCCCTGACGTTGGTTCGTCGAGAAGAAGTAGATCTGGTTCGTGCATGAAAGCTTGAACGACGCCGAGCTTCTGACGGTTTCCTTTGGACAGGTCACGAATGTGTCGAGAGAGATCCAGATCGAATCGATCTGACAACTGTCTTATCTGCTTCTTACAATCGCGCTTACGAAGCTTGGCAAAGAAATCTAAAAACTCGCGACCAGTCAGTTGTTCATATAACTCAAGGGTTCCCGGCAGGTATCCGACGCTTTCGCGCACGGAAGGCCCAAGAGTGATGTCTTGGCCGAGAATGGTTGCGGTACCTCGAGTTGCCGTAATGAGACCAAGCAGAAGGCGCATAGTGGTTGTTTTTCCGGCTCCATTTGGGCCAAGAAAACCAAATGTCTCGCCTTGTTCGACTTCAAATGAGACGCCGTCGATTCCGAGGTCGTTGCCGTAGTACTTCGTCAGATCGCGAAGCTCTAATGCGCTCACCTAATACAGGGTACTCAGTGTTTCTTTCTTCAAAGGAAGTTTGAGATGAATTCGTGAGAGAAATTTGAGATGAATTCGTGAGAAAAGCGCGAAGGAAAAGTCGGGGGCAAGTTTGTTTTGAATTAGCGCCTTGCTTGTGTTGACGCTAGCGTTCAAGACAGCAGGGACCTTCCCTCCTGGCGAAAGGAATCTGTCATGGGTATCGGATTTAGTATTTTCTTAGTGGCCGCTGGCGCAATATTGAAATATGCAGTGCACGCCACACTTGGCGGCCTCGACATTGGAGTGGTCGGCATCATCTTGATGGTAGCCGGTGTCGCTGGACTCTTGTTGACGATGCTTGTCATCACGCCTCGACGCAAGCGCAGCATCACTGAAACTTCGCATGTCACTTCTGGCGGGTCTGGCAACGCGGCTCCCACGACTGAGACCATGCGCGAGGTCTCGGAGACCAACGGCGAAGGCCCAGTCCACCTCAACTAATCTGGCTTTCGCGGCCCAAGGACATTTCTACGGGCAGCGGGTGAGCAATTCGGGACAATGCTCCAGGTACCCTTGGAACTCGCGTCCCCGTAGCTCAGTCGGATAGAGCGACCGCCTCCTAAGCGGTAGGCCACCAGTTCAATTCTGGTCGGGGACACCAAGGGTTCGCTTTGACGGGTCTGCGTCGCCCTGACGAGTGAAGTCGATCTGTTCAGAGGTTCGTCCCGGCCAGGTCAAGGTGGTGGGCGCCAGCGGTGTTTGCGCTATCAAGGCTCCATGGGCGTAGACGAAACTAGGGCGTACCTGTCTACGGATCAAGTCGAATGAGTCAACTGCTGGATGAAGCACGAAGCTGGCGGGACGTCCTGGAGAGATGCCGTAATCGTCGCCAAGTCCTAACACCTTGGCTGCCCGATCGGTGATCATGCGAAAGCATTCAGCAATTTCCGAAGGAGCAGTGAGTTGAGTGGCCAGGGCACCGACGTGCGCCACCTCAACCGGGTTGGCGGTGCCTAGGGGAAACCACGGATCCATGATGTCGTCGTGACCGAATGCCACGTTAATGCCATCGGCTAAAAGTTCTTTCACTTGGGTTAAGCCACGACGTTTCGGATAATTATCGAACCGTCCTTGCAGATGCAGGTTCACCATTGGATTACATACAACGCTGATCCCCGAGCGCGAGAGGATCCGGCGGAGTTTGTAGCTGTAGGCAGCGTTGTATGAGCCCATTGCGGTGGTATGGCTGGCCGTCACCCGATCGCCTAAACCACTTCGGTGCGCCAGTGTTGCGAGGACTTCAATGAATCTGGACTGCTCATCGTCGATCTCGTCGCAGTGAGCGTCGATGCGACGCCCGAATTGTTGGGCGATTTCAAATGCGATCTCAACGGACCGCACACCATCCTCGCGAGTGTCTTCGAAGTGGGGAATGGCACCGATAACGTCTGCGCCTCGGCGTGCCGCTTCGTGAAGAAGTTTCTCTCCGTTGGGAAAGGAGCAGATTCCCTCCTGTGGAAAGGCAACCAATTGAAGTCCGATGACATCGCGCACGCGATCTCGAACTTCCAGCAGCGCGTCGAGAGCGACTAAGTGGGGATCAGTGACGTCGACGTGGCTGCGAACATGCAAAGTGCCGTTGGCCGCATACCAACGGAGAACTTCTTCAGCGCGATCTATAACGTCCTCGCGAGTTAGTAACGGCTTTCGTTCCGTCCAGCAGGCGATTCCTTCCCAGAGCGTGCCGCTCTCATTCCATCGCGGTTGACCGGCCGTGAGCGTCGCATCCAGGTGCACATGCGGCTCTACGAATGGCGCACTCAGAAGTGCACTGCCAGCGTCGAGGACGGTGCGAGCCTCCGGATGGTTATCACTTGCGGCAGTTATTGCCAGAAATTTTCCGTCTTCAATTTCGACATCGACGATTGAGGAGCCGTCATCGGTATTGAGCCGAGCTGCGCGAACCAACAGGTCGATCATGGTTATCGAGCCGCGACGGCCATCAGTGCCGTAACTTCGAATGCAATTGTGGCCGCAGCCAGAGATGTGATTTCGGCATGGTCGTATGCCGGGCTGACTTCTACTACGTCGGCCCCTACTAACTGATCTCCCGGCAGTCCGCGTAGGACCGATAGCAATTCGCGCGAACTGAAACCACCCATTTCTGGAGTGCCCGTTCCCGGCGCGAAGGCCGGATCAAGTACATCAATGTCCACCGATAAATAGACCGGAGCGTCCCCGACTCGCTCTCGAGTTCTTCCAACAATTTCCTCGACTCCAAGGCGGTCGAAGTCGCTCGCGCGGATCGTCGAGAAACCGAAGCCTTTGTCCGCAGTTAAATCGCTGGCGTCATAAAGGGGACCTCTAATTCCGATGTGTATCGACGACTCGGGCAGGAGCAGCCCCTCTTCGAAGGCGCGACGAAACACAGTCCCATGAGTGCGATCCGCGCCGAAGTAACTATCCCAAGTGTCAAGGTGTGCATCGAAATGAATCAGCGCGACCGGCCCGTGCACTCGGGCAATCGACCGCAGAGTTCCAAGTGCGACCGTGTGGTCGCCGCCGAGTGTGATCAGTTTGTGCCGATCGCTGACCAGATCCCGTGCTGTGTCGTCGATCTGCCCAAGGGCTGAATCAATATCGAAGGGATTGCATGGTACGTCGCCCGCATCTACAGCTTGGAGAACGCGAAATGGCGCAATATCTAAATCGGGGTGATAGGCCGGACGGAGGTGGCGCGATGCCTGGCGAATAGCTGACGGGCCAAAGCGGGCACCTGGGCGGAAGGAGACTCCGCCATCAAAGGGGGCGCCAAGAATTGCGATGTCGTATTGAGAAACCTCATCAATGCGCGGCAGCCTGGCAAAAGTTGGAGCGCCAGCGTATCGAGGTACCTTCGTGCCATCGACCGGCGTAACAATTGATTCAGAATCCATTTGGCAATCAGACCTTCGGTTGTGGGAAGACGCGAGGCACTAGTGCGAGTGAGCGCGTGTGCGCTGCCACTTCAGCGGCGGTGCACACCCACAGGTCGGGCATTTCAAGCATCTGGGATATGAGTTTATTTAGGGTATCTAGCCGACCAAGTCGTCCGCTTAGAAACGGGTGCGCCGTGATTGAAAAACAACCACCGTCTGTATGCATCGCGGCCAACTCGGCGCTCCACATGGACAAACTCTTTGCTGGATCCTCAATGAGGCCGGAGCCGAAGACATCTGGTAGATAGGCGTACTGCTCCCAGTCATCAAGTGACCAAGACACCGGTATTTCAACGATGCTTCGCGCATCCTGCTTGGTGTTCTCCGCGAGTTCGTATGGCACATCGCAGTCCATCAGACTTGAGTCGTAAAGAAAGCCTCGATCCAACAACAGCCCTGCGGTGTCGTAGGTGGTCTCCCACATAGGTGCTCGGTAACCCACCGGGCGCTCGCCAGTTACCCGCTCCAGTGCCTCGAGGCCACGGTCGAGAACATCGGCCTCCTGCTGAATACTCATTCCTTGAATCGACTCGTGCAAGTAGCCGTGGTGGGCAATCTCGTGTCCGTCATCTCGGACTCGTTTTAGTAAGTCGGGATAGCGATCAGCCGTATAACCGGGACAGAAGAACGTCGCACGCAGTTGATGGCGTTTGAGCATCTTCAAAATCCGCGGCATCCCCGTGACCGGACCATAGGCCTGATGTGACATCACCGAGAGACGGCTGGCGTTGGCCGGATTAACGGTTAGCACAACCGCTTCGGCGTCCATGTCGAAGCCAAGTACTGCGGCCGACTTTTTACCAGCCGGCCAACTGATCGGATCAGCTGGCCGGGTAGCGTCGCCGTTGGTCAAGATTGAACTACCGAGTTGGCAGCTCGATCTCCACGACCCGCAATTGCCAAGGCTGCCACGTACACGACGCCTGCGACGACGGAGCCCGCGAGCCAAGAAAGGTCAATGCCACCAATAGCTTTCGCCGCGGGGCCCTGGAGCCAGGCTGGCATGCCGTACTCGAAACTCCAGGTGGCGAACATACCGACAACGAAGGCGCTGATGGCTGGCCAGGACACGTCCACGAGTGGACCTTCTCCTGGGAGTTTGAACAAATCTGAGATTTCAATGTTCTGTTTTTTTACCCAGTAGAAGTGGATCATCATAATTGCAGCCCAAGGCGCCACCCAAGTGACTAGACCAGCGAGCCAGGCGTCGAGGGAGGTGGCGAAGTTGCCATTGAGAATCAGAAATATGGTGAATGCAAAGGCGAAAATGCCAACGCCATAACTGAGTTTGCGACGGTCGATCTTCCAGTCGAGAGTCTGTGCACAAAGGCCGGCGGAGTAAATGTTAAGGACATTGGTCGCGATCGGACCGTGGATGACTAACAAGATCACGGGGATGGCCAAGGCACCGAAGGCGCCAACAACCAACTCGCCGGGATCGACTGTCTGTGAGATTGTGGCAAGCGTCGCGCCAAAGATGCCAAGCCACACCGTTGGGATGAACTGGCCAAACACGCTACCCAAATAGAGTTTGCGTGCTGGCACGGAGCGAGGGACGAAGCGAGAGTAGTCCGAAGCGTAGGCAAACCAGGTGATACCCCAGCCGATTCCAATGGCGGTCATAAGAGTGGTCAGCGAACTCCAGAGAGCGGCGCCGTGCAGACCAGATCCTGCATAGCCCCAATGAACTCCGGCGCTGGTCCAAGCGACGACGGTCATTGCCGCGAGGACTACCAGTGTCACAGGCACGGTCCATCGTTCAAATCGCGCGATTGCGCGGAAGCCAACGGCGGCCAACCAGACCTGCAGCGCCATGATGATTACAGCGATAGTAATTCTTAGCCCGGTACCTCCGTGGTACCCCAACTTGGCAAAGAGTGCGACCACGAGGTCGAGAATGATCCAGGTGTTGACCGCGCACCAACCGATAGCAAGCAGAAACTGCAATGCTGCGGGAAAGTACGCCCCGCGACGTCCGAATGCACTTCGAGACAGCACCATCTGGCTGACTGAAGTTCGTTGACCCATTAGTACAAAGAATCCAAATACACCCATGCCGATGAGGTTGCCAACTACTAGGACGGCGATAACTTGAAACAGGCTCAACCCAAGTTGGATGCCAAGTGCTCCCAGAACCCAGTTAATCGGTGCCACGTTGGCGCCCGTCCAGATCCAAAACTGATGTGAAACTGTCGACGTGCGTGCTTCGTCGGGCACTGGCATGAGTGAGTGCTCGACGTACTCCGTGGCGTTGAGATTGTCCCCGGCTATCTCGTCAAACTTGTGCTCTACTGCAGACATGCGCTCTCCCTCGGTGGTCGTTCGGGTCAGTATTGGGCACCGATGTATAATCGGTCAATAGGTGTAGCCAGAAAGAGCAA
>Ga0307375_10004710_pt1 | contig 12947 bp, 6 predicted proteins | sample TR1MG_FD_202531 | JGI IMG/M metagenome (GOLD analysis project Ga0307375, IMG submission 202531) | Soil microbial communities from Risofladan, Vaasa, Finland - TR-1 | ecosystem: Environmental > Terrestrial > Soil > Coastal area > Acid sulfate soil | place: Finland: Risofladan, Vaasa | collected... | reverse complement strand
TGGTGACGGTGTCCACCGTGTGGCCGTCGCTCTCGAGCAGGGCCTGCATGAACTCGCGGCTGTCGGTATGGTCTTCCACCAGCAGCACGCGGCGGGGCATCCGGCGGCTGACCACGCCGCTGTCGCCCGTGGACGGGAGGGCCGACGCCAGCGGAAACACCAGGCGAATCGTGGTGCCCTTGCCAGGCGCCGAGTCGATCTCGGCGCGCCCGCGGTGGCGCCGCGCGATGCCGTACACCTCGGCCAGGCCCAGACCGGTGCCCGCCTGCCCCTTGGTGGTGAAGAACGGTTCGAACGCGCGCTCCCGCACTTCGTCGGACATGCCGATGCCGGTGTCGCGCACCTCCAGCACCACCTCGCCCTCGGCAACCCGTGTCACGATGCCCAGTGTGCCGCCGCCGTGCATGGCATCGAGCGCGTTCTGCACCAGATTGAGCAGCGCCTCGCGGATCTCGCCCGTGATGCCGCGGAGCATCGACCCGTGTGCGAACTGGCGTTCGAGTTGCACCAGCCCGCCGCGCGCGCGCTCCGCCCACAACGGCCGCGTCATGGCGACCACCTCATCGCACACCGCCGACAGATCGATCATCTCTTCGCCCACACCCTTCATCGGCTCCTGACGAATGAATCGGCCCACGCGTGCCGCCGTCGCCGCGCCCGTCTCGGCGGCCTTGGCGATGCGCACCGCATAGTCGCGCACCGCGTCGGGATTGTCGGCGTTGGTCTCGAGCAGATACGCCGCCGCCATGATCGGGTTGAGCGCATTGTTCACGTCGTGCATCACCCCGGCCGCCAGCTGCCCCACGGCGGCCAGCCGCCGTTCACGCGATCGTGCTTCCTGCAACGCGAGCAGCTCCTGCGTGCGCTCCTGCACCATGCGCTCCAGACGCTCTGCTTCCGTGGACACGCGCTCGTACAGCTCGGCCGTCCGTCGCGCTTCCTCCTCGAGCTGCTGCTGCAGCTGCGTGCGGAAGGTGACGTCCCGCTCCACCGTCACGGCGCCGCGGATGCGGCCCTGTTCGTCGTACAGCGGGTTGGCGTTGACGTCGATGATCAGCGATGCGTCGGGGCCGCGGCGCACCTCGAGCCGTTCGCCGCGCACGCGTTCGCCGCGCAGCGCGCGCGCCGTGGGATGCTCGTGCACGAACAGGCTCGTGCCGTCGAGCGTGCGCGGCCGGTCGAGCTGCCACAGCTCGCGCAGCGTGGTCGGCGAGTTCGCGGCGTGATCCAGCTGCGCCTGGCTGTTGGTGCGCAGCGTGTTGCCGTCGGCGTCCACCACACGCACCGAATCGGGGATCACGTCGAAGATCGTCTCCAGCTGCGCGATGCTGCGCGCCAGGTCCTGACGCAGCTCTTCGCGCTCGGTGATGTCGTTGCCGGCAAAGATCAGCCCGCGTTTGCCCGTCTCCGTGGCGATCGGTACGAACGTGGCCTCGACCAGCCGCGGGCCGCTGCGGTGCTGGAACGTCACGGGGTATGCGATCACCGGCGCCCCGTGCACCGCCGAGTCGATCTGGTCGGTGAGATCCGCCTGGGCATTCGGGAACGCATCGTACACGGAACGGCCCTTCGCGTCTTCGGCCGACAGCCCCGTGAGTTCGTGGTACCGGGGATTGGCGCTCACCAATTCGAGATCGGCGTCGAACACGGCGATTGCGTGCGCAATCGCCTCGAACAGGGCTTCGAAGCGAGCCGTGGGGGTATTCTTGGGGCCGGTGGCGGGCTCGATGTTCACGGACGGCACGGTCTCATGCGAAGGAACGGTGAGGGGCCCGCAGGCACGGCGGTGCGCACGGCGGGTTCCCTTTCAAGACTGACTGGCGCCGAGCGACAAAGTCAATGAGCGGACGGCCCACGATCGCGCGGTAAACAGACTTTTTGTCCGAACGATCTCACGCATCCCGCCCCTCATGCGCGCTTCCCGGTGATCAGTCGCGAGCCCCGTTGGTACGTCATGAAGGCGTACCCCCACTCCACCAGCACGCTGGCGCGGTTCCGGAATCCGGCCAGGTACAGAATATGGATGAACAGCCACGCCCACCACGCCAGCGCCCCCGACACGTGCACGCGGCCGAAGCGGGCCACGGCCTTGTACCGGCCGATGGTCGCCAGATCGCCCTTGTCGAAATAGTGAAATGGCCGCGTCGGCTGGCCCGCGATCAGCCGTTTGACGTTCCCGGCGGCTGCAGGTCCGCTCTGGATAGCCGCCGGCGCCACGCCGGGCACCAATTTGCCGCCCGACGTCATCGCCGCCTGGTCGCCCACCACGAACACCTCGGGGTGCCCGGGAATGGACAGGTCGGGTTCCACGATCACGCGGCCGGCCCTGTCGCGCAACACGCCGAGCGAGGCGCCCAGCGGAGACGCTTCATTGCCGGCCGCCCAGAGGATCGTGGCCGCCTCGATGCGGGCGTCGCCGGCTTCTACCACGCCGCGAGCCACACGCGTCACGCGGGTTCCCGTGAGGATCTCGACGCCCAGATCCTCCAACGACGCGCGCGCTTTTGCGGAGAGATCCTCGGGATACGCCGGCAGCAGCCGCGGCCCGCCCTCCACGAGGATCACCCGCGCCTGCGTGGTGTCCACGCGGCGAAAATCTTCGGGCAGGGCATGGCGCGCGATCGTGGGCAACATGCCGGCCAGCTCCACGCCGGTGGGGCCGCCCCCCACGATCACGAACATCAGCTGGCGCTTGCGCTCGGCGGCGTCCGTCGTCTTCTCGGCGCGTTCGAACGCCAGCAGCACGCGCTGCCGGATGCGAATCGCGTCATCGATGCTCTTGAGACCCGGCGCCACCGTTTCCCATTCCGGATGGCCGAAGTACGAGTGCGACGCGCCCGCCGCGAGAATCAGATAGTCGTACGGGATGGTGAGCGCGCCGCCATCGGCCACCGCCTGCCGCCGCTCGACGTCGATGCGCTCCACATCAGCCATTAGCACTTCAGTATTGTCCTGCGTGCGCAACAGCCAGCGAATGGGCGCCGTGATGTCGCTCGGCGCCAGCGTGGCCGTGGCCGCCTGATACAGCAGCGGCTGGAACAGGTGGTGGTTGGTGCGGTCCACGACCGTCAGCCGCACCGCCGACCCCTTGAACGCGCGGGCCGCGTTCAGGCCGCCGAACCCGCCACCGACGATCAGCACTCGGGGGCGATCGAGCGTCATGCCATCCTCGACTCGGCCCACCGCGCGCCCATCGTGATCGCCAGCACGACCGTGATCAGCAGCACGCTGTACGCCGCCGCCGTGCCGAACGAGAGCCCGCGCAGCTGCGACAGGATCTCCATCGAGATCGGACGGTTGCTGTGCGTGTAGAGCACGATGCTGGCCACGAACTCGCCCACCGCCGCCACCGACGCCAGCATCGCCCCGGCCACCAGCCCCGGCCGCGCCGCCGGCAGCACCACGCGGCGCATGGCCAGCCACCACGACGCGCCCAGCCCGCGGGCCGCATCCTCGATCGTCGGATCCATCTGCCGCAGCGATCCCTCGATGGCGTTGGTCACGATCGGAATGTTCCGGATGAAGTACGCGAGCGGAAGAATCCAGAACGTCCCCACGAGCAGCATCCGCGCCGTGACGATCGAATTGCGGTCGAACGTCGCCGCCAACCCGAGCGCGATGGCCGTGGCCGGGATCGCCCAGGGCAGCGCCACCAGCAGCCCGAGCAGCTTGCGCCCCGGCGCCCGTGTGAGCACCAGCAGATACGCCGCGAGCAGCCCGAATACCACGTTCGCCGACGTCGCGATCGCCGCCATGCTCACGCTGTTGGCGATCGGCTGCCAGAGATCGGGATCGGTGGCCAGATGGCGAAAGTTGTCGAGCGTGTACTTGGGCGGCAGCACCTGCGTGGTCCACGCCCCGTCGCGCGCGAACGACACCAGCACCACCATGGCGTGCGGCAGGATGAGAAACACGACGGCCACGGCGGCGATCACCGGCGCTGCGATCCGCCATCCCCGGGAATGCACCGCCGTCCGCGTGGTGCGCCCCTTGCCCGACATCGCGTAGTCCCGCCGCCGCTCCACGCGCCGCATCAACAGCAACCCCACCACCGCGGTCAGGGCGAGCATCGACGTCTCCACGTACGCCAGCCCCATCGAGCCGTTCAGCTTCGACACCAGGATCTGCGTGCTCAGCACGCGGATACCGCCGCCGAAGATGAACGGCGCCGAGAACGACCCCAGCGCGCTCATGAACACCAGCAGCATGGACCCCACGATCGACGGGGTGAGCAGCGGCAGCGTGACGCGGCGCAGCCGGAACGTGCGCGACGCGCCCAGCCCAGACGCGGCTTCGTCGAGCGACGAGTCGTACCGCTCGAGCCCCGCCGAGACGAACAGGAACACGTAGACGTACATCGTGTAGGCGTGCACGAACACGATGGCCCACACGCCGGTGAACGTCCACGGCGCATGGGACAGGCCGAGCACGTGCTGCACGGCGCGCGTCACCACGCCACTCTCGCCGTACAGGAAGAGGAAGGCGATCACGCCCACCAGGGGCGGCAGCGCCGCCGGCAGCGTCGCGAACGCACTCATCATCCGCCGCCCGCGGAATTCGAACCGCGTGAGCAGGAACGCCAGCGGAATCCCGATCGCCATCGACGCCACCACCGAGGCCACCGAGATGATGATCGTGTTCTTCAGCGCTTCGTGGTCGGCCGGGCTCGCGAAGAACGCGCGCCAGTCCGACAGCCCGTGCGCGAAGCTCCCCACCACCACGGTGGCGTTCGGATAGACGACGCTCCAGACGAGAAGCGCCAAAACGGCGATCGTCAGCCCGGTGAATCGCTTCTTCACGGCGCCCCGGCGGCCGCCACCAGCGCGATGGGCCGCGAGCGGAGCCGCACGCCCACCGCGTCGCCTTCCGCATGACGCCCGTGTTCGCACCGCACCTCGAGCATGTCGTCGGTTCCCGCGATGTCCCCCACGCGATACACGTAGTGGTCGCCGGCAAATCGCCGCGTGTGCACGATCCCCCGCCACGACTCCGCGTCGGCTGCGTCCACCACGGTCAACGATTCCGGACGCAACACGGCCAGTTGCGCGCGTCCGCGCGCGTCCGGCGCCGAGCCCAGGGGCCCCCGCTGCTGCACCGCGCCGATCGTCACCACCGCCGCGTCACCCTCGGCGTGCGCCGGCACCAGCGCGCCACGCCCCACGAACCGCGCCACCACGGCGGACGCCGGCGCCTGATACAGATCCTCCGGCGTGCCCACCTGCTCCAGCCGCCCCGCGCACAACATCGCCACCCGGTCGGCCACGGCGAACGCATCCTCCTGATCGTGCGTCACGAACACCACCGTGATGTGCAGGCGGTGCAGCATCTCGCGCAGTTCGTCGCGCGTGGCCTGGCGCAGCGTCGGATCGAGATTGGACAGCGGTTCGTCGAGCAGCAGGACGTTCGGTTCGATCACCAGCGCGCGCGCCAGCGCCACGCGCTGCTGCTCACCGCCCGACAGCACCTGCACCGACCGCGTGGCGTAGCCCGCGAGCCCCACGCTGGCCAGCGCCTCCGCGGCCTGCGCCAGACGCTCGGCCTTGGGCATCCGGCGCGCTTCGAGGCCGAAGGCCACGTTCTCCTGCACCGACATGTGGGGGAACAGCGCGTAATGCTGGAACACCATCCCGAAGCCGCGACGCTGCGGCTTCTCACGCGTGATGTCGCGCTCCGTTCCCGTGGCGCCCACGAGCGCGATGCGGCCGGCGTCGGGCGCCTCGTAGCCGGCGATCATCCGCAGCGTGGTCGTCTTGCCCGAACCCGACGCGCCGATCAGCGCCAGCAGTTCCCCCGGCCGCACGTCCAGCGACAGCGATTCGACCCCTCGCCCCGATCCTTCGTAGCGGCGCGACACCCCGTCCAGGCGCAGCCCGCTCGGTTCACTCACTTGCCGCGCCTGCTGTTGCGGATGTTCGCGTCCCAGTACCGCATCCACGTGTCCGTGCTGTCGAGCAGCATCCGCGTGTCGATCTGCATGGGCTTGAGTTGCGGCCGCGCCGCGCGGTACCACGCAGGCAGGGAATCCGGATCGATGTCGGTGCGCACGGGAATGCGCACGAACTTCCGCGCCGCGTCGAGCAGCGCCTGCTTGGAGGTCACGAACTCGTAGAACTCACCGGCCAGCGCCGGATGCTTGCTGCCGTGCACGATCGCGATCGCGTCCACGAGCAGCGGCGTGCCGCTCTTCGGAATCACGTACGCGATCGGGAACTCCGACTTGCGCTCCAGCTCGGCGATGTCGGGCATGTCCCAGAGACTGATCAGTCCCTCCCGCCGACCCAGCTTCTGATAGAGCAGCGTGGGATTGAGCGTGTACTCGCTGGTCTGGCCGTCCAGCCGCCGCAGCCACTCCCACCCGGCGTCTTCCGATCCCGTCTGGGCGATGGACCGCGCCACCATGGCGCTGAAGATGGCACGCATCGACCCCGAGGCGATCGGATCGCGGATGACCACCTTGCCCTTCCATTTGGGATCGAGCACATCGTCCCAGTCCTGCGGAATGTCGGCCTTGGCCACCGCCTCCGAATTGTAGGCGATCACCTCCGGCGTCAGATACGTGCCGTACCACAGGTTGTTCGGATCGTGGGCCTCGGCGGGGATGTCGGCCGCCCACGTCGGCGTGTACGGCTGCAGCAGCCCCTCGTGCGCGGCGCGCGTGAACGTCTCCGACGGCGCGCCGAACCATACATCCGCCTGCGGGTTCGCCTTCTCCGAGCGCAACCGGTCGAGCACGTCCTGCGATCCCATATCCACCCACTGCACGTCCACGTCCGGATGGACGGCCTCGAATTCCTTCGCGTAGTACTGCAACAAGTCCTTGCCGTGCGGAGAGTACACCACCAGCGGCGTGCGCGAGTCGCGGGCGCACGCCGACGCCAACGCGAGGACGATCGCGGCCGCGGCCCCACGGCCGGCCTCCCGCCAGTGCCGCGTCATGGCGTGGGCGGGACGACCGGGCGCCCATCCGTGGCGGCGCGCTGGTTGGCCGACAGGATGTTCACGAACAGCCGCGCCGCGCCCGGATTGCCCGCCGGCAGCTGCCGGAAGAACACCAGCGTTGCGTACACGAAGGTCCCCTTGCCCACCGCCGCCACCAGCAGGCTCCCGTCGTTCGGGGGCTCGCCGGTGTCGTGCATGGACAGGATCGGGTGATAGTGATCGTCGAACGTGTGCGGCATGTACGACGATCGCTCCTGCACCCAGTGGGCGAAATCCTGTTGCGTGATCTTGTTCGGCGTGTTGAGCAACGGCGACCCCGGATCGAGAATCGTCACCGGCGCGTCCTCTTCGGTCACCCGGTCGGCCGGCCGCGCCAGCGTGATCGGATACGGCAGCAAGCCCGGCTGGGCCATGCCGTACTGCCCGTACTGTTCCACCAGCGTGCCGCCGTTCCGCGCGTACTCCAGCAGTCGCGCGTTGTTGGCCCGCAGCACGGCGCTGGCGTCGAACGCCCGCGGGCCGACCACCACGGCCGCATATTGCGAGAGATCCGCCTGCGCCACCGCCTCGGGCGTCACCGTCGTCACCTGCAGCCCCAACTGCGACAGCATCGGCGCCACGTTGTCCCCCACGCCGGGGATGTACGCAATGCGCATCCCCGCCGCGTAGTGCACGTCCACCGCCTCCACCGTGAGCGTGGCCGGCCGGTAGTACCGTTGCGTGCGGATGTGCGGATAGTCCACGGCCACGAACCCGGTCGTGAACGTCTGGCTGTCGCTCGTCGCCGACGCGGAGATCGTGTGCGCCCCCACCGCGAGCGTTCCCTGCAGATGAAAATCGAGCTCCGCCTCCTCGCCGGGCGTCAGCGTCACCGTGCGCGTGGCGCTGTCCGCGACGAGCCCGGCCGGCAGCGCCAGCGCCACCGTCACACGCCGCGCATCCGACGCGTCGGACCGGACGTGCACCCGCTCCACCCGATCCAGCGGCGCGTTGGCGCGGGCGTACTCCACCTGCCGGTCGAGCAGCACGGTCACGGCCGGTACGAACGCGATCGGCCGGTCCACTTCGCCCGACGCCGGATCCGAGAAGCGGTGCACGATAGGCGAGATCTCGGTTTCGAACCGCGTGCCGGCGATCTCCAGCCCCACGCGCGTGCCGGACCCTTCCACGCGATCCGCCCCTTCGAGCAACTCGGGCACGGGCGTCCCGCTGCGGTCGCCCGGCGCGCGCAGGCGGAACATGTCGCCCTGCAGCGGATACTTGAGCCACCAGGCCATCGTCGGGTCGCCGGTCGGCGCCACCTCGTACGTCTCGTCGGCCATCTGGCCCGGCGCCAGCGTCCGCGGCGGCGAGCGGCCGTCGCGTCCGCGAAAGGTGACCGGCGTCTGTCCATGATTGATGACCGTGATCGTCACCGGCGCGTGATCGCCGATCGCGATCAGGTCGCGCGGCGCCGTGGCCATCAACTGCACCCCGGACGCCAGCAGCAACGCGCGCGTGGCGCGGCGCGCCTGTTCGTTCATCGTCGTGGCAAAATCGCCCATGGCGCCCGCACACACCGGCACCGGAAGCCCGGGCGTCTCGCACCACGCCGCGCCGCCCTGTGCGCGCTGGACCAGCGCCAGGTAGTGCGCGATCGGCACCACCATCTCCGACGGATTGACCAGACTCGTGTGCCGCGCGATCTCGCCCCGCACGACGTCCAGCGAATCGACGGCGGCCCGCACCGGCGCCGGAAGCGGCAGCGCGTGGAAGCGCGCGAAGCTGGTATCGACCCCGGGAAACAGCGTCGTCGGATCGCCGCTGTCGGCCGGCGGCCGCGCCACTTCCAGCCGCACGTGGTCGAGACCCGGCCCGAGCGGCGCCGCGTTCCCCTGCCCCTGCGACCGGTGCTGCGACCGGCTCTCGGCGGCGATCGCCGCGTAGGTGCGTCCTTCGAGCACGTCGTAGGCGCCGACGTCGAACGGTACGGCGCCGGGCATCGGACCGCTCGGCCCGCGGAAGCGCCGCGCCGACCGGTAGAAGACGAGCGGCGTCCACGCGCCGAGGCCGTTGGTCGCCGCGCGCGGATAGCGCACCGTGTCGCCGGCCAGATCGAATGCCTCACGCGACAGGATGCCGGACACCTGATGGTGCCCATGCCCATCGCGCGGCGTGCCCGACCACACCGAGATGATCACCTGCGGCCGGAAGGCGCGGATGACGCTCACCATGTCGCGCAGGATCGAATCGCGCGGCCAGTGCTTGAACGTCTCGGCGGCGGTCTTGGAGAACCCGAAGTCGTACGCGCGGGTGAAGTACTGCCGCCCGCCGTCCACACGGCGGGCCGCCAGCAGCTCCTCGGTGCGGATCATGCCGAGCAGTGGGCCCAGCTCGTTGCCGATCAGATTCTGACCGCCGTCACCACGCGTGAGCGACAGATACGCCGTCTCGATGTGCCGGCCGGTGGCCAGATAGGCGATGAGCTGCGTGTCCTCGTCGTCGGGATGGGCGCCGATCATCAGCACGCGCACCGACACCCCGAGCCCTTCCACGGCTTCGCCCAACGCGACGGCGCCGCGCCCCTGACCGATCAGGATTCGCGGCGCCAGAACGAGTGCTGCGACGAGAACGATGAAGCGAGTGCGCACGCCACCCTCACCGAATTGCGGGAATCTCTCTCGGAACGCGCCCGCCCGGCGCGTTCCTACGGCTAGATCTTCACTGTCTTCCGGCGCGGCGACCCGGCCGGCGCCAGCGTCAGCGCATCGCTCACGATGCGCCCCTGCTCGCGGGCGTGCGACGAAGAATAACCCTCGGCGGGGCTGGCGCGTTCCGCGCGCCCCACGTACCGCACCGGCACCTGCGTGCCCGTCGAGGCCCGCAGTCGCGGCGACACGTACGTCCACGCCCCCATGTTGCGCGGTTCTTCCTGCGCCCACACCACGTCTTCCACGTGTGGATACGCATCCACCACCGCGGCGATCGCCTCGTGCGGCCACGGCGCCAGCTCCTCCACGCGCACCAGCGCCACCCCGGGCTCGTCGCCCGCCTTGGCCCGCGCCTCGACCATGTCGTAATAGAGCTTGCCCGTGCAGAACACAATCCGCCGCACGTCCTCCCGGTGCGCCTGCGCCGCCGGATCGTCCAGCACGGGACGGAACCCGACGTCGCTCAACGCCTCCAGATGCGACATCGCCGCCGCCAGCCGCAACAGCGACTTGGGCTGGATCAGCACCAACGGCCGCCGCATCGTGCGCAGGGCCTGCCGCCGCAGCGCGTGGAAGTACTGCGCCGGCGTGGACGGATACGCCACCGACATGTTGTCCTCGGCCGCCAGCTGCAGGTACCGCTCCAGGCGCGCACTCGAATGCTCGGGGCCCTGGCCCTCGTAGCCGTGCGGCAGCAGCAGCACCAGCCCCGAATCCTGGCCCCATTTGGAATGACTGGCCGACAGGAACTGGTCCACGATCGGCTGCGCCACGTTCGCGAAGTCACCGTACTGCGCTTCCCAGAGCGTGAGATCGCCCGGCGCCACCGCGCTGAACCCGTATTCGAATCCCATCACCGCCATCTCGGACAGCGGACTGTTGTAGATCTCGAACGGCGCCTGGCCGTCCTTCAGATGCGCCAGCGGCGTGTACGTCTCGCCGGTGTCCACGTCGTGCAGCACCGCCTGACGGTGCGAGAACGTGCCGCGCTCCGCATCCTGCCCCGACAGCCGCACCCCCGTGCCCTCCACCAGCAACGATGCGAACGCCAGCGACTCGGCGTGCCCCCAGTCGATCGCCCCCGTCCGCAGGCCGTCCCGCCGCCGCGCCAGCGTCCGCTGGAGCGTCGGATGCAGCTTGAACCCGTCGGGCCAGGTGAGCATCTCCTCGTTGAACGCCGCCAGCCGATCCGCCGCGACCGCCGTCTCCGGATGCTCCCACCGCGGCGGCAGCGTCTCCGGCGGCGCCGCATCGGGTTCGTCGTGCTTGGCCTTGACCTGCTTGAAGACCTCGCCCAGCCGGTCGGCGACGGACTTGTCCATCGCCTGGACCTCGGCTTCCGTGACCACCCGCTCCCGCACCAGCCGCGCCGCCCACACCTCGCGCGCCGTGGGATGCGTCTTGATGACCTCGTACATCCGCGGCTGCGTGAACGCCGGCTGGTCGGCCTCGTTGTGCCCGTGCCGACGGTAGCCCACCAGGTCTATTAGAAAATCTTTATGGAACCGGTCGCGGTAGCGCATCGCCAGCCGCACCGCCTGAATGCACGCCTCGAGGTCGTCGGCGTTGACGTGCACGATCGGCACCTCGAACCCCTTGGCCAGATCGCTCGCGTAGTGCGTCGACCGCGCGTCCGTGGGATCGGTGGTGAACCCCACCTGGTTGTTCGTGATCAGGTGCAGCGTGCCACCCACCCGATAGCCGCGCAGCAGCGCCAGGTTGAAGGTCTCCGCCACCACCCCCTCACCCGGGAACGCCGCGTCGCCGTGCACGCAGATCGGCAGCACCGATAGTTCGTCGTGCGCGCCCGGGTGCTCCGGGTCGCGCTGCAGCGCACGCGCCACGCCCATCATCACCGGATTCACCAGCTCGAGGTGACTGGGGTTCGGCACCAGCTCCAGATCCACCACCCGATCCCCCACCTGCCGCTGCGACCGGTACCCCAGGTGGTACTTCACGTCGCCCGACCGGTTCGGGTCGGGAGAGATCCGCTCGCCGGCGAACTCCGCGAACAGGTCCGCCGCCGGCTTCCCCATCACGTGCCGCAGCACGTTCAGCCGGCCGCGGTGCGCCAGCCCGAGCACCACCGTGCGCGCCCCGCTGCCCACCGCCCGCGTGATCGCTTCGTCGATCACCGGCACCAGCGCGTCCACGCCCTCGATCGAGAACCGCTTGGCGTTCACGAACGCCAGCCCCAGGAACCGCTCGAACCCGTCAACGGCGGTCACCCGCCCCAGCAACGTCTTCTTCTCGTCCGGGGTCAACGGCGCCATGAACGTGCCCTGCTCGATCTGGGCGCGAATCCACAACCGCTCGTGCTCGTCGCTCACGTGCACGAACTCGTACGCCAGCCCGCCACAGTACCAGGCGCGCCGTTTGGCCACGACGTCGGCCGCCGTGCCCTCGGTCTCGCGCAACGCCGTGGCCGGCACGTCGCGCAGGTCGGCCTCCGTGATGCCGTGGTACTCGGGCGTCAGCTCGGCGGCGCCGTGCGGCGGCGTGCCCAGCGGATCGATCGGCACGGCGTAGTGGCCGTACCGGCGGATCGCCGCCACCAGCGCGCCCGCGCCGGCCGCCTTGCGCAGCACGTCGGCGTCGTAGCCGCCGCCCGCCGCCGGCGTCGCGCCGCCCAGCGACTCCGCGAAGCGAAAGTACTGACGCCAGGATTCGTCAACGGCCGCCGGATCACGCCGGTACGCCTCGTAGGCTTCGGCGATGTAGCCGTCGTTGAATGCACTCGAAATGGGGAGCCCGCTCATCGGAGAAAATCTAATCAGCCCCGGCCGCCGGCCGTTAGGCAACTACCCCGGCCAGACGGCTGCCTCGACGGGCAGGACGAGCGTGAACGTGGATCCCGACCCCGGCGTCGAATCCACCTCGATCCGCCCGCCCAGCATGGCCGCCAGCCGCCGCGAGATGTACAGCCCCAGACCCGTCCCGCCATAGCGCCGCGTGGGCCCGGTCTCCACCTGCGCGAACGGCTGGAACAGCCTGTCCAGATCCTCCACCGAGATGCCGATGCCGGTGTCCCGGACGCTGAATCGGACCTCGTCGCCCACCCGCTCCACCGCGAGCCGCACCTCGCCCGCCGCGGTGAACTTCACGGCGTTGCCGGCCAGGTTCACCAGCACCTGGCGCGCCTTGTCCACGTCGCCGAGCATCCGGATCGGCTCCGCCGACCCATCGCACACCACGGCGATCTGCTTGCGCCGCGCCTGCGGCTCCGCCATCGCCGCCGCCGCGACCACCAGATCGTCGGCCAGGAACTCGGTGGGCCGCACCACCTCGCGCCCCTCCTCGAGGCTGGTGTAGGCCAGC
>Ga0307375_10004709_pt1 | contig 12947 bp, 11 predicted proteins | sample TR1MG_FD_202531 | JGI IMG/M metagenome (GOLD analysis project Ga0307375, IMG submission 202531) | Soil microbial communities from Risofladan, Vaasa, Finland - TR-1 | ecosystem: Environmental > Terrestrial > Soil > Coastal area > Acid sulfate soil | place: Finland: Risofladan, Vaasa | collected... | reverse complement strand
ACCAATGAGACTCTTTCCTCACAAACAAGACAAGAATGATGAGCCTCAATTTTAATTTCACGCTGAAGTGCTGCGGGTATATGCGGTCGAAGATTAACGTATTTTTTCTTACTGTCCATTGGCTGCGATGTCTGGTCTAGTAACAGATTAGGTGAGCAGTTGTAAGGGTATTTAAACGCTTTTCTATTTTCAAAACTGACCCGTTTAGGTCGCTCTTAAATTAAGGAATTTTGTGATTTTAATATTAACGGTACTTCCTAGAAGCCCTTGATTTCACTATACTCCAGAAGAATGAACACTCATAAAACCACAAGGAAACGCAAAGAAGGAGTATACAAGGAAGAAATCTTTCTAAAATTCATTGAATGGCTAGCCATTCCTCCTAAGGTGCGTGGAGCTACGCCCGAAATTCTCTCAAAGAATTATGGTCTTCCGCAAGACCTCTTTGATCAAGAACTACTCGCTCTACGTACGCAGGGCAAGTTTGCAGAGTATTTCAATATTGGTGACCCAGGTACACTTAGTGACTGGAAGAAGCGAATTAAGCGTGAGGGTCGTTTCAAAGAGCAAGCCGAGATCAAGAAGTGGGCGCAGTACCTTGTCCCCAATGTTTTCTTTGCGTTCATACAAAGAGCTTTGAGAGAAGGGACCGCTCGGCAAATGGAATTATACCTTAAATTAGTCTTCGATTGGGAACCTCCTAAAGGAAAAAGAAGTGGCGAAGAGGAAGAAAACCAATCTTCATCGGTGAGACCGTTTCTATCTAGGAAGGAATTTGAAACTCTCTATCCAAATACCGAAGATATCATCAAGGCCTCTGGAGCCATGTTTAAGATCGACGGACTCAACCGCGAAATCTGGGAAACCGAACGGACAATTGAAGTACGTCCTTATAACGATGAGATACCTAAGAGGCTTGAAGTTGCTAAGGAAAAGATGGTGGAAGCCGAAAAAGAGTACTATGCCGCACTAGATCGGATACGCGAAACACCACAAACCCAAAAGAAATTTTCTCAAACACAAGATTAAAACGTTCTATAATATGTGAACAATGCTGAAATTTAAAGCCATTATTTTTACCCTTTATACCGAGGTTCGGACATGGGCCATCACCTATCTCATCGATATGCGACGCACCCCGTTCTCACGACGAAGAAATGAGTCAGAGTATTTGACTCAAAAAAGTCTCAAACCATTTTATGAGACCTATTTTCGTTCAGTCCAGCTTCTTCTGAAAATCATCCCCTTACTTGAGAAAGAGCGGAATATTTTAAAGATTGATGTTGAATACAATCGTGCAGCTTCTACACTTATAAATAAATCTCTTCAGCATTTCGAATCTGTTATCGTACTTACCGAACAAGGTTTGTACGGTGACGCAACAGCTCTCATGCGAAATGTTACCAGCGATCTTCTAATGCTCGATTATTTGAATTTACATCCAGAACTTGTGTCAAAGTTTTTAGAGGAAACCAAAACAACGTATCAAGATGACAGTAGTTTCAAGAAAATTTTCAATGAAGTAACTATGATCCGAGAACTTCAATCACATGGTTCGGTTCTCAGTATGGAGACCTTTTCTATCATGAGTAAAGCATCTCACTCAAGTCATTGGGGTAGCCAGATGTACGCGTATGATTTACCAAACGGAGACATCGCGTATAAGAACGGGCCACGATATGAGTTTAAAAAATCAGTCGCACATTGGGCCATGATTGTTGCGGCGCCTTTTGATTTTGCTCGAAGCGTTATGCGTCACAGGGTACACACGAAGCTCGATATGATTTCCAAGGAATGGAGACTCGTACACAAGGAGATTGTGGCAATTGAACCAACGCTTGATGCCCTGCAAGCAAGTGCACGAGAAGTTGTGTTCAAACGATAGAAATTAGCTAGTAGATTTCTTGAACACGAGGACGACATAAGCAATCAAGGCCCAGGCAGGGATGATTAAGGCAACAAAAGGATCGTTCACGAATCGAGCTCCGTTAGTTGTAACTACCGTAAAGATGATAGCTATCAGAGCGATCCACTCGAGCGACTTCCTAATCACTGTTTCTTTCACCAAAGCGAGCTTTCGCTTTTTTGCAGACCTATATGCAAGAGCTCCAAGAATAATCACCCACCCGGTCGTCGTATCCTGACTCGAAGTCATTTCACTCGCTAAAAGAAGAAAACCGAATACAAGAGCAAGCATTGAGCCAACCATTCTCTTGTCTCCAGAAATTTTAAACAAAAACTTTTTTATCGTGTCCATGTCTAATCTTTGAGCTGATAAGACTGGTGAGCAGGCAGCACAAAACCCGCTACCAGGAAGGCCTTGCGACCTCTATATGAGTTTCCCCATATAACGCGATGAACGCCCTGATAACGGGTTTTCTAAATTCATCGCGTTTTTCGACCATGCCCAGAGATTTCTCCCGTAGGTTTAGGCCATTTTTATTCGTATGTCGCACGGTGACACCCAGAAAGGCACCACTTCCCTAATGTTAGCGTAGATTAGAAAATAGTGATAATCGCTCTATCAACTATTGAATAGACGGTACGTGTTCGTTGGTGCTCTAAGCTCTGCCCATCAACTTAAGGATCTCAACAATTTCTTTGTACCGCGAATCATCGTTACCCCCATTTATAAACCGACCATATCTATCCGCCTTTTCAATTTCCTCTTTAACTACATTTTTCTTAAATTTTGAGGTAGCATCGATAGCCTCCCCTTCATTAGAAATATTCACATAAAAAGCATCCTGCTTCATTCGATCTTCTTTCCCATTCCAAATTGATTTAGTTTCTTTATCATACTCAGGTTCTTCAGCCCAAAGCCAATTTTTCGATTCCCACCTTCGTAAAACTTCATGAACATAAATATTCATGGCATCTGAAACTTTTTTTGGTCTTTTAAATAAGGAATCGTTTTTAATCAGCTCTAAAAATTCATGTGTATTTGGATTAAGGAAGTCGAGGATAACGACCATGAGTTGCTTAGACACATGATGATTGAGCGATCTTCTCACTTCGCCATTCCATTTTAATGCTCCACTTTCTACTAATTTCAATATAAAACCCTTTGCAAATTCTTCCTGTGCTAATTTCGCCAATCCATAAGCTGACGCGTACCTATCGAAATCGTATAGATACTCGGCGTCTTCTAAAAGCCTGGCCCCGTTCTTTTTGCAGATTTCTATTGACCGAGTTAATTCCATGGCATTTAAAACTTAGACAACCAGCTATAAACTAACTTAACTTCTGAAATACAAAAAGATGCTCATGCATTATCAGCAAGAAGTTTGACTCCTTTGATCTGGTGACCCAGAAACCAGTCGCTTTGCAGTTAAATTGCCGTTTGATAATGTCTTCTTTCAAAACAAAACCTACTTTCAAAAAGCGCTCCATTACCTTGAACGCTAGAGGTTGATACATTTTCTGTCTCCGAGTATCTCCCATCAAAATGGCACAATATTTCCCGGGCTTTAATACTCGGTAAAGCTCTTTCGCGACCTTTTCTATTTCATCAACAAAAGCATCTATGTCGTGTATGCCTGACAGGTCTTCTTCTATTTTGCCCTCGCTGTATTTTATGATGTCTGCATAGGGAGGATGTGTGAGTACAAAATCAATTTCATTATCCTTAATGAAACTCATATCCCTCGCGTCACACTTCATCACTCGCTGCTTCGCTTTATTATCAACTTCAAATTCAAGTGATTTCCTCGTCCTCTCTAGCGCCTCTTCGTTCACGTCGATACAGGTGATATGACGATTAAGTATTTTTGCCTCTATCGCTGTCGTACCTCCGCCGATCATGCAATCCAACAAATGATCCTTCTCATTGGAATATCGGAGGATGAGGTTGCGAACAACCTCCGGCGCCCAATTCCCGCGCCAATCTGATTTGTGTGTTGCCCAATTACCACGGCGAGGAAAAGCCCAGACAGTCGTACACTCTAGTTCAAACTCATCAGGGTGTAGTTTCTTTTCCACCATACTATTTACCACTCGAGCCCATCCAGAACTCCTGCTTCAAGCATACTTAAGTTAAAAACGTAATCGTTGTGATTGTAGGTTTCTTCAAGAGGTCTCTTTGTGGTGTGCCAGCCTAAGCCATCAGTTACCCAAATGAAATCAATATCCTGCGCCTTCAATTCATCATGAAGATTTCGAAATTCTCCGCATACAGCCTTGAGCTTTGAGCCGCCGCCATTGTAGAAATTGGTCTCGAATAATTTAATCTTCTTGTTTGTTGGATTGAACACTGCGAAATCAAAACTGCGCTCTGATTTGTCGACTTTCACATCCAAATTCCACCTTGCTTTAATGGCCGTTGATCTTGCTTGTGACAGATATTCAAAACCATTTTTGTCACAGAAATCACGGATAAAAGACTCTACTATCTCTTCCATCAAGGATCCGCCCCGGTTCTTCCGTCCGTTACTATCAAGTCCCACTTCAACACCCATAACATAATCAACCAGATTTTTAACTCCGTCCTTTTGGAATAGTCGGGCAAGACCAGACTTTTCTAAAAACTCATAATATTTCTCTGGACTCTCTGCCTCTCCTGAGAAGTTGAAGAACTCTGAGTTTTTCGTAGCCTTATCAAAGATCTCGAGCTTGCTTTCTCGGACAGCCAGAAGTACCGGCAACGCCCTTATTATGTCTGGGTTAGATTCGTAGAGCCTCTTGAATCCTTCTTTCAAATTATCCTTACCGAGAAGATAGTTGAGTTTGTTCAATGCAATTTCTAAATCAGATGCATTAGAAAAGACTTTCTTCCAGTTAACGAAATAGCCCCAAGTTTTAATTGAGTTCTTAAGAGTATTAATTAGATTATCAAAGTCTTTTTTCATTGAAATTATATTAGAGAATTGAAAAAGATTCTTGCAACTTCTGAACCTCGACGTGCTATTGCCCGAATTTGCTCCCCCGATCTGAAATCCTCTCCGTAGTCTCTGTCGATACTATGAATTGGTTCATACACACTAGAGGCATACACGGGAATTTTATCATCAAACGACGACGAGTGAACACCGTTGTTTAAGGAACTCTCCAAGAGGCTTAGGTTTCCGATTTTCTCGACACTTTGCCGCGTTGCCTTATTATTTTCAGGAAGGACATTCCACTGCGACCAATCATTCCCTTGTGGGACTATGTGCTCCAAGGTTAACTGCGAAAAATCCAATGGAGCATCTGTAAGTTGAGAAAGAATGAATTTTGTAAGCCCCTCGTGTTCTGCGTCATTTTCATACTTTTCACTAAAGCTTTTTATAAAAACAGCCTCGTTCAATAGAAGATTCAATTCAACAAACATTGCCGTCATATGAACTTTAAAAGATTCATAGTTCATACCTGTAATTTCATGACAAGTGCGCGAGAATATTCGTTCATAACTAGCGGGGCTTATTTTCGAGAATTTCGCAATAATGGAAAATCTCAACAGTTTTTTGAAATCGATCGCAATACGGTTGCGTGCGACATAAAGCGGCTCACTTTTCGAATATTTTAAGAGTGCCAACAGTAACGAGTAAACTTGATCGAGTCCTAACACTTTAAAATAATGTGTTGTCTTCGGCACATCAGTGCGAGTTATCTCTGGTGTACCTATAGGAAATATCTCCTCAGACGAGGTTATATTAGCTTTCCTAAGAGCAAGATAGAGAGCGGCGTCATCGTTAAGCTGTGTCAGATAGCCCTGAATTTCTAAAGGAGTCCTCCCTTTAATCTTGCTTTCTCTTATTTTTTTAAAGAGGTCTGGATTGTTCACGTAACCTCCCTCGCTAAACCATTGGTGACGCAAAAATTTGCCGAACCATGCTTTATTTTCAGACTCGAAAGAGCTTTCCATTTTCTCCCAAGTCTCGACAGATGATGACATCGCCCCTGGAGCAATCTGTTTTATTTTTCCCAGAATCGCATTCTTGACCAATTCCACTGGTGCTAATGATAATCCAGTGGAATTTAGTCCTTCAAAAAGTTGAAACGCGTCACTGTCAGTAACACATGCAATAACTACAAACTCTAGTGCCATGACCTTTTCAAAAAAGATGTGTCTACTTTCATCATCTGGAAATTCTCTAACGTCACCAATGATGGCAGAAATTATGTGCAAAGCGTCTACCAATTTTCGCTGAGAGTCATCAGTAGGATTGAAAGCTTCATTCTCCATTAGCGATCCATATGCAGTTCTTAAAGTCTCCCTGGTGAAGGAGATTCTGGGCAGGGCGATATTATCTTCTTCGCAAAACATCTTCTTCGCTTTAGCGGGCCACGAGTCAGCAACAATATCTGCCAAAACTCGACAAATTAGTGAGAGAGTTATTAGTCTCTGCTGACCATCCACGATATTCCCAGTTGCTCCATCTTCACCGTCAACTATTACAATATTCCCAACATAATAACCATAGTCATTCTCTTTAACTGACGTAACGAATTCTCTTAACTGATCTTCTTTCCATACGAAGTTTCTTTGGAACTCGGGAATTCGTAGCCGTGGATACGTGCGAACTTCTCTTTCGTCACGAGCAAGTGGAGTGAAGAGGTTACAGTAAGCAACATTCCATGCATCCAATTTCTTCACCCTGTCATCTTGCGGCATACGTTCAATCAATAATTAGTCACCAGCACCTCCTTTATCTTTCCCCTCCCTGAACCCTTTGAATTGATGGCTCGACCAGCCTCTACTTTAGAGATTCGAATTCCTTTGAATCCTGAATAAATTTCATTGATGAACGGTGCATCTGAATTTGAGAGCATCACAAAGCAACCTCGGTTATTTAATTCTAAGAAGGCATCACGGAGCTCGAGCTGATCCTTTTCAGAAAAACCATTGGATGTGTACGAAGTAAATGCTGCCGTCTTGCTCACAGGGTGATACGGTGGATCGAAGTAAACGAAATCTCCTTTCTTTGCTTTCTTCAAAACTTTCTTGTAGTCCTGATGTTTTATCTCGACATTTTTGAGCGCCAGCGAAATCTTTCGAAGATTCTCTTCGTCACAGATGAGTGGATTTTTATTATCTCCAAATGGCACGTTAAACTCCCCCTTACGATTCACACGATACATACCATTAAAACCAGCCCGATTGAGATAGATAAAGCGCGAAGCAATTTGTAGAGGAGAAAGTTTTTCTACCTTCTGTGCGCGTACCTTGAGGAAATATTCTTTATTATGAGTATGTTTTTTAAGCGCCCTAATAAGACTCTCCGCGTCGTCTTTTATTACGTTATAAGTAGTAACGAGCTCTGAATTAAGATCAGAAAGAAATGCTTTCTTTGGGAGGAGATCAAAAAATACGGCCCCGCCGCCGACGAACGGTTCAAAATATTGGCTCTTGGCGGAATCGAACTTTTCTGGCGGATAAAGATTCATCATCCTGAATTGCTTTAGGAGCTGTCGCTTACCACCAACCCACTTCACAAATGGCTTCGGCTTTTCTCCTATTATTTTAGCGGCCTCGTTTATGAAATCTCCAGAAGAAATTTGACTGTAGACACTGCGTGCATAAATTGCGTTTATATCAAATTCCTGCTGTATTTTTCTGATTGCTTCAGCCGTAGTCATATCTCCTTCATTGTATCATTACCATCAGTTCTGACATTGCAGAAATGACTTATCCACTCCCTGGATACTAGACTTCTTCCGAGCTTTGCGGCTTTGTGTGTTGTATGGAAAACACAACGATGTACGGGGCCCAAATAGCTTTCCCGGCACAGATAGCCACAGTGCCCGTTCGATACTGTCTGTATGCCCGTAAATCGAGCGAGGCAGAGGAAAAACAGGCTCTCTCGATAGATTCCCAAATTAACGAGTTATTGGCACTGGCACAGCGAGATAACCTCAATGTAGTCGATATATACCGAGAATCTCACTCAGCTAAGGATTGCGGGCAACGACCGATTTTTAATCAGTTGCTAGTGGACATTCGCTCAGACAAGTTCGATGGCATATTGGTGTGGCATCCGGACCGTCTTAGTAGAAACGCAGGGGACCTCGGTGCCATCGTGGATCTCTTTGATCAAAAACGACTCGTTGAAATTCGGACGCATAGTCAGCGATTCACCAATAACCCAAACGAAAAGTTCCTTCTGATGATCCTCGGAAGCCAGGCGAAACTTGAGAACGACAATAAGAGTATCAATGTGAAGCGTGGGCTTAAAACAAAATGCGAGATGGGACTCTGGCCCTCAGTAGCCCCTACTGGATATCTCAATTCGAAAAATAAGGATCAGAAAGGTATGGTCTTCGTGGACCCAGATCGCTCGGTGGTTATCAAGGAACTTTTTACCAAAGTTGGACAAGAAGGCTGGAGTGGACGGAAAGCATACAAATGGCTTAAAGATATTAAATTCCTCACACGTACTGGCAAGCCACTGACCTTAAGTAATATCTACATGATTCTAGCTAACCACTTTTATTATGGAGCCTTTGAATACCCGAAGAAAAGTGGGAGATGGTTTCAGGGTAAACACACCCCACTCATCACCAAAGAATTATTCGATGCGGTTCAAAAGCAACTGCATCTGCAAATTAAATCTCAAGGGAAGAACAAGGAATTTGCATTCACGAGGTTACTCTCCTGTGGAGTATGTGGATCCGGTGTGACAGCTCAAGAAAAATACAAAACTCTGAAAGATGGATCCGTGTCTAAGTACATTTACTACGGCTGTACCCGTGCAAGAGATATTAACTGCAAAGAAGGATACATCGAAGAGAAAGTATTAATTGACCAGCTTACTGGAATCATAGATCAGGTTGATTTAGATCGATCGGGTATCAGAAAAAAACTAGAAGTGGAGATCGAGCGGCACAAGAAGTTCCATTCAGGGATTATGGGCAAGACTGACGAAAGCTATTCCGTGAAGGATGCTGACATCAGGAACTATGCGAAATACCTCTTGACGGAAGGATCAATATTCGAGAAAAGAGACTTACTTATGTGCCTGAAAAGTAAGCTGTGTCTAGCGGAGAAAATACTGACGTTTAGTTAAAATGTTCTAATCTGGCCGCTCTGCAACCAATCAGGTATCTCCACATCTCTAGATTTTGGATTATTTGCAAGAATGAGCCTTAAAGTTCTTATTGCTCTATAGGCTTCTTTTATCAACTCTTTCTGATCGGAAAAGAACTTATTATTCCACTCATTTTCAATGTAGGTGTGCGCTGGCTTAGATCGAAGCCCTCTAATTTTACGAATTGTCTTGAACATATCATCTTTAGGTCTTGGATCAGGAAACTTAATAACCTTATTTATCCATACCTCCATTTTTCTGAAACTACTTATTTTGTCCAGGTCCTCTTTTTCTTTTAAATCTTCCTTTTCTATCAGCCCATCAAAAAAGGAACTATTTACATTATCAAATAACATTCGATCTAATGTCAGTGCAAATTGCTCAAACTCTCTTTGAGTAGGCAAAATGAGAAAGCCAAAATTATCCGGTTTTTCATCTCGCTCAAAAGTCTTATTAAACAGTGGCTTACCTTTAATATTCATCGCCATCTGATTGATTATCTTGATTTCTTCAATAAACGCAGAGAAGACTGAATCGCCATCATAAAAATGTCCTAGTATTGATTTACGAAAATCTGGATGTAGCTTAAATCGGTAATATCCACTTAACACTTTTGCATTCCATATTTGCTGATGTTGCGGGGTTAGTTTTGAAAGATCTGTTAAAAGGACCGCTACGGACCTATTCCCTTTATCATCAAACCCAAAGCCAAAATGCTGAATAAAAATCTGGTCCGATGGATTGAGCTCATCTTCCGATGTCGGATTTAAGGAACCAGTTATGTCATCAGTATGGTATCTATATCGAGGATCATTTCTGTAGATCGCAAGTACACCGAGTTCAAAGAAGTACGGTCGCAACTGCCATTCCCCCATAGCAAGGCGTAGTGTAAATGGTCGGTTAACGTAGCGAGTCCAGTCGATTGTTGCTCTCAAGTATTCAGGTGTCGGATAGACGCAGCATCCTATTGTGTCGACAGCAAAACGTATCTTTACTTCTCCACTACCAAACACCTCCGCGCTCTTTTCAATAGATTCTATTTCCTCGTCTAATTTAAGACTAGAGAGTTTCTCTGTTTGCTTTTCTACAAGAGGAGCTGGAAAGGGCTTTATATGAGGATTGGGTTCTTCATAGATTAGGTCAACTTTCCGGCTCTTTATCGAAGAAAGCAATTGTGTCTTAAAATCCTCCTCAGCTAACCCAGAATATTTATATAGGTCACCCAAAGGAATGCCATTAAAGTCTCTGGAATTTAGGTAGAAATCGAGCACTTTTTCGACAAGATCTTTCGAGGAAGACATATGTTCAATGTTATAACCCATGACATCGTTTATATTTCTTCCCAGAACCACAGGGACATTGGTCGTTCCGACCCGGCTTGCCCTTAATTATCTGCTCTTGCGCCTTATCTTCATGACGTGATCGATCTGCCGCAAGTTCGGCATCAGTAAACCTCCCAGGAGAAATAACCTCGATGCTCGTTATTTCATAAGGCGTTTTATTAGCCATCTGTACAACGAGCCATCGGCTGCAGTTGCCTTGTTCCATCTGTACAGCCGACCTTCGGAGTTCCTCGGGCCAGTGTGGACCCTCGGCATATGAAATACTCAATCCAAATCCGCGATCGGTAAACGGCATTCTAAAGGTCCGCTGTCGACCTTGAGCCCGACCCGCATCAAGAGTACCGAGGCCATCTCTAACAAATTCATCACGCCCGGCCGCGTCCATAGAGAGGATTATCGAACCAACTTCAAATCGGTGAGGAAGGTGTGATGCCTTCAGCGCAGAAATAAACTCTCGCATTTTTGAAGGCATTTCTTGAGTCGGTACTGACAGCGTATCCCCTGAGGACCTGGCCATAAAGTAGTGGTCAATATCGCGCATATATGACGCGTCGAACGTTAGGCGATCCATCCCTTGGACCGGCAACTCGTGGTAGTAGTTTATTTTGTTATAGAGCCCAATGTGTTCTATTTCATCGTTTTGCTCCAAGGTAGTTTCCGCGGACGCGAGAAGTCGGAGTTCGAGATAGTGCATGAAGCGAATCTCGTCATCCTTGAACAGCTCCGCAATGATCCGCAAGTCGTCAATGGAAACATGCCAAGGATATGAGTTACTCAAACTTGGATCAAGAACTGAAAGACTGGCGATTTTTGCACCTACCCAGCCTAACTCTTCGCGTGTGATAACAATTCGAATTATTTTTCGATACTGAGAAGGCCTAATTCGATGTACTTCTCGTCGCCCTGTCTCATCAAAGAACGCGACCTCGTCGGCGGATTTGACGTATCTCTCTGCGCGTTCCGATTGACGCTGTCCTTCGATAATAAGATCCGAAAATCCTTCCGCCATACTTTCTGGAGCGCCTCGGCTTGCTCCGGCAGAGAAACCGCCAGCCTTCGCCTCAACCAAAAAGAGAGTGTCGTCAACTCCGAGAAGAAGATCTAATTCCGTAAGATTTCCGGCTTCGTCTGGATTTGGATAATAGACATTCTGATACGCGAAATCTGGCTTAATAATTGATGAGAGAAGTTCGTTTGCATCCAACTCGAGACGATCAGATCTTCTTTTAGCCATTTCCGATACTTGCGTGGGTCGTTTCTCAAACAAGTGCGCTTCGATGATGTCTGCCATGTGATCGTCAAATCCGGAGTGGTAGAAAGTATAGAACTTACCGTCAACCTCCAAAAATGGCTTGTAGTGAAGGACAGAGGTCGAAAGAGGACTCAAGTCATCGTGATCTGTGCCTGTAAGGGTCTTTAGTATAGATTCGCCTGGCTTTACCGATAAAAGAGAAAGGAAGGGCTTGGGCAACGAGGTAAGATCCGTGATTTCAAAGATTGCGGGCGTGAAAGTGAGGCGCAACTTTTCCTGCATCTCATCGTGCATGACTTTGAACTCCTCGGTATCAAAGGCGGCTTGCGTGCGCTTTATCTCCTCTGGAGTTGCTCCTGGATCAACTGCGTAGCCCTTTGCTCGCAATTTGTCGGTAAAGGCATCTGTTATATCCCGCATATCGCGATATCGGTCGAGTACACCCGTTTTTTGATATTGATCGATTTGACTTAGTCCCCTAATAATCTCTTCGACCCCGATTCCATAAAGTTCTTGAATCTGTTGCTCATACGGGGCAAGAGAGGATCTCAAGTAGTCAGCAAGGAAAAGCGGATAGCGTTTGACCCGAATCATGAGTCGTCGGCCATCAAGCATAAATCGCAATGAATCGATTTCAGTCGGAGGAGTGGTAAGAGTTCCGCGCGCAAGAAGGTGTGATTGCGTGAGATGCAGAATCTTTAGTGCTTGTGTCCACACCTCTTCCCATTCGGCTTCAGTCGGCTTTTTACCGTCCGTATTTTGCTCGGTACGCGCGATTAGATATTGAAGATACTCGACTGTCGGTAGGAAGTAGGACTCGTCAGTTTGAAACTCGCCCTCTGAGCGGTATTTCATAAAAAGCGGTATGAGCATGTACGCCGCTCTATGTAGCAGTTCTACAGGGTCATATTTTCCGATCAGATCTTGGAGGACCACTAACTCACGTTCGAGATCAACAAGAACTTGCTTGTTTACTTCTTTCGTATGCTCCAAGAAAGCCGCGTGCTGTTCGGGAGTCGAATTGTTCGAATAGCGGATATGTCTTCCGTACCTCTCAATCCTTATTGGCCCGCCAGAAATGACCTCGTCTGGTGTTTTCCTGACCCATTTTTGCTTATGATTTCTTTTTTGATTCTTTCCGCTCATTAAACATATTCAAGCATAAATAGCACCCCCCAAACACTTATGACCCCTTTGGGTCCTTCGATACTTTTCTAGACTGCTGCGGGACCTGGATTCGAACCAAGATAACGACCTCCAGAGGGTCGCGTCCTACCATTAGACGATCCCGCAATAGTACGGCACCGAAGTGCCATACTCTCTAGACGATACGTCATCGAGCGTGTT
>Ga0307375_10004708_pt1 | contig 12949 bp, 13 predicted proteins | sample TR1MG_FD_202531 | JGI IMG/M metagenome (GOLD analysis project Ga0307375, IMG submission 202531) | Soil microbial communities from Risofladan, Vaasa, Finland - TR-1 | ecosystem: Environmental > Terrestrial > Soil > Coastal area > Acid sulfate soil | place: Finland: Risofladan, Vaasa | collected... | reverse complement strand
CCATGAGTAAGCTTATGTACTCATGCGAGGAAGCATCCAGGCTTTCATCGCGAGCGATGGAGGAGCCCTTGACGTCGACGGAACGAGTGCTGCTGCGCATGCACCTGTTGATGTGCAATCGCTGCAGCAATTTCTCGCGCCAGATCGACTTTCTGCGCCGTGCGTCGCGCAAACTCCCCGAAGTGCTCGAAAAAGACAAGGGCTGAGCCGGCGGGCCGCGAACTACGGTCACGCTCGCAGGTCCGCCGACTGCGCCATCCTGCCGAACACCCGAACACCATCAGCGCAGCGCGGATAGGCTGACTTCCTGAAGGCGCTCCCCGCGCTTATGCCACAGCCGCATGTGCCTCGATAGGCTATGGCGCGCATTACGTCTCCGCGCCGAATCCGTGATGGTCGCATGGCCATCCGGTAAACAGCGCAAATTCGCTGGATTTCAATCCGGCACCGATCGCGTCTGTAAGAAAAGCCTTGTGCATGGCGACCAAGTGGCATGGTCGAGTTAAGCAACCACATGAATTCATCTGTGAAGGAAATGACCACGTAGCGCCAACTCGTACTCGCGATACTTGGAAATAGCCACCGCGATATGGTCAACATCAACTTCGACATTCGCCGGATCCGGCAAATTCCGGGTGGGATCCGGCACCCTGCTACAGCGCGCAGCCCATGCGCGCTGCCAGACAACAAGTATCACGATCCGCAGAGGTGACTGAGATGGCCGATGAGAACGAACACGCGCACTCCCTTGAGACGCACCGTAAGTTCCTGCAGCGCTATGCGCTGTTTCATCTGCGAGATTCGTCGCTTGCCGAAGACGCGGTGCAGGACACGCTGATGGCGGCGCTCGCGCGGCGCTCGCAGTTTCAGGGGCGCTCGCAACTGCGCACTTGGCTCACCGTCATCCTTAAGAACAAGATCATCGATCTGACCCGCAGTCGCGACCGCGGGCTGCCCGCGAACACGTTGACGCTGGGAGAGAACACCGATTCCGAGGACGGATCATTCAACGCAAACGGCAATTGGATAGATCCGCCGGCGGATTGGGGTAGGCCCGATGCCGCGCTCGATTCGAGCCAGTTCTGGCGTGTCTATCAGGAATGCTGCCAGCGCTTGACCGAGCGCGACGCCTTGGTATTCTCGATGCGCGAGGTGGAAGGTTTGTCATCGGACGAAATCTGCAGCACGATGAACCTGTCGACGGCGAATCTGCACGTCATTCTGTATAGAGCGAGACAGCGGTTGCGTTCCTGCATGAGCGATAAATGGTTCGCCGGCAAGTCATGAATAGGGGAAGTCGCGCCCGTCGCACAACTTCGCACCTGCTCGCCGGTCATTGCCGTCGCGGCTCCGTCGCTGAATGTTCCCGATTGCGGTGCGCCCCCGTACCGGCACAGCGGCGATGCGCGCCGCTCTCATAATTTCCACCCCTACCATGGTGATCGCGCACGCAGCGTCTTTGTAATGGAGAATGTTTCACCACACCGAATATCGGTTGTAAGAAAAACAGGATGCGGAGCGTCTATTTGACATGGTCGGTTACACAACGGCCTCAACTCTTAATCGAAGGAGATTCAAATGAACGCAAAATCCACAGTTGCATGCAAACTCGCTGTACTCACTGGCATCGGCACCATCGCAGCCGCCCTCTCCGTATCGGCTTTCGCAATGCCGATGAATAGCGATTACGGAACGCTCGTCCAAGGTGGCAACGCCAACCGCGAAATTACGCTCGCCGATGGGGCAAAGTACCTTAACGTCCAGCGCAATGAAACGGTCAAGATCAATGTCGGTGGAAAGAGTTTCACTTGGCGGTTCGATACGCTCGGCACGCCGATCATCAAACTCGGCGACATTGCGCCAGCTGGCATTGACGCGAAGAATGTGACGGTCTACGTGTCCCCTGACCCGAGCGAGCTGGGCTAACCACGCGGACGGGTTAAGCGCCGAGAAGCTGCGAGTCCGGGTTTTCGAGAGAACCGCTATTCTCCACGGCGCTTGATTCGATTCGATCATTCTGCGCACCCCAAGATCCGCGGCGCTGCCTCACCGGCAACGTCGCGGATTGCTTTGGACTCGACACTGCTGACGGTAATTGCCCGCGTGAGCGGCAACGCTTCATCCAAGTCTCATCCAAGCTGCAAGCTCCTGGCCCTCCCATCATCGTCGGAAAGCGCTTGGTTGCGCCATCTTCTTAGATTCTTCGGCGCATTCGCGACACGTTCGCGTAGCTTTTTGGCACTTGCGCACCACCTCCCGTTGTTCGACGCACTAATGGGATGCTTGACGCAGTGCCCATAAACCGGATAAATGATCAACCCGATACTGGAGAACCAGACCGATGAGCACGAAACCGCTACTTGACGTCGATGCCTGCGTATTCGACGCCTACGGCACGCTGTTCGACTTCAACAGCGCCGCCATCGCCGCCCGCAGCGAGTTGGGGGACGACTGGCAGCGTGTGTCAGATCTGTGGCGGCAGAAGCAGCTTCAGTACACCTGGCTGCGCGGCCTGGCCGGCCATCATGCCGACTTCTGGCAGGTCACCGGCGACGCACTGGATTTTGCGCTCGCCACGCTCAAAATCGAACGCCCGGGCCTGCGCGAGCGGCTGATGGATCTCTACCTCAAGCTGGTCACCTATCCCGAGGTGCCAGAAACGCTGCGCCGACTGAAGGCAACGGGCAGGAAACTGGCAATCCTCTCCAACGGCACCCCCACCATGCTCGAGGCGATCGTCAACAGCGCAGGACTGCATCGAATGTTCGACGCCGTGCTTTCCGTGGAAGATGTGGGCGTGTACAAGCCGCATCCATCCGTCTATGGGCTTGCCTGCGATCGACTGGAACTCGCCCCGTCGCGCATCTGTTTCCTGTCCTCGAACGCCTGGGATGCCTTCTCGGCCAAGGCATTCGGCATGCGCGTGGTATGGTGCAACCGATTCGCACAGGCGCCGGAACGGATTCCGGCGACACCGGATGGGGAGATATCGGAACTCAGCGTCCTCCCGAACCTGCTTGCGCCAGCACCGGGTTAATACTACGCCTTCCGGTAGATCGGAAGACTTGAACATAACCGCGGTCTGCGCTCGACATCGAAGGAGCTGGCATATTTTAGCCCGACAGGGCGAATTTCACTGAAGGAGGACGACTCTATGACCATTCCGACTGAACCCATCGGCAGCGTGCCGCGCCCAACTGAACTGATCGCAGGCGTGCAGGCGTTCTCCGAGGCGCGCATTTCGCAGTCCGAGCTCGACGCGCTGTATCACTCCGCGATCCGGGACACCATCCGCCGCTTCGAGGCCACGGGTTCGCCTATTATCACGGACGGGGAGCAAAGCAAACCGAGCTTTGCCACCTACCCGATCCATGGCCTCGCCAATCTTGCCCCCGATGGCGTAAAGATACCGTTCGCCGACGGACACTTCCGCCAGTTGCCGCGCCTGACTGCGGGGCCCTTCCGTTATAGCGTCTATTGCGACAGCTATCTCGAGGAGGCGCGAAAGCATACGGCGCTTCCACTCAAGCAAGCCGTGATCTCCGCGTCGGCGCTGAGCCTGCTGTATCCGCAGGACGGCATCCCGGGGTATTCGCAGGAAGCGTTCCTTGCCGATCTCGTGCGCGAGGCCGAAAGCGACATCCGGCGCTGTCTGCAGAAAGGCGCCCGCAGCGTTCAGGTCGACTTTACCGAGGGCAGGCTGTCAGTAAAGCTGGACCCGAGCAAGGGCCTGCTTAAACAGTTCGTCGGCCTGAACAATCGCGTACTCGACCGCTTTTCCGCCGAGGAACGAAAACGCATCGGCGTGCACACCTGCCCGGGGGGCGATCACGATTCCACCCACAGCGCCGATGTGGACTATGCCGACCTGCTGCCGGATCTGTTCGCCCTTAACGCGGGAAATTTTTTCATCGCGCTCGCGGGGGAGCAGGACCGCGTCAGGGTCTTGCGCATCATTCGGGAATGCGCCAAACCCGATCAGCGCATCTTTGTCGGCGTCATCGACCCGATCAAGCAGGCAGTCGAGAGCCCGGAGCAGGTGTGCGATCGCGTGCTCGAGGCGGCGAAGTTTATCGCGCCCGAGCGCCTGGGTACGACTGATGACTGCGGGTTTTCACCCTTCGGAGACGACACCTCGACGGCGCGCGACATCGCCTTCGAAAAGATTCGCGCCCGCGTGCTTGGCACGGCGCTTGCTGCGGAGAAGCTCGGATTGACGTCGCGCTAAACGCCACGCGTACCTCTTTCCCGAGACCAAGCCGATAATCGGAGAACGTAAGGGCCCCTGGCGCGGCCTGAGCGTCAGGGCGCTAGCAGTGGGCGGGAACGTTGATCGTTGACGTTCCAGTCGTAGGCGAAGAATTCGATGCGGTAGTCCACGGGTAAAGGGCTGCTCGTCGGTATGGTCATGCAGCAATCTCCGCACACCGATTACGCGTGCGCTGGGCGTCAGCACCTCGAAGCGGTCGCAGAAATAGGCCGCGCCCCTGTCGTCGCAGCGTACGGTGACTTCGAAGCTCCAGCTGCCGTCGACCGCCTGGCGCGCCGTCGCGGCGATCGCATCCGCCACGCCGGCCAGCGCCAGCGGACTGGTAAAAACAATCAGCTACAACGCAAGGATTGCGGCGCGGAATCAGGTTGTCGTTTTTGTTGGACTGAGCATGATCCCTCTTAGTCGGCGAACCGGTCCCAATTCTTACCGCAATCGGTAACTTCATCCGGCGAGCGCTTGAACTTTCAGCTTTTGCTGACCGCCGTACGGATGGAAGCAACAAGGCAAGGTGCACCAAGCGCGACTCAAGACCTGCTGGATGTTTTCCGGAAGCGAAATCGCGGCGCGCCGAATAGATTGTAAGTATTTAGGTCGATTGGCCGACTAAAGAATTTCGATTCCAGTTAGCTAAAACAAAAGGAGACTCGTAATGAACAATATCGTAAAAGGTGTGATCGCCGGTTTCGCGGCCACGGTGGTTCTGTCGCTGCTCATGGTAATGAAGTCGGCGATGGGGCTTATGCCCGAACTCGACGTCATCTCAATGCTGAGCGCCATGATGGATAGCGGCCTGGCCATGGGCTGGATTGCACACTTCATGATCGGGGCAGTTATTTGGGGCGGGCTGTTTGCGCTCCTCGCACCCAGCCTCCCAGGGGGCGGCCTCTGGCTGAAAGGCGTGGTCTTCTGCGCCGGGGCCTGGTTGCTGATGATGGTAGTCAGCCAAGGGATGCGAGGCGCGTGATCATGCCTCCGTGGCTACCATATCAACGCGGTCTGAAAAATGATTCGGCCATCGAATTACACCTCCCCTCCCGCCTTCGAGCGGCGTCTCGCGAGCACCCAGCCTAGTACAGCGAGGGCGCCCAACAGCACCCAGACCCAATTCCAGGCCGTCATGCTCAGCACGCTGCCGCCGAAAACATTTAGCAAGATGGTAAGCGGAAGTATCCCCAGCCCGGTCGCCCAGATAAACGTCCACCATGAGATTTCGGTCAGAGCCGCCGCATAGTTGAGCAGGTTGAAGGCAATGACCGGAATCAAGCGCCCTATCAATAGCGCCATGCCGCCCCGCACCGACGACCAATCGGACAGCCGCCCCAATTGGTCTTCGGAAAGCATGCGATATACAAAAGGCCTGCCCAACAGGCGCACCAGACCGAATGTGCTAATAGCTCCCAGCATCGCCCCGACCCAGGTTATCGCGCTCCCCCAAAGTGGTCCGAACACCATGCCATTGGCAAGCGTGATGATTTCCGAAGGGAAGGGAATAAATGAATGCGCGACCATGAGGACAATCGAGCCCAGCGCGGCCCAATGCCCCCAAGAGCGTATTTGCGCCACTACTCCCCCGATCGTATTTTCGCCGCCGAAGCTGAAATCCGCCGACCATAGCCACCAGGCGCCGGCGCCCACCGCAAGCAGCAACCCCGCGACCAGAATCACCCCGACCGGACTGAGCGTCGGTTTGGAGCTGCCGTCGGTCACGCGCTCCCTCGGCACTCGAGGCGGGTTAAAGCAGATGCGGCTCTCGGTATCCTCACGTCGGATGCGCCGTGCATGTATACATGTATTACTGACCAAGTATCCGCAGCAGGCCGCTGTAGCCGCCGTCATGAAGGCGTTTTGCCGACAGGGAAAAATATTCCGGACCCGCCTTGATGCCGAGCCCTTCGACCAGCCGGTTCATGAAGTTGAACAGGGCGCAGGTCGATACCGCGTCGTGCAGCGCCTGATCATTCCAACCCGCCGCGAAGACCGCATCCGCATCTGCCTGCGTCATCTTGGACGGCGACAGCGTCAGCTTGCGCACGTAGCGCAAAATCGGTTTCATTTTCTCACCGACTGGCGCCTTGTCGATGTCCTCAATGAGCTGAACCATCAACCCTTCGGGAATTCCAAACTCCCGCGCCGTGGCTTCGTGCACGCCGTGGCAATAGTTGCAGGCGTTGAGCCCGGAGACATAGCCCGCAATCAGTTCCCTCTCGGCCACGGACAGCGGCGACGGCCCCCGGAGGAGCACTTCGTGGTATTCGATCAGCGGTCTCGCCGTGGCGGGAAACGACTTGAACACGTTCAGGAGCACGACATCACGCGGCAAGAACTTCATAAACGACACGGCAACGGCCCTCCTCTGGTAGGGTAGTACATCGGCCCGCGGCCCCGTCCGCGGCGGTGTCCAGGCCTCAGTTGCGGATTCCGGATGACGGGGGGTTCACAGATTAAGCAGCTTTCTTGGGTTAAGCAACGCTCTTTTTTTGACTTTGCTTGGCGTCAGGTCGGATTGGCATATTCATTATCATGGGTGACGCTGCATCGGGCGGAGAGCCTGCACTTGCGACTTCTCGGCGGTCCGGCCTAAGGTCCGGGCAAGCAGCAGGGCGAGCGCTGGGATCAACTGCCATTGAAAAACGGGGAGGCGCCCTGTTCTACCCCGCCTATTTTCATTGTCGGCATCAATTTCGAGAAATTCCAGATCAGCGGCATAGCCGCAATACCAGCGCATCGACGGCGTCGCACCCGACGCTCCGTTCCTTACCATCATGATGCGGAGGCGATTGGCTGAGCCCGGCCGGAATACACATAACTCATCGGTCGCGGTCCTTTCGCATACTCGGTTTCGAGTTCCGTGATCTCGAAGCCTGCAGCCCGGATCAGTTGATCCATTTTCCGGTTTAGATTGCATCCTCCGGCGATCTTGCTCCACAGCGGGTTGCAGCGATGCTGCCAGCGCCGCACCGACGTGTCGGGGGCAAGACCATGCTCGGCGAAGAGTAGCTGGCCGCCGGACTTGAGCACGCGGCGCGCCTCCCGCAGTGCCGCGAGCGGATCGGGTATCGTGCATAAAGTGAATGTGGTGAGGACAGTGTCTACGGATTGATTGCCGAGCGGAATCACCTCACCCGAGCGAGCGAAGAACTCCACGGGAAGCGGCATCGCGTGGGCTCTTCTGCGCGCCATGCGCAACAGTTCTTCCGAAGGATCGACGGCAAAAAGCTGCTCAACTTGCGGCCCGTAGAACCGCATATTGAGGCCCGAGCCGATCCCCACTTCGAGGACGATGCCGCGGGCATGCGGCACAACCCGCGAGCGGTAGCGGGTCACCTCCTTGTTGCGCATGACAAGGTCCAGCAGCCGAGGCAGTATCCATCTTTCGTAAAGGTTCATTTCTACTCCCATGAGCAGGAATTCCCAACCGGCGCCCTGTCGGTCGAAAACCTCTGGCTTTTCCCTTGGCATGCCCGGTGCGCCGATCGGCATTCCAGGCAGGGCAGATTCCATTGACTGCGCTAGTTCTGTCGCCAGGTGCTTGACAAACTCCGCAGGGACGGGCCCTTCAATGACATCACCGTTGACGATCAGATCGACCTCGGGGGTGACCACCAAGCGCTCCCGCGAGGTCGCTAAGCTAGCTGCTGACGCGAGATCGTCTATGCACTACAAATTGTGCGCCCCATATTCCGAAGGTCGCCTCATTGACACGATTCTTTGATAAACGCGCTGATTTCGGCTGGGGCTGAGAATATGATGGAAGCGCGATCTCCCATCATTCCGGACCCCGTGATCACAGGGTTGCCCGGATCGGGCCCGTATTCACTCGAATCAGTCTTCAAGCGTAGGTTGAATTCCCATATTTTTCGAGCAATTCCAGATGCTGTCGTAACTATGTACGTATCGCGGCAATGTGTGAGTGACACGACGTTTGCTTCCGACGACGCCTGCTTCAAGTGCGTCCTGCCGCCCCCCATCATGCCACCACGCATCATTCGGCCACCCTGTTGGCTTACAGCAAGCGCTTTTCCTTCCGAGACGGCTTTGAGGTAAGCGATGACGCTCTGCCGGGTGCTTGCGTCCCTGATGCCCGGGAAACGCATCGCATTGTTCGGTATGAAGGTCGCTGGATTTGTAAGCCACTTATCGAGTGTTTGTTCGTTCCACACAACGCCCGAATTCTTCAAGGCATCGGAATAACGCGTGAATCCCCCGGCAGTGCCGGCCTTGCGTCCCCATACGTGGGCGAGACTCGGGCCGGTCATGTGCTCGCCCGGCTTAAGCGAGTGGCACGCGGCACAAGCGCCGAACGCTTGCACACCGCCCTGCGGAGCACGTTGCGGCTGCGCTCCTTCGGCCAACTGCATTGTTCCAATCGCACCGAGACTTATCAGTACTGCGTGGCGGAAGTAAATCATCAGCTCGCTCCTGGCTCTGGTTTTCTAAATTGCCTAGGGGTCATCCCACGGGTCTTTGCGCTTACGCTTCGATGTCCCGCCTCATCTGCTCGAATTGTTCTTTCGTGATCTCGCCCTTTGCGTAGCGTGCCTTCAGAATGTCCAGTGGACGGTGCCCCATGCTGCTCGATGTACCGATTAGCCACTTAACCAGCGCCACAATGCCGAAAATGATGACGACCCAAAACAACAGCATGATGAGTCCCCCGAGCCCCATCATTCCCCAGCCCCAGTTCTGCATTTGCATCCACATGCCGATTTCTCCTTACAGGTAGCCCTACTCAAGCAGCCGCAACTGGCGCAGGGCATTCTTACATGCACCACGTTGATGATTCCTCGTCGAACGCCAGTCTTGCGCGCTCGTTAAATCCTCGCGGCCCGGAGCCTCAGCGCGTTGCCAACAACTGATAGCGAACTCAGGCTCATCGCCGCAGCGGCGATGATGGGGCTCAGCAGCAGTCCGAAGATGGGATAGAGCACGCCGGCGGCCACTGGCACGCCGAACGAATTGTAGACGAAGGCGAGGAACAGATTCTGGCGGATGTTGCGCATGACGGCCCGGCTGAGATGCCGCGCACGGACAATGCCCGCGAGATCGCCCTTGACCAGCGTCACGCCGGCGCTCTGGATCGCGACATCGGTGCCCGTCCCCATCGCGATGCCGACATCGGCCTCGGCGAGCGCCGGCGCGTCGTTGACGCCGTCGCCGGCCATCGCAACCACGCGGCCCTCGGCCTTGCACTTTTTGACGATCTCGCCCTTTTCCTGCGGCAGCACTTCCGCCTCGACATCGTCGATCCCGAGCTTGCGCGCCACGGCCTCGGCCGTGGTCCGGTTGTCGCCGGTGAGCATGACAATGCGCAGGCCGTCGGCGCGCAAGTCCCGGATCGCCTTGGCGGTCGTCGCCTTGATCGGGTCGGCGACACCGATGAGCCCCGCCACTGCGTCTCCGGCAACGACGAACATCACCGTCTGGCCATCGCCGCGCAGCTTCTCCGCCATCTCGGCATAAGGTCCGGCTGCCACGCCGAGGTCTTCTAGCAGCCTACGGTTTCCGAGCGCGATGCGCCGACCGTCCACCGTTCCCATCACGCCCTTGCCGGTCGGCGCGTCGAAATCCCCGGCCGGCGCGAGCTTGAGCCCGCGTTCTTTCGCGGCTGCGACAATCGCCGCGGCGAGCGGATGCTCGCTGGAGTTCTCCAGGCTCGCGGCAAGGCGCAGCAGCTCGTCTTCGCCAAAACCGTCCCCGGGCACGATGCTGACGACCCGCGGCTTGCCCTCGGTGAGCGTGCCGGTCTTGTCGATCACCAGCGTATCCACCTTTTCCAGGCGCTCGAGCGCCTCGGCGTTCTTGATGAGTACGCCGGCCTGCGCGCCGCGTCCGATGCCTACCTGGATCGACATCGGCGTCGCCAAGCCGAGCGCGCAGGGGCAGGCGATGATCAGGACAGTGACCGCAGCCACGAGCGCATGCGCCAAAGCCGGCGGCGGACCCCAAAACGCCCAGGCGCCGAAGGCGATGACTGCGGTTGCGACGACGATCGGCACGAAATAGCCGGCCACCGTGTCTGCGAGCCGCTGTATCGGCGCGCGCGAGCGCTGCGCCGCTGCGACCATCTGCACGATCTGCGCGAGCATGGTTTCGGCTCCGACTCGCTCGGCCCGCATCACGAAACTGCCGGTGCCGTTGACCGTACCACCGATCACCATGTCGCCTGCCGTCTTCTCCACCGGGATAGACTCACCCGAAACCATGGACTCGTCGATGGCGCTGCGCCCCTCCAGCAACTCCCCGTCGACCGGTACTTTGTCGCCCGGCCGCACGCGCAGGCGATCGCCCTTTTGCACCTGATCGAGTGCGATTTCATCCCCGTCGCCGCTCTCCCCGAGCCGGTGCGCGGTCTGCGGCGCCAGATCGAGCAGCGCGCGCAGTGCGCCGCCCGTCCGCTCGCGAGCCCTTAGCTCCAGCACCTGGCCCAGCAGCACCAGCACGACGATCACGGCTGCTGTCTCGAAGTAGACGCCGATCCGGCCGGAGGCGTCGCGGATGGCGTCCGGGAAAACGCCCGGGGCCAGTATTGCGACCACGCTATAAGCGTAAGCCGCGCCTACGCCAATCGCAATCAGCGTGAACATGTTGAGGTTCCAGGTGACCACCGACCTCCAACCGCGCTGGAAGAAGGGCCAGCCGGCCCACAGGACCACCGGGGTCGCAAGCAGCAGCTCCAGCCACATGGAAACTTCGTGTGTGACGAGGCGATCGAGAATCGGTCGCAGAACCGGCACATAGCCGCCCATCGCAAGTATGAGGATAGGCACCACAAGGCCGGTGCCGACCCAGAACCGGCGCGTCATGTCGACGAGCTCGGGGTTCGTCTCGGTGGCCGAAACCGTCATCGGCTCGAGCGCCATGCCGCACTTCGGGCACGCGCCGGGCTCGTCCCGCACGATCTCGGGGTGCATCGGGCAGGTGTATTGGACCTTGCCCTTCGGCGGGGGTGCGACAGGCTCGAGCGCCATGCCGCACTTTGGACAGGCGCCGGGCTGGTCCTGCACGATCTCGGGGTGCATCGGGCAGGTGTATTGGACCGACCTCTTCGGCTGCGGCAAGGCGGGTTCGAGCGCCATGCCACACTTCGGACAGGCACCCGGACTATCGCTCTCCACCCCGGCACACATCCGGCAAACGTATTTGCCAACAGCATGGTTCATGACTTCTCCTTACGGCCCTGCGACCGCGGCTCATGCTCTATAGGCAAGGCGGACGCATGCCGAACCGCTTTACCCTCCTCGATGTCGTCCAGAATCGGGCAGTCGGGGCGGGTGTCTCCATGGCAGCGCGTGACGAGATCGGCGAGTACTTTGCGCATGGAGCTTAGCTCCTCGATCTTGCGGTCGAGTGCTTCCAGGTGATGCGTCGCCAAGGATTTCACGCCGACGCTGGTCCGCGTCTTGTCGCGCCAGAGGTCGAGCAGGTCGCGCACTTCCTCGACTGAAAATCCCAGGCTGCGCGCCCGCTTGACGAACTTGAGTGTGCGCGTGTCGGCCGCAGCATAGGTTCGATAGCCATTCGGCCCCCTCGCCGCCGGATGGATGAGCCCGATACTCTCGTAATAGCGTATGGTCTTGGGCGGGACGCCGGACCCTTCGGCAACGTTTCCTATATTCATGCTGGCCTTGGCCACGGACGGCCTGCCCGCTCTCGTCGTTTCATTCGATGTGCTCATCTTGTCAGCCTCGTTGGCGTGCAAACACAATGAATATAAAGGTTCCTGTTACTGGAATGTCAAGCCTTCCGTGGCCCGGCGATGAATCCGCTGGGATCAGCCCAACACGGCCGGACACTATCCCCAATCCTGCACTTCGCAAATATTCGCGGCGCGCGCATTTCAGCCGACATCACAACTCTCACGCCGCTTGCGCACCTGCGCTCAGGGGAGACCCGCCCACGCTGCGCACGGCATCGAAAAACAAAGACGCTTTTCCCCACAGCGAGTTGAAGAATATCGCGGTGACGCTGCCGGCCATCGCGGCCATGGCCCACACCGGGTAGATCAGGCCTGTCGCGGCTACCGGGATGCCGATGCCGTTAAAGCAGAAAGCCAGCACGACGTTCTGAACCATCTTACGGTAGCCGCGGCGGCTGATGTCGCGGGCAACCAGAATCGATTCGAGACGATTGCCGAGGATGATGATGTCGGCCGACTCGATCGCGATATCGGTGCCGCTGCCCATGGCGATGCCGACGTCCGCCTGCATCAGCGCAGGGGCGTCATTGATGCCGTCGCCCACCATTGCAACTTTGCCTCCCTGTTGTAGTCGGCGAATGATTTCCGCTTTTCCGGCAGGCAGCACACCCGCGTACACTTCGTCGATGCCGGCCTCGCGCGCTACGCGCTTGGCCGCGCGCTCGTTGTCACCGGTCAGCAAGATGGGCATGATGCCGGCTTGGCGCAGCGCGGCGACGGTTTTCGCCGCATCGGCGCGCAGGCGGTCGCCGAGCGCGATAATGCCGAGGGCGTTGCCGTTCATCGCGACCGCGATCACGGTACGCCCGAGTTCCTCCAATTCCCGGATACGTGAAGGAAGGGAACCCAAGTCGACGCCTTCCTCCTCCAAAAACCTTGGACTTCCAACCAAAATAGCGGCTCCCTCGATTCGAGCCCTTACTCCGCGGCCTAGAACTGCCGCGAAGTCCGTTACCTCAACCGGCGTCACCTTGCGCTCA
>Ga0307375_10004707_pt1 | contig 12950 bp, 12 predicted proteins | sample TR1MG_FD_202531 | JGI IMG/M metagenome (GOLD analysis project Ga0307375, IMG submission 202531) | Soil microbial communities from Risofladan, Vaasa, Finland - TR-1 | ecosystem: Environmental > Terrestrial > Soil > Coastal area > Acid sulfate soil | place: Finland: Risofladan, Vaasa | collected... | reverse complement strand
GATTTCTTCCAAAATCTTCGTAACTTGCTCTTGTGTAAAGCGTAGGTTTTTCATCTCTTAAATTTTAAAGTTTTGCAACCTTAAATTTAGAAAAATCTCACTTTACACACTTTTTGGGACAGTATCGGGAGAGCGGGGGAAGTACCAGCTGGTAGTATGTGATAAGAGTTGGAAGACGCTCAAGCAGAAGCTCAAAACCATTACGCGAAAGACTACACCAAGCACCTTCGACGAGCGCATCAAAAAGCTAAAAGAGGTGCAGCGGGGCTGGCTCCAGTACTTTCGCATTGCGAGTATGCAGGCCAAGCTCAAGGAGCTCGACGGCTGGCTGCGCAACCGTTTACGGTACTGCATCTGGCACCACTGGAACCGAGCTTGCGAGCTCACGACCGAAGGGAGTAACATACCCGAACGGAAGAGGAAGAACCTTATCCAGCTGGGGATCGACCATGATCATGCCTACGCATGGAGTAGAACGCGAATGGGGGGCTGGGCTGTTGCCCAAAGCCCCATTTTGGGAACGACTATTACCCTTGAACGCTTACGCAAGAGAGGGTATGAGGCGATGCTTGGATACTACGAGAAAGTTGCGCCACATCTTAATGAACCGCTGTATACGAGACCCGTACGTACAGTGGTGTGAGAGGCTCTCCCCGCCAGCTAAGCTGGCGGGGCGGTCTACTCGATTAGCCCCAGTTATTTTATACGTCCGTGACAATTTTTATATTTTTTTCCACTATTACATGGACAAGGATCATTCCTGCCAATTTTAGGAAATTGCATCTTGTACCTTTCATGTTCCTCCTTTGTTTTGAAATCATTTATGTGTGAATCGATTGTTTTTTTAAGTATTTTATCTAAAAACAAATTTGGATGCCATGCGGTAAGTAGGGACTCTGTCAATGAGCTGGAAATTGATGATATTATACCCAACACTGGCGATGCAAGTCCAATAGCTGTTGGAGCTATCCAACTGAGTAACCTCCATTTAATATTATCTCTAATTGATCTTGAAGAACTTAATAATTTCTCAAACACTTCATTTTCATCATAGTTTACTGATTTAAACCATGACCTAAAGATTTTTCCATTGATATCATTTCTTAATGCGATTATATCCTGAATTGACAATATCTGTTTCGAATATAATTCACCAATGTTAGGAATTCTTTTTTTGGATGTTATTTCATTAAATAATTTAAATGATTTATCAACTTCATAAATTTCTTTAAGAATAGGAGATAATTTGAAACTTAAATGATTTTGAATTTCAGCATCAAGGTGAATAGTCGATGCATTAATATTTTTTGATAATATAAGTGTCCTGTTCAAATTTATCATTCGGAGAATTTTCAATCCCTCAGATTTTTCAACTGAATTGTAATTAATTGTTTGAAGATTCAAACTCTTACGAAGATTAATGTTGTTTAAATCATAATTAAGTTCACTAAGGATTGTACTTTCAATAGTTTCTGTTAAATTAGAATCAATATTTCTCAAATTGTTTTCGGCCAGTAACAATATTGTATTTCTTTCGGCCTTATACCTACTCTGATAATCAGAATCTAAACATTTATCTAAGTAACTTATCGCATCGATTGGGCTATATGTTGTATCAGAATCCCTGTAAAATATTGTTCTTAATTTATCATCCTGAAGTAATAGCATCGGTTTAATGCCGACTGAATTAAGAATTTGAAAAGAGTTACTTTTTAATAATTCAATTGTATCATTAAAACCAAATAAATCAATCAGATCAATAATATTAAAAGGTTCAATTGCAGTCTTATCATGCAGTAATATAGAATGAAAGAGTTCCTCAAGTAATTGAGTTTTAGAAGACTTAATAATCCCATACCCGACTAGTCCAGTAATGCTATCGGCCGGATTAAGTTTGTTCGAAAGGTTTATCCAACCAGCCTTTGAAGGAAAACTATTAAAATATACTATGTCTGTTGCAGTAGGTTTCATAATAATTGGGGCTAACTCGCTTATATATGCGGTAAAACTGTATATACTCGACCATATTGGTATGTATTGTGCGGTTTTAGCTGTATAATACCCGAATTTACTCTTTTCTTACTATACAGAAAGCAAAAATCCAAACTATTTTATTGTAGCATTGCTCAAATCCACTGTTTTAGGTTGTTTTGCAAGCCTAAGTTTCACCAAACTGCAGCGTATCCACCGTACCTTCGCCGGCATTATAACTTGTTTTGGTATGCCACATTTTGCCTATTTTGAGGTGTTTTCCTTGTAGCTATCCAACAGGCTCAGCTTATTCTTGGCAACCAGCAGCTCATGCTGTAGGTGTTCAATCTTTTTCAGCAGGTGGGCAATGGCATCTATCCCTTCTATGTTTATCTGAAGCTCGGTATGAAAGAATATCAAACTTTCCAGCGGTTTTAGCTGCTCCTCGGTAATGCAGTAGCTGCTACCATCCACTATAAGCTCTATGTGGCCAAGCTCGTGCAGGGTTTGAATGAACGATTCATCAACTTTCCAATGAGTGCACACCTGTTCGATACGAATTAAGCTACTCGTTTTCATTGGTTCTAATGGTTTTTAATTTTGAAAGCAACTCTTTTTCTGCGTCGGTGAGGTGGGTGGGAAGCTTTACTTGGTAGCTAATGTATAAATCGCCAAACTCACCCTCCTTCTTGTAAACGGGGAATCCTTTTCCTTTTAGCTTAACGGTGGTTCCCGGTTGGGTTTCTGGAGCAACCTTCAGCTTTACCTTTCCATCGAAGGTATCTACCAAAATATCACCGCCAAGCAATGCGGTATAGAGGTCTAGGTCCACCGTTCTATAAAGGTTGCTGCCGTCGCGCTTAAAGCTGGTGTCGTTTTCAACGGTAAACGTAATATACAAATCACCGTTTGGACCACCGTTTAAGCCGGCCGTTCCGTGCCCTGCAATTTTAATAATCTGGCCATTTTCAATACCTGCCGGAAACGTAAGGCGAATGCTCTTGCCGTTTACGGTCACCACCTGCTTTTGGGTTTTATACACCTCGGTCAACCGGAGGTGCATTTCGGCATTCACATCCTTTCCTCTAAACCTCGATTGGCTATGCTGCCGCTCTTGCCCCCCAAACATCGATTCAAAGAAATCGGAAAAATCACCACCGTCCTCCTGCTGAAATTGATGACCTGAGCTTCGCCGCGATTGGCTTTGCTGCTTCTTTGCTGCTTCAAAATCGTCGGCGTGCTTCCAGTCCTTCCCGTATTGATCGTACTTCTTCCGATTTTCGGGATTGCTCAATACCTCATTCGCCTCGTTTATCTCCTTAAACTTCTTTTCGGCCTCCTTGCTGCTTGGATTCAGGTCGGGATGATATTTCCTGGCAAGCCTCCTATACGCCTTCTTTATCTCATCCTGAGAAGCGGATTTGGTTAGCTCTAGTATTTTGTAATAATCTATGAATTCCATTTTCTTAATTTTTTATGCGTGGTAGTCGTCATCTAGGGCATTATGGCCACGGCTATGCTGTCGGCTTTCTTTTCAGTCCAATTGTGTAAAGCTGTTCCGTTATTTTATTGTCTCACCACCCTTTTTGTCGGCCTCAGCTGGTTCCCATAGCTCTATTTTGTTGCCTTCTGCGTCCATAATATGAACAAATTTTCCATAGTCGTAGGTGGCAATGCTGTCAAGTATGGTTACGCCGTTTTCCCTGAGCTTGCTTACAAGTCCTTCAATATTCTGGACTATGTAGTTAATCATAAAATCCTTTTTTGATGGGGCGAAATATGCATCTCCTTTTTTGAAAGGGCTCCATTGAAGAGAGTTAATCTCGTCGGGTTTGTTAACGTTTCTGGATTCAAAACTCGACGAACCCCATTCGTTGATTTCAAGCCCTAAATTTTTGGCATACCACTCTCTCGTTTCCTTCGGATTGTCAGAAAAAAAGAAGATCCCTCCAATTCCGGTTACCATAGGGGTAGTGTCGTTAGTTGAAGGGGTGTTTGTGGTTTCATTCTTTTGTTCTTCCATATTCTTAGTTATTTTATTTGGCGAGTTGCAGCTTGCAAGAGCTGTTACAATCGAGATTGTTATTACTAGCCTAATCATTTTGTCTCTCCTTTTTTACTGATGTGTCATCGTTAAGCTGCTGCATAATGTGCCCGTGGTTGGGAGAGCAGGGGCATTAACCGCAGCAATCTCATCCCACGGTAAAAACATACTAATGTAGTGAAAACTTGCTTATCTGCATTATCTGGCCAGATGGCTTATAGCAGCTGTTAGCGGTTCGGACTTTTTTATGTTCTAAAAACGATAAATCATAAATAGAAAACTTCCGATCGCAAAAATCATGATACCTAGAATCACGCCTAAACTTAACAAGGACCATCTCTTTTTATCTGAACTCTCCATTTTTTCAAATTCTTTGAAGTAATGAAGATATTTCTTATGTCTGAATAATAAGTAATAGTTAACAATTAAACTTATTGCAATAGCCAAAATAAATGGATATATACTAACATGAAATTTAATCCTATAAACCCCAATATATAAGTTTCCCAGTCCACAACACAAAAGAAAAACTAATATATACATTAATCCACTTGATCTAATACTACTTATACCTATGTCCGGTCGTTGAAATGTTCTGTTTAGTTCAATTACTGGATCAATTTTCATTTTTTCAAAATGCTTTTTTGCAAATGGTAGTTTATAGAGATATAGTATAGGATTGATTCTATTAAACAATAGATGAAGTTTATAATCACTTATGTATGCGTAATAATGCACAAAATTCCAGAATCTATTCATAGAATAATAACTTTATAAGTTGACAAAAATTTTAGCAAAACCATTAACTTTCCCGTGGCTGGGAGAGCTGGGGAATTAACCGCAACTTCCGTATCCACCGTTACTGAACTTTGTTGTGATCGAAAACCTTGCTGTTGCATAATCAGCCCAATATTTTTAACCACATGGCGAGTGTAGCCTTTTATTCTTCTAGTTTCGAGGTGATTTCTTCTTTCAGTTTCGGAAGGTGATTGATAACAATGCTCCAAATTAAATCGTCAGAGATTTTGTCATAACCGTGTGCAATTCTATTTCTGGTTCCTATGATATTATGGACATTTTCTAGCTGGAATTCTTTGTCTCGTTTCAATATTCTATTAACAGCCTCTCCAATTATTTCAATATCCCTTTCAACGGCTCGTTTTGTTCTTATATCGTTAATGTATTCATCGAACTTCTTTGGTCTGTCTTCAAAGTAACTCTCTATCTCTTTTATTGATTGTAGGATGTCGTACAACCAAGTTTTAATTTCGCTATCCATAAACTAGTTGCTTTGATGAATCAATGGATTGTCTTAAATATGGATTTTTGATTGCTTTCTCTTCCAATAAATCCACATCACGTTTAAAAAGTTTCTCTAATGATTCTTTTAAGTCAAAATAGTTGTTTGCGTATTCATAAAGATCTACATCCTGAAAGTCTACAACCAAGTCAATATCGCTATCCTTTTTGAATTTATCTGTCAATACTGAACCGAATACAAATAGCCGTCTCACCTTGTGTCTTGAACACAAGTCTTGAATCTTGTCGATATTTCTTTCAATCAGGTTCATAGGACAAATATAGTTAATTTGGAAGATGAATCGCACAAAGGGTTATACACAACCTATTTATATATCCGATAAAACAGTTTAGATCCACCGTTTATGCCAATTTTGCAACCCCAAACGTTCTAAATTCCTAGGAGATATCTATTCTGCAATCAACTCTTTCACTTTTTGTTCTAAAACTTTTCTGTCAGGTAAGTAGAGTTGGTATTTGGAAACAAATATATTATTAGATATACCTCCTAGGGCATACTCCACTAAAATGTCATTTTTATCGGCTACCAAAACAATACCAATTGGGGAATTATCTCCATTTGTATTTTCTTCAGCTTTGAAATAGTTCAGATACATATTCATCTGCCCAATATCTTGATGCTTAACATGCTTTGTCTTTAAATCAATCAAAACAAAGCATTTAAGAATTCTATGGTAAAACACTAAATCCACATAATAGTGCTCATTATCAATGGTTATCCTAAATTGTCGCCCAACAAACGAGAACCCTTTTCCCAATTCAAGCAAGAAGGTTTGAAGGTTATCTATTATTTTTTGCTCCAATTTGCTTTCTGTCATTCGATATTCCTCATGGATTTGAAGGAATTCCAAAATGTACGGGTCTTTTACAATATCATTTGGTTTCAATATAATCTGTCCATGCTCCGACATTTTTAAGATTCCAGCCTTATCTTGGCTCAAGGCCAGTCTTTCAAATAGGGATGAGTTTATTTGTCGCTTTAGCTCCCGGACGCTCCAATTCTCATTGATGCCTTGCTTCTCATAAAATCCTCTTGCATTGTCATCTGAAACACCCAACAATTCAGCATAGTGAGTCCACGTTAATTTTCCAGTCACTGACTGGAAAATTGGATATTTCAGATAAAACTGTCTCATTAGGTAGATGTTGCTTTTGCTGAATCCTTTACCAAATCGTCTTTTTAGGTCGGTGGATAAATTTGTCAGCAAGGAACTTCCGTATTCCGCCTTCTCATTACCATGCTGCTCATACTCTATGAGGTATTTCCCAATCTCCCAATTTGCTCTTAATAGTTCACTATTTACGGCTTGAACGGCCCGCATCCTGGCTGTTTGAATTGTAACTCCGATGGTGTCGACCAACTTTTGATAAATGTCCCTATTTTGAAGCTTCTCGTTCATGGTATTTCTCTCTTCAAAATCTAATATCAATATTTCTGTTCTACTCGTTTCATTTACCTTTTACTACTAACGGTGGATAAGTTGGCCGGTAGATATAGAATTTTATATGAATCCATGCTTATTCGCCTTTATAAAGCGCGGTAAGGTAACTATACCACAATTTACTTTTTTCCAAACAAACAATTACTAAATAAACTGAACTATTTATTCCATCAGTACTCAATCCTCCAGTTTTAGGCCATTTTGCAACCCCAAGCCTATCTACCTAATTCCCTAATCTCCTAACATGCTAACTCTCTATTTCCCCCTCGCCAAACCGTAGCGTAACCACCGTGCCTTCGCCCGGCGTGGAGCTTAGCGTAATGGTTCCACCGTGCAGCCGCATCAGCTGGCGCGAGAGGCTGAGCCCAATGCCCGAGCCATCCTTGCGGGTGGAGAAGAAGGGGATAAACACCTTGTCGTGCAGCTCGGGCGGTATGCCCATGCCGTTGTCGGCCACGGTAACGGTGAGCCGGTTGTGGTCGTCCAGCTGGGCAATCAGTAGTATGCTGCCCTTGGCCACTCCCTCGAGGGCATAGATGGCGTTGCCCACCAGGTTCAGGAGAATTTGCTCCACCATGCCTCTGTCGGCGGTTAGCCGAACGGCTTCGCTCGCCACCTTCACTTCCAACCCAACGTTGCCCTGCTGCAGCTTCTCGGCCATGAGCCGCTGAATGCTGCCAAAGAGCTCCCCAATGCCAAAGGTGGTAAACACGGGCTGGGGGAGAAGGGTGAGGTTGCGGAACCGCGTAACAAAGTCGACCATGCCGTGGCTTCGCTCCTCCAGAATGTGTAGCCCGGTGGCAATGTCGGCAACCATGTCGTCGGTAAGCTCATCGGCCTTTTTGGTGTTGCCGCCAGTGTTCACAAGAAATTCGCCAAGCGTAGCAATGGTGGAACTCATGGGACCCACGGAGTTCATCAGCTCGTGGGTTAGCACGCGAATGAGCTTTTGCCAGCTCTCCAGCTCCTTTTCGTCGAGCTCGTTGCGGATATTCTGCAGCGATACCAGCGTAATCTTTTGGTCGAGTATGCGAATCCAGGTGGCCTTTACCGAGAGCTGCATTAGCTCGCTCCTCTGGTAAAGGCTTACCAGCCTTGGCTCCGAGGGTTTTAGCTGCCGGAGTAGGGTGGCGAGCCCGGGCTTTACGGTGTCGAGGTCGGCAATGCGAAACAGGTTTGCCTTCTTGAGCAGGTCTGAGGCGGCGCTGTTGAAAAGGGTAACCTTGCCATCGTCGGTGAAGCCGATAATGCCAATGCCAATGTGCTCCACCAGCGCCTTGAAGTATTGGTTCTGGTTCTGGTTCTCAATTTTAATCTGCTGGATGGTTTTGTTGATGTTGTCCAGCTGCTGGTAGAGGTTCGAAAAGGCTGAATGGCTCTTTTTGTGCGAAAAAACGAGGCTGGAGTCCTGGCTGTGAACAGCCTCAAAGAACGACTCCAAGTCCTTGTTGAGCTTATTAAGGCTTCGAATCAGCAGGAATACCTGGATGGATAGCAGCAGCGTTACGTTGGCAATAATTAGCACGTCGCGCATCCAGAGCATGCAGGCAGCCAGCAGCAGGCTGTTCGCCACAATCCCCACAACCCGTATCCAGATGTTTATGTAGAATCTCTTTAGTAGCATATTAGAGTTTCTAATTTCAAATTTCTAATTTGGCTTCGCCGAGCTCCCTTCGGTCGGTTCTAATTCACAACTCACAACTCACAACTCACAACTCACAACTCACAACTCATAACTCCCTCACAATCCATAGCGTTCAATTTTCCGGTAGAGCGTTTGTCGGCCAATATTGAGCTCCTTGGCCACGTTGGATATATTTCCTCTGTGGCGCTTAATGGAGGCTGCAATCAGCAGCTTTTCCGCCTCTTCGAGGCTCATGGGTGTGTTCCCGAATTCAACCATTTCGCCATGCTCCTGTAGGAAGAAATCTTCCGGTTCCAGCACGCTGCGGTCGCACAGTATCACCGCCCGCTCCATGGCATGCTTGAGTTCCCTCACGTTTCCCGGCCAGGCGTGCTGCAGCAGCTGTTCCGCCGCCTTGGCTCCAAGGGTGAGGTCTGGCTTACCATACTTTGCCGAATAGGAGAGTAGGTAGTGGTTGGCAATGAGCAGGATGTCTTTGCCCCGTTCGCGCAGGGGTGGGAGGGTTATCTCAATGGTGTTGATGCGGTAGAGCAGGTCTTCCCTAAATTCTCCCTGCTGAATCAGCTCGCGAAGGTTTTTGTTGGTGGCGCAAACCAGCCTAACATCCACCGGAACCGGCCGGCTTTCTCCCAGCGGTGTCACCTCGTGGTTTTGAATGGCGGCAAGCAGCTTGGCCTGCATGGCTGCGGAGAGGTTGCCTATTTCGTCGAGGAAGAGCGTTCCGCCCGAAGCCGTTTGAAAGCGTCCGGTGCGGCTCTCCTTGGCATCGGTAAAGGCTCCCTTGGCATGTCCAAAGAGTTCGCTCTCAAAGAGCGTCTGGCTCAGCGAGCCAAGATCTACGCCTAGGAATATTTTGTTTGCGCGGGTCGATAGCCGGTGAATTTTGTGGGCAACCAGCTCCTTTCCCGTTCCGTTTTCGCCCAATATAAGAATGCTTGCCTCGGTGGCGGCAACCTTTTTAATGGTGTTAAACACGCTCTCCATGGCTGGCGATTTTCCCAGAAATTCTCCCAGATTGTGCGATGCATCCTCCTGCAGCTGCTGTTGCTGGCCCTTGGCCACCTTCAGCTCACGACGGGTTTTTCGAAGGGCGAGACCGCTCTGGATGGTGGCCAGCAGCTTCTGGTTGTCCCAGGGTTTGAGCACAAAGTCGGTGGCACCCTCCTTCATGGCGTTTACCGCCAGCTCCACGTCGCCGTAGGCCGTAATGAGAATCACCACTATTTGTGGATCGCTTTTCAGAATTTCCCGCATCCAGAAAAGCCCCTCGTTGCCGCTGTTGATGCCGGCGGTGAAGTTCATGTCGAGCAGCACCAAATCAATTTGTTCACTCTTAACGAGTGAGGGAATTTGGTTGGGGTTGCTGCAGGTGATTACGCGCGAAAGCTTGTGCTTCAGGAAGAGTTCCAGCGAGCCAAGCACGCTTTTGTTATCGTCTACTATGAGGATGGTGCCCATGGGAGGTGTTCAAATATTATGGTATTTAAGGTTTCTGTTTTAATGATGTTGCAAGTTAGCGTTTTTCTGGAAGGTGTTAAGCGGTTTAGGGATTTAGGGTATATGCTGTGGGGTGTTTGATTTGGCTACGCCGACATGTCCGGCCACTTGACGGAGCTCCCTTCGGTCGGTTTTAATTTCTAGTTTCTAATTTCTAGCCTCAAGTTTCACAGAGTTTCACGGTGTTTTCACAGGGTTGCACTGGGTAAAGTGTGAAGACTATATATTTCTCCCCCTGTCCCATTCTAACACATGCGTTGGATGATTTTGGAACAGATGGTTCCTTTCGGTGTTTTCATATTTCGTTTATTACGTTGAAAATCAGCAACCATTTTGTTGTGGCACAGCAGTTGCTTAATGGCAGATGAAGTTTTATCCAACATCAATAAACAGGGTTAGCCATGATACTAACAAACCTTAAGATTGCCTTCCGAAATCTCCTCAGGAGTAAAGGCTACAGCTTTATCAACATTTTTGGGCTGGCTATTGGCATGGCCACCACCATACTGCTGCTGCTCTGGGTCAGCTTTGAGCTAAGCTGGGACAAGTTTTACCCCAACACCAAGCAGCTATACGAGGTGGTGTCGCTCCAGACATGGGATGGTGGCAAACATCCAATTCCCAATCTTCCTGGGCCCCTTATTGATGTGGTAAAGGAGAAGTATCCCGAAATTAAGATGGCTGCCAACTGCAACACCTTTGGGCAGAAGATGCTCATGCGCTACAACAATTTTGAACGGTTCATTTCGGTAAACGATGTGGACCCTGATTTCTTGAAAATATTCTCCGTTCATCTGATTAAGGGTAGCATTAGCTCGGCTCTTTCCGATCCACATTCCATCATACTTTCCGAAAAAATGGCTACCGAAATCTTCGGGAACGACGATCCCATGGGAAAGATAATTACTGTTGATAATAAAACGCCGCTCACGGTTACGGGTGTAATGGAAAACCCCCGAGAAAACACCATTTTTAGCTATTCCTGCCTAGTTCCTTTCGAGTTTCTCCGCCAGCAAAATCCCTACCTACGCGATTCGTGGGGCAACCATAGCTACTTTGGCTTTGCTGAGGTAAACAAGGGGGTAAACGTGGACTCGCTCAACAAGAAGATGAGCACATTTTTTAGCGATTATGTAGACAAGTCGGACACCTTACGTTCCATATTTCTGTTTCCAGTTGATAAGGTGCATCTCTACTACTACGATGGAACGCCAACGCAGATGAAGCAGGTTGAGATGTTCTCAATTATTGCCATCTTCATTTTGCTCATTGCCTGCTTCAACTTTATGAACCTCTCCACCGCGAGGGCAGCCAAGCGTGCCAAGGAGATTGGGTTGAAGAAAACGGTTGGGGCCTCCCGCTGGCGCCTGATAGCGCAGTTTATGGGTGAGTCGTTGCTGATAACCTTTATTGCAGTGAACTTTGCGCTGGTATTGGCCCGGCTTTTCCTTCCAGTTTTTAACACCATGATGGACCGAAATCTGGAAATTGACTACTCCAGCTCCAGCTTCTGGGTGCTGGTGGTGGGAGTTACACTTGTTACGGGTATTCTTGCAGGGGCCTACCCAGCATTTTATCTTACCCGCTTTCGACCCATCAACGTGCTTAAGGGAGATTCTACCCGAGGCAAGGGTGGTGCCCGATTTAGGCAGATATTGGTGGTGCTGCAGTATACGCTTTCCATTGCGCTGGTGGTTTCTACCCTTGTGGTGAGCCTACAAATACGCTACCTCCAGAATATGGACATGGGAATGGATATTCACAATATTGTTGCCGTGCCTCTTACTGGTAGCATGGCCGAAAAGAGCGACCTCATTCGCAAGCAGCTGCAGAGCGATCCCTCCATTCAAACGGCATCGTTTGCCTCGCATATTCCCTGTGAGGCCTACACCAACGGTTGGGGTAACGACTGGGAGGGGAAGGACCCCAACAACAATCCACTGGTAACCTACATGAATGGTGATTTCAACTTTTTTAAAACGTTCAAAATCAAAATGGCTGAGGGGCGCTATTTTACAGAAATGACACAACAGTCCGACTCCAATGCCGTGGTTATTAATGAGACCTTTGCAAAGATGATAACCAAGGGTTCTGCTATTGGCATGCTCATAAAGCATGGTGATGTGAGCTATCGAGTTATTGGGGTGGTAAAGGACTTTAACTTTACGCACGTAAGTCGGAAGATTGGCCCTCTCATGATGTTTAGTGCCAATGGAGGGTATTATAATTACCTTTTTGTGAGGGTTGATCCTATGAACAAGGGGCAGGCGTTGGCTACCATCCAGCGTGTGTGCGGCGCTCAGAATCCAGACTTTCCGGTGAGCACCTTCTTTGTGGACGATTACCTCAGCAACATGTACGCAGGTGATAAGAAATCCATGACCATCCTGCTTTACTTCTCAGTGCTGGCAATTATGATCTCGTCGCTTGGACTTATTGGGTTGGCCTCCTTTATGGCGGAGGAGCGCACTAAGGAGATTGGTGTTCGCAAGATTATGGGGGCTTCGGTTGGAAATTTGGTTGGGCTATTCTCCTACGACTTTACCAAGTGGGTGTTGGTATCTAACCTATTTGCCCTGCCGCTAGCCTGGTACTTTATGAAGAGTTGGCTTCAAAACTTTGCCTACCGAATTGCCATGCCATGGTGGGTGTTTGGAGCCGTAGCGACGATGGTTTTTGTGGTTGCCTTCCTCACGGTGGCCTACCAAAGCTACCGGTCGGCGGCTCAGAATCCAGTGGAGAGCATTAAGTATGAGTAGAAAAGGAAGTTAAAAGAAGTTTAGTAAAATGATTCATCCATTAAACGTAATAAATATGAAACGACAAATTATTCTGACAACATTGCTAATTTCTATTTTCTTTAGCGCAAGGGCTCAAAATGATTCCGTAATAGATAGTTTATTAAATCAGTATGTTTTATCATCGACAAATAAGGATGCTGGAATACTTGTTGGTGTTATTGATTGCAATACGGATAGTGTAAAAACATTTTCAAAAGGAGCAATTGACAAGGGAAATGATTTACGACTAA
>Ga0307375_10004706_pt1 | contig 12952 bp, 9 predicted proteins | sample TR1MG_FD_202531 | JGI IMG/M metagenome (GOLD analysis project Ga0307375, IMG submission 202531) | Soil microbial communities from Risofladan, Vaasa, Finland - TR-1 | ecosystem: Environmental > Terrestrial > Soil > Coastal area > Acid sulfate soil | place: Finland: Risofladan, Vaasa | collected... | reverse complement strand
AGTAATAAAGGAGGGAAGGAATGGCAAAAGTAGATAATTATATTCAAGGGATCGAGAACATTTGCAGTTATATGAAGCGAGGTGCGCTCGATTATTGTGATGCGGAGTTGAAGTATCTGAAGCAGGTAAAGAATGCCGAAGCTATTACAACTATCGGAGGAATTAAGTCCCGAATATTAAGGGATTGGGGACAAGCCGCCGATCAGTTGAAGATGTTAGTTCAAATCTTAGCTTCCGGCGGAGAGATAATCCCTTTGGGGAATAGTTATGGAACTCATTCTGACACAGCAGGGAAAGGCAAAGCTACTCCGGTCGCTTAAAAAGGCGTGTAACGCCGGGGCGATAGAAGTATCTAAATACATAGATACGACATTTAAGAATAAATATATAAAAAATAGCCCGACACACGAACAGGAGAAAACCTTAATATCTGCGGACACTACTGGACGGGCGACAAGCACAGGGGGTCGGTTCTTAAAGGAGAAAGGGTTTGTATTCTTTCGTGAAGCAGTCAGGCAAGAGAAGCCTACTGTTAGTGGAAGATCGGGGAACAAGAGAGTCAGATGGGGAGATGTTAATCGGATAAATAGACTATCTGGATTCGGTTGGAGAACGAGGTGGGTGGGGCAGAACAGGTCTTCGGAATGGAGAGACACAAGCACTTCGAGAGTTCCGTGGAATATGACAAGAATATGGGAAGATGGAGCGCAGTTTGATGTTGTTCCAAGGGGGGTAACATATTCATCTAAGACAGGAGAAACAGGATCGAAGAAACTGACGCAGAAGAACTTGCACCCGGCACAGGGCTGGATGACAAAGATGGTCAGCAAGAATATACCGAAATTCAGGATGATGCTACATTCAAGGACAAAGCCTATGTTAGAGAAGGAACTTGCGATTGTAGTGAAACGGGCGGCTAAAATATGATAACGGTTGAAGATATAAAAGTAAATTTGCTTAGTTCTCTATTCTATTTCTTGAGGAATGAGATATATACTAAGGGGGGAACGAACAATACATTATTGGGTTTCTATTCTGGGTTGAGTATTACTGTCGGGTTCCCTGACGATCTAAGAATAATCTCGTTGCCGACAATTTCATTAGAAGGTGAATCGAGGCTGGCCGGGATAGTAGAGACTTTTTCTCCTACCTGGAAGCCGGTTCCGTTCGTCTGTAGTATATACGGTTTCGCCGGTGGAGAGGAAACTGAACCCGGAAACAAAGAGTTGCGAGACAAATTGACAAATGATATTCACGCACTACTGGAAGATACGGAAGAAATTGACTTCTATTCAGATGCCCCGACTTATGCGGTTACGGATGGAGTTATGGAAATAAGTGACGTGGTATCAAGGTCAACACCGCAGGTAGGAGAATTAAGTGCAGAGAAGTACCGCTTTGTAGTGGACTTCATTGCGACTTTAACTATAAAGGAAAGATAGGAAGGAAGGAGTAAAAAACCGTTTCATCGTGAAGAATAACAATAGGAGGATTTTTAATGAGTAACTTGACTGCTTCTGACACTTTTAAAAGGAAGAAGTTAGTCCCTTTCGTTTGTGGGTATGAGTTAGAGGGGTGTTCTGTCTTTAACGGGGGAATCGCTAGTACGGAGAGTGTTGACCATTACTTTGGTCAGGACTCCCCTACGACCGAGAACTCCGTTGATAATGCGACATTGACGATTACATTGAAGGAGAATGTTACCAACAATGTGATTTTAAATGCCGTAACCTGGCAGGACCCCGATGACACTTCTGTTAAAAAGTATGTGTTTGATGAAATCTTGAACACTACTGCATGGGGGAATCGGCTCAATCGGGCCAAGACTTCATACTCTCAGAGTGTTATCTACAAACAGTGGCTTCCCACCCCTGGCTTGACTGAGGGTGCGCCGAACGAGAAGGGGACAAGGACTTTCGCTGGCAACGCCGCCGAAGCTCAAGAATTTAGCGTACCGATCATCGGAGAGAAGATCGCCGTTACTTCTGGAGCTTCTGGGTGGACTGGGACTCTTACCAAGGCTATCCCGATAATCGTACCGGGAACTTTGCTGTACGCCCTGGAAGTTCATGCGATAGAGGAAGCCCGTAATGGGTCGGCTCTTACTTCTATCGAGATGGACAACTTAGAGGTGACTGCGGCTATGGTTAAGGTCGATCAGACTGTGACTATCCCGGCTACGGCGTTGAGCAAGACCAGTGATCCGGACTATGCGTATGTGGTTTATCTCTATCCCGCCGTGGATGGGATTGCGCCTACTCTTACTTCTGACGGGCAGTTTGAAGATATGTCCTAAGACGTAGAGTAAAAGAGTAACAATGAGGATGCCGGGAGGGGGGAGGATTCCTTCTCCCGGCATTTTCGCTAATGAAGGAATAACAAAGGAGGATTGGAATGAAGAGTAACATTTTTAAATTATATCAGAGGGAAAAGGTAATTAAGTTTACGGATGACGATGGCAATGAAGAGTCTATTTTGCTGGTTAAGCCCAGCCAGACGGAAGCGGATGCTATCCAAGAATATTATCAGAAACAGATAGAAGAATATACCAACAAACTTGACAAGGATGTTTCTTCCGTAATTGAGAAGAAACTTAAAGAAGTAAAGAAGTCTGACCTAATTGATAGTATAATCAGTATCGAGCGGGTAAAAGTTATTGCGGATAAGGACTTATCGGTAGATATATTTAATCCCGATGACTCGAAGAAGAGTGACAAGGAAATTAAGAAGGGAGAAGATGATGCGGTAAAGCTATGGGAGAATGATCGGAAAGAAGTCCTCGGAAAAATGAAGCCTGACTTTCTCCGAAAAATCTTCTGCAATTATACCGTATCTTCAATGGCGATAGCGAATTCAATGAGTGACTGGGATAAGGTCAGTCTATGCTATGTCTGCCATCCGGTCGATAAGCGGGACGAATATATCTTTTCGATAAATAAGGACGATGAGAACTTTGTCGGGAATGCGTCCCCTGAACTCTTGCAGAAATTAAAGGAAGAATTAAAAGAATTTCTTCTGGTCAAGGGGCAGAGAGAAATTCGGGAGCTGGCCGAAAGCTCGGATTTTATTCAGACTACAGAACAGGAAAAACCTTAAATCGGTTATCCTGTTTTAATGATCTTGAGATATGGGAAGTACCACAAGACTATAAGGATGTATGGCGGTATAGAGAGTACCTGGATAGGACTTTTGAGATAGAGGCGATGTACCCGAAAGCCGAACCGCTATCAAAGGTTGAACGGTATTTTCCGGGGCTATTCAATAAGTGGGTGGAAGAAGCGAAGGATAAGAAGGAAGATTCATCGTCAGAAATGATAGTATCAGTTGAGCAGGATATGCTTAACAAGGAAAAATTTGTGGAATACTACCTCCACAAGGTAAATTTTGAAATGATGGAATTAATGGAAGATGACTGAATATGATGTTCTTTTAAGTGTTGGACTTAAAGTAGATCCGAAAGCTATTGCTAAATACCAAGCGGAGCAGAAAAAGCTGGGGGTACAAACTGACAAAGCAGTTACTTCCGAAAAGGCACTCGGCACACAACTCTCCCAGAACACGAAACTCCTTGATGACGATGGAAAGAAGACCAAGGCACTCGCTGGGCATAAGAAGACACTCTCCGAACATTCCAAGAATATGCGAAGGGTTATTGATGGAGAGACGAAAGCCCTTGGTCGGCACGGTGCGTCAGTTGGAGAACAGATCAAGAATGCCGCTAAATGGGCCGCAATCTACTTCGTTCTATATCGAGTAATTCGTGGTGGGCAAGCAGTATTAAAAGACTTCGCCAAGCAGATCAGCGAGATCAACTACGCTATGGTGAAGCTCCACCGGGTTATGATCGACGCCCCGGATGATATTGGGCAACTCTACGCCCAATCAATCCCCAAACTAATTAAAATCTCCCTTGACTATGGCGTAGCTCTAAAAGATGTAATCGAGACTTCCGTTGAATGGGCAAGACAAGGCCGTAAGAACCAAGAAGTAATGGAACTCACCCGTCTAAGCGTCTTGATGTCCAACGTGGCATTTATGAGCCTGGATGACGCTTACAAGATGCTGACCGCCACAATGAAGCAGTTCAACCTTTCTATTGGGGAGACTGCTATGGTAGTTGATAGTGTCAATGAAGTATCAAAGAGATACGCCGTGACTTCACTCGTTATCGGGGATGCTATTAGACGGTCTGGTATGGCGGCAAAAGCGGCCAAGGTTGACTACAACGAACTTATCGGAATGATAACGGCGGTAAGCGAAGCTACCCAGTTAGGTGGGGAACGAATCGGGACAGCATTACGGACAATGATGAGCTATGTCTATCGCCCTGCTACTATCAATAAGGTTGAAGACCTAACCAGAAAATTTGGAGAGCAAGCGGTAGTAATTGAGAAGTTGGGCGGACAGACTAACTCCTTTATGGAGATCATCCTTCAGTTAAATATTGTGTGGGATAAGTTAAGTGATATTGAGCAGAAACAAATATCTCAAAGCATTGCCGGGGTAAGACGGTCACAGGAATTTCTGGCTTTGATGTCCCGCTTCCCGTCTGTCCTGAGTGCCACCATTACTTCGCTTAATGCCGAAGGATCGGCGATGAAAGAGAACACTCGCTTAATGGAAAGTTTGCAGAAACAGACACAAAACCTTAAAAATACTATTACTGAGTTGTATGTTCAGAAAGGAGAAGCGGGGGGATTTGATTTCCTTAAAGGGTTGGTGGCTTCGGCTACTAAACTAATTGAAATAATAGGGAAGATACACCCCATGGTTTTCGCTCTCGTTGGTGCAATAATAGGGATAAAAGTAGCAATTATTGCACTCAATGCGTTTGCTCCTGTGGCAATAATTAGGCTTGTTACCGCCGTAAAGTTATACAATATGGGGATGATTACTGCGGCACAGCGAACAAAATCATTTACAATAGCATTGAAATCATTAAGTATCGCTGGGTTTGCAACTTTGGCAGTCCTGGCAGTAATGACTGCAATGACCCTTACATATCAAAAGCAACTTGCCGTAACTCAAAAAATCAAAGAAGTGGAAGATGAACGACTGCATGCAGGGGAAAGAGCGATAGAAGAAAATAAAAAAGAGAAAGAAGGACTTGACGCAAAAATAAAGAGTTACGAGAAAATTGTGGCTATCTTGAAACGACTCAATACTGCCGCCAAGGGGGATAGCAAAGCACAACTTCAACTTCTTGCTACACTTGACCAGCAAAACACCTATCTGGAGACAAACGCTAAATCTGCCATAGATATGATTGACATTTTAAGTGAGCGCATTGATAAGATGAAGGAAGCATCTGCGAAGGCTACCAAGACGGGTGTAATATTATTGCAGGCTCATACTATTAAACTTAAAGCAGATGTGGCTGCACTTGAACAGGCTCTCAGCGATGTAGCGGAAGCAGAAAAGAAGCAAGTGGATGACATGAAATCCAGAGAGAGTCATCTTCCATTTGCGAAGGCTGGGAGGGGAGCGTTAGATGTTTTTTCCACGATATACCATTGGAGCGCTGATCTTGTTGGTATGGATGTGAAGAGTTTGAGTCTTGCGGAACAAAAAGTAGCACTATCGGAAAAGTTAAAAAATACCAAAAAGGTGTTGCTCAGCTTAGAACAACAATTAGTGGACGCAGGAGCAAAAGCTCTCAAGGACGCCGATCTTCAGGGGATATGGTCAGAGAAATGGAAACTTGCCCTTGAAGAATCCAAAATAAAACTTGACCAGATAAATGCAACTTATACAGTAACATTAGATAAGCAGAAACAACTACAAGGGCAAGCATCGGTTTATAGCAAGAATATCCAAGCAGTCTTGGTAGAACGAGTTAAACTCACGAAAGAATTAGAGAAATTTAACGAAGCGGAGCGTGAAGGAAAAACACTCACAGAAGAAGAATTAAATCGGCGTAACCAACTTTTAGATATACTCAAACTTGAAAATGATGCGATAGATGAGCAAAACAATAGCCGAAAAATAGCATTAGCTGGCTTAGAACAAATCAACGCAGAGAAGGCATTAGAGAAATTTATCACTTCCGATCTTTTAAGGAAGCAATCAGGAATAGTTGATCTAATTAAGCAGGAAGTCGATATCAGGATGCGGAATAAGAGTGAGATGGAGAGACAAGCGATAGCACAGCAAGTCATACTTGAGAAAGCATCTCAATTAAATGCGGCACTCTTAGGCGTAAGAAATACTTACGAAGGGATAGTAGCGGATCAGTTGACTGCGGTACTTCAGAAAACCGCTGAATGGTCTGATATGCTAAAGGCAATCGGGCAACAGTTTTTCAAGGAAGCACTTGAAATAACGATAAAGAATATTGGGATAGGGAGTCTTTTCGAGAGCTTAAGTCCGGCTGGGGCAAAGCTGAAGAACGATATTCAGGCGGCATTTGACTATGGAACACAGAAACTTGGTATTCCGATAGACAGGTTTTATATGGGAGTAGTGGAATTTTCTAATGCGGTAAATCGTATGACATTTGGAAATGTTGCTCCTCCAGGAAGCACTACAACAGGAGGAGGTTTGTACGAAGGGGGAAATACAGGGGGGCAACCAAATTATATGGGGATGCCAAGTTATCAACAACAACATCCCACGGGCAGTCCATCGGGATTAGAAGCGTTCCTTCAATCTCCTACTGGGGCAGGAGTAAGAGGAGGTATAACAGGAGCTATGGGGGGATATGCCGCTTCCGGGGGGAATCCTTGGGGAGCAGCAATCGGTGGTGTGACTGGAGCGGCGGGAATGGCAATAGGGGTGGCAAATCCCTTAGTAGGTGGATTGATAATGCTGGCTGGTATGGTTGCCGCCAGTTTCCTTGCCGACAGTGGAAAACAGACCCAAACTTCCATTGAAGAATCCCTATCCGTAACAGACTCTAAAATCGACATCAGCAACAAGCACCTGGAAGTAATAGGAAGATACCTTGTTGACATTAAAAACGCCATAGAGCCGTATCCTATGGCTGATTCTTACTACTACAGGAATAGACCGGGAACAGGAGTTCAGATCCAGAACCTTACTATAACGGTAGGCGAGACTGCGAACGGAAGAGATGTTATCCGGGTATTGGAAGACCATTTATCAACTAACAGCCAAAGGGGGTATGTAGCAGTATGAGCAGAACGGCGTGGCAATATAGTATCTATTCTACCAGTTGGTCATCGTATGTAGATTTCTCGTCCAACCCTGGCAGAGTACCGATGCAAATCAGCAACATCTCTACCGCAGAGTATAAGCGGTTAATTGACGGTTCGGAAGTAGATGTTATCCCGGAAGTGAAGTATCTACCGAGCGAAATGGCGTGGGACTGGCTGTATCAGAGAGATAACGATCTTTACGATCTAATTGACGGGTGGAATACGAATCACACTCCGACAAGAATAAAGGACAACAAGGATAATGTGTATGAAGGATATCTTACATCCGTAGTGAAAGTCTTGCCTCCCCAGAAGTCTTATTCAGACGGAAGCGAGACATTTATTATTACTACGAAGTTTCACAGGATTGACACGGGGTATTAAGGGGAATGAATGACCATACAGAACACCTACAAGATATATCGTAATTCCGTTGAGATAACGGGAAGCACCAACTATTCCGTTGACTGGGACAAGAATTACGGGTCTGCGGTCTTCTCTTTCGTCCTTGCAAATAATGACGGCACTTTCTCCAGCAGAGGGGCTACCCCGATAAAGTATGGGGACACGCTAGAGTTCTATCTCAATGACGCTCGTAAGTTCTATGGGTTAGTCCGTGAAATTCAACCGCAGAATGTAGGGGGGATACAGAGCATTAAGGTGTCCTGCTATGACATTGTTTCTAAGTTGCTGGATGTAGATATAGAGAAGAAATACGAGTCTAAGGACAAGTACCTCCTGCATAGCATAGTGTTACAGCCAGCAGGATATGTTGACGAAACTGATAAGATGTGCAGAGTATTCAATTTCGTTGACGAGAACGGAATAAAAGTCAGCGACATTGCCATTTCCCCTACTCCGGTAATAAACATCTACAATACTACTTCCGAGCAGACTGATCCCGCATTTAGTGGATTTGAAATAAACTATCAAACCGGGCAACTGGTATTCGGGGCGGCAATAAATACTCACAATTATACTGTTATGGTGGACTTCGCTTATTATACTACTGGACTATGGGTGGAAGATATCATTAGAGACATCATAGGCGAAGAGGATGGATACGGCAATAATCCGTTCTCCTATCAAACTAATCTGGTTGAGAACTATGCTGAGACTGATAGTCTGCCGGATACACTTTCCCCTAACTATGTATCTGATATTGATCCGTCATTCAGTTGCTTGCTTTCTACCGCCCTTAATGATGGTACTGTGGTAGTAGGCGATCCCAAGATTTTTTCAGTCACGGCAAATTATATTGATAGTCGGTTCTCTTCCGGTTATATCAAGTTAGAGAGCGAAGTAATAAAGGTAACTTCCGTTGACCATTCAAATTCCCTATTCACTTGTTCGGAGCGGGGAGCGTTAGGGACTGCGGCGGAAGAACACGAAGCTGGAACGAAGATATATCAGGCTTATCCCCCAGGACAAATCTGGTATCTGAAGTATAATAATTTAGTGAATAGTGCTACTGGTGAATATACCCGCTATATATCTGAATACTCTGATAATCAATCGTGCCTGTTATATCAGCCGGACGGAAAGATGTTTGTGTTTTACAGCAGAGATGGAGAGTTGCGGATGAGGAAAATGACCTTTGACGGGGTAGAAGAGTTGCATCAATCTATCGTATCCACGGGGTTCTGCAAGCATCCGACTGCCGTGTGGCAGGGGGAAGACATAGTAATTATCTACGAAAATTCCGGGAGTATCAAGAGGATAGTAATTGATACGGCAGGGGCGACAAAGGAATATCCCGAATATCTTCTGCGGAATCCCTACAAGGATTTGGCGGGTTATATAGAACCGTATGCCATTGAATTAGACGGAGTTATCAAGATAGCGGTTCGTAACGGGGTGACGAATAAGATACACTTAATGGACTATGTTGTGGAGTCGCTTATAGACAGCGTTACGGTTGATAGTGGAACATCAACAATCGGGTATCATTCTCTATATAACGGGGGACAAGCGACAAACTTTTACACTACATTAGCCTCTTGTTCCGGTCATTGGACATTTCAAGTCCCTAAAACCGGATATTACGATATCTCTGCCGGGATGGGGATTCCGCTCCCTTCCGTTCACTTCCATCAGGCAGTAAAATATACGATCACTCACGCTGGCGGTTCAACCGATGTCACGCGGAACCAGAGAACCTATGCACAGTATAACCCCTATTCTCATCCGTACATTCCTATCGGGCAATACCTGTTCAATCAGTACACGAATTATACCGTAACCATCAGCGGAACGATAGAACCGGAGTATGTCCAGGCGGACGATATAAGAATTACCTACTCTAACCCCACGGAAATATGCGGGGGAGAAGCACCGTCAATAGCAATGGACGATGACTATATCTACTACGCTTTCCACGAACTATCAGAAGACGATTGGGATTGGGTGAAAGTAGCGAGAACTACCCATAGCGGGGGAAGCCTTCTCGGTCCGTATTTGAAATTCCCCTTGGGAAAGAATGTGAATATGTTCCTAACCGTGAATAATCATCTTGCGTATATCTACGAGAGAGAGTCCGCTCTTTGGTATGCGGAATCAGAGACCGACTGGACGACTATGACACAAGATCCCGCTCAGTTCCTTGTCCCTGAAAATATCATAACTCCTGGAGATGTAACATATTCGTTCAAGAATCCGTTCATTATATTCAATCACGAAGGGCAGGTAGCCATCTCCTTTGAGAATAACGATTCCATTTCCGATCTGTATTACTATCGGGTAGATAATATTATTTTCCCACTCAATGAAGATGACTTCAGCGAAGAATACAACTCAATAAATTACCGCTTCGGAATGATAATACTCCCTGACGCTATTGATATTACCTCTACTGTGACTTGCGCCACCGACTACTACTACTGCACGATACAAGCAACGGGGATAGAGACACCTATGCTTGAGTTTAACGACACCTCCGTTGCGAATCGGTTTGAGGCGTTGACTAATGTGATGAAACTTCTCGCTCCCAACTATTTCATTCGTGCGGATGCTAATAACAAAATCAGGGGTTCTTATATCAACCAGAAAGTCATAGCGGACAAGTCTCTATCCAATGTGTCAGTTACCAACTATATAAACGACAAGGAAATCTATACGAGGGTGAAGGTATTCGGACAGAACGCCAACCCCACCAATCTATGTTTGGACGGTGACTTTGTGGACGAAACGGAAGTTGACGGGGTAGCGACTAACTTGATCTTATCACCTTTACAAGTTCTTTTCGATAGTGTGGATTGGGATACTGGGGTTAAGGAAGTAGATTTAATAGTCAGATTCGGCGGACCTAATCCCAGCACAGAAATAGAAAACGAGAATCATATCTTCAAAACAAGCTGGTTCAGGGATAATCAGATTAGTTTGTCAGGAGAAGGAGAACACGCTCTGACATTAGACTGGTGGGAAAAATTAGGTATCTCCTCTGGCGGGGTTGCCGGTGATACTGACTTAGTATTTCGTCTTGGATGGGTCAAGGCGGATATTCCATCGAGACCGTTAGCTTACGATTATCTTGTCAATACCGATTATGCTACCTGGTGGTCTCCATATAATATTAAATATGACTTTACTGCTGCCACAGACGATGACCCCGCAGAGGTAGACTGGCTGGCAAAAGGCTATTTCTGGAATTTCATCTATAGCGGGCTAGATGAATATGCTATTCCGGCAGTCAAATTGAAGATAAAGGGTTCTGCACGGAACGCCGCTTATGACGATCAGTTCAGTTCTTTGACTGATGGCGAAAAGGAACACCTACTCTACAATTCATATATAGGGGTATCAAATATGTTCGGGGCTCCTGGTGCGCCAGCTGATTATTATGAGGAAACAGAGGGGGCAGCCACTAATCAGGTTAATATAACGAGTACCGACGCGAGAGGAGAACCATTCGAGGTAGACCTAACTATTTCGTCTGAGTTTTACTCTACTTCAAAGGGATGTTTCCCCCGGTTTTTCACAATCGGCCCGATAGAATGGAAGTTGGATATATTTGAAGTAACGCAATATAGATGGGAAGGAGAATATCCTCCAGGAGAAGATGACTTTCAAGAAAGCTGGAAACCATATATCCCCGGAGTATTGGGGATAACGGAATTAAAAATGGACGAGGATAATCATCCAATAAGAGTATTCGTCAACTGGGTTGAACTTAACGGGGAAGATCAGAGAATGGTGCAACAGCAAGTCCAGATATACAATAAAACCACTACCGTAACGACTACAACCGATAATGGGACAGTCACGAAAACACACGATGCGTATGAGATCCGATTCCCGCACACAATGATATTGGATAATTATTATACTGTCGATACCCCTGAAACCGGAGAGACATCAGAACAGCCACCGATAGTTCTTTATAATGAGAATGGGGCTACCGTGTTCATAATTACGAATGAACCTTCGATTAGGGGAGAAATGGATTGGGCGAAAGGAATATTCAAATGTGTTGCGTGGGCGGATTCGTCTGACATAGAGTCTATCGCAACCGCTACCTATCGGGTAAAATATGGTTTTGTCGGGCTGGACTTCGACAATGAGACCTTGGATTGTGTTATCTCTCCGGGCGGAGATGATAGCCCCCCGATATTCTACATCAATTCAAGGATACTACCGGAGTCAACTAAGAATGTTGTTGCCGCTTCGTTCCCGTATCATACGAAGATAGAGACAGACCCGGAAAAATTTGTTCGTTTGATAGATGGCTTCTATGGCACTGCCTGTCAGACTGAATGGCAATCAAAGCCTATTAACGGGTTGCCTTATTTCACTCTTGAATTAGGCGATACTCCACAAAGTCTTGACGCTATTGATATAGTCTCCGGCTTTTATTATCCTTCTGGAGCGGCTGGAGGAGGAAGGAAGTTCGACTTCAGCAATACTTATTCGGTGGTCTATTCCAATGACGGGATAAATTTTAGTTATATCTGTGACGAACTAACTAAATTCAGTTTAGATAGCGGTCAGTCGCTACAAGTGGATAGTGGGATTGAAGAAGAATTTTCAGCGAGATACTTGAGACTGATAATGGAAGATGTGGGTAAAGTAGAATATATGTCCGGCAGATGGGTAGTATCAATAGTTGAGTTTTCTGTCTGGAAGAATCTGCAACTTGTGGGCGAGGCGAAGTTACTTGCACAGGACGATGGTGGGTACTGCACGGTATCGGGGAATGTCGCTACCGATACTACTAAGACTTGGACGGTAGACTTGAAGAAAGGCAAGTATTTCGTTGACTCTCTCGGCAATACATTTACTATCGTGAGCAATACCGCAACAACTATAAGTTTAGATGGCGACCCTTATACCGGGAAGTATGCTATATTTGATAGGAAAAAGACCGACATTGAACTGTACGATATGAATGATTTACTTGACAAGGCTGGGGATAAACTCTATAAGATAACCGAAATAAATAAGTATCTTAATAGTCAGGAGAAGATCACGGAAAGAGCGAAACTACTATTGGCGGAGAATGTTAAGAATCACACTAAACTCGAAGCGACCTTATTTGACGGAGACTTTGAAGTAGGCGAGACTGTCACCTTAACTGATCCGTGGACTAAGAATATCAAGAGTCCCGACAACCTATTCATTGAAGCGATTTCGGCTTCAGATAGAGGAACTTCATTAACCCTGGCGCAATATTTATGAGCGATGTATATAAAGAAATAAAGAAGCAAGCGCAGAGAATCGTTGCTACTCCGAGACGAGAATCCCCGATGGTTCCGGACAACTCCAACTTGATGGGGGAAGTGCTTCAAAGAATGCCTCAA
>Ga0307375_10004705_pt1 | contig 12952 bp, 23 predicted proteins | sample TR1MG_FD_202531 | JGI IMG/M metagenome (GOLD analysis project Ga0307375, IMG submission 202531) | Soil microbial communities from Risofladan, Vaasa, Finland - TR-1 | ecosystem: Environmental > Terrestrial > Soil > Coastal area > Acid sulfate soil | place: Finland: Risofladan, Vaasa | collected... | reverse complement strand
GTTTTATGCCAGTTAGTCTCAGTCGTAGGACGATACCACCGTTCCCTCTCGGGGGTTTTACCTGGCTTACCCTTATCTTTTGTCTTATAACTAATAGTCTTGCCAGACTTTAGCTTGCGTTTTACGGTTATCTTTGCCATTCTCGACCTCCCTCAACAATTAGTTAAGAGGGGGGCAACTTGCCCCCCTCTATCGGGTTCTAGTTAGGCTCTGGAGCCCTTTGATGCGGGGGCAAGTTAGCCCTTGGAGCCCTTGAGGAAGGTCATCAGCGCAGCCAGCACCACACCGATGGCAACGGCCAGCGATAGGATGTTCTGGATGATGACGCTACCGGTGTCGGTCCCGGTCACAAGAGCTTCCACCAACTGAGTAACCATTCAGTTCCCCTAATATTTCTACTAGGACTGGACTATCTCACCATCCACTAGGGATGCGGGGTGCTAATAGGCATTATTGAGTTGAGTTCTCTCAGCCTTAGTCTCTACACCTTCCTGCCTACTTTCATACTCCTTCGGCAGGCTCGGATCGGGATTGCCATGCTGGAGAGTTTTAATTTGCCACTTGAGAAGTTTGACCTGTTTTTCCAGTTCCCGTATGCGACTTTCCATCTTGGTATATGCTATATTGGAAACGTTATTAGGAACAACCTCAAGGTTTTCCCATCTATTATCTTGCCTATCCTCATAACTGTCCATAGGATATCTAGTGCCTTTGTGATGAACGAGCTCCCAGTTCTCTAAACATCTACCAAGATAACGGGCCATTACCAGCCTATGCTCAAACACTCTGTGGTTAAGTTTGCCAGCCATTGGGTACATTGGGTTATCAGGATAAACACGGACTTGGACATATCCTTGCTTCGTGGTGATTTTACCACCTGCCCACCTTGAATTTTGGCTTCCCCTGTAATTCTTTGCCCTATCTTCGGCTGCACATTTATTACAGAGGTCTTTCGGATGAGAAGCTTGCATCCAACGCAAAGTGCCACAACGTTTGCAGGGTAGTTCTACATATAATGCCCTTGTAGCAACATAGCCAAGTTCTGATGCCCTTTTCACCCTACCGCCAAATCGCTTTGCCACTTCCTGAATATGCCTTTCGCTACGGAGGTTATCACAACATCGCTTGCACCTTAAAAGTCCTTTGTGTATGTTAGTTGTGCTTACCCATCTTCCTTCTCCGCAGATAGGACAAGGAGTAAAATGGCGAAGCGCTCTTCCTGTAAGCCCCAGTTCGTTATTAGTTCTAACTTCCCCAATTTCTGGCATTCAACACTCCAGTTTAGGTTTCCCCGAATTCTCCCCGTTTTCCATATGGGATTGCTCCCATAGGTCACAAATTAGTCATTTATGAAAACTACCAAGCCGATGGCTACAGATATTAATCCTTTTACCACATTACATCACCCGACCCTTTTGCGCTGGATGCGCTTGTTACGACCATTGTTACTTCCTTAGTTCCTGACCCCTATGGATGCAGTGGCATAATCCACCCATCCATTATTGTCATCTATTCCTTCGATATCAAGTTCAAACTCATAACCGTTTGTCCACTCATCATCTGGTTGGACAACCACTACTAATAATGTCCCTACATCGTTTTGAAATAACGTTGGTATTTCCATTTCATGCGTGTGTTCATTAGGGGGTGGATCACCAATAACCCCACCCGTTTCGGACAATTCGCTACCAATTTCTATGCTTTGCCCATAAAGGAACACATCGACAACATCGTACTCCCGATATTCTACCGCCTCCACTACCCAATCTTCCGACCCGGGAACATTTGTAGCTTCTAAATCCTCGCCATAGAGGTAAACAAGAACTGGGAAATCCCCAGTCCCATAGACAGTCACAGCAATATAACGATGGCTAATTCCTGTAACCAGTGCATATTGCGGTATATTAAGAGTTCCCGCATTCTCGCTGCCCTCAGATGCCTCAAGTTCCGCAATCCTTGTCTCAAAATCAATAACCTGCTGCTCTAGTGCGTCAATATCCGGCTCATAGTTGGGGGGAGTATCCAAGTTAGAGACAGTATCTATCAGGGAGGCCACCTTTGTCTGTAGGGTCGTTACATCAGACTGAAGCTTTGTGTCGGTGGCGGCGGGCGTAGTAGTCTTTTTGCCCACACAAGCTACCGGGGCAATCAACATGACAATGAGTAAGACTGATAAAACCGTTAGAAATACCTTGCGTTTGATAATGACACCTCCTAAACTATTATTTTAACCATAACCCTACTTTTTGTCAAGGGTGTTATGCCTTTCCCCTGCGCCGCACCTTAAACCACCACACTAATGCTCCAGCGGCAATAACCACAAAACCTATAGCCACCCATAGCAACCATCCCCAGTAGGATTCAGCTTCAGGTATCTCTCCAGGGGGCGTTGTAGTGGGTGGTGTCGTAGTCGGTGGTGTGGTTGTAGGTGGGGTAGGAGTAGGCGTGGGTGTCGGAGTAGGTGCTGGCGGAAAGCACACTGTCGTGAACTCCCCGTCCTCGGTATCCCTCAATCCGTACTTGTCTACGCAGTAAATTTCAAATTGATATTCCGTACAGACATCAAGATCCTCAAGTATCACTGTGTGGCTTTTGGTGTAGTCGCTATCCTTGATAATAATTTCGGGGCTTATCCAAGGCTCTAAAAATGTCAGCCTTGAAGTGGCTGCTCGGTTGGTCTGAAATGTTATCTCGGCGGTTGTCTCTGTAATATTCGCTACTTCAATATCCGTGATTTCAAGCGCCCCTACTCCACCACCACCTCCGCCCCCACCACCGGACGAGGCTATCTCAAACTTTAATTCAACGAATGCTGAGTAAGTACCTGGAGCGGCACTTCCCGAAGCACTGGCCGTTAAAATCACATCGGCATAACTCTTGCCTGTCATAGTAAAAGCATCATCATCTACCCCAAAGGTCACATTACCAAAGCTAATAAAAGAGGTAATTATTAGTACCTCTACGTCAAGTGAGGAACTCGATGAATTATAAAGGGCGAAGGTAGTGGCCTTTGATTCGGCGGGGTACATATCAACCTGCCAGTTGTTACCCGACCAGATGCCATCACCTGTTTTACTTATAATGCTTATACCTGCCGCTGATGCTACGGGAGTTAGCAGTAGGGTTAAGCATAAAGCAAGGGTTATTGCTAAGGCTAACTTTTTCATTTATCCTTTTTGTCATACCCTATTGGGGGAGTGTCAAGTCTCCCCGTCTAGTACCTGTTGAAGCCTATTTGGACTGTGTAGGCGCCGGGTGGAGCATCATTGGCTACGCTGCAAATTACCCACGCTTCAGTGCTGCTTTGGGCCACAACGACTTTGCCGCTTGTCCATTCGCTGGTAACTGTTACTTTGCCCGAACCCTCTGCGGGGCAGGCTGTTAAGGTGGAGGTCATTGCCGCCGTTAGATTGGCATAGCCGTCATTAACAACTTTTACGTGAATAGATGCAGACTCCCCGGGGTGAGCATCAGGGATGGTGAATGTATACTCATCAGACACCGGGGCGTAGCCAGTCCAGGGTATCCAAGTATTGTCAGTCCCATCTACCTGAACCTCAAGAGCTTCTACAACTGTCATACTGACTTCCGCCGACCAGAAGTTATAGGCAGCGAAGGCGCTCCCTGCCACCAAGGCAAGAATAAGAACCGCAGACACAATTCCCATCGGGATACTGCGGAATTTCCAGTTCCAAAGTTTTTTCATAAGCTAAATCCTCCTTTTATTTTATTGTCTTGACACTCCCCAACAAGGTATGACTACTTCTTCCTGCTTCTCAGAAAATCCACAATAAGTTTCCGGACAAGGCTTGCCGCCGTTGTCCTTTCCTCTTTGGCGATTTCCAAGAGGCCGTCTTTGTCCTCTTTCGGTATCCTGAACTTCAGTGTATCTTCCATTAGCCACTATTATACCACAGCAAACCCCACCCCCACAAGGGTATTTTGCACCAATATTTCGGATTTGCTAAAATTGCCCCAAAAAGGTATTGACAAGGGGGGTATTATGTGGTACATTAGGGGTAACAAGGAGATTAAGAGATATGACAGAGAACCACCACTACCGCACCAGTAACACCCCGCTGGCAGCTTACTTGCAAACCGAAGGCTACACGCTAAGAGACGTTATCACTGAACCGCACCGCTTCTATTCGGGTGATTTAGAGGCGGTGTTTTTATTTGATGACATTGACGGCATACACGAAGCCGCCCGCCGGTGGGAAACTGGCAAAGCAACCGGCGACTTAAACCTGTTTTACCACGTCTACCGCACCACAGTAGGTAAGGCTAAGATGGCGGTAAAAGTAGCTTTATTACCTCAAGGGGCCGGGGAAGAGCAACGGGAGACACATATAAAAAATATAAGTGATAGCTCCGTACAGGCCGCTTCCCCGGCCTCTGCTTCCTCTAAAGCCATCATCGGGGCTGGGGGTGAGCAACGGGAGACACGCATACATAAGTGTAAAAGCTCTGCACAGGCCGCACCCCCGGCCCCTACTTCCGAAGGAGAACAAAATGACTAGAACAGTTTGTAAAGTATGCGGGGGATTTTTAGGAGAGTGTGCTTGCAGTAGAAGAACTAAACCACCCGAAGGAGGCAGACTAATGTATAAAAAGATTATTAAGCGTCAATTACCAGTAACAGGTCAATGGGTGGTGCAAAGCGAGGATAAAGTTTTAAGTTGCGTGTGTGGTGATGAGGCTGAAGCTGATTTTGTTATGGGCGCACTTAATGCCTGTATATCTATCAATCCAGAACACCCAGAGGCAGTAGCGGATGGGATGGAGGATGGGCTTAAACTATTCGCCAAAATATTATCTGATTATGAACACTGTGCGCCTGATGAGAAGGGTGGCTTAACCCCGAAGCGTAAGGATTATATCAAAAAGGCAAATCAATTCTTCGCCAGGATAGGGGGTAAATAGGATGGGGCCATATTGTAATTTCTGTAATCAACGATGCTTTACTTACTTACCTGAAGGCACACCGCAATATATCTTGGATGCCTACCGGCCAGGGGTAACTATAATAGCAACCTGCCCGGGAGGGCAACGGTTTGAAAAAGAAAAAACGGGATATTGCTATGATGATATTAAGGGCTTAGCTGCCAAGATAGGGAGTAAACAATAATGACTGACCACACCGACATCATGGTAGCCTGCCACCAGGGGCTTTACTACCGCCCGGACGCTAAGAAGCACATGACGGATAGGGAGTGGTGCGAGTGGTATATAAACCAGACCGGGGGCCGGATAGAAGCTAAGAAGGCACGGAAGGAACGCACCTGTAAGATTTGCGGACACCCTATCTACCCCGGACTGCATTACATTGCAATATACTACGGGAATGGGCTAGGCTCATTGAAGTTCCCGGATACGATACACGACAGCTTGGAGTGCTTAAAGGATTACACGCAAGAACGGAAAGCCAGGTTTGACAAACAGGGCTATGACCCGATAACTAAGGAGTATAGATATGACTGAATTAAGTTATAAAGAGACTTGGAAGGGAGAATACAAGGGGGTTGCTTTTGAGGTTATGCATTGGCGTTTGGGGTGGAACTATTATCTGCTTATCCCTGCGGAGCAATTACCTAAAGAAATACAACCTAAATTTAATCTACGAAGCCGAACCTATAAATTGAGTGATGATGGCCGAGAATATATTGCCTTTGATTATGGAGGGGCACCAATTATATCCGACCTTGATTGGCACGGCGGTATAACGCTCTACGAAAAAACCCGTGACGAACGGGGAAAAGTTGTAGGCTATCGGCTAGGCTGTGATTATATGCATCTTTGGGATGAGAATAGAACCTACTATCTTGAAAGTGTTGTTTTAGATGCCAAGCGAAGTATTGACGTACTCTGGGAACGTATCCCTAATCTTTTAATGCGTTGCTCCTGGAACGGCAAATACTACCCCGAAAAAGAAACTTACCTAACAGAAAAAGGCGCAAGATACGCATTTGTAAATAAGCCAAAAGTGGAAACACCAATTAAGTCCTAATTAAAAGGAGTATAGATATGGCTAAAATGTTAGAGAGCTACTGCACCAAAGCACTGGGCGAGTATGCCGATTACGGCTTTAGGGCCTTTGAAACCGATGATCACTTTCTTGTGGTCGAACACTACGGCAAGGAAATAGCCCGGTACAACGCTACTACCGTAAGTTTCGATGAAGTTAAAAAGGACTGTTGCCAGCACTATAACGAGGACGTGCTACTAGGGCACGCTTTGGAGGGGCAACAAAATGTATGTTTATATGCAATCAGAACCGGGACTATGGACAGTGGGTTTCTACTCGCCTGACGGTAAATGGCATCCTGACAGTGACCACCAAAATAAGGACAATGCCGCTTACCGCACTCATTGGCTTAACGGTGGGGATGATCCATTAGGCGTATATACCCTGAAAGTATAGGAGACAGGAATATGAGAGTAAACAGCAGGGTCTTTGACGAAAAACAGGATATGTTTGAGGGGATACGGATCCCGAACTGCCCCAGTGAGTTCCGGGTAATAGCCGAGAATATCTTGATGATGGCCTCAAGGCCAGGTTATGCCATTGGTGATTACAACACTATGACGGAACTGGACAAGAACCTGATGTGGGATTATTGGGTCGAATATGATGCTTTCTCAGAGACATTAGGCCAAGTTGCCTACGCACATCACCGCAACCCTAAAAGCCAAACAAATATGAAAGAATGGTTTGTAAAGCACGCCACAGCCCCAGAGCTTATCCGGCGTGCCAGGCAGTGGCTCACCGAAAGGAACTATTTAATTGTCAAACCCGAAGTCCAAAAAAGAGCGCTTGAAGCCGGTAGCAAATACGGCAGATCAATCAAGGCTGGAGGTTAAGCCCCCCAAGCCCGTCAAGCCCTGTTATAACTGCGGGGGGACTGACTGGCGGTGGCCGGATAACAGTTACGTGGGAAAGAAAGTTTGGATCTGTGGGCGGTGCCACCCCTACCCGGGAAAGGTGAAATAATGACAGAAACGATAATAAAACCCCCCAGGTTGGGTAAGGCCATCTTCTCCTATAACGGGAGCCTATTCCTCCAGCTTGTAAGTCTCCTAGAGGAATGCTCTTACCTTCGTGGGGATTGCCTCTGTTGCCCCCACCTTAAACCATGTGTCGTCTGGTGGGATACCCATGTTGTAGAATACTGCACAATGTATACACTACGGCAGGAAAGGTTCGAGGATTTCAGGGCTCGGTTCCAACGGATCAGATGGGGGTGGTATAACGGGAATGGATATTACGGAGGAGCATGGATTTGAAACGTACAGCCCTACAGCGTAAGACACCCCTCAAAGCCCATAAGAGGCTTAACCCGGTGAGTCCAAAACAGGCTGCCTTGACCGAGGAATGGAATGAGATAACCAATGAGAAGGCTAAAGAACTTGACTATCTATGCCAATGGTGTCACCAACCCGGCCAGCGTGATGACAAGGAACATATATTCCCACCTATGGGCTACTTGGACGGCCACCACACTAAAAAGCCAAGATCCAGCCACAACGCTAAAGAATATTGCTATATTGCCCACCGGCTATGCCATTTCTTTATAGGCACCCATAACATAAATGTCACTGAATACCCGGATGAGGAGGCTTGGAATAATCGTGTCAAATGAACGTATCCCCATAGACCCATACTTCCTCAAGATAGCAGGGGTAGTGGCCGAGAGGTCAACCTGCAAGCGTCACAAGGTCGGGGCCGTTGCGGTTATCGACAAGCATATCCTATCGACAGGTTACAATGGCGCACCGGCGGGATTAAAGGACTGCCTAGAACTCGGCTGCCTGCGTGACAAGCGCCAAATCCCATCCGGGACCCAACAGGAGATATGCCGTGCCATCCATGCCGAGCAGAATGTCATTATCCAAGCGGGGCTACATGGCGTGCCCCTATCCAGTTGCACGGTGTACTGCACCCACACGCCTTGCATACTATGTGCTAAAATGCTAGTAAACGCCGGGATCAAGCGATTTGTCAGTTCAGGGGATTATGACGATAAACGGTTTATACGGTTGTTCCGGGATGCAAAAATAAAGTATGCCCATATACCCAAAGGGGAGGCTCAATGAACTATAAAGCTGCACAAGAGGGGATAGCAGAACAATACTTTCACTGGCGATTTGCCGATGATGTAGCTTTCAAAACAGTGGGCAAAGAGACAAAGCGTATTTGTAATGCCTTTGCCGATGCGGCTCTCCTCAAACTTTACACCCCTGAAGAAATAGAGGAGTGGAAGAAGGGGGGCTATCCTGCGATAGTTTGTAAAGACCAGAGCTTACCAGATTGTGAGGTTTACCGCTGGATAGACCTTGATGAAGGTGGTTGGAAGTATGATAAAGAGTTAATGGCTAACACTTGTCCAGTTCTCAATGCTGGCTTCCGCCGTGTGAAGGGAGGAGAAGGATGATTTGTTATCGTGATAGGACTTTCTGCTCATTTTATAAAGATTGTGCTGAAGGCAATGATTGTGTGAGGGCATTGACCAAGGACGTAGAACAAAAATCAATAAAGATTGGTTTGGGGGTGTGTCAGTTTATGGAAAAACCAGAGTGTTTTAAGGAAACAGCAGGAGGTCAACCATGATTGAGAAGAGGGAAGAGATAGCAAGATATATTTTAGATAATGTTGCTCTATTTGACTGTCAAGGAGATTGCCCTGATGAAGTGGGTCTGGGTGAAATGCTAAGGACTCCCGAATATTGTGCCGAATGCTTCACTCGCCAAATCCTCTCCCTTACTGAGAAGAAGATAGATGAGGTAAGGAATCCATACCCTGCTACAAACCATCAGTGGCAATACTGGGAAGAAGCACGCAAAGCCATTCTGCAAGCCATCAAGGGAGGTCAAAGATGATTAGTGAGGAGAAGAGGGAAGAGATAATAGCGATACTTAAGGAATGGGGAATGTCTCCGTTAGCCCATCCATTACCTAAAGTTGCAGACCAAATCCTCTCCCTTATCTTTGCTGATGACCAGACAGTAGAGTTGTTGAGTGAGGAGGAGATTTATATGGCGGTTACAACTGGGTTTGCGAAAAAGGTAAAGGCAAAATCACTGACAGAGGAGATAGAAAAGAAACGCCACGAAGCCGTCAAAGAAGCGGTGAAAGCCCAAGCCTCAAAGATGATAGAGGATGGCTGGAGAAAGGTGAGGAAGTGCTAGTCTATTCTTTATGCGATTATTCGGGTGAGTGGGCGAAGCCTTATAAAGAGGCGGGGCATACGGTTGTCCTGGTTGATTTGAAATACGGGCAGGATGTGCGCTTGCTTTTGAAGCCTCAAATGAAGGTTGATGTAGTTCTGGCTGCCCCTGTGTGTACTGTCTTTGCTGGGAGTGGGGCCAAGTGGAGGGCTTTACGGCCGACGAGCGAAGTCCTGGAGGGGTTGTCAATAGTGGATGCCTGTATCAGATTTGCCTTCGCAGTAAAACCTGCGGTGTTCGCCCTTGAAAACCCCGTAGGGTGGTTGCCTGATTATATCGGCCCCTATGCTTACACCTTTGACCCCTGCGATTATGGCGACCCCTATACTAAAAAGACTTGCCTGTGGGGCTGGTTTAATATCCCCGTTAAAACGCCAGTAGAACCGACTGAGGGCAGTAAAATCCATTTGAATTACGGCGGACGGAGTGCAAGAACTAAAACCCTGAGAAGTATAACACCCCCAGGATTCGCTCGTGCATTTTATAAGGCTAATTGCGGGTGAAGGTATAAGGAGGAGAGATGCACTTATTAGATGCTGCGGCTTGGTGTAGCAATTGTGATTGGAAAACAGAGGGCAAAAATGCTATGGGCAATGCTGCTAGACACCATAAAAAGACGGGGCATTTTACTATGGTGGAACTCTATTTTAGCCAAACATTCGGTGAGCCGCATCAATCACAGGAGAAGTTAGCCCCCCAAGGGAGGGATGAGAAATGAAGGAAACTGGGATAATTATGTCCGGGGATCATCCGGTGAAGTGCCTGAATGGGACAAAGACTGTGACTCGGCGCACCTGGGGGTTAAAAGAGATTAACAAAGACCCCGATAGATGGGTTAGGGCCAGCCCTGTCGATCCCCGCCAGTTACTACATAGCGCACCTCGTAGCCTCTGGAGATTCGAGGACAAGAATGGCAAATTCCTCATTATCAAGTGCCCATACGGAGGCGTGGGGGACAAACTCTGGATGAAGGAGACTTGGAGCCACTTCAAGGATTCACTTTGCGATTATGAAACTGCTTATTATAAGGCTTCTAACCCAAATCTCGATGTCAAATGGCGCTCCTCTATGTTTATGCACCGGTGGGCTTCAAGGGGATTATTTGAGATATTACCCGGTCTCCGACCAGAGAGATTGCAGGAGATTACGGCTGAAGATTGTAGGCGGGAAGGCATTGATGGCAGAGGCATACTGGACCCTTATATTAAAAATGACTACAAGGTGCTCTGGGACTCCCTCAATGCCAAGCGGGGATACGGCTGGTCGGTCAATCCCTGGGTATGGGTAATAACCTTTAAGACACTGGGCAAAATTGGGGGTTGACAAATTAAAAATAACAGTGTTATAATTGCGTTACTATGCCAATAGAAAGAAAAGTCATAAAGATCGGGAACTCCCGGGCCGTTACTATACCGGATGGCTGGCTCAATTATTTCGAGAAAAAACTCGGTAGGCCCATTACCTTTGTATTACTTGAGATCAATAATGTCATCACTATCTCTGTCCAAGAGGACGGCCAGGATATTAAAGATAAGGAGAAATAGTTTGAAAATACCGATTGACCAAATTACCCCAGACCCAAACCAGCCACGCAAAACCTTCAAAGATGAGGCCCTCCAAGAGCTAAGGGATAGCTTCACAAAATTAGGTCTTATCCAACCAATCACAGTTCGCCCTTATAATGGCAAGTATCTAATTATCGTTGGCGAGAGACGCTACCGAGCTACCCTCCTTAAAGGACTAACCGAAATTGAGTGCATAATAAGGGAAGATGTAGATGACAAGACTACTAGGGAAATGCAGTTTGCCGAAAACTACCATATGGAACCCCTGACTGCTTTAGAACAAGCAGAAGCTTGGGTTCAACACTTGGAACAATATGGAATGAAACAAGTTGAATTTGCTAGAATAGTCGGTGTCAGCCCACAAACAGTCTATTACAATATAACCCTAATTAAAAATTTAGCAAAAGAATTATTAGCTAAAATTCCCGACGGGAATTTAGCCAAAAGCCATGCTGAAGTAATAGCCACTATCCCAAATCAACAGCGTCAGATTGAAACAGCTCAACCCATCCTTAAGGGAGACATTATAGGTCGTAAAGCAGATGAGTACCTAACTCAAGTCAAAAGCCAGCCAACCCGTCCTGTCACTGATATTATAAGCGATTTTCTTGCCGGCAAAATAGCTATAGAAAATCTGGCTAGAGCCGAGGCGGTAAAATTAGCCAGCACAATACCCCTTGAAACCCCCGAAGACAAAGAAAGGGCTGCAAGGGCTTTACTCAAAGAAGTAAAAGATGAACGGCAAAAAGCACTCTCCCCAGAGGAAAGGGAGGCCAAAAAAACAGAGAACGAAGCCAAGAAACAAGAAAGGACCCAAAAAGCCGAGGAGAAAGCGGGAAAAATGTCCCTTGAGGAAATACACGCCATAGCTGATAAAGTGGCAGAGACTGACCCTGGCCGTGCCTACCAATTAAAAGAGAGGTTAGACAAACGTCTTAACCGCACTGAGAGACATAACCACCAGCGCCAAGGAATATCACCTGTGTCCTTACCGGAAGGAAAATATCGGGCTATCGTTATTGACCCCCCATGGGATATTGACAAAATCGCTCGTGAGGAACGCCTAGATCAATATGACTTTGGTTATCCCTCAATGACGCTCGATGAGATAAGGTCCCTACCAGTGCAAAATCTAGCTGCCGAGGATGGTTGTCATATCTATCTTTGGACTACGCATAAGCACCTTCCTGATGCGCTAGATATCCTTGCTGCCTGGGATGCTAAATATCAGTGTTTGCTCACATGGGTTAAGAATGTCGGATTTACGCCATTCAGTTTTATGTATTCAACCGAGCACTGCCTATTTGCCCGTATCGGAGACCTTCCTTTGCTCAAGATGGGTGAACGCCTTGATTTCTTCGCAAAGGTGAGAGAACACTCTCGGAAGCCAGGCGAATTTTACAACTTAGTCCGCATAGTTAGCCCCGAAAGACGCATTGATATGTTCGGCAGAGAGAAGCGTGAGGGATTTGAGGTTTGGGGTAACGAACCAGCAAAATTCACCCAAACCGCCAAGGTTGGCTAAGCATGGCGAAGAGACAGGAATTTATATTTAAGACACCTAACCTTTATCAATCTATCGGCTTTGTGTTGGGGAGAAAGCCATCCCTTCTGGCCTTTGTCCCCCCAAAGGCAAAAGATGATTTCTACGATAAATTTCACGAGGCTACAGGCCAGTACCCTTACCCTAATGAAACAGGGTTAGTTTTCCACCCTGAAGGGACAAATAAATATTGGTTTGAGTGCAGGGTAATATTCCCGGCCACACAAAGAGAAACATTATCTTTATTTCTCAGTTATACTTGGGTTGTCCCTGGAAGTGATGAGGGGCATTGGAATATAAATAATAACGCTTTCTTTTTTGAGTTATTAGTTATAGGCTTTAAACCAGGTTATCAACAGTTTCCCGATATCATTAGAGGGAAAATCCCACCTAAATTTATTGGGGCATTTGATGTTGGCTTTAATAAGGCAAAGGGAGTTGATTATGGCAAGACCAGTTAAGCAAACAGTTGATTACTTCCCACATTATTGTGACAGTAACAAAACAATACCCATACTGGAAAACCGCTATGGCAATGACGGTTATGCCTTTTGGTTCAAGTTATTAGAACTCCTAGCGAAGACACAAGGGCACTATTATGACTGCAATAATGCCTTGCA
>Ga0307375_10004703_pt1 | contig 12958 bp, 8 predicted proteins | sample TR1MG_FD_202531 | JGI IMG/M metagenome (GOLD analysis project Ga0307375, IMG submission 202531) | Soil microbial communities from Risofladan, Vaasa, Finland - TR-1 | ecosystem: Environmental > Terrestrial > Soil > Coastal area > Acid sulfate soil | place: Finland: Risofladan, Vaasa | collected... | reverse complement strand
GGTGGAGATCCTCACCGCCAAGGTGGGCGAGCCCAGCCGCGACTGGCTGTCGCCGCATCACGGGTATCTGAACACGGCGCGGGCGAAGGACAAGGTGCGCGCATGGTTTCGCCGGATCGCCCACGATGCCAATCTCGCGGTCGGCCGCGGCATGTTGGAACGCGAGCTGAAACGACTGGCGCTGCCGACGGTGGACGTGGCCAGGCTGCCCGCGCACTTCCATCTGCAGACGCACGACGAGTTGCTGATCGCGCTGGCGCTGGGCGAGATCAGCCCCGGCCAGGTCGCGCGTGTCCTGCAGGAGGCCGCGTACCCGCCGGCTGCACCCGAGGCGGCGCCGGCGGCGACCGCGCGGCCCGCGAAACTCGACCACGGCGCGCTCAGCATCGAGGGTATCGGCAACCTGCTGACCACGCTGGCGCGCTGCTGCCAGCCGTTGCCGGGCGATCCGGTGCGCGGCTTCATCACCAAGGGGCGCGGCGTATCGGTGCATCGCGCCGACTGCGGCAGCCTGGCGCGGCTGGCCCGGCGCGATCCGGATCGGGTGATCGAGGTGAGCTGGGGCAGCGCCGCCAGCCAGCCCTACGAGGTCGACATCGAACTGCGCGGTTACGACCGCAAGGGCCTTCAGAAGGACGTCACCAGCGTCATCAGCAACCTCGGCACCCACATCATTGCCTCGTCCAGCCGCATGTTCGCCAGCACCGGCGAGGTGGAAATGCGTTTCACCCTGCGCGTGCGCGACTTCGAGCAACTGTCGACCCTGCTCGGCAAACTGCTGGTGCTGCCCAACGTGATCGACGCGCGACGGGTCGGGGTAGGGTGAGCGGCGACCGGCGCTTGCCGGCAAGCTGAACGCCAATTCCCGCGATGCGAAGTGCATCCTGCCCCGATGCTAAGCTGCATCGGTTGCTTCCACAGCCTTGAGAACATGAGCGGACATCGAGACCCTTACGAAGCCGATTCACGTGGCCGCACCGAGCCGACGCTGGGTGACATCGGGCAGCTCGATGCACCGTCCGCACCGCCCGGCGACGGCTTGCCGCAGATCATGATCGAGCCGCGCCCCCGGCGTGCCGGGGTGGTCGTGGCCAAACCGCGCGGCGGCAGGCGCGGCTGGTTGCTGCTGCTGATGGCGGTGGTGCTGTTCGGGGCCGTCGTCACGGTCTGGGTCAACCAGAACCGCCTGCGCAGCCTGCTGCCGCGCACCGAGTTCAACGACGTGCTGGGGCGAGCCAGGCAGGCGCTGCAATCCGGCCATCTGGACGGCCACGACGGCACCAGTGCACGCGAGCTGTTCCAGGAGGCGGTGGCACTGGAACCGGACAACGATCGTGCCCGCGACGGCCTGCACCAGGTGGGTCTGGCGGAGTTGGCGCAGGGCGATGCCGCGCTGCAGGCGGGGCATGTGGAACAGGCCGCCCAGCTGGCGGCGGTTGCCCGCGAACTGCTCGGCGGTGGCAGCGACATCGATCGGCTGGATCACGCGATCAGCAGTGCACGCGTGACGCAGGCGCAAACCGTGGTCCTGATCGAGCAGGCGCAGCAGGCACTGGCGGCCGGCAAACTCGACGGTGCGCAGGGTGCGGGCGCGCTGTACCAGCGGGTGCTGCAGGCCGACCCCGGCAATGCGGTGGCAGCACACGGGCTCGATCAGGTGGGCGACGCGCTGGCAGCGCAGGCGCGCAAGGCATTCGACGCCAACGACGCGGCCGCGGCAAATGCCAGTATCGAACAGTTGGCCGCACTGCAGCCGAACAACGGTGCACTGCCCGCGTTGCGCGCCCTGCAGGCGCAGAATCGCAAACAGGACAGCAGCGCGCTGGACGCCGCACTCAAGCAGGGGATGGACGCCCTGCGCGCCGGTCGCATCAGCGGCCCCGGCGACGACACCGCGTTGGCGTACTTCAAGGCGGCGCTGGCGCTGGATCCGGACAATGCGCAGGCCACGGCCGGGCTCGGCATGGTGGCGCAGGCGCTGACCGTGCAGGCGAATGCGGCGATGGATGCCGGCGACAGGGCCCAGGCCGGTCGTCTGCTCGATCAGGCCGCCACGCTGGCGCCGAAGTCGGCCGATCTTGCCGCCGCCCGGGCGCGTCTGGGCAGTACCGCGCAGCAGGCACCCGGAACGTTGCCGTCGAACGACCTCACGCAGGCGGCGCCCGGGCTGTCGCCGCAGCAGAAAGTGGCGGTGGCGAAACTGCTGCAGCGTGCCCAGGCGGCGACCCGGAATGGCGACATCATGCTGCCGCCCGGCGGCAGCGCCTATGACCTGTATCGCAGCGCGCTGGCGATCGACGGCAACAATGCCCAGGCGCTGAAGGGTTTGCAGGGGTTGCCCGTCGACGTCCAGAAGCAGTTCAAGCGGGCTCTGGCCAAGGGCAATCTGGCGCAGGCCGACGAGATGCTGGACGACCTGGCCGAGCTGTCGCCCGGCGATGCGGCGCAGCCGGCCCTTGCCGATCAACTGGCCTCGGCGTGGCTCGATCAGGCCGAACAGCAGCTGGCACGGGGTGACCGCATCGGCGCCGCACAATCGCTGGAGCGGGCGCGCAAGCTGGCGCCGAATCATCCGCGTGTGCGGGATCTGACCGCGCGGCTGCAGGGCGGCGCGTGAGCGCGGCATGACGATCCTGGTGTTCGGCGGCAGCAGCCAGATCGGCCACTTCCTGTTGCCACGATTGATCGCCGGTGGCGAAGAAGTGCTGGCGCTGAGTCGGCAACCGCGAGCGGCCATGCCCGGGTTGACCTGGTTGCAGGGCGCACTGCCCGATGCCGTGCCGGCGCCGCCGTCGTTGTCGGCAATCATCAGCTTCGGCCCGTTGCAGGTGCTGGCCGATTGGCTGGCGCGCACGGCGCGGGTCGGTGCGCCGCGGGTGATCGCCACCAGTTCCATGAGCGCCGAAACCAAGTGCGATTCCAGCGTGCCCGCCGAGCGGGCGATCGCCCGTCAGTTGCGCGATGGCGAGGCGGCGCTGGCGAAGGCGTGCGCCGGTCACGGCTGTGCCTGGACGGTGTTGCGGCCGACCCTGATCTACGGTGCCGGGCTGGACCGAAGCCTCACCCCGATTGCCTTTCGCGCCATGCGCATGCGGCTGTTTCCGCTGCCGGCGGGCAACGGCCTGCGCCAGCCGGTGCACGCCGACGACGTGGCGCAGGTGGTGCTGGCGGCGCTGGAATGCCCGGCTGCCGCGGGCCGGATTCTGCCGGTCGGCGGCGGCGAGCGCCTGCCAGCTGCCGAGATGTTCGCGCGGGTACGCCGCAGCCTGCCGCGTTCCACCGTGCCGCTGCCGCTGCCGGCGTGGCTGTTGCAGCTCGGTCGCCATGCATTGCCGCGATGGCGTGGCCCGTTGCACCGGCTGGACACCGATCTGATCGCCGACAACGGCGAAATGCAGCGCCTGCTCGGTATCAGCCCGCGGCCGTTCCGGCCCGAACCGTCGATGTGGATAGCACCCGCCCCATAAAGGTTTTCACGCGATTGGAGCGGCTTCTGTGGGAGCGGCTTCAGCCGCGATGCCTTTCATGTCCTGCAGCAAGGGCATCGCGGCTGAAGCCGCACCCACAACAGCCGCTCCCGCAAAAAAGATACAGTCCGATAACGATGATTGCCCGCGAATTGCCACCCGAACGCCCGCTGTGTTCATCTGCGCGCCGGGTGGCAGGCTCTATCATCGGACTCCCTGCATTGCGGATTTCCCCACGTTGGCTTTCCTGACACGTACCCGTTCGTTCGCGCGTATCTGCTGGCCCTGGCTGCGCATCCCGTTCTGGATCGGCATGGGCCTGCTGTTCGGGTTTCTGCTGCCGTACACGCTGGTGCTCAACCAGCGCGTGCAGGATCGTTTCAGCGACCTGGTGTTTGCCGTACCCACCCGCGTCTATGCGCGGCCGCTGCCGCTTGCTGCGGGCAAGCCGATGACGCCGGCCGCGCTGGAGCTGGAGCTGACCTTCGCCGGCTACAGCCACGATGGCGAAGGTCGCATCCCCGGCAGTTGGATAATGCACGGCACGCGCTACACGATTGCCTCGCGAGGCTACGCCGGTCCGGACGGTGGCGAACTGCCCAAGCGCATTCGCGTCACCCTGGGCAACGGCATCGTGCGGCAGGTGCAGGATGCCGCCAGCGGCAAGGCCATCGCACTGACCCACCTCGACCCGGCGCGCATCGCCACGCTCTACGGTGCCCGTCAGGAGGATCGCCGCGTGGTGGCGCTGGCCGATGTGCCGCCGCTGCTGCTGAGCGGGCTGCAGGCAGTCGAGGATCGCGACTTCAAGCACCACATCGGCATCGACTTCGTCGGCATCGCGCGCGCCGCGTTCGCCAACTTGCGCGCCGGCCACACGGTGCAGGGCGGTTCCACCCTGACCCAGCAGCTGGTGCGCGATCTGTTCCTCGACCGCGACCAGACCTACACGCGCAAATTCAATGAGGCCCTGATGTCGATCCTGCTGGAGGCACACTACAGCAAGGGCCGCATCCTGGATGCCTACGTCAACGACGTGTTCCTCGGTCAGCAGGGCAACCAGGCGGTGCACGGTTTTGCGGCGGCCTCGGAGTTCTACTTCGGACGCCGGTTGCAGGATCTGCGGCCGCAGGAGATCGCCCTGCTGGTGGGCATGGTGAAGGGGCCGAGCTATTACGATCCGCGCCGCGCGCCCGCGCGGGCGCTGGCACGGCGCAACCTGGTGCTGCAGGAGTTCGCCAATACCGGCCTGCTCACCGCTGCCCAGACCAATGCGGCGCAGGCCGCACCGCTGGACGTGATCAGCAACGGCCAGCTGCCGCACAACCGCTTCCCCGCCTTCATGCAGCTGGTGCGCCAGCAAATCACCGCTGATTTCGACGACCAGACCCTGCGCGCGGGCAATCTGTCGGTCTTCACCACGCTCGATCCGGCCGCGCAGCTGTACACCGAGCAGGCGATCAGCAGTACGCTGGCGGGACTCGGCAGGCGCGCGAACGGCGTGCAGGCCGCCGCGGTGGTCACCAATGCGCACACCGGCAGCGTGCTGGCGGTGGTCGGCAGCAAGCTGCCGGGCGACCAGGGCTTCAACCGCGCCCTCGACGCGCGCCGCCCGATCGGCTCCACCATCAAGCCGTTCGTCTACCTGGTGGCGCTGACCCAGCCCGAGCAGTGGAACCTGGCCAGCCTGCTCGACGACGGTCCGGTCAACCTGCGCCAGCCCGACGGCAGCCTGTGGACGCCGCACAACGACGACAACCAGAGCCACGGCCAGTTGCCGATGGTCGACGCCCTGGCGCATTCGTGGAACCTCGCCACCATCCATCTGGGACTGGCGATCGGGCTGCCGCGGATCCGGGCATTTCTGCAGTCGTTCGGCCTCACCGACGTCAATCCCAGCCCGTCGCTGCTGATCGGTGCGCTCGATCTGGCGCCGCTGCAGGTGGCCCGTCTGTACGAATACCTTGCCTCCGATGGACACGCGTTGCCGCTGGTGGCGGTCAGCGGTGTGGTCGACGGTAGCGGCCGCACAATCAAGCGTTATGAGGTGCAGGGTGGCAATGGCGAATATCAGGAGGCGGTGCGCCAGATCACCTGGGCGATGCAGCAGGTGGCGCTGTACGGCACCGCGCATTCGATCGGCGAATCGGGGCTGGCATGGCTGCACGCGGCCGGCAAGACCGGTACCAGCAACGGCATGCGCGACAGCTGGTTTGCCGGTTTCACCGGCGAGCACCTGGCGGTGTTCTGGATGGGCCGCGACGACAACAAACCGACCAGCCTGTTCGGCGCCAGCGGCGCCTTGCGCGCCTGGCGCGATCTGTTCGGCAAGCTGCCCACGAGGCCGCTTTCCACCACCCCGGGCGACGGGCTGGAGATGGCCTGGATCAACCCGGCTGACGGCAAGCGCACTTCGCCGCAGTGCCAGGGCGCCCGGCAATTTCCGGTCGTCGTCGGCAGCTTGCCGGCGGATACCGAGGGCTGTTTCTGGCAAGGCCTGCAGAGTCTGTTCGGCGGCGGCAGTTCGCCTGCCAACGCCGCCAGTACCGCGCCGTCCCCATCCGGCACACCGATCCCCGGGAACTGACCACCATGCTGCCCGCCTTGAAGCGATTTTCCATCCCGGTATTGCCGCTCGCGTCGCTCTTGCTCGGCGGCTGCAGCCTGTTCGCGCCGGCTCCACCGCCGGTCACCCGTCCGGTCCTGTCGAGCCATGACATGGTTGCGGCGATCCGTGCCGCCGGCAATCGCGAGCAATCCATCATCGACGTCACTCCATTGCGCGATCCGGGGCTGGCCGCACTGGACGCCGCCGCACAGCACGATGAGCAGGCCGGCCGCTACGCCGCCGCGGCGGGCAAGCTCGATCAGGCGCTCAAGCTGAGCCCCGATTCGCCCGATCTGCTGCAGGATCGCGCCGAGGTGGCGGTGTGGCTGCGGGACTTTTCCACCGCCGACAAGCTGGCTCACCAGTCTTGGTCGCTCGGCCCGAAACTGGGACCGTTGTGCGCACGCAACTGGCAAACCGTGGTGGAAATACGCTTGCAGGCCGGCGACGAAAAAGCTGCCGCCACGGCGCGCCAGTGGGTGCAGCAGTGCCACAAGGCGGGTATCACGCGATATTGAGCGCAACTGCAGCGAGAGGCACTCGGAACAACGTGGCAGGCGCGATCTGCAGCAGCTCCACTACCGCGCTCCAGATCAGCATGTGCAGATCTGGAGCCATGATGCGCGGTCCCCTGTCTTGGCGGATGTCATGGTGGAACTCTGCCGCCAGGTTGCGGATCGAACCGGCTTGCCGCCTGTCGGCGATGCTGGGCATGGTGCGCACAAACGATCGAATCGACAAGCACATGTTTGCCAGAAGCAAGACACTGGTGCACGATCGGACGCTCGATTCCCCCGACACGCCCGCAGGAGAAGATGGATGATCAAGGTCAGCGTGATGTATCCCAATACGCCCGGAGCGCGATTCGACCACGAGTACTACCGTGACAAGCACATGCCGCTGGTGAAGGCCTTGATGGGCGACAGTTGCAAGTACTACACGGTGGACAAGGGTCTTGCCGGCGGCGCGCCCGATACGCCGGCGGCCTACATCGGCATGTGCCACATTTTCTGCGACTCGGTGCAAGCCTTCCAGGCGGGCTTCGGTCCCCATGCCCAGCAGATCATGGGCGATATCGCGAACTACACGGACCTGACGCCGGTGCTGCAGATCAGCGAGGTCGTGGTGGGGCACTAGCCTGTGCGTACCCGCCTGGTTCGATACCCGACGAACTCCAGTGGCGTATCGATCCGGGTGTTGAGCACCTCCAGCGCGCGTGCCGCCGGCACGCGCACGGCGAGTCCATCGACGGACGATGGCAAAAACTTGAACCGCATGCAACGGCATGTGTCCGCGACACATGGCTTGCCTGCCGACGTACGTCATCTGCCGAGATCGGCCGACGCAGCCGGCAGGCGACGACGGTTCCGTCACGGCTGTCGCTCGGCGATACTGGGGCGATGATCGATGACGACGAGGTGGCCTCGCTGCTCGGTGCGGACGGCCCGTTCGCCCGCGAGCTGCCGAACTTTGCGCCGCGCGAGGCGCAGCAGCGCATGGCGCAGGCGGTGGCGCAGGCGATCGCCGGGCGCGAGACGCTGATTGCGGAGGCCGGTACCGGCACCGGCAAGACCTTCGCCTACCTGGTGCCGGCGCTGCTGTCGGGCGAGCGGGTGATTATCTCCACCGGCACCAAGGCGCTGCAGGACCAGCTGTACTTCCGTGATCTGCCGAAAGTACGCTCGGTGCTGGGCGCGCGCCTGAAGACAGCGCTGCTGAAGGGGCGCGCGAATTACCTGTGTTTGTACCGGCTCGATCAGACCGTGCACGAAGGCGTCGCGTTCGATCGCGTGCAGGCCGCCCAGCTGGCGACGATCCGCGCGTGGTCGGCACGCACGCGGCGCGGCGACCGGATGGAACTGGCCGAGGTGCCGGAGGAATCGCCGCTGTGGCCGCGGGTGACCTCCACCCCGGAGAACTGCCTCGGCGTGGAGTGTCCGTTCTTCGACGATTGCCATGTGGTGAAGGCACGGCGCGAGGCGCAGGAAGCGGACATCGTGGTAGTCAACCACCATCTGCTGTTTGCCGACCTGGCGCTGAAGCAGGAAGGCTTCGGCGAGATCCTGCCCGGTGCGGCGGCGTTCATCCTGGACGAGGCGCACCAGATTCCCGAACTGGCCGGGCAGTTTTTTTCGCAGAGCGTCAGCGCGCGCCAGCTGAGCGAGCTGGCGCAGGATGCGTTGACCGAATGCGACGGCATCACCGGCGCGATCGGTTTGCTGCTGGAGCCGGTGGAGGCATTGCAGGAGGCGCTGCGCAAGCTGCGCCTGGCGATGGATGCGCTGCCGCAGCGCGGCGCGTTCCAGCAGCTGGAGGATCACGCCGGCGTGCGCGAAGCGCTGCCGGACCTGCGCGAGCTGCTGGCCACGCTGGCCGAGCTGCTGGCCTCGCAGGCGGAGCGCTCGCGCGGTTTCGCCAACCTGCATGAGCGCGCCGTGGCGTTCGCCGGGCGGCTGGATCGCATCGTCGAGGAGCACAGCGATCGCGACGTACGCTGGTACGAACACTACCCGCGCGGTTTTGCCCTGTACGCCACGCCGCTGGATCTGGCCGCACCGATGCGCGGCCTGCGCGAGCGTACCCAGGCGGCGTGGATCCACACGTCGGCGACGCTGTCGGTGGCCGGCAACTTCAGCCATTTCGCCAGCCAGCTGGGGCTGGACGAGCCGCGCACGCTGAGTCTGCAAAGCCCGTTCGACTACGCGCGCCAGGCGTTGTGCTATCTGCCGCCCGCGCTGCCCGATCCGAACGCCCGCGATCATACCGAGCGGGTGATCGCGGCGGTGCTGCCGGTGCTGCATGCCTCGCGCGGCCGCGCGTTCCTGTTGTTCACCTCGCACCGTGCGCTGCGGCGTGCCGCCGAGCTGCTGCGGGACCAGGTGCCGTGGCCGCTGTTCGTGCAGGGCACCGCTCCGCGCCCGCGCCTGCTGGAGGAGTTCCGCGCCAGCGGCCACGGCGTGCTGCTGGGCGCGGCCAGTTTCTGGGAAGGCGTGGACGTGGTCGGCGAGGCGCTCAGCGTGGTGGTGATCGACAAGCTGCCGTTCGCCGCACCCGACGATCCGGTGCTGATGGCGCGGCTGCAGGCGCTGGAACAATCCGGCATCAATCCGTTCATGGGCTGGCAGGTGCCCAGCGCGGTGATCGCGCTGAAGCAGGGCGCCGGCCGGCTGATCCGTGACGTGCACGACCGCGGCGTACTGGTGCTGTGCGACCCTCGCCTGACCACGAAAGGATATGGACGTCTGTTCCTGTCCAGCCTGCCGCCGATGCCACGCACCCGCGAGCTGGCCGACGTGCAGGCATTCTTCGCGAATGCCCTCTCTCCCATCGCTTGCAGTGGGAACAAGGGCTAGGGTGAGGGGGGCCACACCACCGATCTGCTCCGCAACGAGCCGATCGCGGCGTCGTAAAGCATTATGTCAATCCGGTTGTCCGGACCGATGGTGCGCCGTACCTTGACCATGCCGTCCGAAAGTCGGACTCTCGCAAAACGCTCACTTGAGCTTTCCACCGGAGACGAGTAGCCACAGGTGCAAACCTTCGATTCCAGCCAGATGTTTTCCAACCCGGATCAGGAAACTGCCGTCATGGCGGCGTGGGAACGGTTTCTGGGTGGTCAGCAGTCGGCCAATATCCTGCGCAATACCGTCGACAGTTCCTGGCAGCGTTGCCAGGTCGGCAACGTCGATCCGACATGCCGCAGCGGCCCGCCGCCGATTTCCGCCAGTTCGCTGCACTCGCTGCGTCAGTCGCACAGCGACCTGCTGGATCTGAGCGCACCGGTGATGGTGCATGCACGCGATTTTCTGGCAGAAACCGGCACGATGATGGCGCTCACCGATCCTTACGGCACCATCCTGTCGGTTGAAGGCGACAACCGGACGGTCGACGATGCCGAAAGCATCCAGCTGATACCTGGCGTGACTTGGAGCGAAATGGTTTGCGGCACCAATGCCATCGGTACAGCACTGGAGCTTGGTCAGCCCGTGCAGATTCACTCAGCGGAACATTACTGCGAAGGCATCAAGCGCTGGACTTGTTCGGCGACGGTCATCCGTCATCCGCTGGACAACGAGATCCTCGGGGTGATCAATGTTTCCGGGTTGTCGGGAACTTTCAGCCGGCACACCCTTGGTTTGGTCGTCACCACGGCCAGCCGCATCGAGAGTCGGCTGGCAGCGCGCGCGATGGAACTGCGTTACTGGCTGCTCGAATCCACCATGGACAAGCTATCCTCGAACTCGCCGGACGGCATGATTCTGTTCGACCAGCGCGGCCGTCCCATCAAGGCCAACGGTGCGGCCCAGACAACACTGGTCCGGCGCGGGGGGCCGATTGATCTTTCCCGAATGGATCGCATCGGTGCATTGTCGCTGGATAGGGGCGATACCCCATCGTCGGCCTCCGTGATGCCTTGCTGGATACAGCCGGAATGGCTGCAGCCGGTATCATATGGTGGTCAGCGCATCGGCACGTTGCTGGTGTTGCCGATGGCAGGTTCTACCTCACGGACGGCTATACCTGATCGCAGTGCAATCCGCACGGCGGACAAACACGAGGCTAGAGCATTCGCTTCGCTGATTGGTAACTCGGCTCGGTTGAGGGAGACGGTCGCCAAGGCAGCGCAGCTGGCGAAATCCAGGGTGTCGATACTGCTGACAGGCGAAACCGGGGTGGGCAAGGAGGAGTTCGCGCATGGCATTCACCGTGCCAGCGCCGCCCGCATCGGACCATTCGTCGCGGTCAATTGCGGAGGGTTGTCGCGTGAACTGCTCCTAAGTGAGCTGTTCGGCTACGCCGAGGGCGCATTTACCGGCGCACGGCGCGGGGGGCAGCGTGGCAAGGTGGAGGCGGCCAATGGTGGAACATTGTTCCTTGACGAGATCGGGGAAATGCCGCTGGATCTGCAGCCACACCTGTTGCGGGTACTGGAGCAGGGCGAGATCTACCGTTTGGGCGAGAACCAGCCGCGCAAGGTGGATTTCCGCTTGGTCGCCGCCACTCACCGCGATTTGCGCAAGGAGGTCGCCGAGGGTCGATTCCGGATGGATCTGTTCTACCGGATCGTGGTGACCAGTATCCACATTCCCTGCCTGCGAGAACGCCCGGAGGACATCCGCACGCTGGCCGAACATTTCCTGGAATCCGGTACCAGGAAGCATGGTCTGGGACACCACAGGTTCGGTAGCGGAGTAATCGAAGCGCTGGAAACCCATGCCTGGCCCGGCAATGTCCGTGAACTGCGCAACGCAGTCGAGTCAATGTTGTTGACGTCAACGTCGACAGTGATCGAGTCAGATTCGCTGCCGCAGGACATCCGTGGGGAACAATGCGGGGACAAGGTCACTGCCGAGCGCAGCGCCCAATGCTCCAAACTGCGTATTACGCACGTAGAGCGAGGGGTCATTGTTGACGCCATCCGCACTGCATCGGGAAACCTGACCACCGCGGCCAAATTGCTTGGCATCGCCAAGAGTACTTTGTACTTGAAGCTCGACCGGTATGGTCTTCATGACGAAGTGTCCGGTTTCCGCGAGCGCTATCCCGGCTAACTTCGCAATTGAATCCACTCCCGCGTTGGGTCTTGACCACCGCTGTTGAAAAAAGCGGTCTTGCCCGATCGATGGCCGATAGAGCCGATGGATCAGCAGATCAAAGGTGCTCTGGTCCGGTCCCGTCCAGCTGGTTACGTTGGCGACATCCCCTGGCCTGGCCGCAGCCTTTGTCGACGCAGACGAATTCCACCGGCTGTGGGCCAGAGGCTGCGACTCTTCGTGGTGGCCGCGACGTTCGATGATGCGTAGCACCAAACCATCCGAATAACGGTCGACGACCGATCCCCCAGGTCGAATTGCTGCTACGCAACGCATTCTTTCATTTGAAAGAAAAACGCGTTGTTTCAATAACTTGCAATAACGGTATCTTCTCGAAAATGCATGGCACGGCGTTTGCAGCCGATGTCATGTCCGTGCCATTGCATGGCCAGCCGGCAAGGCCTCGATCACACGGGTTCGAATAGTCACATTCATTGAGGAGATACACATGGAATCGCAAGACTCGCCCGTACAGGTGATGGGCATCGATGCCGGTGGCACGATGACCGACACCTTCTTCGTACGGAAGGATGGATCATTCGTCGTCGGCAAAGCGCAGAGCAATCCGGGGGATGAATCCCAGGCCATCTACGAATCATCGATCGATGCCCTGGCCGAATGGCAGCGCAAAGTCGACGATGTTTTTCCGGAACTTTTGACCTGCGTCTATTCCGGTACCGCCATGCTGAACCGGGTGGTGCAACGCAAGGGCCTTGATGTGGGCCTGATGTGCAACCGGGGGTTTGAGGACATCCATTCCATGGGTCGTGCGGCGCAGAGCTATCTCGGGTATGCGCTGGAAGAACGGATCCATTTGAACTGCCACCATTACGATGAACCGCTGGTGCCGCTGTCGCGCACCCGTGGCGTCACCGAGCGTACCGACGTCCAGGGTCAGGTCGTGATTCCGTTGCGCGAGGATGAAGTGCGGGTGGCCACCCACGAGTTGGTGGCGCGCGGTTCCAAAGCGATCGTCATCAGTCTTCTGCAGTCTCACAAAAACGAACAGAGCGAGCTGCGTGCACGCGATATCTGTCGTGAAGAATTGAAGAAAATCGGCTCTGACATCCCGGTCTTCGCGACTGTCGATTATTATCCTTCGCGCAAGGAAACGCACCGCACCAACACCACCATTCTGGAAGCGTACGCGGCCGAACCTTCACGCGCCACTCTGAAAAAAGTCAGCGACCGCTTCAAGAAGCATGGTGCCAAATTCGACCTGCGCGTGATGGCGACACACGGTGGCACCATTGGCTGGAAAGCCAAGGAACTGGCGCGAACGATCGTCT
>Ga0307375_10004701_pt1 | contig 12961 bp, 10 predicted proteins | sample TR1MG_FD_202531 | JGI IMG/M metagenome (GOLD analysis project Ga0307375, IMG submission 202531) | Soil microbial communities from Risofladan, Vaasa, Finland - TR-1 | ecosystem: Environmental > Terrestrial > Soil > Coastal area > Acid sulfate soil | place: Finland: Risofladan, Vaasa | collected... | reverse complement strand
GTCGGCATGGCAATGATAGGCATGGTGCTGAAGCACTGAACTAAATCGTACGCGGTCGCGGTTTCGGATGTCATTACGGCAAGCAGACGAGCTAGGAGGAATCATGGCACAAGGAATTTATCTTAAATTCTACGTACACGAAAACAGAAAACATCATCACATACTGTTGTACGAATGGCTGCTGGAACAGGCGGAGAAAATCGGCATAACGGGCGGTTCGGCATTCCGCGCCATCGCCGGCTACGGCCACCACGGCATCCTGCACGAGCAGCATTTTTTCGAGTTGGCGGGCGATCTGACCATAGAGGTCGAGTTCATGCTGAAAGAAGAGGACGCCGAGAAATTTCTCCAGTTCGTCAAAGGTGAGCACATCCATCTTTTTTACGCCAAATTGCCCGCTGAATTCGGGATGATAGAGGGAAAGTATTGATCCACGCGCGGCACGAGTGATGCTGAAATCGATATCCCGGCGGGTGATTGCACTCGAACGGTGGAAGTTACGTTCATTCATGGATTTTTTTGTGCTTTTCCCCTAGAATTGACAAACAGGAGATGGCATTTCTCCTTATAACCGCCCCAAGGGCTAATGATGCCTACCAGATGGTTTCCCGGTTCGGGAAGGAAGGTAGGCGATTGGGCGGTTGATCAGCAGTTCTCCCCCCAGTAGTTCCCTCTCTACCTTGTCCGTTCCAAGAACAATGTCCAACAATGGAGCGGGATGGCTGTCTAGCGAATTCTCGGCGTATTCATCACTACGCGAATGAACGCGTGCGTGCGCCGGTGGCTTTAGCGATAGCGCCGAGTGACGGGCATGGTGCCGAAAGAGATTAGCGGAAGGAACACGAACTGTGCGCGCGCGGGTAATGAATTCGCCGCGATTGCAGGCGAGGATGCGCCGGTCAATCCCGCGACTGCATGGAATCGGGACAGGAGGACGCAGTACATGATCGAAACGCTGTCCAGCGGCGAGGTCAATTTCCTCTGGTGGTTCATACAGGGAAGCATCATGGAGTCCGACGTCCGCTGGAGTCTGCGCCATGGCTGGGGCCCTTGCGATCGACACACATCGGCCTGGCTGAGCGTCGAGGCTGCTTTTCGCCACCGCTATCTCCACGGGCCGGCGGTCCTCTACGACGATTTGATGAATCGCGCACAGGCCGCATTCGAGCTCACAGGCCCATTGGCCGAGCGGCGGCTCGCGCGCCATCTGCGCGCACGCGGACCCTGCCACCTGTGCACGCTGGGCCTGGGACCGGCCTCAAACGGATTCATTGCTGGAGATCGCCTGCAGACTGGGCGCGACGCCTCGCAACTGCGCGGCTTCATGGATGAGACACGGTCATTTTGGCAGGACACCGTTTGCGGCGCGTGCGCTGGCAGTTCGTCCCCCATCCGCTGCAGAGTCCATCTGTGCGCCGAGCTCGAGCACGGTGCAGCGGACAAGCTCGACGCGAACCGTTTGCTGGTCCGATGGATTGCCCGCCACGTTCGGTGCTATAGCGAATCGTTCGTCTGGGACAGGAGAGGTACCGACACGGCGGAAGACCGCGCTGCGCTCATCAGCGCGGCCGGCTGGTGCGGCGGCTGGCGGGGGCTGCTTGCGATCTATGGAGATGCACCACGATGAACGACGCGGTGAATAGCGACATGCTGTCGTCCGTCGTCGAGGAGGCGGGGACCATCCCCGGCATCGCCGCTCAGCCTCTGGCCGCACTGCGGGCGAAGGTCGCCGAACATGCCTTCAATCTGGTGGTAGCCGGGGAGTTCAAACGCGGCAAAAGCACCGTCATCAACGCTCTGGTCGGAGCGGACCTGCTGCCTACCGGCGTGGTGCCGCTGACCTCGGTGGTCACGCTGCTGCGTTATGGCGATACGCCCGGCGCCACGGCCGTTTTCGAGAATGGCGAGCCGCGCGCCGTGCCCGTGAATTCCCTGCCCGATTACGTGACGGAGCGCGGCAATCCGAAAAACGCCAAGGGCGTCGTTGAAGTGGCTGTAACCTCCCCCGCCGAATGGCTGAAGGGCGGCATCCGGCTCGTGGATACACCGGGCATCGGCTCGGTGCACCGGCACAATACGGAAGTTACCTACCAGTACCTTCCACAGGCCGACGCGGTGATTTTCGTCGCCTCCGTAGAGCAGCCGGTAAGCTCTATCGAACTGGAATTTCTCGCCCACATCCGGCGCTACGCGGGGAAGGTGTTTTGCCTGCTCAACAAAACCGATTACCTGAGCGAAGCGGAGCTGGCCGAATCCGTCGCGTTTGCAACCCAGGCGCTACACCAAGCCCTGGGTGCCCCGGTACCGGTGTTTCCGGTTTCGGCGCGCCTGGCACTGCGAGCCCGCTCGGAAAATAAGCCGGAGTTGCTGGTCAGCAGCCGGTTTCCGGAATTCGACGCGGCCCTGCGGCGCTTTCTTCTGGAAGAAGGGGGCGAGGTGTGGCGCAATTCGGTGCGCTCGAACCTCCTGCGCCTGCTCGCCGAGGGCAGCTTGTCCGTGGAACTGGAATTGCGGGCGCTGTCCACGCCGCTGGAAAAATTGGAAGCGAATCTGCAGGCGTTTGCGGCGAAGAAGCGCGAAACCCTGCAAGCCAAATCCGACTTCGACGCCCTGCTCGAAGCCGACGCGCGCAAGCTGGTCAGGGAGCGCGTGGAGCCTGAGCTCGATGCGTTCAAGCATGAACTAATATCGCGCCTCGATGCCGCACTGGATACTTGGTACGGTGAGTTGCGGGAACGGGGTTCCGCCGCGCTGCAGACGGGACTGGAAGAACGGCTGATTGTCGAAGTGCGCCGCGCGTTCGAAGCGTGGCGCGCGGAAGAGGACGCGGCGATGGGCACGGTCTTCGACAGCCTGTGCTCCCGTTTCTGGCACCGCATTCAGGATACCGCGGATGAACTGCTGCGCTATTCGGCGGAATTGTTCTCTATTCCCTTCGCCACCGTCGGCGCCGAATCCCTGTGGCGCAGCCGCTCGGGGTTCTATTACAAGTTCTGGGAGGAGCCGCCTGCCCTGCGCATGCTGACCGCCTCATTCGTGACCATGCTGCCCGGCGCCTTGGGACATCCCCTGATCCTGCGCCATGCCCGGGGCCGAGCGGCGGACCTGGCGGAAATCCAGTCGGGCCGGCTGCGGCACGATTTCGAGGAGCGGATCAAGAAGAGCGTGCACGACTTCCGCCGCGAAATGCTGGAGCGCATCGAAGCCACCATCGCCGGCATCGAAGCCGCCATAGACAAGGGGCGCGCGTTGCGGTTGAAAGGTGAAAGGGAAGCGGCGTCTCGGCAGGCGGAACTCGCGGCGGTGCTGGCGAAAATCCGGGCGTTGGAAGAGCTCTCGAGAGTCGAGGTATGAAAACAGCCTTGGGACTCCCGCTCGTTGCCGCACGGCTTGTCGCTGCCCTGCGCGCATGAATGCGAACCATCAGCACCGTTTGCCCGCCGCTTTGTGCCACATCGACAGGCTGGCCCCCGAAATCGCGGAGTGTGCGTGCCCGGTTTGCGAGACATTCGCGCATAGCGAGGCCGAGTATTTCGGGCGGGCATTCGGGGACTCGCGCCGATTTACGGCAACCAGTGAGGCGGTTACGGACACCCTCGGTTTTTGCGCCCGTCATGGCGCCACCCTCCTGTCCCAGGAGCATTTGCTCCGCGGGATTGTCCACGTATTCCGCGATGTGCTTCCCCGGCTGGTTCCACTCCTGTTGGAAGAATACATACACGAGGATCGAGTGCAGCAGGTCTTCTTTGGGGCAAGCAGTGCCTGTCCTGCGTGCGCGTACGGCGATCGTGCGGCAGCACGGCACACCGGACGTCTTGTTCGACAATTTTCGGGCGGACGAAATCAAGCCGAGCGTGCCCCGCTCGACAGCCTCTGCATCAGGCATTTCCAGATGCTGGCGGGTGCATTGAAACCCGAAATCCGCATGACGGCGTTAAGCCGATATCTGCGTATCTTGGATCATGCTGCGAGGGCCACGAAAAAGCTGCTGCGGTCGCGCCTCGAGTTGGATGCATTGCCGCTCGAACACGGCGCAGCAGGGCTGCACTCCACGCTCGAACTGATCGGCGGCAGGTCGGTCCCGGAGCCATGCCATGACGGCGACGCACTGGCCGAAGCCCTGCAACGTTGCCCGACGCTTGCGGAAGCCATCGCCTATCCGAACGTGTGTCCGGTTTGTCTCGAGCTTAGCCGCGCCCGCCGGCGCTGGATACACGACGTCCCACTGGCTGCCGAATTCAAGCAGATTGGGTGGCTCTTCTTTCCAACCTGTCCCGAACATTTATGGACAGTCATTCGGCTTGGCGACTCCAAATTGACTGGCACGGTGATCACGCATGCACTGCAGGTCGAAATCGGCCACATTCGGCAGCAGATCCAGGCCCTCGTTCGGGCGGCCGAAATCGAGGAAGAGCTCGCGCGGGAAGCAGCAGCTTTTGCGCGTTCGGGAACGAGATCAAAGCGCAAAACGGAGATCCAAAAGCCGATAACCGTGCGCCCAGCACAATGCCCGGCGTGCGAACGCCTCGCCATTGTCGAAGACTATGCCACCGGCAGCATGCTCGAGTTGTTGCGGCAGAGGAAGCATCGCAATGCGTTCCATCGCGGCTACGGCTTATGCATGAAGCACTTCGCGCAGGTCTATCTGATAGCGCCCAAGGGGGTGCTGCGGTCCATCCTCGCCGAAGGCCAGCGCGACAGGCTTGGCGGATTCGCGAGCATGCTCGACGAAATGCTTCGAGCCCTTCCGGAACATGAAACGACGGTAATGGGAGAGGCGCCGTGGGGAATGGCATTGCACAGATTCTGCGGATTCGCGTGACATGATCGTCCCGGTTTCTCACGCCGTGAGAACACTGCCGAGGCACAGCCCCACGTGCATCGGTGGGGCGAACTCGACCTGGCTCGCCATTCGTATTGGCAAAAGCGTTGTGTTGCGATTGTTCGGCCGTTTCCAGCAGGGAACGAAATTGCGATTTATTGCTTGACGGGAGAATAAGAAATGTTATGGGAGAAGCGATTCGATGAGTTTATCGCGCAGCTGCGTGGCCACGGCATCCCCCTGCGGATACGGCTGTGGAACGGAAACGAAATGGAGTTGGCGGGCATGTCGGCGGTGACGGTCACCGTGCCCAATCCGGCGGCGCTGCGTCATGTGCTCAATCCTTCCTTGTATAGTCTGGGCCACGCCTATGTGGAAGGGGAAATCAAGGTGGAGGGCCGAGTGACGGACATCGTGGCGGTGGCTGCCCGGCTCGCTGCACGCGATCACCAAAGTCCCCGCCGCGGCCCACGCATGATCCGGCACACGCGCAAGCTCGACGCGGAGGCCATCGCCTACCACTATGACGTTTCCAACGAGTTCTATGGCCTCTGGCTGGACCGGAACATGGTGTATTCGTGCGGCTATTTCCGTTCGCCGGACGACGGCCTCGAAGCCGCACAGATGCAGAAGATCGACCATATTCTCACCAAGCTGCGCGTCCAGCCCGGCGACCGCTTGCTGGACATCGGCTGCGGCTGGGGCGCGCTTATCATGAGGGCGGCGGAAAAATTCGGCGCTAAGGCCGTGGGCATTACGCTTTCGCAGAACCAGTACGAACTTGCGCAAGAACGCATCGCCGCCGCGGGCCTGGCCGACCGCTGCGAAGTGCGCATCGAGGACTATCGAGACGTGACCGGCAGCTTCGACCGCATCGCCAGCGTCGGCATGTTCGAGCACGTGGGGCTAAGGAACCTGCGCGGCTATTTCACCAAGGTGCGCGAACTGCTGGCGGACAACGGCGCTACTCTGAACCACGGCATCACTTCTACCGATCCCGAATCCGGAGAGTCTCCCTGGGGAGGTGGCGATTTTATGGAACGCTACGTCTTTCCCCACGGCGAGGTGCCCCATATCAGTTTGGCGCTCAAGGAAATGTGCGCGGCCGGCCTGGAGCCGATGGACGTGGAAAACCTGCGCCGACACTACGCCATGACCCTCACGCATTGGACGGAGCGCTTCGAGGCGGCAGGCGAGCGGCTCAAGGCCATTATCGGGGAAAAGCGCTGGCGCATCTGGCGGGTGTATCTGGCCGGCTGCGCCCACGGCTTCGCGAATAACTGGATGGCACTGCATCAGATATTGGCGGTCAAGGCCGGGGCAGATGTGCTGCCTTTGACCCGAGATTACATGTACGGAGACTGAGAGCATGAAAGGCATGAATATCCGCCGGCTGGTGCTGGACGTGGACAAGGCGGTGGCGAAACCTACTGTCACCGAGCTGGCGGAAGCCATTTGTCAGGTCGCGGGGGTGGAGGCGGTGAACATCACCGTGACCGAAATCGACATCGAGACCGTGGGTTTCAACGTCACCATCGAAGGCGAACGCATTTCCTATCCCGATCTGCTACAGGCCATCGAGCACACCGGCGCAGCGGTGCACAGCATCGACCAACTGGTGGCGGGCAGCCGCATCGTGGAGGAAATCAAGCGGGGCCGGACGTGACGCCAGGCCACGTTATTCGGCGCGAGCGGCTGTTTTTCATCGTCACGGGACTAATCGAGGGCATGCTGACTGCGTTGACCTTGGCGAGCGGGAAAATGCTTCGTCCGGGCGAGAGCATCACGGGCGATTTGGCGCTGCGCATCGGCCTGGCTGCAGGTTTTCCTACCGCCGTCGTTTTCTTCGCCGCGGAATACGCCCGCCAGCGGCAGGAATTGCTGCGCATGGGGCACCAGCTCAACCTTACACGGCGTCGGCGGCTGTCCGACGGGAAACTGGGCCAGCAGGCGTGGCGCGAGTCCTCCGTTTCCGCTTTGGTCTCGGGGCTATGTTCCTTCGCTGGCGCCAGCGTTCCGCTGGCGCTTGCCAGCATCATTCCCGGATCGCGCTGGCTGGCCGTCGCGGTGACCGTGAGTTGCCTGGGTGGACTCGGCGCCGCGACCGGGTACGCCACGCTGAGTTGCAAGATCTGCTGGCTGTTGGCACTCATGATCGTCGGCGGTCTGCTGTCGGGTTTTGGCTATCTATTGCACGTGGTTTGAGAGGGAGAACGCGAGATGACTTCCGAACAGCCTCATGAAGCAAGCACGGATATCGCGCCAAGGGGTTGGCTGAACCGCAACATCCTGGGCATGGGTCTGGCGAGTCTGTTCAGCGACTGGAACCACGAGATGGCAACCGCGATCCTGCCGGTGTTTCTCTCTACCGTTCTCGGCGCGCCGGCGTTCGCCCTCGGTCTCATCGAAGGGGTGGCAGACGGTATCTCGACCCTGTTTCAGATCTGGTCGGGCTGGTATAGCGACCGCGTCGGCAAGCGCAAGGGACTGGCGATCCTGGGCTATGCCATCACAGCCGGAGCCAAGGCAACGTTCGCTCTGGCCAGTAGCTGGTGGCATGTGTTGTTCGGCCGGACGGTGGGCTGGATTGGCTGGGCGATCCGTTCGCCCGTACGTGATGCGCTGTTGACGGAATCCACGAGGCCAGAAGCGATCGGCCGCGCCTTCGCCTTTCACCGCACGCTCGACACACTCGGCGCCATACTCGGTCCGCTCACGGCAACGCTTCTTGTGGCGCATGTTTCATTGCGCGCCATTTTCGTCGTGTCGCTGATCCCCGGTTTGTGCGCGGTATTGGCGATCGTCTTTCTGGTGAAGGAACGGCCGCGCCAGAAAGTCGAAAGCCATCCCTGGGCGAGTCTCAAAGCCTTGCCCCGCGACTTCCGCAAGTTTCTCCTACCCGTAGGTCTTTTCGGCATTTCCAATTTTGCGCCGACCCTGCTCATTTTGCGCGCCCAGGATCTCCTGACTCCCTCGCTGGGCGCCATGGCCGCCAGTGCCTTCGCCATCGGCCTCTATACCTTTAGCAACATCGTCTATGCGCTCGTGGCCTATCCCATCGGCACACTGGCCGACCGGATGAGCAAGCGGATTATCCTGAGTATCGGTTTCGCGTTGTTCGGCTTGCTGTGCCTGGGTTTCATCTTTGCCGACGGCCGGAAGTGGATACTGGTGCTGCTCTTCGCCCTCTCCGGCGTGTACACCGCCATCATCGAATCGTCGCAGCCGGCCTTGGCTTCGACGCTGATGCGCGAGGACCAGCATGGCACTGGATTTGGCCTGATGAGCGCGGTCGATGGTTTGGGGGATTTTCTGTCCAGCACTACGATGGGCGTGTTGTGGACACTGGTCTCGCCCAACGCGGGTTTCGCCGCAGCCGGAATCCTGGCGCTGTCGTCGGCATTGATGCTCGGATCGATGCGTTTATCTCCAGTCCCTGCGGCCGATGTCGCACCTTGTCCCCGATCATGAACGACGAGCAGAAACGACATCTCGCCGCCACGTTTAGGCGCATTGACGCGTTGCTCGCCGAGGCTGAAACGAAATTGGCACCGGCCGATGCGGCCCGGCTGTTCCCGCCCTGCGCCGCGGACGCCGCGCCAGTCCAGCGCAGGGTGATCGCCGATTATGCGCGGCGGGTGCGCGCGGTGATGGCCGCCGCGCTGAACCGGTTCGGCGCTTCATCGCCTGCGCCGGAATTGAGCGGTGTGTGGGCGGCGAGAACAAACCTCATGGAAGCCCAGTTGGCCGTGGCGGAACTTGATCCCGAACACCTGGGACGACCTGGGGCGCTCGCCGCCGATACCGAAAGAAGCTTGAGGGCGATGGTGGATGAAGCTTGGGAACTGCTCGACCGGATGGAGTCCTACCTTGCCCAGGGTCCGGGAACGACCTTGGACGCACGCCTGGAGCGGACAGCGATTTCAGGGGAGCACTTGGAATTGTTGAAGGAACTGGAGCGCATCGTGTCTGCCCACGGGCTGTTACAGTTCCGAGCGTCCCTGGAAAGCCTCGCCGAGCGCCTCGAGTCCGGCGAACTGGAAGTGGCGGTGTTCGGCCGGGTCAATTCGGGCAAATCCTCGTTGCTCAATCATCTCCTAAAAACCGCGGCCCTGCCGGTCGGGGTAACGCCGGTAACGGCGATTCCGGTCCGCATCGTCCACGGCCGATCCGCCTGGGGCCGGGTATCGTTCGTGGACGCGGCGCCCGAGATTTTCGACTTGGGCCGCATGGCTGAATTCGTCAGCAAACAACAAAATGCATCCAATGCCCGGCACGTGACCCGCCTCACAGTGGAGATCCCGTCACCGCTGCTACACGCAGGCATCGCCTTCGTGGATACGCCGCAAATCGAATCGCTGGGGGCCGGCCGAACAGCCGAAACCACTGCCTATCTGCCCCGCTGCGACTTGGGTCTGGTGCTTGTGGACGCCTCCTCCACCCTCACCGACACCGAGGTGGAGCTGGTGGACGCCCTGCGTCACGCGGGCGCGGAGGTCATGGTGTTGCTGAGCAAGGCCGACCTGCTCGAAGGTCAGGATCTCCAATGCTCCGTGAGCGCTATCCAGCAAGAGCTTGGCGCCAGACTCCAGGTCGAAATCCCCGTTTACCCGGTGAGCGTCAAAGGCGCTGCCGGTCTCTGCGACCGCTGGATGGAGACTGTGCTGATGCCGCGTTTGCGCGATCACCGGGTGCTTTCGACGCAGGCGCTGGAACGCAAGCTCGGCATCCTGCGCGACGCAGTGCGCTCGGCGCTGGAGAAACGCCTTAACGCCACGGCGGGCGCGGCGGCTGCCTTCTTGCATGAGCGCCTGCGTGAAATCGACCGGATACTGGACCTGGCGCTGGCACGGTTGGATGCAGCCAGGCGCGAGCGGCTGCCGCAGCCAGACCGGCTCGCCAGCCTGGCGCACGAGGCCCTCGACGAGGCGGCGCATAACGCGGCGGTAATCTGGAATCAGAGCCACAATGCCAGCAACGACATCACCAGCTTCGTCGAAGCTTCGGTGCAGAGCCGCGCGGGGGTCGCCGCTGGCGCGGTGGAGCGGCGCCTGGCTGACTTGCGCACGCTTTTGCGCGCCACGCTTGCCGAAGCGCATAGCAAGTACTTCGCCGCCACTGGGCTGTACTGGGAACCGGGAGAAGATTTGCCGCGATCGGCCGGCGCGCCAATCTTGGATGGGGCCAGTGTAGTTCCGCGCACCGTGCTGCAACGGCCCGCGCTGGCCTTCGCCGGAATCGGCATGCTCAAACGCGGCATTCTCGGACAGATGGAAGTTGCCGACCTCGAACAGTGCATAGCGGGAGCGCTCGAAGCCTATGGACGGCGGCTCGAGGCCTGGCGTGAGTCAATGCTGAACGATCTTCGCAGCGGCTTCGTCGCCCGGCGCAGACGGCCGACGAGCCATGGAATATCGGGCAATAGCGGGACGCCGGTTGTGAAGACCGACACGGTCGAAACGATCCTGGCCGACTTGGGCCAGCTCGACAAGCTGTGCAGTCCGAAGAGTCGCGACCGGACTTCATAGAGGTGGTCTCAAAAAATCGAACAGCCGGATAATTGAACTTTTGGCATAACCGAGGGCGAAAGCAACGCAAATGCGATGGACTTGAGAGACTATGAACGCGCAAAGTTTGAACTTGCCGAGCTTCTGCGCTCGGTTGATCCGATCGTCAAGAACCAGGCGCGCGAGGATCAGGACCGGCTACGCGAACTGTTTGTCCGGCTCGCCGAGGATCGCTTCAATCTGGTGGTAGTTGGGCGCTTCAGCCGGGGCAAGACCTCGCTGATGAATGCCATCCTTGGCACAGACCGCCTGCCCACAGGCATCGTGCCGCTGACATCGGTCGTGACCACCGTCGCCTATGGGAGCACGGAGCAGGTCGTCATCAACTATCACGGCAATCGCATTCCCAGCGAGATCCCCGTCGACGCTCTGCCGCAATTCATCACTCAACGCCACAATCCAGGGAACATCCGGCAAGTAAGAGGCGCCGAGGTCAAAATGCCCGCCGAGTTTCTTCGCCGCGGCTTCTATTTCGTCGACACGCCGGGTCTCGGGTCGGGCATCCCCGAAAATACCCGAACGACGGAAGAATTTCTGCCTGAAGCCGACGCGTTCGTGCTGGTCACGAGCTACGAAAGCCCGCTGTCCGAGGAGGAGTTGCGCATCGTCCGTGCGGCTTTTTCCTCCGGACGCCGTGTCTTCGTCGTGCTCAACAAACACGACGTTGTCACCTCGGACGAACGTCGCGATGTGGCGGGCTATTTGAACCAGCAGTTGCTTGAAGTGCTCGGCAACGGCGCCCCCCAGGTATTTTCGGTTTCCGCGCGAGAGGCCATCGAGGCCAAGCGCGTGCAGGACGCACCGCGGCTCGCGGCGAGCGGAATCGAGGAACTGGAGACGGAGCTGGTTCGCTTCCTGCTGGCGCACAAGAGCGCGGAATTCCTACTGCGGATGTGCGACCGGGTCGCGGATCTGCTGCATCAGCTATCGCGTACGGCCGATGTGAAGCGATCTCTCGAGCGGATGCATTCCCTGTCCAAGCGGATCGTCGCCGATACTCCTGGGACGACCACAAGTGGTGAAGCGCCGATGCCCGGCTCCATCGGGCCAGGTTCCATGCCGCCGATTGTGCCATGCGAAATCTGCGAGCAAATTGTCAACGCGTCGTTCGAGTTTCTTTGCCGGTTTCAATACGAGTTGAGCGTCAGTGTGGAAGCGCAAAACATCCACGCCCAGCGCGGCGAGCTATGCCCTTTGCATAGCTGGCAGTACGGGTCGCTTGCCTCGTCGCACGGCATCTGCACCGGTTATCCCGCCCTGCTCGAACGGCTGTCGGCATGGTTTCGCGACAACGCGGTGCCGGGGCGTCAGTCGGACTCGTTTGCTGCGAATATTGCGGCACTGTTGCCGACGGAGGAAAGTTGCGTGATGTGCCAACTGCGTGCCAATACAGAAGCGAGAGCCGTTTCGTCGATTGTCGATCGATTGAAAGGAGAGCGCGAGGGCATGTTGAATTCACTCTCTGCCATCTGCCTACCGCATTTTCGGATGCTCGTCGCTGCGGTCGACGACGACGCGGTGATTCACGGACTGTTGGTTCGGCAGGCAACCATCCTCGAACGGATTGCCGAAGACATGCGGCGCTATGCAACCAAGCACGACGCCATACGCAGGGGGCTGGCCACCGAGGAAGAAACGAAGGCGGCGTACACGGCTCTCCAAGTGCTGGCGGGGCTGCGCAATGTACATATGGCTGGCAGCAGGAATTAGCCTGGAAACACCTGCAGTTCGCGTCCATGGACCCCACGTTTCCGCAATTCCTGACCTGCAGGCAATGTGGTGGCCTGTGCCGCGTCAGACAGCGGGAAGTGTACGAAATGCCGGAGGGCGTGGGAGGCGTTGCCTGGGCAAAATGCAGAAGGTGCCGCCGGACGTTTATTCACTTTGTTGGAGAGAACAAGGCCGTTGCCATCCTTGCAAAAAAGATTGGCTGGGGCTCCATTAGGCGCAGCCGAGCTAGCCCGAGTTAATGTCGGCTTAATGTCGGCCGGAATGTCGGCCACATCGGTGTCACACACATCAGTGTCACACGTCGGTATCACGCTTGCGTTTGCATTCTGGATTGGTTATATTGGCATCGAAGGAGATGGCATTCCTCCTTCAATAAGCAACAAAAACGCCGCTACGGCTGATGATGCCTACAGAATTCCTCGGGATACGCGATGGTGTAGGCCGCCGCAGCGGATTTCTTTAGTCCGGTCAGCCGACCTCCCTGAGTGAACCGAGGCAGTATCCTGATTCTCAGTTAGGAGGCTGTCGTCATGAGTTGTACGTTTGTTGCCGGTCCAATCGGCGCTGTCACGCGCGCGGATTCACGCTCGCACCGTTGCAAACAAACTGTGGTTGCAACGGAATCCTAGCAAGTCCGGCCATGGCGCAGCACATTCTGTTCAATCTGCTCCAGGTGCTGGTGGTAATGGCCTTCGCGCCCCTGGTCGGCGGCGTGCTCAGTCGGCTCAAGGAAATGGTCCAGTCCAAGCGCGGCCCGAGCATTTTTCAGCCCTATCGCGATTTATGGAAGCTGTTTCACAAGGACGAAATCGTGTCCGAGGACAGCTCGTGGATTTTTCGC
>Ga0307375_10004700_pt1 | contig 12962 bp, 11 predicted proteins | sample TR1MG_FD_202531 | JGI IMG/M metagenome (GOLD analysis project Ga0307375, IMG submission 202531) | Soil microbial communities from Risofladan, Vaasa, Finland - TR-1 | ecosystem: Environmental > Terrestrial > Soil > Coastal area > Acid sulfate soil | place: Finland: Risofladan, Vaasa | collected... | reverse complement strand
GGCATACAGTTTCCCCATCCGGCCCAGCAATCAGCCCTTCAATTGTCTATTTGTTGAATTCCCCGTGCGTTCCCGCGACCTGGCCTCACACCTCAAACGGCAGCTGGGCCCCCGCCCATGCCGCCGATTCGGCCCCCTGCAAAGCAGGCTTTGGTTCTGCGGCCAAATCATACACCAGCCGCTCCAGCACCAGCCGCTTGTCCGGCGGAGACGACCGCAACTCCAAATCCGCACGCGCAATCAGCCGCAGCGCACGCGTCAGCTCCCGACGGCTCTTGTACCGCCGCGCCTGCTTGATCAGGTCATCGGCTGCAAACGGCGGAATCCGGAACCCTTGCCACAGCGCCTGCCAAATCGCCCGCGAGTCCCGCACATTCTTTTCCAGAATCACCAGCATCTGCCTGAACGTCCGCGCCAGCATGTACAGATGCCCAATCGCCGCATCCTCGCCCGCATCCGAAGAGTTCAGCAGACCTTGCAACAGCGCCAGCGCCCGCGCCCGGTTCCGGCTGCTGATCGCATCCGTCAGCTCGTAAAGCGACCGCTGCTTCGCCCCCAACACCATCGTCTCCACGTCGCCCAGCGTAATCCGTCCACGCCCATCGGTGTAGAGCAGCAGCTTTTCCATCTCAGACGTAATTAGCATCATGTCCGCGCCCAGCGCGTCCACCAGTTCCCGCGCCGCGTCCGGTTCCATCTTTGTGCCCGCCTGCTGCGCCGTCGCCGCCACCCAGCGCATTGCGTCCTCGTCGCTCACCCGCGCCATCTCCACCATCCCGCAGTGCTCGCCCAGCGTCTCCTTCAGCCGCTCGTAGCGATTCTTGTCGTCCAGCTCCATCCGCCGCGCGTCCGCCGGAATCCGCACAAAATCCGCCACAAAAATCAGCAGCGCCTGCGGGTTCGGCGACTTGAAATACCGCTCCAGCGCCGCAAACTCGTCCTTCTTCGCCCCCCGCGTATAAAGCTGCCGCACGTTCCGCACAAAAATCACCTGGAACGGGGCCATCAAGGAAGGCGTCTGCGCCCGGTCCAGCACCTCAAAAATTGTCGTGTTGCTCAGGTCCAGGTCCGACAGGCAAAAATCCCGCATCTCCGGCGGCACAAACGCCTTCAGCACCGTCGCCCGGCAGCGGTCCAGCAGATACACCTCATCGCCCGCCAGCACATACCCCGGCTTCAGTGTCCCCGTGCCCGCGCCCGCCGCTTCCACCTCCGCCACAAAGCGCCCAACCGCCTGCAGCCCCGCACCCCACCGCGCGCCGCTCAACGCAGCACGCTCCGTAACGCCATCCGGCACGGAATACGAGACAGGTTCATGCGGCTCCAGAATACCCGCGCCGCGCCGCCCCGGCCAATCCTCCTCGTTCCCGTGTGCCTCATTGCGCAACCCTTCCGGAAAAACCCCTTACATCCCCTCGATCACGTCGCCCACCAGCGCCCGCGCAAAGTCCTGCGACAACCGCCGCACCGCCGCCGGACTCTCATCCAGAAACGTCGGCAGATCCGTCGTCGCCTGGTACTGCTGCCGGAACACATACTTCTTGTTCTCGTAGAGCACCCGTCCCTCGCTGTCCGTCAGCGTCACCGCCGCCACCACCGTAATCAAAAAGCTCGAGGACTCCTGCGTAGACGTGTTGTAGGTCAGCGGCTCCACCGTCTCCTGCAGAATCGTCCCGTGCAGCACCAGGTCCGCATCGTCCTTCGCGCTCGGCGTCACCCGCAGCCGCGTCCGCTCCGCAAACTCCCGAATCACCGCCTCCGTCATTACTGTCTCGGTTCGGTAGGCCTCGGTCCGCGTCGTAAACAGCGGAACCGCCAGCGTCCGCGCATCCGGCGGCAGGTGCGTCGCCGCCCCCAGCGTGTGATACCCGCAGCCCGTCACAGCCAGTATCCCCGCGGCAACCATCCCCATCGCAATCCGGCCCATGCCTTCCATCTTAGCCCGCCCGCCAACCCCTATGCCGACCCCTATACTGGTCTTTCGCAGCCTTCGCCGCCGTCCATCCCGTTGCCCGGAGCAGCCCTCGTGCACTCGTCGCCACCGTCGACCGCTCAGCCCGCCACGCCGCCCGCAGCCCAGCCCAGCCGCATCGTCCTCGCTGGCTTCATGGGCTCCGGCAAGTCCACCGTGGGCCCGCTCCTCGCCGCGCGCCTCGGCTGGCGCTTCGTGGATGTCGATGAAGTCCTGGAAGCCGAAGCCGGCATCCCCATCGCCCAAATCTTCGCCCGCCACGGCGAAAACCACTTCCGCGAGATCGAGCAGGCCACCATCGCCCGCCTCGCCGTCACGGATTCCCTCGTCCTCGCCCTCGGCGGCGGCGCATTGGAGCGGCCCGCCACCCGCGACCTGCTCCTCGCCACCCCCGGCACCCTACTCGTCCACCTCGAGGTCGAGCTCGCCACCACCCTCGCCCGCTGCCGCGGCACCGAGCACCTTCGCCCCATCCTCGCCGACCAGGCCAACCTCGCCGACCGCTACCAGCGCCGCCTCCCGTTCTACCGCATGGCCCACGTCTCCGTTTCCGTCGACTCCCTCACCCCCGACGAGGTCGCCGACGAAATCCTCCGCCTCGCCCGCCCCCAACCCTGAAAAACCCCGCCCCGCCCGAAACCCTCTCCCCCTTGCTATCATCGAAGGTAGTGCGGTTGGCGCCTCCGGCGCTTCCGCCCGCAATCCTGCTTCTTTGATGACACCCGCATCCCAGGCCGCAAATCCGGCGCACCTTGCCGACTCCGCTCCCAGTGAGTCGCATCCGCACGCCCATGTGCCCATCCATGCGCCCAGCCCCGGAACCACCGCCACCCTCATTCACGACCTCCGCGAGCTCTTCAAGGTCCGCGTCACCGGCCTCGTCCTCGTCACCGGATGGGCCGGCTTTTACCTGGGCTCCATGCAGTCCGACATCTCCAGCCTCCAGCGCGGACTGCTCGACACCCTCTTCGGCATCGGCCTGGTCTCCGCCGGCGCCGGAGCGCTCAACCAGGCACTTGAGCGCTCCACCGATGCCCTCATGCACCGCACCGCCGACCGCCCCTTGCCCTCCGGACGCATCTCCCTGCCCATGGGCATCCTCGCCGGCCTCGGCGCGCTCGGCCTCGGCGCATATTGGCTCCTACTCCACACCAATCTCCTCACCGTCTCGCTTGCCCTGCTCACCGCCTTCACTTACGTCGCCGTGTACACGCCCCTCAAGCGCGTCACCACCCTCGCCACCTTCATCGGAGCTTTTCCCGGAGCCATGGGTCCGCTTCTCGGCTGGACCGCCGCCCGCGGCCGCATCGAGTGGCCCGCCATCGCACTCTTCGCCATCCTCTTCGTCTGGCAGTTCCCTCACTTCATGGCCATCTCATGGATGTACCGCGAGGACTACGCCCGCGCTGGCATCCGCATGCTCCCCGTCGTGCAGCCCGACGGCCTCTCCACCGTCGTGGAAGCCCTCTTCTACGCCGTCCTCATGATTCCCGTTTCGCTCGCCCCCTGGAAGCTAGGCCTCGCTGGCCCCGTGTACGCCGTCATCGCCAGCGTCCTCGGCCTCGTCTATCTCGGCTACACCATCCGCTTCGCCCGCATCCTCCGCATTAAGGATCCCGTCGAAAGCCGCATGATCGCCCGCGACCTGCTCAAAGTCAGCGTCATGTATCTGCCCCTGCTGCTCACCGCGCTCATGCTCAGCGCCACGGCGGGTCACTAGCCATGACCGCTCTCGCTCCCTCGTCCAACGGGCAGTCCGGCACTCGCGGCGCCATCGCTGCCATCCTCCTCATCAGCGCCGCCGCCACGCTCTTCCTCTTCTGGCTCATTTACGTCCATCCCCCCGCGGCCGCCAGCTCCCAATACGCCTTCCTCCCCGCGCTCAACGCCGTCTTCAACGGCTGCGCCGCCGTCTCCCTGCTCATCGGCTACACCTTCATCCGTGCCCATCGCATCCGCGCCCACCGCGCCGCCATGCTCACCGCATTCGCCTTCTCCACGCTCTTCTTATTCACCTACATCCTTCATCACGCCCTGCACGGGGATGTCCGTTATCCCCTCCACGCGGCGTATCGCTCCATTTACCTGCCGCTCCTCGCCAGCCACATCATCCTCGCCACCATCGCCCTGCCCATGGTCCTCACGACTTTTTTCTTTTCACTCTCCGGCCGCATCCCCCAGCACCGCAAAATCGCCCGTTTCACCTTCCCCCTCTGGCTCTACGTCTCCATCACCGGCGTCATCACGTACGCCATGCTGCGCCTCGCGCAAGGTTAGCCGCCCTCATGCCCCCAAGCCGCCCAGAACCCGCAAGCCTCCGGTCCGGCATGCCCGGCGACGGCACCCGCCAGCTCCTCCAGTGGGGCGGCTCCATGCTCGGCTCCGGCATCCTCGCCGCCATCCTCCTCGTCACCGTCCTCGGCGGTTACACCTCCACCGGCGCGCACTCCAACACCGGCTGGTTCGCCCTCATCGTCGCCCTCATGTGCATCCCCTTCGGCGGCCTGCTGCTCACCCTCGGCATCGCCAAGTGGTTCCGCAACCGCGCCCTTGCCCGTCAACGCTGACCATCTGCTATCCTTTTTCCTTACCGGAGACCTCACGCCATGGCAAAATCCGTCAACAAAGTCTTCCTCCTCGGCAACGTCGGCAAAGACCCCGAAATCCGTTCCACGCCCAGCGGCACCATGGTCGCCAACTTCACCCTCGCCACCAGTGACCGCCAGAAGGATGCGCAGGGCAACTGGCAGGACAAGACCGAGTGGCACAACCTCGTCGCCTTCACCCGCCTGGCGGAAATCGTTCGCGACTACGTCAAGAAGGGCTCCAAGCTCTACGTCGAAGGCAAAATCCAGAGCCGTAACTGGGAGAAAGACGGACAGAAGCACTACCGCACCGAGATCATTGTCAATGACATCTCCCTGCTCTCCGGCCGCGAAGAAGGTTCCGGCGGATACTCCCGCTCCGGCTCCACCGCCGGCTTTGACCAGCGCACCCCCGCCGCCCAGGACGACATCTCCCAACAGGCCGAAATCTCCGACGACGACATCCCCTTCTAGGCCGCCAGCCGTCAATCGCAGGTTTTCGGAGGGAGCCACGGCCCTCAGCCATGGGATTAACGCCGGGAAATGAAGGGTACGGGCTTCAGCCCGTACAGAAAACCCGTATTCTCTCCACGGGGCTTTAGCCCCTGCGGCAAAGCGCCCCGCTCACTGCACCTTGCCCAGCGTGGCCATCAGAGCATCCCGATTCCGGTTCGCCATTTCGTCGCAGTTCCCCAGCACCCGCAGCCAGCCAAACGTTGCCACGCCCGCCAGCGCCAGCAGCACCACCGGCGCCACCCAACCCGGCGCGTCGTACAGCAGGCACAGGCCAAACACCGCGCCACCCAGCCCCAGCATCGTCGTCTGGCACAGCATACCCAGCAGCGCATTCGCCTGCGACCCCGGCTCCCGCGAGAGCTTCCCCGGATTTACCTTGTACGGCATCGTAATCGAAAGCACATTCCCGATCGCCAGGTTAGCCGGCAGCGCAAACAGCAGCCACGCCGCTGTCGCCAGCGTCACCGCCAACGCCGGATGGCCCACCCGCGTCACCGCCACCAGCCCGGACGCCACCGCCATCAGCAGGTAGAGCACTCCGTGGAAAAGGTTCTTGCCCAGCATCACCGTCCGCACCGGCGTCGGCGTTAGAAACAGCAGTTGAATCCCCGCACCTTCCATGCCCAGGTTGTTGTAGATCACTCGCGTAAACCCCAGCAGCCCGTACGCCACGCACACCGGCAGCGCCAGTTGGAACGCATGCCCCGTCGTTCCTCCGTTGCGAAACAGGGTCCCGATCACAAACACCATCACCACCGGAATCGCAATCGAATACAGCTGCGGCGTCGCTCGCATCAGCGTCTGCATCTCTTTTTCCATCACCGCCGCCACCGGCCCCGATCCGCCCGGCAGCCAGCTCCGCTCCGCCTTCTCCGCCTTCTTCGCTTTCGGCGCCTCGCCCAGGCTCTCTCCGCGGAACTCCGCCCGCAGCCGCACGCCCAGCAGCCCCGCCACCGCCAGCGCATACAGCGCAATGCCCCCCAGCGCCGCCGCCGCACCCACTTCCCGCCCCTCAGCCGCATCCGTCGTCACTTCCGCGGCCAGTCCCGGCGGCAGCCACGCCTGCACCCGGCTCATCGCCCGCAGGCCCTGCATCCACTCCTCCGCGTGCTGCCTCCGCTGCGCCAGCTGCTTCTGGTTCAGCGGCACGGGAGCCCTCTCGGACCGGTCGCGCCGCAGCCCCGGATTCAGCAGTTGCAGCGCCACCAGCATCAGCAGAAAAGCTGCCGTCGCAATCTCTCGCGTCCGGCGCTGCGCCAGCCACCGGTTAATCCACGCCAGAACCGCCCGCGACAGCAGCACGTTGAACGCCGCAAACATCGCCAGACCCAGCGCCAACCACGGCGCCAGATCCACCCGCACCAGCGAAATCCCAATCCAGATGCCCAGGCAGCACAGCCCACCCAGCACCGACGATGCGTCCACCAGGCCAAACAGCACGTTCAGCACAAAAAATGCGCCGAAACTCACCGGAAACCGCAGCAGTCCCGCCAGGTCAAACTGCTCCTGAAACGACGCCAGCGCAATCGGCACCGTCTGCCACAGCAGGCACACGCTCCAGAACACCACCGGCAGATACAGCCACATCCCCCGCGAGGCAATCGAGTAGCAGCCAATCGCCAGAGCCAGCCCCACGCCCAGCCCCATAAAAGAAAACACCATCAGCTGGATTCCCGTCGCGCCCAGCTCCAGAATCCCCCGGATCGACCGCACGCCGGACACGAAAATCTCCCAGCGCAGCTTCACCAGCGCCGCATACTGTGCCCGCGCCTGCGCGCCCAGCAGTCCGCCCCCGTGCCCCACCGGACGCTCCAGGCCGATTACGTCAGCCATGACAGCTCCTGCGCCTGCTCCTGCCCGCTCGCGCCCACAATCGAGAGGAAAATCTCCTCAAGCGTCAGCCGCTGGCTGCTATCCTCGCCCGGCAACTGGCTCGCCACCCCTGCCCGCAGGGCCTCCATGGACCCGTTCGCCACCAGCCGCCCCTGGTGAATAATCGCCACGTGCGTGCACAGCCGCTCCACAATCTCCAGCACGTGCGTCGTCAAAAAAATCGTCGCCCCCCGCTGAATCATCCCCTGCAGCAGGGTCTTCAGCATCCCCGCCGCAATCGCGTCCACGCCCTCGAACGGTTCATCCAGAAACAGAATCTTCGGCCCGTGAATCACCGCCGCCGCCAGCGCCAGTTTCTTCTGCATCCCGTGGGAAAAATCCGTCACCATCTTGCGCCGCTCACCGGCCAGCTGCATAAACTCCAGCAGCTCTTCGGTTCGCCGGTTCGTCACCTCGTGGTCCAGCCCATACATCCGCCCCACAAAGCGCAGATACTCCGGCGCCGTCAGCCGCCCCTGCAGCGCCATCCCCTCCGGCACCACGCCAATCTGGCGCTTCAGGTTCAGCGACGCGGCGTGAAACGGCTGGCCCAGAATCGAGATGCTCCCGGAGCTCGCCTCCAGCAGCCCCGTCAGCATTTTTATGGTGGTCGATTTGCCCGCGCCGTTCGGCCCCAGAAACCCGAAAAACTGCCCCGGCGCCACACTCAGCGAAATGTCATCCACAGCCGTAAACGCGCCAAACCGCCTCGTCAGTCCCTGGGTTTGAATTGCCGCAGTATCCATGTGCCGCAAGCATAGCAAGCCCGAGCCTCGGCCTCCAACATTCCTTGCCTTTTAGCCCTCAATCCGCGCCCGCATGCTTCTTACCCCGCACGCCCGCCAGCGGATCGTTCTCCCGGTCCGTCACCTCCACCAGCGCCGCCAGCCGCGCCGCCAGTCGCGACGTCCATGCGCCCTCCGGCGCACGCCAGCTCCAGTTCCCCTCCGGAACCGCTGGCGTATTCATCCGCCCCTCCGCGCCCAGCTCCAGCAGGTCCTGCGCCGGCGCCATCGCCACCTGCGCCACGCTCCCCGCCGTCGCCCGCATCAGCGGCCACACCGGATGCCCGTCCACCGGGCCCACCAGCGTCTCCACCGCCGCGCGCTCCGCCTTGCGCGCGCCTTTCCACCAGCCCAGAGTCGTGTCGTTGTCGTGCGTGCCCGTGTAGGCCACCGAGTCCGGTGTGTACTGCTGCGGCAGGTGGATGTGCGCACCCTTGTCGCCAAACCCGAACTGGATCACCTTCATCCCCGGCATCTTCAGCGCCAGCCGCAGCGCGTCCACTTCCGCCGTAATCATCCCCAGGTCTTCAGCCACCAGCGGCAGCGGCCCCAGCGCCGCCTCCAGCGCCTGGAACAGCTCCAGGCCCGGCGCCTTCACCCACTCCCCGCGCACCGCCGTCTCCTCTGCCGCCGGAATCGACCAGTACGCCTCAAACCCCCGAAAATGGTCCAGCCGCACCATGTCATAGCGCGCGCACGCCGCCCGAATTCGCTCCACCCACCAGTCGTATCCCCGCTCCCGCAGCACATCCCACCGGTACAGCGGATTGCCCCACCGCTGCCCCGTCACCGAAAAATAATCCGGTGGCACCCCCGCCACCCGCAACGGCTTCAGGTGCTCGTCCAGCTCAAAAATCTCCGGATGCACCCACACATCCGCCGAATCCAGATTCACAAAAATCGCCACGTCGCCCAAAATGCGAATCCCGTGCCGCGCCGCCGCTTCCCGCAGTTGCTTCCACTGTTGCGCAAAGGCAAACTGCAGCGCCTGCTCCACGGCCAGCGCCCGTCCGCTCTCCGCCGTCACGCGCGCCAGCGCCTCCGGTCGCCTCCGCCGCAACTCCTCCGGCCAGTCCGTCCACGCGCCCGTCCCCTGCGCCCGCCGCAGCTCCGCATACAGCGCATAGTCGTTCAGCCAGCCCGCCTCTGCCCGGCAAAACTCCTCGAACGCTTTCCACTGCCCGGCCAGCTTCGCCTCCTGCGGCCCGCGGTCCAGAAAATCCCCCGCCGCTTCCATCAGCAGCGGCAGCTTCTTCTTCTCCACCTCGCCAAAATTCACCGCGCCCGTGCGTCCCGCCAGCCCGGCAATCCGCTCGCCCGCAATCCAGCCCCAGTCCGTCAGATACTCCAGGCTGATCAAATACGGATTGCCCGCAAACGCCGACGATCCCGCATACGGCGAGTTCCCAAATCCCGTCGGGCACAGCGGCAACACCTGCCACACATGCTGCTTTGCCGCCGCAAGAAACTCCACAAACTCGTGTGCCGCCGGCCCCAGGTCTCCAATGCCCCCATACGATGCCAGCGAGCTGATGTGCAGCAGAACGCCTTGTGACCGCTCAAAATTCATATCTGCATTATCTCCGCCCAACCGGCTCTTGCGTCCGCACGCAAAAAAAGCCCGCATCTGTTCCCATTTACGGGTTGGATGCGGGCTTCCCTGTTCTGCGTTTCTTTCTGTCTTACGCGCCCGGAATCTGCGCTTCCTGCGCCTTGGCGTTCACGTGTACCAGATTCCGCTTTTTGTAGCGGTTGATCACGTCACTCGCAAAGACCTCAAACGCCTGGTTGCGATGCTGTTCCAAAATCTGATCCCGCGTCGCATCCAGATTCTTCTGGATCTCGTCCGCGGTCGGCTCCTGCTTGTCCACCAGCTTGGCCACCACGCCCGTCCGCCCTGCGTTGATCGGCCCGCTCAGCGCGCCCACCGGCAGGGCAAACAGTTGCGGAGCCACCTGGCCCAGTTGGCCCAGATCCGGAACCTGTCCCGTCTCCGTCACCAGGTCGCTGGTCTTCATCGTCGCGCCTTCTGCCTTGGCCGCCTTCGCCAGGTCGCCCAGGCTATTGGCCTTCGCCGCCAGCTCCGCGGTCTTCTCCCGCAGCAGCGCCGGCAGCTTCTCCGCGCGATAGTCGTCCAGCACGTGGCTCTTCCAGTCGGCAAACGTCGGCGCGTGCGCCGGCGTCACACCCGTCACCTGGAACACCGCGTAGCCTTCGCCCGTCGGAGCAGACTGCGGCGGATCGCCCTGCTTCCCCTGGAACGCCTTGGCCAGCAACTGCGACCCATCCGGCAAAGCCGAAATCACGCCCTTCTCGCTCTCCGGCGGCGTCGTCACCAGTTGCAGATGATGCGCCTCCGCCGTCTTCGCCAGCCCGTTCTTGATCGCCTCGGACGTCAGTTGCTCCGCGTAGTCCTGCTGCGCCTTGGCAGACATCTGCCGAATTAGCGTCGCCTGAATCGTCGGCAACACCTCGTTCAGCGCCTGCGAGTGCGCCGCCTGCCGCTCCTCCACCTGCACCACGTGGTAGCCGAATTGCGACTTCACAATCGCAATCTGCCCAATCGGCTGCGAGAAAATCGCATGGTCAAACACCGGAACCATCCGGCCCTGCTGCGCAAATCCCAGTTCGCCGCCTGTGTCCTTGCTTCCCGGGTCGTCGGAGTACTTCTTGGCCAGTTCCTTCCAGCTGCCGCCCGCCTTCAGTTCCTTCAGCACCATCTCCGCCTTGGCCTTCGCCGCCGCGTCCGTCTTCGCGTCCGCATTCGCCGGCACGCTGATCAAAATGTGCCGCGAACGCGCCTGCTCCGGTGTCATGTAGTCGGACTGGTGCGCGCTGTAGTACTGCTGAATCTGCTCCTGCGTCGGCTGCGTCACACCGCCCGGAACCTGGTCCGGCGTAAACGCAAAATAGCGAATCGTCCGCTGCTCCGGAACCGCCGAAGCATACCGCGCCGCGTTCTTCTTGAAAAACGCCTGCAGCTCCGCATCCGACGGATTGATCTGCTGGCCCAGCGTGTCGGCCGATAGCACCGCGTAGTCAAACTTGATCTTCACGTTCTGCTTGCGATACGCATCCTGCACTTCCTTGTCGCTCACCGTCACCGGCGCCGTAATCAGCGCCTCCAGCCGGCGAATCGCAATGTCGTGATTCACGTTCTCTTCAAAGTCCGCCACGGAAATCTCAAACCGGCTCTGGATGATCGCCGCGTACTGCTCCTGCCCGATGAACTTCCCGTCCGGAAACAGCACCGCGCCCGACGGACCCGTCTGCAGGTAATTCCGCACGTCGTCGCTCGTCACGTGGATGCCCAGATTCTCCGCCTCGTCCAGCAGGATCTGCTGCTGAACCAGTTGCTGGCCCACCTGCTGCTTGAACAGGTTCATGATCATCGGATTGTCCGCGTACTGCGGATTCCGCTGCAGAATCTGCATCCGCGCCAGCTGCTCCACCTTCTGCTCGCTGATCACATCCCCCGCCGAAACAAACCGGCTGTACCAGTGCGGATACACCACGGCATACGTGTCAGGAGACGAGTCGCCGCCAGCCGTCAGGCCGGGGATAAGGTACACCACCATCGAAACCGAGGCGAGCGCGATGATGACCACAAACAGCGCCTTCACCATTTGATTGTCTTTTTGCAGGAAACGAATCATGGATGAACTTCAGCCTTCTACTCTCTACGCGCCGTCATGTCTGGCCGGCCTTCCTGTCCACGCGCACAGGCGCAGCAGTTGCCGGCAACTCGCATGGTTGCGCAATTCTCGCTCAACGCGATCCCATTCATTATAGACGAACCGTCGCCTGCCCCCCTCCCCTTCGTGGCGGCTTCAACGCCTTGAAGATTTGTGCCGTCCTGTTCCAGGCTTTAACGAAGATGAGCAAGACGGTACAGACTCGCCAGGCAAACTGGATTACACCACCACTATGACCGCTGAAACGATACGAATACTGGCCACGGAGCGCGACGGAGATGACGGACTCGTTGTAACTTTCTCAGATGGGACGACTGGCGCGTATGTCGTTGAAGAATTGCTGGAGCTGAGGCCGTTTCGACAACAAGTTACCCCCCCCCCCGAAAAAACCCCATCCATGCCGAATGCGAAACAGCGATAACCTAAGCGTCGGTTACCCATCCTTTCCGCCGGGTGCCCCAGAGCCTGTCCTGAGCGAAGCCGAAGGGTCTCGATTCTGCGACCTGGGAAAGCACAACCCAGCTTCGGAGAGAGCAGGGGCCTTCAGGCCCCTGAAAACCAGTCAAGGAAGGCGGGGCTTTAGCCCCGGAAGAAAAGCGCCGGGTGCTGGGCGCGACTGCCCATCCCTACCGCGCCCTTTGCCGGCTGCCCATCCTTTCCGCTTTCCTTTGCGGAAAAGGTGGGAACCGCAAACCCTCCGCAACCCCACGGACGACTGTCATCTTGAGCGAGTCTGCGCAGCAGACGAGTCGAAAGATCTGCGGTTGCTTTTCGCTGACTCGCTGACTTGCTGACCCGCTGACTCGCTGACTCGCCACCACGCCGCCGCAAAGACACAACGGGCGTCCCTTCGGACGCCCGGCGCACCGCAAGCCGCCTGCACTCAGCCCAGCCCGACGCGGCGCTCCAGGTCCACAAATCGAGGGTCGCCGCGAATGGGGTCGAAATACGGATGCGTCTTCATAAACTGCAGCATGTTCGATTGCTCTTTATATGCCTGCTCCAGCCAATAGAAGGCCCGGTCGTTGTCTCCAAGCCCCAGATATGCGTTCACAAATGCGGCCGCCGGAATGTACCCTGTCCGGCTGCGTTTCTTCAGCTGGGCGAGAAGTCGCAGCGCATCACCGCGCCGGCCGGCGTGAGCATAGGCCCGAATCAGTATGCCAACCGCGGCCGGACCTCCTTTGGAAAGGGAGACTGACCTTTCCAATACCGGCACGGCATCCGCAGCCTGATTGTTGGCAATCAGCGCAAAGCCAAGGCCCAGCAGCGCCCCGGCATTATCCGGCTCCAGAGCCACCGCATTGCGCGACTCGCGGACCGCGTCGCCATAGCGATGATCCTGAAACAGAATCCACGACACGCTTTCACCGGAGACCGCAAAAGGGTCGAGGGCGCGCGCGCGCTCAATCGAAGTCACAGCTTCGCCGGTGCGCCCTTCGCACAGCAGCCAAGACGCAAATCCGGCATTTGCGCTCGCTGCATTCGGGTTCAGCTCCAGAGCGCGCCTGTATTCCGCCTCTGCTTCCGACCAGCG
>Ga0307375_10004698_pt1 | contig 12966 bp, 7 predicted proteins | sample TR1MG_FD_202531 | JGI IMG/M metagenome (GOLD analysis project Ga0307375, IMG submission 202531) | Soil microbial communities from Risofladan, Vaasa, Finland - TR-1 | ecosystem: Environmental > Terrestrial > Soil > Coastal area > Acid sulfate soil | place: Finland: Risofladan, Vaasa | collected... | reverse complement strand
ATACGCCGACTCCATCGATGATTACGTAAAGATCATGGTCGACGGGAACAACGGCGGCTACGCCAACGACTGGCTGCTGGCCGATACGAAGACCGGTGAAATCGCTCGCTTCGAGATCGGCCTGAAGTTGCATAAAGTCTGGAAGACGAAGGACGGATACTTCGTCGGCTCCAATTTCCCCAGCGATCCGGGGTTCATCAAGGCCGAAACAAATTTCGATCCGAACAACATGGCCAGTTCGATGAATGCGCGTCACAAGCGGTGGGATCAGTTGATGGCCAGGAACAAAGGCAAGATCGACGTGGCACTGGCAAAAGCATTCCTGGCCGATCACTACGACACTTATGAAAAGAAGATCGACCCGGACGAACGCACGCTCTGCGGACACGTGGACGCCTCGCCAAGAGGCGTGCCGGAGTGGGGCGACGCACCATTCACGCCGGAAGGGGCGGTAACCGCCAAGGCAGCCGACGCCACGATGGCGAAAGACATGGCGTTCTGGGCGCGTGCCGGGCGTCCTTGCGGCGAAGATTTTATCGCCTCGAAGTTCCTGAAGGAACACCCGCAATTCGACTGGCAAAAATCAATCCTGCCGGACATGAAGGGCAACCCGTGGGCGGAGTTCCGTCCGGAAGAGAAGAAGTAGTTCATAAGACTTCGCTTCAAAGTGGGAAGGCGCGCGGAACAGGCGCGCCTTTTCTGTTGAACGTCGCACGCAGGGTGCTACTTTGGCTGCGGAACGGTGATGAGAACCACGAAGACATCTTCGCGCTTGAAGTTCACGATCCATTCGCGGCCGAACTGGATTCTTGCAGCGTTATTACTTTCCTTAAGTGCGGTTCTCATCGTGTTTATCCTGCGGATGGGAAGCTTCCCCGCCAGTTTTGCCCAGGTCGTGCTCCTGGTATTTGCGCTATGGAATGCGGGGTATACGGCACGAGAGATTTTCCACTACAACAGCCTCGAATTCCTCAAGGACGAACTGGTGATTCGCGGTTCCATGCTGCGCAAGCGCAAAGTGGAAACCTATATCCTGCACAAAATCTCGGAGCCGCAGTGGGTGAAATCTACACAGAACGGACTTGGGTTGATGGAGCCAAGCCGCATTCGCTTCTTATATATGGGGGAAGAAATTGAGGCCGCCGATAACATCTCGCGGGCAGAGTTCGACACGATGATGACGTTGGTTCGCGGCAGGCACCTCGACCTCACAAAGAAATGGACACACAGCCTTATCGAGACGCCTGTGCCGGATTACATCCCCGTCCTGGGTCTGAACTAGAGCGCGTTAAACACTCCGATCAATCTTTCCGAATCCGTCAGTCGCTCGCATTGCTCGTCGAGTCGGAGGTAGTCCGCGGCAAACTTCTGCTTGAAACTTCGATACACATCAATATTGTCCCAACGATCAAGGGTGATGTAACGCCCGCTGACTTGCGAATCGCGCAGGAGGGTGGTGCCGTGATACGCGGGATCGCGTCGAAATAACTCTGCCCATTCGCCTTCGGGTCGGTAGATTGACTCAAACTCCGCCTCATGGCCGGGAAGGACATGAAATTCCCAAAGTACGTGAATCATGGCGCGATTGTACGCTGACTTTCCCAAAATGCACTGGAAACGGTGCAACGCTCGTTTGACCGTCTTTGTAATGGGGCTTTAAACTGGGTGTTTGGGGAGTGCGCACCGCTTGTTGCAGAGCCTCCCCCGGAAGACTTTGCGGGCGGGTTGCCGCCCGGTACATATTCCTGATTTTGAAGGCAATTCCTTGGATTCCACTGAGACGAACAACGAAGCTACAAACAATGTTCCCGTGGCTACGGCCGTAAACCCTTGCCACCGCGAAATTTCCATCGAGATTCCGTCCGATGTAGTCGCCAGGGAGCGGCAGAATGTTATGGCGCGCTTCCAGAAGTTTGCGCGCATCCCCGGCTTCCGCAAAGGCAAGGTGCCGGCGACGATTGTGAAGCAGCGCTTTGCGGAAGACATCAAGAGCGAACTGGTCGAAGCGCTCATCCCGAAGTACTTCCGCTCGGAGACGGAGAGCCAGAAGCTGACGCCGGTTTCGCAACCGCGTATCACCGAGCTGCAGATGGAAGAGGGCGAACCGCTGCGCTTCAAGGCGAGCTTCGAAGTGTTGCCGGAATTCGAAGTTCCGGGCTACCAGGAAATTCGCGTCGAGAAGGCCTCGGTTGCGGTAACGGACGAGGAAGTGGAAGCCGCGCTGAACCAACTCCGCGAGCAACAGGCCTCCTACGACAACGTGGAAGAAGATCGCGCGCTGGCTGATGGCGATTTTGCGCAGGCTGCCTTTGAAGGCAAGAGTGACGAAGAAGCAGCACAGCCGGTCAAGATGGACGACGTGCTGGTGGAAATCGGTGGCCAGAATACGGTCAAGGAGTTTACCGAGAACCTGCGCGGCGCCAAGGCCGGTGAAGAGCGCGACTTTGACGTGGCGTATGCCGAGGATTTCAGCGAGCCGCGACTCGCCGGAAAGACCCTCCACTATCACGTAAAGATCAACGGCATCAAGAAGAAGACGGTGCCGGAACTGAACGACGACTTTGCCAAGCAGCTTGGCGCGGACTTCAACACCATTGACGAGTTGCGGACGCGCGTGAAGGAAAACATGCTGCACGAACGCGAGCACGAAGCCGAGCACAAGGCCAAGGACCAGATCGTCGACGAGCTGGTGAAAAAGTACGACATCGCGGTTCCCACGGCGCTTCTGGATCATCAAATCGACCAGCGACTGGAGCGCGGATTGCGTGCGCTGGCGGCGCAGGGCCTGCGCGCGGAAGATCTGAAGAAGATGGATATGAGCCGTCTGCGCGAAGGCCAGCGCGATGGCGCGCTGCGCGAGGTGAAGGCTTCCCTGCTGCTCGACAAGATCGCCGATGCCGAAAAGATCGAGGTCAGCGACGAGGAGCTTAGCGAGGAAGTGCAGCGGTTGGCGCACCAGATGAAACAGACTCCGGATGCCCTGCGGGCGCGCATGGAAGAAAACGGGACGCTCGATCGCATTAAGGACAACATCCGGAACGACAAAGCGCTTGAGTTCCTGTACAAACAGAATCAGTAGCAGCTCGCAATTGAAACGCAGTCAAATGTGTAGCCAATGAATCTCCCGCCGGATACGGCCGATACGACCGCCGGATTTGGGACTTGAAGGGATGGCTCCGAAACGATGGGGCCGCCCGCGCAAAAGGAGCCGGAACCTATGCTTGTGCCCATGGTGATTGAGCAGACCAGCAGGGGCGAGCGCGCGTACGACATCTTCTCCCGGTTGCTGCGGGACAACATTATTTTCCTTGGCACTCCGATTGACGACAATGTCGCCAACCTCATCATTGCCCAGATGCTGTTTCTTGAGGCTGAGGATCCGGAGAAGGACATTTCCCTGTACATCAATTCGCCGGGCGGCTCGATCACGGCCGGCATGGCGATTTATGACACGATGCAGTTTATCCGTCCCGACGTGACCACCATCTGCATCGGCCAGGCGGCGTCCATGGCGGCCCTGTTGCTGACGGCGGGAGCGCCGGGCAAGCGGTATGCCCTGCCGACGTCTCGCATCCTGATCCACCAGCCGCTGATGAGCGGCCTGAGCGGCCAGGCAACCGACATCGATATTCATGCCCGCGAAATCCTGCGCATGCGCGAGATTACAAGTCAGTTGCTGGCCAAGCACAGCGGGCAGCAGTTGGAAAAGGTGGAGCGCGACGTCGAACGCGACTTCATCATGAACGCACAGCAGGCGAAAGAGTACGGGATCGTCGACGACATCATTTATAAGCACAAATGAATCGCTTGTTTGTGCCTTGACACTGGTGGAGTAAACGGTTGCGGGACTCGCCGCGACGGGTGTACCGAGCGGGGAAGCCGAATCGGCACTCCTCAAAAGAGGTACTAAGGTCACGCATTCGATTTTCGCCATCCCTTTACGCGGCGACTCGTTCGGAGGGACAATAAGGCGACAACGAAGCGATCAGTAGCATGGGGTTCCGGGTCGGCCTGCAAGGGTTGGTGACCCGGATTGGCGTTTTGGGTTGGCTATGGCAACGGATCGCACCCGCACACGACTGGAGCAATCCGGTCTTCCGGCACGAAGCGCTGCCGCGGCCTTTAGGGTTTTGTAAGAAGGAGTATCCCGTGAGATCCAGGTCAGGTTCCGACGAAGTGTTGCGCTGCTCGTTCTGCCATAAGTCGCAGGATGCGGTCGCGAAGCTGATCTCGTCGCCGAGCGATTATCCACGAGCTTACATCTGTGACGAGTGCGTTGCCGTCTGCAACTCCATTCTTGAAGACGATCGCACAGAGTCACAGACGTCAGCCAGCCCGAATCATCTGCCGAAGCCGCAGGAAGTAAAGACCTTCCTCGACGAATACGTCATCGGGCAGGATCGGACGAAAAAGAAACTTGCGGTGGCCGTGTACAACCACTACAAGCGCGTCTACATGAACCGGCAGCGTAACAATGAAGTGGAGCTGTCAAAGTCGAACATTCTGTTGATCGGTCCAACCGGTACGGGCAAGACCCTGCTGGCGCAGACGCTCGCAAAGATGCTCGACGTGCCGTTCGCCATCGTGGACGCAACGACGCTCACGGAAGCCGGCTACGTCGGCGAAGACGTCGAAAACATAATCCTCAAGCTGCTGCAGGCCGCGGACGGCGACGTGGGCCGCGCGCAGACCGGCATCATCTACATCGACGAAATCGACAAGATCGGCCGCAAGGACGAGAACCCCTCGATTACCCGCGACGTCAGCGGCGAGGGCGTGCAACAGGCGCTGCTGAAGATACTGGAAGGCACGGTCGCCAACGTTCCTCCGCAAGGTGGGCGCAAGCATCCGCACCAGGAGTTTACGCCGGTCGACACGACAAATATTTTGTTCATCTGCGGTGGCGCGTTCGTCGGACTGGAGCGGCTCATAGGGCGACGCATAGGCAAGCGCGCCATGGGCTTCCGCACCGGCGAAGATGCCACTGGTAAGGAAGCGGAATTTGTTCCGCCCACCAAGCGCGACACGGAACTTCTACAGAAAGCAGAACCGCAGGACCTGATCAAGTTCGGGTTGATCCCCGAGTTCGTCGGTCGCCTGCCGGTCATCGGCATCCTGAACGATCTGGACGAGTCGGCACTGGTCGAGATTCTGACTCGCCCGCGCAACGCCATCATCAAGCAGTACCAGCGGCTCTTCGAGTTCGAGAACGTAAAGTTGAAGTTCACGGACGACGCGCTGCGTGCGATTGCCCGCGAGGCACTGAACCGCAAGGTGGGCGCGCGCGGACTCCGCATGATACTGGAAGAGTTGATGCTCGACCTGATGTATCACCTGCCGGGCCAGAAGCGGCTCAAGGAGTTCGAGGTGACGAGTGAGATGGTGGAGAAGCGCGAAATCTCCGCACCGCTGATGGAAAAGGCGGGATAAGCAGTCTACGACTCAATTCAAGAATGAAACGCCCGGCAACTCGCCGGGCGTTTTCACGTCTGCGCGGTAATAAAAAATCCGCATAAGAAAGCCCCGCCGTTGCCGGCGGGGCTGAGTTGTAACCCTATACGAACGGCTATTTTTGCAGCCGTTGTATATCGGGATGATTCGAATGATTCTCCATGCAGACGTTCTTCGTAGTCGAGATAGCGTAGCAACTGAGTTGCGACTGCCCTCCCACCGAGACGTCGGCTCTGCCGTACAAGGTCGACGACCATACCCAGCTTGCCCCGATCGCCATGTTGTAGTCGGTGTAACCGTTACCCGCAGAATCGTTGGCTCCAGTCACGACACCGCTGGTGTCAATGGCCACATATCCTGAACTTTGGCCGGCATCAGCTTCCATCTCCGGCATGGAGTCGAGGACATACATTCCGGCCACCGCCGTATTGGTAAATGAAGTCTGTGTCTGATGTTCCATCCATCCAAACCCGACGCCGGGATTGGATACAGAACCCGGATCCAACATGAACCCGGAGTTTTGGTCATAGAGGTAGAAGTAGACGTTCTGACCGCCGGTTGGGAGAACCGTGACGCGGCCTGAAGCCTCAACCGTAGCGGTCGCAGGGATCGCCGTAGTGGAGTGATTATACGTGGTGCCACGGTCATTCTCGTCGTTGACATTGATCGTGCAGGAGCTCGAGGAATCGCAACTCCCCTGCATGATCTGCGTCCGGTACCCCTGGATTACATCCGAAGTGCTTATGTCGATGGTCTGGAGGTAGTTCACGAACGAGCCGTTAATGTTAGCTGCGGCATACGTTCCCTGCTGCTGTTTGCGCACGTCGCCGCTCTCCAGTTCGTTCGTCGCGTGCGAATCCGCGCTCATCATGATTGAGCGGTTCGCATCGATGATGTAGCTGACAAAGTTGCTGGTACCACCCGGAGTCACAAGAGCCATGGTGAAGCGCCCATTCGAATCGGGCGATCCATAGGTTCCTGTAAAGGTGGCGTTTTGGTACGTACCACCCTTGGCTTGATCAATCACACCGGAGCTGATCGTACCGCCGCTCATGCTCAGCCGTCCGACCGTCGCCCTGGGCGTTCCACTGCCTGACTCGCCAGTCATGCCAAAGGCAAAACCGCCGCTCAGTGTACCTGAGACGAACGCCGCAGGATTCTGCTTGTAACAAGTTCCATCGCCGTGTTGTCCCGAGGGAGTGACACCGGCGTCGTCAAACTCGACCAAGTGGAGCGTGTCTGACAACGTCCCGGCTAGATTGTTCGCGGCAACGGTATACGTGAAGGTTCCACCAGGAGTGGCTGTCACCGTCATGACACCACGGTTGTCCGAGCCAATACTGTACGTTCCGACCAGTGTTCCCGTTCCGACTCCACCCCTCGAATTATTGTTGAAGACTCCCGCGGTTAGATGGCCGCTGCCGTCAGCGGTCACGCTGGTCAGCATCGCCCAGCGCGAGCCATCGGCGTCCACGTACCCGTTGAGGAGACAAGCGTACTGACCGGTCAGGTACGAGTTATGGGCACCGTTCGGCGCAGCGCTAACCACGATGTAGTAGCTCTGCGAGATCGTTGCCGGTGTGGGTGCGCTGTCGGTCACCTGCACGGTGAAGTTGTAGGTTCCGACCGTCGTGGGAGTTCCCACCACCTGTTGGATGTTCGTCCCGGAGAACGACAGCCCAGGAGGCAGACTTCCGCCTGAGACGGTGACGGTAAACGGTTGCGTTCCGCCCGAGATGTCGAACCACATCCCGTACGGCAGCCCCACGCCTGCGTTGTTCATATCGCTCTGGGTGGTGTTGATCGTCAGCGACGTGGTTTGAAGCACGTTAATCGTGAGCGTTGCCTGTTTCGTGTTATCGGTAACAGACTTCGCGGTCACCGTCGCCGTGCAGTTGGACGACAACGATGCAGGAGCGGTGAACGTCGCCACCGTGGTTGAGGTGTTAGACAACGTTCCGCAGCCGGACGTTGGCGCGATGGTCCACGTCACGCCCGCGCTCCCCGAGTCGTTCGTTACCGACGCGGTCATAAAGACCGTGCCGTTAAGGGTTACCGTCTGCGAAGTATTCGGTGAGATCGCAACACTGATGACCGGCGTGGTCGTCACCGATACCGTTGCCGATGCGGACTTCGTGTTGTCGGCATTCGAGGTCGCGGTCACCGTCACGCTCAGTGGGCTTGAAGCCACTGATGCAGGCGCGGTGTAGAGACCGGTTCCATCGACTGTGCCGCAACTCGCAACTCCGCAAGTCACAGTCCAGGTAACAGCCGTGTTCGCCGTGCCAACAACATTAGCCGAGAACTTCTGCGTGCCACTCACGGTGACTGACGCCGTCGTCGGAGAGATCGTCACCGTGACCGGAACCAGCGTCACCGTGGCCGTCGCCGACTTGGTGGCGTCGGCTACCGACGTCGCCGTCACGGTCACTGTCGACGAACTGGTTACCGTGGCCGGAGCCGTATAGAGACCGGCTGCATCGATAGCGCCGCAAGCCGCTCCGCCCGCCGTACAGGTCACCGTCCACGTCACAGCCGTGTTCGGATTGCCCTGAATATCGGCGGAGAACGTCTGCGTCTGCGTGGCTCCCAGCGTCACCGTTCCCGGCGAAACCGAGATCGTCAGCGGTCCTAGTGTGACTACAGCGGTGCCGGACTTCGTGCCATCCGCAACGGATGTCGCCGTAACGGTCACCGTCGAGGTTGCGGTTACAACCGCTGGAGCCGTATAGAGACCCGTAGTGCCGATGGTGCCGCAGGCTGCTCCACCCGCCGTGCAACTCACCGACCACGTAACCGACTGATCGGGATTGCCGGTGATGTTGGCGCCGAACTGCTGCGTGGCAGTCGCCGTCAGGCTGACCGTTCCCGGTGAAACTGCCACGGAAAGCGGATTCAGCGTAACTGTTGCCGTCGCCGACTTCGTAGTGTCGGCAACCGAAGTCGCGGTAATCGTCACGGTCGTCGTATTCACGACCACCGTCGGAGCCGTATAGAGACCGGCCGTTGTGATCACGCCGCAAGCCGCGCCGCCCGCCGTACAAGTTGCCGTCCACGTCACTGCCGTGTTCGGGTTCCCCGTAATCGTTGCGGTGAACGACTGGGTCAGTGTGGCGGTCAACGTCTTCGTCGTTGGAGCCACCGTGATGGTCAGCGGATTCAGCGTGACCGTCGCGGTCCCCGTCTTGGTGCCGTCAGCAACCGAAGTCGCTTTAACCGTCACGGTTGTCGTCGTTGCAACCACTGCCGGGGGTGAATAGAGACCGCCGGTAGTGATCGTGCCGCAGGCGGTTCCGCCCGTGCAGGTCACGCTCCACGTGACCGCCAAATTCGTGGTCGCACCAACCGTGGCGGTGAACAGCTGCGCCGCCGATGCCGCCGTCATTGTGGCGGTGGCCGGTCCGACAGAAACCGTAATTGGATTCAACGTAACCGTAGCGGTGCCGGACTTCGTATTGTCCGCCGATGAGGTCGCTTTCACGGTTACGGTGGCCGACGCCGCCACGATTGCGGGTGCTGTGTACAAGCCGGAAGTGCTGATGTTGCCGCAGGCCGCGCCGCCCGCAGTGCAGGTTACGGACCAGGTAACCGCCGTGTTCGTGGTGGCGTTCACCGTCGCGGTGAATTGTTGCGTGCCTCCGCCATCGAGAGACTTAGTGGCCGGTGCGACTGTCACTGAAATCGGAGTGAGGGTAACGGTCGCCGTGGCAGTCTTGGTGGTGTCCGCCGCCGAAGTGGCCGTCACGGTGACTGTCGTGGAACTCGCAACCACGGCGGGAGCGGTGTAAAGCCCGGCCGCACTAATGGCGCCGCAGGCCGCACCACCTGCTGTACAGCTTGCGCTCCAGGTAACCGACATATTTTTCGTGTTGGTGACGGTGGCCGTAAACTGCTGCGTGCCCCCGCCATTCAGCGTCGCTGTCGCCGGAGAAATTGTGACGGCGATTGGCTTGCTTCCACCACCGCATGCAGCCATCCAAAGCACTGTGCAAACCATCAACACTACTGCCCCACAACGGGCAACCCGAAGACGTCGCATAGACCCTCCTAAATATTTGGTCCCTGACAAAAGCTTAGGTTCGATTCGCTTTAGTGATTCTGCCTGCGAGAAGAGGTCTAACCTGAAACACGATCAGTTCGTCCCAAAATGCTGCGATCTGGTATTGATACCTCGCTCCAAGCAACATTACTTCACGTTCAACATGGGCCGGGTCATCTCAAAAATCACAGCACTAACGCGAACAAGGGGGGGGCGCGCATTAGTGTTGGACGAGATGGATTCTCACACTTTCGTCTGATAGAGGCAACAGTTTCCTTCAACTTAAGTCGAGAAATGAGGAGAAAGGCACCTTGGGGGTGCCAGCTTACTTCCTGTGGCTATATCATGAGTGTTCGCTATAGTTTCGCCCTTCTGTATATATAAATCTGCTTGACTTGTGAATTGCGGAAGGTTTGTCTACATTCTCCGGTCTCCAATTCCTCAACTGACACTCCGCTCGAGGTCCAACATAGAAAAAGAAACATTCACCCAGCGAGTCGCACCTAAAGAAAAGTTCGATGTCGTCCGATAAGGTCGATGGAGGAGCAGACTACAAGTTCTCAACACCAACTCAGTTCCTGCGTGCACTCCCGGAACGGCAGCAGATAACGGGTATTGAGCGGTTACGATCGAGCAAACTGAAGAGTACGTCGCGGCAGGTCTTTCGGTTGCCCACGCCCAACCAATGTAGTAGGCTCGGGAGTACGGATTCGAGCTTATCTAAAGATGCTCGGTGCCCACTCCCAGTTCGCTGGGACCATCGGCAAGCATAGCGTAAGTTATTGATTTCTTGGCATCTGGACACAAGGGGAGCAAGAGAGAGTGACGCCTACCAAGGAAAAATTCGAGACCAGAAAGCTGCCGATGATGCCCATCCGGGATGTCGTCATCTTTCCGTACATGATGACCCCGTTCGTGGTTGGAAGGGAATCAAGCGTCCGCGCGCTGGACGAAGCACTGACCGGCGACAAGCGAATCTTCCTTGCGACCCAGCACGATGCGAGCGTCGACGAACCCAAGCCAAACGAGATATACCAGGTCGGCACGATCGTCAACATCGTGCAAAGCCTGAAGCTCCCTGACGGCAACATCAAGGTGCTGGTGGAAGGTATTGAGCGCGGCAAGGTCCTGCAGATCGTCGAGACCGACGGCTATTACGAGTCCACGATCCGCACCGTGAAATACACGCCGGAAATGACGCCGCAGATAGAGTCGGCAATGCAGCGCGTCTCCTCGCTCTTTGAGCAGTACGTCAAACTCTGCCAATCGCTGAATTACGAGACCATGGCTTCCAGCGTGCGGACCGAGGACGTCTCGAAGCTGACCGATACGATCGCCGCCAACCTGCAGCTTTCCATCGAGGAGAAGCAGGAGTTGTTGGAGATCTTCGATCCCGCCGAGCGCCTTAACCGCGTGGCCGACGTCCTCGATATCGAGATCGAAAAGCTGAATATGGACCGCACCATTCAATCCCGCGTCAAGCGGCAGATGGAGCGCGCGCAGAAAGAGTATTACCTCAACGAAAAGATCAAGGCCATCCAGAAGGAACTGGGCCGCGGCGAGAAGAGCGAGTTTGACGAACTGAAGAAGAAGGTCGATGCCGCCGGCATGCCCAAGGACGTTCACGACAAGGCCATCCAGGAGTTGAAAAAGCTGGAAGCCATGCCGCCGATGTCGGCCGAATCCACGGTTTCACGCAACTACCTCGACTGGCTGCTGGCCGTCCCGTGGAAGAAGAAATCGAAGGAAGTCCGCGACATCGAGTATGCGGAAAAGGTTCTGAATGAAGATCACTACGGGCTGGAAAAGATCAAGGACCGCATCCTTGAATTTCTTGCCGTCCGGCAGTTGGTCAAGAATCCAAAAGGCTCCATCCTGTGCTTCGTCGGACCTCCGGGAGTGGGCAAGACTTCACTCGGCATGAGTATCGCCAAGGCCACCGGCCGCAAGTTCGTCCGCATGTCGCTGGGTGGCGTACGCGACGAAGCCGAGATTCGAGGCCACCGGCGTACATACATCGGCGCCCTGCCGGGTCAGATCGTCCAGATGATGAAGAAGGCCGGCACCAAAAATCCGATTTTTATGCTCGACGAAGTCGACAAGATGTCGATGGATTTTCGCGGCGACCCATCATCGGCGCTTTTGGAAGTGCTGGATCCCGAACAGAACTTCATGTTCGTGGACCACTATCTCGATGTCGAGTACGACCTCTCACAAGTGTTCTTTATCGCCACCGCCAACGTGATGCACACCATTCCGGCGCCTCTCCAGGACCGCATGGAAGTCCTGCGGCTCCACGGTTACACCGAGCTGGAGAAGCTGGAAATTGCCAAGCAGTACCTGGTGAAAAAGCAGCGCGAACAGGCGGGCGTCAACGATAAAAACGTAACCTTCGCCGATGACGGCCTGCTCGCGATCATCCGTGGCTATACCCGCGAGGCCGGCGTCCGCAACCTCGAACGCGAGATCGGCAACGTCTGCCGAAAGGTCGCCCGCAAGGTGGTGAAGGACGGCGAGAAGTACACCATCGGGATCAACGGCGAAAATATCCAGGAATTTCTCGGCGTCACCCGCTTCCGCGACACCGCTGCCAACGAGAAAAGCGAGATCGGTCTGGTCACCGGCCTTGCCTGGACGGAGGTCGGCGGCTCCATCCTGACGACCGAAGTCGCCATCGTTGACGGCAAGGGGAAACTGACCCTGACCGGCAAGCTCGGCGATGTAATGCAGGAATCGGCACAAGCCGCCATGAGCTACGTGCGCTCGCGGGCACACCGGCTCGGGTTGCCGCGCGATTTCTATCGCAATGTCGACATTCACGTCCACGTACCGGAAGGCGCTATCCCGAAGGACGGTCCCTCGGCCGGCATCACCATGGCGACGGCGATCTCCAGCGCCCTCAGCCGTATTCCTGTCCGGCGCGACATCGCCATGACAGGTGAAATCACGCTGCGTGGCAAGGTGCTGCCCATCGGAGGGCTCAAGGAGAAACTCCTGGCCGCTCACCGCGCCGGCATCTTTGAAGTGATCATGCCCAAGGAAAATGAAAAGGACATTGCGGAAGTTCCGGAAAACCTGCGCAACGCAATGAAGTTGCATTTCGTCGATAACATGGACGAAGTGCTGCAGGTCGCGCTCGAGAGGCCACTTCCGGAGGTTCCCGATGATGCGGGTGCCCCGGTTCTCGGCACGATCACGCCGCCGTCCGAACCTTCTTCCGCGCATCAGTAGTTTTGGCGAACTCTTACCGGCCCGCGCTTCGGCGCGGGTTTTGTTTTGCGCCGGAATCCGTGTAGCAATACATCTTTAATATTTGCCGACCGCCCCCACTGGAATTTTCCGCATCTCAGGTTAGAATCACATGGGATGAAGGTTTTCACGCGGTTCATCACATCATCGGCCGATGCCTCGAAGTTCCCTCCTCCGAGCGCTCCTGAGATTGCGTTTCTCGGACGCTCGAATGTCGGAAAGTCGAG
>Ga0307375_10004696_pt1 | contig 12970 bp, 12 predicted proteins | sample TR1MG_FD_202531 | JGI IMG/M metagenome (GOLD analysis project Ga0307375, IMG submission 202531) | Soil microbial communities from Risofladan, Vaasa, Finland - TR-1 | ecosystem: Environmental > Terrestrial > Soil > Coastal area > Acid sulfate soil | place: Finland: Risofladan, Vaasa | collected... | reverse complement strand
AACCCCAGTTTTTTCTCCAAGGCGTGAGACTACTGATTGGACATCATCTATTTGTGGATTTTCTAAAGCGGGGATGAGAACTTCTGTAGTCAAGTTAGCTGTGGTGAGCAGCCTTTTTTTGGTGAGGGATTTATCGTACTTGTTTAATTCGCTAATTATCAGGAAGGTAAAAATAAATATAACCAGGACAATAATCAGAAAGCTAGATATAAACTGTTTCCAAAATATGCTCAAATGATCCCTACTCTTCTAATTTATATCCTATACTTCTTACCGTTTTAATCATGCTTCCGGCAGCGCCCAGTTTTTCTCTTAGATTTTTAATATGTACATCTATTGTTCTATCATATACCAATTTGTCGTCTCCCCAAAGCCGTTTCTTTTTTAAGAGCTGGTCTCTGGTATAGACTCTTCCCTTACCCTCGGCAAGAACTTCAAGGATTTTAAATTCGGTAGTGGTAAGGTTTAACTTGTTGTTATCAACACTAACTTCATATTTTTCTGTGTTAATTATAACTGGCCCAATCTTAATAACAGTTCCTACATCTTCTGACGCACTTGTTCTTCTAAGAACAGTTTTTACGCGGGCTACCAGTTCCCTTGGACTAAAGGGCTTTACTATATAATCATCAGCACCGAGTTCAAGCCCTACCACTATATCAGCTTCACTAGCTTTCGCGGTTAACATGATAATAGGTATAGAGCTTGTTGCATTTCTATTCTTTAATATCCTGCATATCTCAAGCCCGTCTATCCCGGGAAGCATTATGTCTAAAACTGCAAGATCCGGCATTACAGATTCTATGTAGGATAAAAAATCCCTACCGTTATGGAATTCTTTCACCTTGAATCCCTCACGTTTTAAATGATGGCTTACAAGCTCTACTATGTCTTCTTCATCATCTACTATGGTTATTAATTTTTCTGACATGTGTCCGCATCCTGAACATATAGCCTCGGTATCATACTTTATAGACTAATCGAAACCTCTTTTCTTGCAAGAAGCCCGATAGCTCCTTAACTGAATCTTAACATTAATTTCACATCAAATTTATTTTACTTCTATAGCCTCTAGTTCAAATCTACTTAAGGAGGAGTTTGAGAGATGAAAATGTTTTTAAAGTTGCTAATAATTGCAGCTATTGTACTGCCCCTTTCAGGAGTTACGGCAAAGGCTCAGTCTACAAAAGCTCAGATTGAAGCATTAAAGCAGCAGATTGAGGCAATCCAGCTTCAGAATCAGCAGCAGATTGAGCAGCTCAAACAACAGATAGAGATGATGGAAACTTCCAGAGAGGCCGATAAAGAAGCAGTGGCGGAGATAAAGGAAGAACAAAAAGACGCTTGGTATAACAAGTTTAAAGCTGAATACAAGAAAGGTCTTATATTTTCGTCCAACGACGGGAATTATAAGATGAGGTTCAGGGTAAGGGGTCAGTTTCAGGCATCAGTTACAGAGGAGGATGGTGAGAATACCGCAACTAATTTCAGCGTAGCTAGACTCAGGTTGAAATGGGACGGACACGCATTTAGACCATGGTTTCTATATACCCTGCAGTTAGGCGCAAGAAGCAATGTGGATTTGAGAGATCTCTATTTTACGGTTGCTTATAACAAAGCCATTATGCCGCGAGTCGGTCAGAATAAAGTTCCTTTTAGCAGAGACGCTCTAAATTCATCAGGAGCACTTCAGTTTGTAACAAGATCTATTATAGACGGTGAGTTTGCTTATGGTAGGGACCGAGGGATATCACTATACGGCGCTTTGGGTAAGAATAGCAATTTCTCATACGGCGCGGGTGTTTATAACGGGGATGGAAGAAACGGAACAAGTACCGATTCAAATCTGCTCTATGCCGGTAGAATGCAGTTTGGTGTGGGAGGAGAGGAAACCACGTTTGGAGGGCTGTTCAGGGGTGCTAATTCTTCATTCCCGACGGCCAGTCCTTACAAACTCATACCGAACTTTGCTAAATCACCTACATTTGTAGTCGGTGCTGCTATGGCGGGTATACCTGGGTTAAACATTAACAGGAAGTCCCCGGATGGTAGTATATCTAATAGAATGGAAGAACTCGGTATAACAGTGGCCGATGTGGTTTCTATAACAGGTGATGTTAATTTCAAAACGCCTATGTTTAATGTACAGGGTTCATATATGGGCAGATGGATCGATCCCGATCAGGGTGGAGCAGGCTCGGCATTTGATCAGGGTTTTAACATCCAGAGCGGTGTTTTCTTAATGCCTAAGACTGTAGAGTTTGCCGGAAGGTTTTCATATATTGACTACGATACCAGTGCAGGAGTTGTACCGCCTGGAACGAGTGTGCAAGATACAAAGTGGGCAATCACACCTGGAATTAACTACTACATATCACATGATCACAGATGGAAGGTTCAGCTCCAATACTCATACATATCAGAATCATTTACAGAGGGTGAGTCAGATATTAACTCAAATATCTTGAGAGCTCAGCTCCAAGCTTTCTTTTAAGAATCACTCTTTATAATAATAAGGGAAACAAAAATAGATATCTAACTCATCTCTCATTTTTGCAACAATTCCTTTTTAATTCTGAATACCGAACTCGGCACTTTACTTAATTTAAAGTGTCGAGTTTTTATATTTTTGATCCCTATATTATTTCCATTAGTCATCAGAATGACCTGCCAATATATCAGGTAGTAACAACAATAAGAATTTTGATTAAAATTGCCTGTGGTTTAAAATCATATAGATATTGGTAATCGAGATATGAAAATACTGTTTATAATCCTGATTTTTGCAGCCATTTGCCTACCACTCTCTGTGGTCAATTCTCAAGAGCAGTCTACTGAGACAAATGACACTGAAAATACAACAGAGGTTCCCTCTAAGGAAGAGCATGTAGACCATCCAGTCATTAAGAAAGTAGTGTACAGACCCAAGGCCTTTTATAATTTCTTTAAATCCCATTACGATGATGGCCTGGTTTTCGAGACAAAGAAGGGAAATTTTAGAGTAAGGTACCGAACGCTTATCCAGCTTCAATTTTCTGCTACCAATAATGATGACAGCAGCGGTACGGATACAGAGTTCTTTTTCAGGAGATTCAGATTGAAGTTCGACGGCCACGCTTTTAGACCATGGCTGATTTATAGATTACAGCTTAGCAGAGATGATGTTAAGCTTGGCCAGGGTGGGAATAGTAGTGGTGTAGAATTTAAGGATTTCTATATTGATGCTGTCTATTTTGATAAGATTTTCTCCAGGATCGGGCAGTTTAAGGTTCCTTTTAACAGAGAACAGTTAGCTTCGGGGACGGCTCTACTACTTGTCGAGCGCTCTATTGTAAATTCTGAATTTTCTTACGGAAGGAAAATTGGCGGCGCTCTGTACGGTTTTTTAGGTAATCATTTAGCATATGGTGTGGGCGTGTGTACTGCCCCGGGAACAGATGATACATCGGATGCGTCGTCTGTAGATTCCGAAACATTTTCCACTAGGATCCAGCTGAATTTTGGAGGAACGCTAAAATACGCAAACGCAGGTTTCCCTACTGGTGGAGATTACACGCTTGTGCCGGACTTTACGAAGGTACCTATATTTGTTTCTGGAGCGGCTCTAGTTTACATACCTGCTTTGAGCTTTAAAGAAAGCAGTGGTGATTCGGGAGCATTAATCCAAAGATTTATAGAATTGGGCATTTCTAAAGGCAATGTGGTATCGATTACAGGGGATGCTTCATATAAGCTGCCCATGTTTAATGTTGAAGCTGCCTACACCGGCAGATGGATAGAGCCGGATCAAGGGGGCGGAGATACCGTGTACGATCAGGGGGTTCGTATTCAAACCGGGCTATTCCTGATGCCTGAATTAATAGAGCTAGCGGGAAGGTGGGCCTTTATATCTTATGATACCTCCCCTGGGGTATCGGGAGTAGAGCAAGCTCTAAGAGATAACAGTTTGGAGCTAACAAGCGGGATTAATTACTACATATCAAAAAACAACAACCATAAGTTACAGCTAAGTTATTCGTTCATAAACGAAACCTTTACCCAAGGGGCACCGAATGAGGATCAAAAAACGTTAAGGGTACAATTTCAGGTTCAGTTCTAACCCAAGTGAAATATGATGCAAGTAACTGAGATCTGCATAGTGCAATTATGTAGCATGTTAAATCTGCAGCCTCGATTTAGATTCTTTTAATTTACAATTCCCCCAACATAGAGCATAGATGATAATTTCTTTGTAAGTGGTCTAGGAAGAGCGCTTCTTTCTAAATCATTCACAGTTCTTTCTATGTCGTAAGAAACTCTCTTAATATAGGCGTTCCCATTATCAATCACCGCATAAGATGCTCTTGGGTTCAAATCCCTTGGCTGTCCTACAGAGCCCGGGTTAAGAATAGTTGTGTTACCTACTGATTTAACAAAAGGCTTGTGGGAATGACCAACTAGAATAAAGTTTAACTCTGATTCCCCTTCCATTTCATCATCATTGTAAATGTCATTGCTCTCAATTGTTTCATTCTGGCATTTACAGAAATGCCCGGGGTCTAAATCTGATCCATGCACTAATTCAAAATTCATACTATCTATGGAGAATTCGTTCTTCATTGGCAACCTTCTAAGGAAACCCACTTCTTCGCTGGAGAGAAAACCTTCTCCCCATTCCCTAGTAACATTGGAGATAGTATTAAGTTCACCGGGACATTTGCTCTTAATCCCGTAAGCCATTGCATGATCGTGGTCTCCTCTAACTCCCCAGAAATGACCTTTTGAGGATTTCATAAGAAACTTTATACAATTACGGGGACTTGGACCAAAATCTACTACATCCCCAAGAAAAACAAGGGCATCGTAGATTTCTTTGTCTAATATCGCTTCAAGAGCGTACCAATTTGCATGAATATCTGAAAGTATTAGTATTTTCATATTAACTGTACTATAATGTCTAAATATGAACCAAATATTAATCAAATATGAAGGTTTTGTTTAGGTATGGTTTTTATATATTGCTAGTTAATCAAGAACTTGAAATTATGGGGTCAAAGATTTTTATTCAAAAATTAAAAAATAGCATTGGAATTTTATTGAAAACATGATAGAATCTGTAAAAGAGGAAGAAAAAAGTGAATAGAGAATTTATGTGAAGTATTGTGTGATGTATATAGTCGAGAGGCAGCTCAAAGCGTCAAAAAAAACCTCTTGACAAAGCAGTTTAATTTATATAGAGTAAGCTCAGAACTTTAAAAACCAAATAAAAGGAGGTAAGGAGAGATGAGTAAAGCCAAATGGCTTCTTATGTTTTTGTTGGCTCTTTCAATGGCCGCGCCTACATTTGCAGTAGAGCTCACCCTAGGCGGATTTCCAAGCTATATGCGTACAAGAGCGCGTTTTATTTCAAACGCAACCTTTATTTCTGCGTTGAGCAATAACAACGCTAAGCAGCTTGGATTTAATGACAATAATGACAATATCTTTTTTGCAGATACCACTCTGCGTTTAACCCCACAGTTGGTGCTCAGTGATGCAGTAACGATCAGAGCGCAGATCAACGTGTTTGATAACAACATTTGGGGCGGAGCAACATCGAGTACATTTGGTGGAGCAAACGGTAGTCAAACCCTTATTAATTCAAGTGTATCGTTCAGCGATAGATTTAGGGGTGCTTTGCTAACCAATCCAGGCGCTATTGATGATCCTGGTTTCTTTGATGTAAGAATGCTTCACGCAGATATAGTACTTCCTAACAACCTCGGATTTTTGAGAGTTGGACGTCAGCCTTTTGACTGGGGTATGGGTATCTTAGCGAATGGTGGTTGGGATCCTTATTCTGACCTTGGTTTCGTTTTAGATAGGTTCTTATATCTAAAATCATTCGCAGCTGGAGCCGGATCTTTAACATTCGTATTCGTTACGGATAGATTCACACAAGGCAACAGCATTGTGACAGGTACTGGAGACGGATGGGATGGTGGAGCATTTGCTCTTATCTTCAACAATCCGAACGTTATGGGCACCAACTTCACACTTGGTGGTTATGTATTCCCATACATTCATCAGACCAACATTGGTAGTTCTCCTGCATTCGGCGCTGGTGGACCTCCTGGAGGAGGAGCCGCAGCATCTGGTGTTGATGTAGAAAGACTAACCCTATTCTCTGGTTTGCTTGATGTTAAAACAGACGTTTGGAGATTAGTTGGTGAATTCCAGGCTTGGCAAGGTAACTTCAATGTCCAGGGTACTGGTGTTGGAGATGGTTTTGACGTAGATGTTCCATTAAGTTGGATCTGGGCAGCTCGCGCTGAGGTTTATCCCGGATGGCCACTTAAAATCGTTGCTGCTGAGTTTGGATGGGCGCAGGGTGATGACGCTTTAGACGCCGATGCAAGTGGTAATGCAAGTACATTGTACTTCAGCCCGGCTTATAACATAGATAACCTTCTGTTCAAAAATATTGTTCCTAATATTTACCAACAGGAAGGTAGTGTTATAAACGCTTACTATGCAAGACTTTGGGCTACAGTGAAAATAGTTGATTCTATTTCCTTTACTCCACAAGTTCTTGTTGCCTTTAACCAGGAGACCGATAACGTTGCCGTAAACGGTGGCGGAGGTCTTGCTCAGAACTTATCCACATACATGGGTACTGAGGTTGAAGGAACAATAACCTGGCATATACATCCGGGAGTTAACTTCGATCTTATCGGCGGTGTTGTGTTTGCAGGTAGTAGTTTAAATGACTTGCTTGAAGCACAGGCTTTAGATGTGCTAGCACAGAATGATGTTAATCCTGACAGAGTTAACTATGATGAAACACCTTGGACTGTTCAAGGTAGATTGATTATCTTCATAGACCAATTCTTCAAATAGAAACGAAACAGGTAGAAAGGGTTTTCGAATCTTTTCTTCTTGGTTAAAATTTTACAGGCCCTTCTCTTACGTAAGTAAGGGAAGGGCTTTTTTTATGCTTAGAATTTTTTTAGATGTAGTTTTTTGAGATTTCTAAAGATCGTTTGATTATCTGCTTCATCGTATCAGTTGACTGAATACCGTAGACAGGAAATTTTTTAAATACAAATGTAGGCACTCCTAAGATAAGATTCTCTTGTGCTTCTTTATTATTTGCCTTTATTTTATTAAACATAGTACGTTGATCTAAGCATTCTTCTACTTCATTTTTGTTTATTCCAGCTTTTTCGCCTATACTCATGATAACTTTAAGATCACCTATATTAAGACCCCCTAAGAAATAGGCTTCATATATAGCTAGATGAAATTTTAAAAACATGCCTTTTGTTTTGGCGAACTCAGATGCTTCAAGAGCTAGCCGGGAGTTTGTAGCAAATCCGGGCAGCTTTATTTCAACATTATCTTCTTTAGCCATTGAGTAAATCGTTTCGGTGAATGATTTTGATTTTAGTGTTTTTGCTCGCTTTTTACCTTCAGGAGAGAATTCAGGATGTATCTCTATACCCCTCCAGTCTATCGTAAGATCGAATTCCTTTGATAATTCTAGTATTCGTTTTGTTCCTAAGTAGCAAAAAGGGCATATATAGTCGTAGTAAACAGTTACGTTCATCTCAACCATATAATATAGCTGAAAAAAATAAACTTAAGCAGGTAGCTCAAGATCAATACTATCTTAGTAAGTATTGGAAAAGATTTTATTCTGGAAATAAAATTTTATAATTACTAAAAGTGATCAATGTTTGAAATGTCTAAATCCTGTGAATACCATAGCAATCCCATGCTCATCACAAGCATCAATAATGTCCTGGTCTCTTATTGACCCCCCTGGTTGAACTATAGCAGTAATACCAGCTTTAGCAGCTTCATCAATACCATCCCGGAACGGGAAGAAAGCATCTGAAGCTAGTGTCGCACCCTGTGTTGGAAGCTCGGCTTTCATAGTTGCTATTTTAACAGAATCCACCCTACTCATCTGACCGGCCCCAATTCCAACGGTTTGGCCTTCACGGGCAAATACGATGGCATTTGATTTAACGTGTTTACATACTTTCCATCCAAATTTAAGAGCGCGAAGTTCCTCATCCGAAGGTTGGCGTTTAGTAAGTACTTTCATGTCGTCAAAATCTTTATCGATCCCTGTGTCACGGTCCTGAATTAGGGCTCCACCGATTACCTTTTTAAAATCTAGCCCTGCATTTGCGCTAAGTGGCAGCTCAGGTGTTTTCATTACCCTTAGATTTGTTTTACTGGAGAGCACTTCTAAAGCCTTTTCTGAAAATGAAGGAGCAATTACTACTTCAAGGAACATGGCAGCAAGCTCAGATGCAGTTGCTTCATCGACTTCTCTATTAAAAGCTACTATACCCCCGAATGAACTTACTGGATCGCAAGCCTTAGCTTTTAGGAAAGCCTCGACAACACTTTCATCCGTAGCTACACCACAGGGGTTATTATGTTTGACCACCACGCAAGCAGTCTCGGTGAAGTCTTTAACAGCTTCAAGAGCGGCATCGGTATCATAAATATTATTAAGTGACAGCTCTTTTCCTTGCAGCTGAATGGAGTTTGAAATACAAGGTTCTTCAAACCCTGACTGTACATAAAAAGATCCTTCTTGGTGAGGGTTTTCGCCATATCTAAGTTTCATTTTTTTATCCATATGGATTGTCAGGCTTGGTGGGAATTTAGTTTTTCCACCACTAGGATCTATCGCGCCAAGGAAATTGGAGATTGCGGCATCGTAACGAGAAACATATGAGAATGCTTTTACTGCGAGCCTAAAATTTGTCTCGGCCGAAATTGAACCATTGTTATTCTTAAGCTCTTTTAGGATATCTTCGTAATCCTCGGGGTGTGTAACAAGTGTTACATATTGATAGTTTTTTGCAGCAGCTCTGAGCATAGTTGGTCCGCCGATATCAATGTTTTCAATTGCTTCCATCAAATCTACATTGTCTTTTTTAATTACCTCTTCAAACGGATAGAGATTAACAATAATCATATCTATCGGCTCCATTCCGTTTTCCGCCATCTGCTGTAAATGAGTATCATTATCTCTTAGCGCTAGGACACCGCCATATATTTTAGGGTGCAGAGTTTTCACACGACCATCTAAAATCTCAGGTGATCCTGTATATTCTGAAATATCCATTACTCTAACACCTGCGTCCCTTAGCTGTCTTGCAGTCCCGCCTGTGGATAATATTTCTACATCATAATCCTCTAGAGCTTTAGCAAAATTACTGATGCCCTCTTTGTCTGAGACACTTATGATTACCCTATTAATCTTATTCATTTACCTGCTCCTTAATGGAAGTGATTATAATGACAATCGATGCTTGAATACTTATGATTTTTATTGGGAAAACGATATCCGCACTCTGAGTAAAAACTATTATTTTAGCGCACGGAGTTGAAATTCCAATAGGTACTATAAAGATTGTGAAAATAGTTGGTTCGAAGACTTTTGAGAAATCCTCAATAGTTACGTATAATCTTACATATTATTTTGGCGGGTGTAATCTTTTTAGGTTATCTCGGAATAAATTCTAGGACTAGCATTTTCATAATTGGGGGATTTATAGCATGAAAGATCAAAAATCTGTTAATTTTAGAGTTGGCTTATTTGTGCTTTTAGCCATAGGCATTTTTTCTACTATTATTTTTTTCCTAAGTGGTGAGCAAAGCTACTTTGAAAAGAGTTACACCGTAAGAACTTCATTTAAAAATACTGCCGGGCTTATTAAAGGTGCTGCAGTAAGGCTATCAGGTGTACGTATAGGAGCCGTGACAAAGCTTGGTTTTGCTAAGGACCCTGTAGGGGATAAAGTGATAAATGTTACTATGCTGATAAATCAAGATGGGATGGGCAGGTTAAATCCGGACGCTAGGGCTACCATTAAAACAGAGGGTCTTTTGGGAGATAAGTTTATTGAGATAATTCCCGGTATTGAACCCCCTCTTACAGTGCTCCCCGATACACTCACAATAGAAAGTCAGACCCCAGTAGAGTTTGCAAGTATTATCGGTCAATCCGGAGACTTAATTACCAATGTGATCAGCATTTCAGAGAGTTTAGACAAAATCGTAAAAGGTATTGGAGCGGGCAAGAACCTTGAAAATATAAATCAGACAATTGCTTCTGTTAAAGCAAGCTCTGAGGCACTGCAAAAAAATATGGAAGCCATTGCACAAGGTAACGGAATACTCCATACAATGATCTATGGCCCGAAAGATGCATCTGGCAAAAACATTGATGAGAATACTCTGGTAACGCTAAACAAGACTGTAGCAAAACTAGACACTTTACTAAATCAAATAAATGAAGGTAAGGGGCCGCTTCATGCGCTTCTATACGATGAAAAGCTAACTGGTGAAGTTGATACGACTTTATCCAATTTAAGCCTCACATCTGTTGAGTTAAAAGAGACAATGGCAAATTTCAACGAAATATCTGAGATGCTAAGAGGCGGTGAAGGCACGCTCGGCGCTCTCATAATAGACCCAAGCATCTATGATAATCTAAAGGGTATTCTGGGTGAGGCTGACAGGAGTAAATTTGTGCGTGCAGCCGTGAGATACCTTATAGATCAGAAAAAAGCAGACGGCACCGGGAATTCTACTTCGAACTGATACCTAAGTTCAAAATTAAACGGTTTAGTTTTCATTCTCTTTTAACCAACCAAGTTCTTGGAATTTTTGATAAAGCAGGTCCCCGATAATTTTTGTCCCTTTTTTATTTTCACTAAATATAGGCTATAATAATTATTAGACCCTTTACTAAGTGTGATTTCATTAAAACCAACCTTTAAATTGATATTAGCGGAAAATAATTTTATACCCTCTTTGTAGATCATATTATCTTAAACTCAGGTATTTAAGTGTTTACTATCACACCAAAAAAATCTTAGTTATAGTATTTTATATAAACAATATTGGATGGACTTGAGATATCAGTCATAAATGTATCAAGGGGGAAAACCTATTAGAGTTCTACTCATTATACTTCTTGTCCTCTCTTTTTTCTCTTTGTCTTTTATGACTCTTAGCGATCTAAAGGTTGCTGATGAGCTTTATGACCGTATACATGAGTTGAATTATAAAGAATTCGCCCGCGCGCCCGGATTTGAAGAAAGAACTCTCGCAATACAACATCATAAAAGCGACGGGGATATGTACGTTGATATATATATGAATGAAGTCCTTGAAAAGGTTCTCGAAGCAAGCGAGCCTATTGAACAGTGGCCTGTAGGATCGCTTTTCGTAAAGGAAACATATGCGGATGAAGAATTTGTGCATATTGTAGCAAGCGAGAAACGGGAAGACGGGTGGGTATTCATGCAATGGAGAACTGACGGAGTGGCGGAATTCGCGGGTAAACCTCAAGTCTGTTTGAATTGTCATATGAAAGGAGACGATATGGTACGCGCGTTCAGGTTCCCTCAATATCAGAAATCAAAATGATTAAGAAAAAAAATCTAAGGAGGTAATATATCAATGAATAGAATATTAGTGACGGTTTTGGGTTTATTATTAGTAGCTGTAATGATTTCACCTCAATCTGCTAAAGCAGTTATGGAGGGGTCTTCTGAACCAAACGGAGTATACTGTGAAATAAAAGATGTGAAGTTGTTTGCACAATCTGCTGAAGATTGCGCCACAGCAGGTGGTTCTGTTACACATACAGTTACAACGACTGTAGAACCAGCCAATCCTAACCAAGAGCCTGAAATTCAGAGGACTAAAGACAAAGAGCCTGTAGCACCGTAAAGGAATAATTAAACATTCCTTTTAAGAATCGCTAGACTAAATCTCTGTCTTTAATAAACTGATATACGAGTAAATAATGAGACTGATAACTCTATTCTCACTAGTATTTCTGTATACTTGCCTTTTTGTACAACCGCTTTGGGCAATGAGCGGAGAAAACACATATGTGTTTGCCGCGTCTGCATGCCCGCCCTGGAAAACCAAGCTGCTCGAAAAATATGCTAAGGATATTGCCTATGCATGCAGGAATGATGTTGAGCTCTATACATCAAGTGTGAAAGAGGCTCTAGATATACCACCTGAAAACATATTTACCCTAATTGACGAACAAGCCACTTACGAAGGGTTGCAAAAGGGGTTAATTGAGTTTGCAGATAAAGTTCCCAAGGGTTCAAGGGTACTAATGCTCTTTAATTTTCACGGTGATCTTTCAGACATAGACCGAGAGGACAAACCCGTAAAAGACGAGGTGCTTGTTCTCTGGACTGAAGATAAGCCCTTTACAATGCTAAGCGCTCTTTCGTTTAAACAGTGGATCACAGCTAGTGAGCTTCGCGGCATGATTGATAAAGTGCGAGCGGATGAGATTGTAATTGCGGTAGACGCTTGTCATTCGGGGGGGGCGGTGCCGGATATTCTAAAAGACCATGGACGCGATAAGGACTGGCAGGGACGAGAGGCTGTGATGATGTCGTCTAAATCCGATCAGTTCTCTCATTTCACTTTGGACGGCTCAAACGGGCTATTTACATTAAAGCTGTCTCAATCAATCTCTTCCGGCTCGCCTACGCTACAAGAAGCTTATAAAACTGCAGCAAAAGAGACAATTAGCTATATGGATTCAGACAGTGTTCAGAAAAAATGCTCAGAGATGCTTTGGGAAACTCTTCGTAAGAGAGAGAAATGTGTACAGACACCAATTGTTAATGATCCAACAGATCTACTCCTCACAATCAAGCTCAACTCAACTAGTCCTGTAGACAAGAAATGAGCGGGTGACGGGATTCGAACCCGCGACCCTAAGCTTGGGAAGCTTATGCTCTAGCCAGCTGAGCTACACCCGCATCTGAACAAAATCTATTATAACCTGTATTAAAAGTCAATTAAGCGGTAACTCAGTTAATAAGTTTAACTTTACAGGATATAATAGTCTCTGTGACTGAGAGCAGAAAAACCGGACATCTTCTTACTGAGAAAATAAACCCTCGCACTGTTCACCTGGACAAGTGCTCGCCTCTTGAAG
>Ga0307375_10004690_pt1 | contig 12979 bp, 10 predicted proteins | sample TR1MG_FD_202531 | JGI IMG/M metagenome (GOLD analysis project Ga0307375, IMG submission 202531) | Soil microbial communities from Risofladan, Vaasa, Finland - TR-1 | ecosystem: Environmental > Terrestrial > Soil > Coastal area > Acid sulfate soil | place: Finland: Risofladan, Vaasa | collected... | reverse complement strand
CGAGCAACTGACGGCAGAGGGCGTACGTTGCCGCGTGGTGAGCTTCCCCTCGTGGGAGCTATTTGAACAACAGCCGCAGGAATACAAGGACAAAGTGCTGCCGCCAAACGTGCACGCGCGAGTGACGGTAGAGGCGGGCACGACGCTCGGCTGGAAAGAATATGCCGGCAGCGAAGGAAAAGTGATAGGAAGAAGCGACTTTGGAGCGTCGGCGCCCATCAAAGAACTGATGACGCATTTTGGATTTACGGTGGAGAACGTGGTGAACACGGCGCGCTCGCTGCTGAAGCGTTAAATGCACAGCGCACTGCAACGGGTGGACGCGGCGTCGCTGCGTTGGGGTGGAAATGAAGATCGCAGTAGCGGCAGACCACGTTGGAGTTCCTCTGAATGAAGAAATCCTAGAGGAGTTGCGGCGGCTCGGGCACGAGGTCATCGACCTTGGCACGCACGACGCGACTCAACCGGATGATTACCCGGATCATGCGGAAGACGTAGGTAAGCTTCTGCGCGCGGGCGGGTGCGAACGCGCAATTCTCATCTGCGGAAGCGGTGTGGGCGCTTCCGTTGCCGCAAACAAAGTTCCCGGCGTGCGCGCTGGAATTTGCCACGATACCTACTCGGCACACCAGGGAGTGGAGCACGACAACATGAACGTGCTCTGCCTGGGCTCGCGGGTCATTGGACGCGAACTGGCGCTCGACCTGGTAAGAGCCTTCGTGCATGCCGAATTCACCGGCGAAGAGCGGCACCGGCGCCGTCTCGCCAAGATTGATGCGCTTGAACACAAGCAGTGGGGGTAGAGATGAGCGGTAATCGATTCGAGCAATTGACAGCGCTGGGCCAGAGTCTCTGGCTCGACCAGATGCGGCGTTCCCTGATTACAAGCGGCGAATTGAAGCAGTTGATCGCCGATGGCGTCCGCGGCCTTACGTCCAACCCAACGATCTTCGAGAAGGCTATCTCAGGAAGCAATGACTATGAGAACGACCTGCGCGCACTGACACAAAAGGGCGCGTCGGTGCAGGAGGTCTATGAGGCGCTCACGGTGGAGGACATTGCCAACGCAGCCGACCTGTTCCGCGGCGTCTACGACAAGAGCAATGCGCATGATGGGTTTGTGAGCCTGGAGGTGTCTCCGCTGCTGGCGCATGACACGGCGGGAACGATCAAGGAAGCGAAGGAACTTTTTGCGAAACTGAAACGGCCGAACGTGATGATCAAAGTACCGGGGACGCCGGAGGGACTGCCTGCGATCGAGGAACTGATCGCTGCGGGACTCAACGTTAACGTCACGCTGATCTTCTCGGTGGCCGTCTACGAAAAGGTGGCGGAGGCGTACATTCGCGGTCTCGAACGCAGGGCGGACGCAGGGCAGGCGGTCGACCGTAGCGCATCAGTAGCGAGTTTCTTCCTGAGCCGCATCGACACGGCAACGGATAAAGAACTGGAGGCTCTGCAAAAGAGCGGCGCGGCGCCGGCGGAAAAGATCACGCCGCTGCTGGGAAAAGCGGCAATTGCGAGCGCAAAGCTGGCGTATGAATCGTTCGAGCGAGTCTTCTACGGCGAGCGTTTTGCGGCGTTGAAGGAGAAGGGCGCGATGGTACAGCGTCCACTGTGGGCGTCGACCAGCACAAAGAATCCGCAGTACAGCGATGTGATGTACGTGGACACGCTGATTGGGCCAGACACGGTAAACACCGTGCCGCCGAACACGCTGGAAGCATTCCGCGACCACGGCACGCCGGCGGTAACGCTCACGCAGGACCTCGACAAGGCGAAGAAAGTTTTCGCGGACCTGGGGGCGCTAGGTATCAATTTCACGAAGATCACCGACAAGTTGACCGCCGACGGAGTGGCGTCATTCAGCGACTCGTTCCGGCAACTGCTTTCCGTGATCGAGACACGACGCAAAGAAGTTGCGGTGCAGACCGCGTCCGCAAGCGCGAAGTCATAACGGAGTGGAGCAAGAGGAGCCATCATTCATGTCATCTACAAGTGGCGCGGAGCAAACCGCGCAATTCGGAATCATCGGCCTGGGAGTGATGGGACAGAACCTGGCGTTGAACATTCACGATCACGGCGAGCGGGTGGCGGTGTGGAACCTGGAGCCGGAGTGGGTGGATAAGTTTGTCGCGGAGAATGCAGCGGCGAATTTCGTTGGGACGAAGACACTGGAAGCGTTTACGCAAGCGCTGTCGAAACCGCGACGCATCCTGATGATGATCCAAGCGGGCGATCCGGTGGACCAGATGCTGGACAAACTCGCGCCGTATCTTTCGCCGGGCGACATCGTGATTGATGGCGGCAATTCGTGGTTCAAGGATACACAGCGGCGCGAAGCCGCGACGAAAGCGAAGCAGCTTAATTTCTTCGGCATGGGAGTTTCCGGCGGAGAAGAAGGCGCACGTTTTGGTCCGGCGCTGATGCCGGGCGGTGCGCGCGACGCCTATGAGCACGTGAAACCGGTGCTGGAAGCGATTGCAGCAAAGACGGATTCAGGGCCGTGCGTGACTTACGTGGGGCCGGACGGCGCCGGTCACTTCGTGAAAATGGTGCACAACGGCATCGAGTACGGCGACATGCAACTGATTGCCGAAGCATATGACATTCTTCGCAAGGGATTGGGGCTCGAAGCGGCGGAACTCGCGGAGATCTTTGCCGAGTGGAATCGCGGAACGCTTGAGTCGTACCTGATCGAAATCACGTCGCAGATTTTTACCGCAATCGACCCGGAGACCGGCAAGGCGCTGGTCGACATGGTGTTGGACAAGGCCGGACAAAAAGGCACCGGCAAGTGGACGGCGCAGGTAGCGTTGGACCTGGCGGTTCCGATTCCGACAATTGCGGCAGCCATTGATGCCCGCGTGCTTTCCAGCATGAAGGACGAACGCGTGAAGGCGAGCAAGGTGCTGGGCACCGCGGCGCAGCGCTACTCGGGCAACAAGGCGGACCTGATTGCCGCAGTGCACGACGCGTTGCACGCCGCGAAGATCTGCTCGTATGCACAAGGCATGAGCCTGATTCGCGCGGGCTCGGACGAGTATCACTGGAACGTGAACCTGAAGGAGATGGCGCGAATCTGGAAGGGCGGATGCATCATCCGCGCGCGTCTGCTGGATTCGATCATGCAGGCTTTTGATCGCAATCCGGCGCTGCCGAACCTTCTGCTGGACGCGCAGTTCACAAAATGGGTGGCAGACGCGGAAGAAAACTGGCGCAAGGCGGTGCGTACGGCGATTGAGTTGGGCATTCCGGCACCGGCGATGTCGGCATCGCTCGCGTACTACGACAGCTACCGCGCGGCGAACCTTCCGCAAAACCTGACGCAGGCGCAACGCGATTTGTTTGGCGCGCACACCTATCAGCGTGCCGACCGGCCCGAGGCTGGTTTTGTTCATACACACTGGCTGGAGCTGGTGAAGAAGGGGAAGTAAATGAGCGCGCAAGACACGACGTATCCGGTAGTTGAGGCAACAGCAATCGATAAGCCGTACGTTCCGCCGCTGCCAAAAGCGGACTCGTGCCTGCTGGTGATTTTCGGCGCCTCGGGAGATTTGACGAAGCGGAAACTGATTCCGGCGCTCTACGACCTGGCATGCGCGGGTTGCATGCACAGCAAGTTCCAGGTTCTGGGAGTGGCGCGCACACCGATGACCTCAGAACAGTTCCGAGCGGCGATGCGCGAATCGGCGGAGAGGTCGCACGACGCACGGGAGTTCACGAATGTGTGTTGGGAGTCGTTCTCGGAAAACCTGCACTACCTCACGGGCGATATCAACGACCACGCCTTTTACCCGGAGATTGCGAAAGAACTGGAAAAGATGCAGGCGAACGGCGCAAGCACAAACGTGCTGTTCTATGTGTCGACGCAGGCTTCGCTGGCACCGCCAATCGTGGAGGGACTTGCCAAGGCTGGACTGAACCGCAACGACAAAGGCTGGACGCGCATTGTTCTGGAAAAGCCGTTTGGCCGCGACCTGAAGAGTGCGCATGACCTCAACGAGATTGTCGCCAAGGTATTCGACGAGTCGTCGGTCTATCGGATCGACCATTACCTCGGCAAGGAAACGGTACAGAACATCCTGGTATTCCGTTTCGGCAACTCGATGTTCGAGCCGGTGTGGAACCGCAATTACATCAGCTACGTGGAAATCACGGCCTCCGAATCGCTGGGTGTGGAAAGCCGCGCAGGATTCTACGAAGAAACGGGTGCGCTTCGCGACATGGTGGCCAATCACCTGCTGCAACTGGTAACACTGACGGCGATGGAACCGCCAGTGGCGTTCGATGCGGAATCGGTACGCGAAGAAAAAGTGCAGGTGCTGCGCGCCATACGTCCCATGACGGTGGAAGAAGTTGCGAAGCGAACGGTGCGCGGACAGTATGGGCCGGGCAAAATCGACGGCGCGGACGTGCAGGGATACCGGCAGGAACCTGGCGTAAACCCGAAGTCAAATACCGAGACATACGCGGCCGTGGAGTTCTACGTAGACAACTGGCGCTGGGCGGGAGTTCCCTTCTTTGTGCGCACGGGCAAGAGGCTCCCGCGGCAACGAACGGAAGTGCGCGTCCACTTCAGGCGCACTCCACAGGCGCTGTTTTCACGCACGGCGGATGAAGACGTGGAGCCGAACGTCATCACGCTGCGCATCCAGCCGAACGAGGGAATCTCGATGCGATTCGGAGCGAAGCGTCCAGGACCGCAGATGCGCACGTCATCGGTGAAAATGGACTTTGATTACTCATCGGCCTTCGGGACAGACACTCCGGTGGCATACGAAACACTGCTGCTCGACGCGATGCGCGGTGATGCAACTCTGTTCACGCGCCGCGACGAAGTAGAAGCGGAATGGAAGATCATCACGCCGATTGAAGAAGCGTGGGCGCAGATTCCTCCGCCAGCGTTCCCGAACTACGCGGCAGGCAGCGATGGTCCGGACGCGGCAAACGATCTCATCAGTGGCGATCACCGGCACTGGCATCCGTTCCAGTCAGGAAGATAGATGAGCGGTAGTGACATCAGACGCATCCGGCTGGTTGTCTCGGATGTCGACGGGACGCTCATCGATCCGGAGAAGCGAGTGACCGATCGCGCCAAGGATGCGGTGCGCAAATTACGCGAGGCAGGCATCGGTTTCAGCATCATTTCCGCACGGCCTCCAGCCGGGGTGCGAGAGTTGGTGGCGGAACTGGGATTGACGGAACCGATTGGCTGCATGAACGGCGCTGTCATCATCAGTCCCCGGCAGGAGATTTTGTGCGAGACGCCGCTGGAGCAGTCGGACACGCGGAAGGCGGGCACGATCATTCTCGCGTTCGGACTTGCGCTGTGGGCGTTCGTGGGATGTGAGTGGTACGCGACAGATTCCAGCGGGCCGCACGTGGCGGCACACGTGGAATTGCTGGGCCATCCCCCACTGCCACTGGAAAGCGTGGACGATCTGCCGCCGAGGGTGGACAAGCTGGTGGGAGTGAGCGACGACTATACGGCGGTGGAGGGTTGCGAACTGGTGGTGCAAAACCAGTGCGGCGTGCACGTTTCCGCGACGCGCTCGCAACAACATTATCTTGACGTGACAAACGCTCACGTCGACAAGGGCACAGGAGTTGAACAACTGGCGGAACTGATGCAGGTTCCCCTGGCGGAGGTCGCGACGATTGGCGACATGCCAACGGATACATTCATGTTCCGCAAGTCGGGGTTGAGCATTGCGATGGGCAACGCGAGCGCGGAAGTGAAGTCGCAGGCGACGGCCGTCACAGCGGCGAACGACGAAGAGGGCTTCGCCATCGCCATGGAGAAATACGTACTAAGCCGGATGGCTTCAGAGAAAGCCTGAGATTGGAGAACGGATCGAATGCAGTGCGGAAGTTCCTCCGACCTGAGCAATGTGCTGATTGGACGCGACGCCGAGGAAGCGTGCCGCAGGGCCGCGCAGGTGTTTATCGACGCAGCACACGAGTCCATTGCGTCGTGCGGAAGGTTCACGGTTTCGCTGTCTGGAGGGTCGACGCCGAAGCGTCTCTACAATCTGCTGGCTCAACCGGAGTGGGCATCGCGTGTCGACTGGACGAAGGTTCACATTTTCTGGGGCGACGAGCGCGTGGTTCCTCCAGACGACGAGAAGAGCAACTACCGCATGACGCGAGAGGCACTGCTCTCGAAGATCAACATTCCCGCGGAAAATGTCCATAGAGTGATGACCGAAACAGGCACGCCCGAAGAAGCGGCAGCGGCCTATGAAGCCGAGGTGCGGAATGTACTCGCGCCGAAGCCCACGGATGTCGCGCGATTCGATCTCGTGTTGCTGGGGCTCGGAAGCAACGGTCACACGGCTTCCCTGTTTCCTTATCAGCCTACGCTGCATGTGGACGATAAGTTGGTGGTGGCGGACATGGTGCGAGAGGTTGGAATGTACCGCATCTCGATGACGGCCAAGTTGCTAAACGATGCAGCCGTGGCGATGTTCCTGGTAACGGGCAGTGAAAAGGCGGACGTGCTGCATGAAGTCCTGAAGGGCAAACACGATCCGGAGAAATTGCCTGCACAACTGATCCAGCCAGTCTGCGGAATGCTGCTGTGGGTGGTGGACGAAGCGGCGGCGGCAAAGCTGCATCACTAATCAGGTGCGCGCGTGGTAATCCTGCTGATGGGAGTTTCGGGGTCCGGAAAAACCACGGTCGGCAAAACGCTGGCTGGTGAACTCAGCTGGGAGTTTGCCGATGGCGATGATTTCCACTCGCCGCAAAACATAGCGAAGATGCATGCGGGAATCGCGCTGAGTGATGAAGACCGCGAGCCTTGGCTGGCGGCGCTGGCAAAGGCCATTCAAGGATGGATCTCGGCAAAGCACAGCGTCGTGCTGGCGTGTTCCGCGCTGAAGGAAAATTATCGCGAACGATTGGTCATCAGCGACGAGGTCAAGGTTGTCTACCTGCACGGAGATTATGAGTTGATCCGGCGAAGACTGGCGCAACGGCACGAACACTATATGAATCCTGGATTGCTGCGAAGTCAGTTCGACACTCTCGAAGAACCGTGCAACGCGGTTACGGTTGACATCACACAATCTCCCGAAGACATTGCAAGTGACATCCGGCACGCGCTTGGAATCTAATCCTCGACTGCCACAACCTGATTTCGCCTGACCCAACTGACCTTCCGTTCCCCCCGTTGAGGGATGGTCGCACCTCACTCTGCCGGTAGAACATTGCATGTAACGCATAGCGTGCCCGTGGATAGATTGCGACGATGAGACGACGGAACCGATCTTCAAAACAAAACAGCGCCGCAACCGTCCTCCCCACACGGACGTTGCAGAACATGCCGTCGAATGGGAAAAACGCCCTTGTGGCGGTTTCACGGGATTGCGCAGGCATCGCGCGGCTGTTGTCGGTCCTGCATAACGCCAATTGCCGGGTCACCGTGGTGGCTTCGGCTGGACTTGAATTACTGTCCAGCCGGTTCTGCGATAGGCACGCCGTTGCGTGGAATGGCGCGAAAGGTGTTGTGAACGCGCTGACGAACGGACAATTCGACCGTTCGGACTTCGATTTTGCAATCATTGCCGACAGTGAGATTCTTGAGTTGCTGATGGCGCCGGGCGCTTCCGAAGAAGCTAAGGCATGGCTGCCGATGAGTGGTCCGGCCATTACAGGCGAGAGTTCCCTGCTGGCAACGGAATTTGCGATCGGCGCAGAGCGACTCGGTTTGCCAGTACCGGAATTCCAACTGGCATGCGGGCCGCACCAGGTTCTGAAGGCAGGCCAGGTACTCGGTTTTCCGTTACGTCTGCGACAGATCAGGAATCGCGCACTGCGATCCGTACGTATCATCGAGAACGTCGCGATGCTTCGTACCGCGTCGCGGACTATCCCTGCGATGGCGACAGTAATCCTGCAACGCCACGTCACGGGCACAAGAGTACGCACTTCATCGCTGATGCAAAATGGATTTCCGCTGGCGTGGTTTTCGTGGCAGAGCCGGGTAGACAGTAATCGCGGAGCAACTTCAAGATTCTCCGGCACGGTGTATGACCACGTAGACGTTGAACCAGTCCTCCACAGGCTCGGGGCGTGGGCAGGCTTCACCGGCTTTTGCGGAGTCACTTGGAGTCTCGAACGCGAAACGAACCGCTTATATCTCTTAGGATTTCAGCCGTTTCCGACAGAATCAGTGCACGCCGGACGAGTAGCGGGGATCGACTTTGCAGCAGCATTAGCACAACTGATCACAAACGCTTCCACGGTTCAGCGGCCGGGTCACCGGCAGGAAGTAACAAACCTCGCGATTTTCCCGGAAGCTGCAATCGAAGCCGTACAGGAGCGATCTGGCACGCTGCTGTTGCAATCACTGCGCGATGCCCCATTCGACGACCCGCGACTGCTGGCAGCGCAATTGCGGCGGCTTGTCTTCGCCTGCCTCCGGCCTGACACTGCCGCATCTAACTCTCCCAATCAAGGCCGCCTCGGAGTTGAGCCATCCTCAAACCTGGGAGCCCAGCCAGCGTCGCTGCTGTAGACTCCGATTTTCTGGTCCTGCCAAATTCAGGTTTCTTAAGCAATTCCGTGATTTGCGGCTTTGCGCGGGCTTTCCCAAGCTGCTAGCATGGTCGCCAAGCGAGGCCTTTCGCCGTCGAAGGCAACTTCGGTTTGGCGCATGGCTGAGGGTGGGCACCGCCAAACATGGCAGCTTTGAAATCAAGCGATATGTCGCTAGTTCCCGAACTCTCCGTCTCTACCCACGACGAGTCGGGCAAAGAAGTGTGCGACGCATTGGAAGCTCTGGGCCGGAACACGAATTCTTACCTGGCCCCGCTCATCAAGCTGGCGTGCAGAGGCTCTGGCGCACGGTGGGCCGCGATTGCCATCGGCTCGGGGAATAAAGGCATGGTGGTGAAAGGCGCGGTAGGCGAACTGGCCGAAACCGCCGCACGCATCCACGGCCTCGCGCAAGGCGAGTTGCGTGTCTTGCCCGATGCAGCCGTTGACGACAATCTCCGGGAATTCGCTTCCCGCTGCAATGTGCACTTCTGTGCCGCTATTCCCATATCAAGTGCCGCGGATCGTTCCGCAAGCCTTGTCGTAATGGACGACAAGCCGCGCAAGGATTTGAGCAACGATATCGCCGATTCGCTTGTCGAAGTGGCGGAAGCGATGAAGTACTGGATTTCCTCGCAAGCAACCTTGCGAGAAGTGCGAGACGCCTATCTGCGGCAGAGCGTTGAGCGCGCCACTGCGGAACAGCAACGGCAAACGATTGTCGCGCTGCTTGAAAAATGCAGCGACCTGGTGGGAATGGCGACGGAGGACGGACAGTGGTTCTACCTCAACCCGGCCGGGCAGAAGATGGTCGGGATGGAAAGCATGGACGAAGTGCGCGGGCAGAGCATGGAAAGCCTGCTCGTTCCCGACGATGTAATCCGGCTGCGGAATGAGGTTCTCCCCGCCGTGCGATCCGTCGGGCAGTGGCAGGGCGAACAGCATCTCCGGAACCTAAAGACGGGCGAAGCAATTGAGATGGCGGCAAATATTTTTGCCGTCCGCGATCCGCAAACGGACCGACTGCTGTGCATTGCTTCGGTCTTACGCGACATGACGGCACAGAAACACGGCTCCGTGGAACTGCAAAGGGCGAAGGAAGCGGCCGAGGAAGCGGCCCGGACAAAGTCCCTGTTCCTGGCAAACATGAGCCACGAGATTCGCACGCCGATGAACGCCGTGATCGGCATGACGAGCCTGTTGCTGGAAACCGAATTGACACGGGAACAGCAGGAGTACTCGGAGATCATCCGCAGTAGCGGCGACGCACTGCTGACGCTGATCGACCGGGTGCTGGACTTCTCGAAGATCGAGTCTGGAAAGATGGAGTTGGAAACATCTCCCTTCGAGATCTCCGAGTGCATCGGCGATGTTTTCGATTTGCTTGCGCATCGCGCAAGCGACAAAGGAATCGAGCTGGGATTTGTTTTCTCCTCGGACACGCCGCATTCGCTGGTTGGAGATGTAGGACGCATACGGCAGATACTAGTAAACCTGCTGGGAAATGCGATCAAATTTACGGAGCGTGGCGAGGTATTGCTGTCAGTAAATGTGGAAAGATGCGAAGACAGGGTGTGCATCTTGCACTTCGCCGTGCGCGATACAGGAGTTGGAATTCCCGCCGATCGACTCGACCGGCTGTTTGCTTCGTTCTCGCAGGTGGACGCCTCAACGACGCGCAAATTTGGCGGAACCGGCCTTGGGTTGGCAATTTCAAAACGCCTGGCGGAGTTGATGAACGGCACGATGTGGGTGGAGAGCACGCCGGGCAAGGGATCGACCTTCCACTTCACCGTGCAATTGACCATTCCGGAAGCGCCATCGTCGGCGTTTGAACCCGGTATTTTGGCTGGCAAACGGGTCCTGCTGGTCACCCAGAGTCCGGTAACCCGGCAGGTGATCGAATCGTACGGAAAAGCATGGGGGGCCACGATCGAACACGTCAGTTCGATGCATGACGCAGTGGAACGCGCTCGCGAGGAACCTATCGCCACCGCGATCGTGGATGCATCGTTGTCCGATGTTTCTTCGGAGAGCGCCGGCGAATTACGCGTGCCAACGCAGGGACGAAAGGTTCCCCTCATATTCCTGCACCCGCTGGTATGGAAGCAAGGCGTGAGCCTGCGAAACAAACTGCGCAAGGACGTCTGGTTCGTCTCCAAGCCAATCAAGCCCTCGGCGATTTTTGACGCGCTGGTAAGCGCATTGCAGGGGCCCGCGACTGCTTCGCCTTCGACGGTGCGTCGCAACGCAATAGACGAAGGGATGGCATTACGGTTGCCCTACCGTATCCTGCTGGCCGAAGACCATCCGGTAAATCAGAAAATGGCGGCACTGATGCTCTCGCGTTTCGGCTACCGTCCCGACGTAGTGGCCACCGGCCTGCAGGCGCTTGAAGCATTGCATCGTCAGCATTACGACGTTGTGTTCATGGACATCCAGATGCCGGAGATGGACGGACTGGAAGCCACTCGGCACATTCGCCAGTCGTTTCCCGCGGAGCGGCAGCCGTGGATCGTGGCGATGACGGCCAACGCAAGCCTGGCCGATCGCGAGGCCTGCTTCGCGGCCGGCATGAACGAGTTCGTCAGCAAGCCGGTGCGCGCGGAAGATGTAAAGAACGCTCTGGAGAAGGCCGGCGTGACACCTGCGGCACGTCTGGCGGATGAAGAACTGGTGGTGCCGGAGACGCTGCACAGCTTGACGCAAAATACGGGCGGCGATCCATCGCTGGTGTCGGATATCTACGCGATGTTTTTTGAAGATGCGCGGACCACGATCGAGGAGATGGAAACACTGTGGGCCAACCGTGATCTGGAAGCCCTGCGGAAGAAGGGTCATTACCTGAAGGGCAGCGCCATGGTGGTGGGAGCTGGGACACTGGCCCACCTCTGCCTGCAGATTGAAGCGACACAGGACGCGAACTGGTCTTCCCTTGAAGCGCAGATTTCCACGGCGAAGGAAGTGACGGAATCGACCGAGTCGGTGGTGAATCAACTGTTGCAATCCAGAAAAGCGTGACGGCTTTGCAAAGAAAGGTACAATCGACGAAATGGCCGGACAAACCGTGACAACAATCGTGGTCGCAGACGATCATCCAATCGTCCGCGCTGGCGTGCGAAACATGTTGCTGTCTCAGCCCGGATTCGCGGTGGTGGGTGAAGCCGCTGATGGACGTCAGGCGCTGGATGAGATACAGAAGCACAAACCCGACATCCTGCTGCTGGACCTGAATATGCCCAATTTGCCTGGGCTGGAGACGCTGCGCGAACTGACGGTGCAAGCTTCGGCGACAAAAACCATCGTGCTGACAGCAACCATCGAGAAACGTCAAGTGCTGGAAGCGTTGCAGCTTGGGGCTCGCGGAATCCTGCTGAAAAGTGCGGTGGCCGGCGACCTGTTGGAGTGCATACGGACGGTGAGCGCCGGGCAGTTCTGGATGCAGGGCAAACCTGTGATCAACATCGTGCAGGTGCTGAAGGACTTGATGGATGAAATGGCGCAGCCACCGAAAAAGACTTTCGGTCTGACTGCGCGAGAATTGCAGGTCGTCGGACTGATCGCGCAAGGATGCACCAATAAGGACATCTCCAGCGAATGCGGCATCAGCGAGGAGACGGTGAAACGCCACCTGAAGAACATATTCGACAAGGTGGGCGTTTCAAGCCGTCTTGAGCTGGCGCTCTTCGCGCTGAACCATCACCTGGTGGAATCGGACGCTGTCTAAGACCAAAGGACTGCGTGATGGCAGAAGCGTAGCGCGCTCAACTGCGCGTATGTTTGCTGCGAGCAATATCCCCATGCGGCGAGAGTTGCGGGTGCTAACGGGGCGGCAGAGGGAGTAGGGCGGGGGGAATTGGATTCTCCGCGCGGTAAGTTCGGGTGCGAAGGGATGCGTCACTGGCCAGTGTAGTTTGCCGCCAGCAAACTTCAAGTTGAGATAGATACAACGCTCGGCGAACCCCATGCAAGAAACCCCGGCTTGCATCGGCCCCCCGCGGTTTCCCGGCCATGAATGGCCGGGCTATTTTCGTGCGCCCCTGACGGGGCTCGCGTGATTATCCCAATGCGGTGGCGACTTTGGGTAGCCAGTCGCTGATTGGAATTTTCTGTGGGCACAACTCCTCGCAGACCTTGCACGTGGTGCATTCCTCGGCGTGCTCCGGCTTGGGGAAGAAGGTCTTGTAGATATACCGGGAGCCGGGAATGTCTTCGTGCAGGTGCGCCTCGTTAAACAGTTCGAGGTTGCGCGGAATGTTTACCCCGTTGGGACACGGCATGCAATAGCCGCATTTGGTGCACGGGATTGGCGTGCGTTCCAGGTATTTGCGCCGTAGCTGCTCGATGATTTCCCGGTCGGCGGGGCGGAAGGAATGCAGGCGCGAACGGCTCGCCGAGTCGAGATTGGCGTCCACCTGTTCGAGGCTGCTCATGC
>Ga0307375_10004689_pt1 | contig 12982 bp, 7 predicted proteins | sample TR1MG_FD_202531 | JGI IMG/M metagenome (GOLD analysis project Ga0307375, IMG submission 202531) | Soil microbial communities from Risofladan, Vaasa, Finland - TR-1 | ecosystem: Environmental > Terrestrial > Soil > Coastal area > Acid sulfate soil | place: Finland: Risofladan, Vaasa | collected... | reverse complement strand
GCTTGCAACACTTCCCGCTGAATCCGGGCTGGAGGCCCATACGTTAAGGTATTGCAGTCAATATTGCCAAGAATGGCAACTTTATCGCCCCAAGTATCTTTCACCTCGGACAGTTTCCAGCCAGCTGTTGGCTCCCAAGGGTGCAGACCATCGATACCCGCATCTAACCATCCCGGAACAAGCAGGTGCGTGTCGCCATCAGAATGCAGAAGCGCTTTGGCACCACGTTTATGAATGACATTGATAATCGATTTGTAGGGGGGGAAAATATACTGCTCAAAATGTTTTACACTCATCATTGGACCACTTTTATATGCACTATCATCACCAAAGATGAGCACTTCCACATTCCGTTCATCTATAAGAAACTTTGCTAATTCGGTTAAAAACTTCTTTTGTAAATCCATGATGCGTCGAATAAAGCTGGGATCATCGTAGAGCAGATAAAAAAACTTCTCCATTCCTACAGCTTCATACATAACTTCCATCATTCCACCCAGACAGGGTATTAGAAACATTCCATTTTTCTCAGCGACTTTTGCAGCCGTATCAAACACATTTATCCGTAAGGGATCCAAGGGATTTGGGTATCCCCATTCGTCTAATACCTCGTGACTGTTTAAAGTTCCGCCATCGTACCAGAGCAATGCTCCTTCACTAAATTTACTAATTCGGCCATACTCATCCTTGATACTGTCAAGTGAGAGCAATTCAATCCGTGATGTAATTGGGGCGAGCATGACTGAGGTCGCATCAATATCGAACTTTACTGCATTTTTTACCATACTTACATTTACTAAACTGGCTATATCCATTCCAAATTTACGGAGAAGTAATTCCCGACGTTCTTTTCCCAGAAGATTCCAGACCCCCTTCAACAACATCTTTTGAATTGGCATTCTCGCATGGCGCTGAAGCATGCTTAAAATTTTTGAGCCGTACGCTGTAGCTCTGAAGGATGCATCCACAATAAGTTCAAACATAGGAATTCGGTCGGGCTCTTCCCGGTTAATGGCAGTTAGAATCCGTGTCCGCTTATCCACAATACTCAAATCCCGCTATTATACTAGTTTGAATATATTCTCATTTGATACACTATGATATTAATTTTAATAAGCTTATTTCTCTTAATACAAAAGAATTTTTACTCAGAAAAAGAGGAGAAAAAGATAAGCGATTCCTAACCTTCTTATTAACTGTTATCTATAAAAGAAGGTATTAATTATAATTTTAAAGTTACAATTTTCCAAGGTCTAATTGAGATTTTATTCTCTCTTAGAACTTTTACTTCTTCGTAGGTAAAATCGATTTCTTTCGCTAAATTTGGAAGGAAAGGGCTGGAAATTTCCAGTTCTTGGTCGCAATAACTGGGGTTGAATAGTCGCAGATACGACTGATTTTTCCGTATCCATAGATTAATGAGTATGATTGGTGGGGGTATCGAAAGGAAGGACCCACTTTTTTTAGGGAATTCGTATGAATGGTCAAATTTAACTCCTAATAATTTAAATTGAAACGCATTACTTTGATGGATAGCTGAACGCACCTTGGGATTATCAGGAATTGTAATAGCGAATTCAAATTTGCTATTTGGAGTAATTATATTCCGAATTGTGAAATTTGATCTATCTATCAGGAACCGTTGACTATTCTTAACCATATATAGAATGCCATCTTGCTCTCCAACTAATAAGAGAAAGTCTAAAGTTTGGATTTTCGATCGTTTTGTTTCTTCAATACCAAATGGATAATTTACAATTGATTTGGAGATCGGAATGGAAGGAATTAAAACAATTTCTTTCAATTGAGTGGCTTTTAAAAGGAATTCAAGCCGATTAATTCCATTATATTGAATAATTTGAAGGTTGAAATCATTATCTTTTCTTTTACCGCTGATTATAATTCGATCCTCGATAGAATCTTTATAATGATTATCGATTGAAAGGTGATATTCAGATATAGATTGAAATTTTATTTGAAAAACTTGGGTTTCTCCGAATGCTACCTCGATGCTTTTAGAATCTTTTGAGAGTTGAATCTGATAAACATAATTTTCGGTTTCTTCAGCTTTATCAGTATCCAGTTCCGATAACGTATAAATTCTATATCCTAAAGGCGGGATTTCTGCAATGAATTTTAATACTGAGTCTTGGTACTGAAAGCCAAGGGATTTTCCCTCACTTTCTAATTTGAATTTAGAAGCATTTTCCAGTCTTACAGGAATAGTAACTACATCTCGTCTAAGAACCGCAGTAGGATTAAAAATGAAGAAATGTATTGAATCTGTTTCATTGCTTGAACCCGTTCCAAGGTGCGTTACCAATAGATTTAGGCTTGCAGCAATAAGATTATCGCATGTATCTTGAATTTCTTTCTGAAGTTGGAGACTTAATTCGGAGATTGCGACTTTTTTGTCTGGTAATTGTATTTGTTTATACTCCTCATCACTTAATTGCTGGGCAGAGTAGTCCCCTGACCGGATATAAGGGACGGCGTAGTTATCATGAGCCTGCGTAAGCAATAAATTTTTCCATAAACTGTCGAAAAGGGCGTCTTTCGATTCTTCGGAAAAGATACCCAAAATAGAATGTAAAATTTCCGCGGAAATCAACTTTGCCTCACAAATTTTATTATTCCGGAACAATTCGCTCGGAACAAAAATATAATCTCCCAAATAGAAATCGTCTCGGGTAAATTTGAATTCTCCATCGACTTTGATTAATTGCAACAATTCAGAGAATCCAATAAATCTTCCAAAAAGTTCCGAAAACTGGGAAATACTCCAAACTTCCTCTTGATAAGGTAAAGGCATAATAAAATCTTCGATAGAAGAAAAGATCATATGATTCATAAAGGGTCGCGCTACCGCCTGAAATAACATATTCGGTAGTTCCCTGAAGAAAGTTCCATGCCAATATTCCCCATTAAAAACACTAGCTTGATCTGTTATTGCTTCTATTGGAGAACTATCTAACCCTATCCATTTCACATGCCCTGAATGAGTCGTCGGAGAGGTGCCCAATAATCTGGTCCTGAGCGAACCAACCACTATATTAAATCCTTTAAGTAATTGGGGCACTTGCGGATGGAGCGAAGCTTCGGAACAATAGTAACTTTTACACTGTAATCCTAAGTGATTTAATACCCTTATTCCATATTCCAATTGTTTAATATTCGATTCCGGTCCAATTATCAAATTATAGGGTTGCGAATACATCGGATTGATAATCTCAAATCTACCTTGATTAAATAATCTTTTAAATTCGTTAATGGTTTCAGGATAATTTTTATTAAGCCATTCTAAACAACTCACTGCAATTTCAAGATTATATGGCATTTGCGTTCTAATAGATAATTTCATTTTCTCCATTAACCGATCAATCGCAAACTTCGGAGCATCAAATTCACAAAATCCCACATCCCCAATTATAATTCCACCATGTCCCCCTACAATAAAAAATAACTCAGGATGAATCTCGCGTTTAAGGATGAATTTTAATTTTCTTAAAACTTTGAAAAAGACTTCATTTCTCGAATTTTCATCCTGTTTTATTTGATCCAGCATTCCTATAATTTTATCATAATTAATTTTTTCTTTTCTAATAGGGTTCTTATTTGAGAACTCTCTAACCAACTCAATAACTTTCTCAAGTGCAAGAATATCTTCATTCGTAATCGTTAAGTTATTATTGCTCAAGATTCTTACTCTCAATTCCGATAATTTTCCCAATTCTTACAATCTACTTGATTCTAATTCAAAATAGTATATATATTATTAAATTTTCATTAACTTTTAAGTAATAATAATCCTGTTTTTGAACGAAGTGGTTAGATGGTCAAAGAAGTAGGGGTCGCTTATCATGGAAATGTCTACTCAGATCATGCCCGTGCCGATTTTAAGGAGATGCAAGATCATGGATGTAATTCCGTATTACTGGCGATGTCAGAGTATGATTATGAACAGTGGCGTTGGCAATATTTCAAATTGGCAAAAATTGCAAAAGAAGAATTTGGATTTTACGTATATATTAATTTCTGGGCATGGGGTAGAATCTTTGGGGGAGAAGCACCATCCCTTTTCTTAAATAACAATGTAGAATTTCGGCAAATTTTCTCAAAAACGCAAAAAGCATTCCCCGCCGCCTGCTTCAATTCCAAAGCCTTCCAAACTTATATCCGAAAAGCAATCAAAAAGGTAGCCCAGGTAAAAGAAATAACTGGCTTTTTTTGGGATGAGCCTCATTATGCATATTCGGAACTGAATTTATTGCCAACGAATCTCTCGCCCTTCTATGTGTGTCATTGTAAAGGTTGCCAAAGTCTGTTCTCGCAACAATATGGCTATAATATGCCGGTAGAGGAAAACTCAGACGTTCTCGAATTTAAAGAACAAAGACTACTTGAATTCCTGCAAAATCTATGTAAAATTGTAAAAACTGAGGATTCCACCAAAAAAAATGTGATTTGTGTCATGCCAACTCATGCTTCAACAGGCATCTCCAATTGGGATAAAGTGTGTTTCCCTGAAATGGATGTATTAGCAACAGATCCTTACTGGATTATTTACCAAAAGGATTTGAATTGGGTTCGTGAAGAATCTAACCATTTAGTTCGAATTGCTAAAAAATATCAAAAGGAAGCGCAACTTTGGGTACTAGCATTCATGATCCCGAAGGATCGTGAAGCCGAAATTAAAAAGGTAGTGGAAATATTAAATCAAGCAGGTGCTGACAGCATTTACGCGTGGCTTTATCGCGGTTGCCTTCAAACGATGTTAAAATCAGATAATCCCCCACTCGTGTGGAAAAATATTGGAGAAGCATTCAGGAATTTGAAAGTTATTTAGGTTTTGACACGACATAAGCATACTTCAATAATGAATATTCATTTCCAAAAATATCAATTAATGTTAATTTCACTTCATGTTGTCCGATCCGATTAAAAAATTGTGGTAAAAGGGGTGCATGAACTTCTTTTCCGGTTCCGATTGTCCATTTCAAATCCACAATAATTCGTCCAGTTGCGATATACGAAGTTAGATAAAGTAATGCTGTGGTCCCTTTAACCATAGGATTGGGTATAATGTTAAAATTAAAATACACAGATCCACGCTGGCTTGGGGATGGGGCTTGTTGCAAAGCAATCCCCTTTCTATCTGCCTCTTTTATAATCTTTGTCGGAGTTTGATGTATTCTGTCTAATATTTCTAAATGGGCTTTTGTGGTTCGCTCTAGCTGATCCGGTATTACTTTATCCACGGTATCCTCAATGGTATGATAGAAAATGCCTTTCCCAATAATCATCATACTCGGCACTTCTGCTGCGACGAGTGGCCCCAAGTCCGAAAAAGGTCCTGCGATGGCAGAAATATGCATAGCGGGAAATAGATTATACTTAAAAACCGCTCCTGAAATGAAGTCAAAAAGAACCTGATTTTCGGTAGTAAATAATCCTTTGGCTTCATCTAACCCCGTTGGGACGATTCCACGGGTCGGACTTTCGAGAAGATAACCGTTGGAACCAAACCCATCCAGCATACAAAAAGTGGAAATTTTATTAAACCATCCCCGATGTTTATTTGCAAACTCTATCACTCCAATGGATCCCACTTCATGTCCCGCAAATCCCGCGAAAATCATGGTTTTTTCTCTTTGATTTTCTGGAATTTGACTGAAATAATCAGCAATTTCAAGCATTCCTGCATTACCTCCTGCATTGTCTATCGCCCCATCAAACCAACTATCGATATGAGTACCAATAAGGATTATTTCATCTTCTTTCTTCCCTGGCAAGGTTGCAATCAAGTTATCGGTAGGACTAGGCTTAATAATCGTCTCTAACAAAAGATTTGCGGTTACAGTCTCCTCCGACTCAAGTAGAGCTTTCAAATATTGCCCTAATTCAAATCCAATATATAACGCAGGAATGCTTCCACTCTCCAGATTCGAATCTTTCAATGTTTGATGGCGGGTAGAATATTCCGCAAAAATTGTATTAGGAGGGGTATCATGAATGCCAATAAGTCCAATCGCTCCATTCTTCCGTGCTGCTTCATATGTTCGATAAAAATCCATCGTTGGATAGAATGCCATCATACGAAACGAATCCACAACAACAATTTTCCCTGAAACATTTCGTTTTTTAAAATCTTTTTCTGTCCCCAAGCTTATATAGACTAATTCTGCTTCAGTACCTCCTATCTCTGATGCTTTTGAATGCCAAGCTGGGAATGAATCAATTGTCATTTCTTTATTCGGAAGAGAATCACATTTGATGGTAAGTTTCCATTGCGTAGGACTATATAGTAACATTTCAAACGGTTCTAACCGAGGCTCTTCGAGTCCAAACTCCTCAAACTTTTTTAGGATGAATTTGGCTGTTTTATGGGCTGCGGCAGTTCCTGGGCGGCGCCACCCTATTTTGATAAAATCCATCATATACTCATATAATCGTTCCCCAGATATTGTATCGAGGCGTTTCATACAATTCCCTTTCCAATTTCTTCTTTAATATTCTACGATATTCAATTCAATTAATTTATTCTTTGTAGGAATTCCATTAGGATCCCAACCCCTGAATTGATAATACTCATTTAACATTGAATCGATAGTTAAAATCTTATCTTTTGCATGTCCTTTACCTAAAGGCATCTTTAATTTTTCTGGAATTCTATCATCTGCCTTAGAAATACCACATCGTACATTAAAAACTCGTTTTAAATTAAATATCCGCTCTCCTATCTCCAAGAGTCCAGAGAGCGGGAATTTCAATCCGGTTAAATAATAAATTGCATCTATTAACGTATCAAAAATATTTTCAACTATCTGTGAGCCAGAAGAAATGGTTTGCCGACAGACTCCTAATGCATTATTCACTTCTGAGAGATTCTGTCCTATAACAATATCTTTTGCAAATTCTGGATTATCAATTGTCCTTAATTTAATCGGAACTTCCTCTGGAATCCCCAGAAATTTATTAAACTTCGCAAATCCCGAATAAAAATCAGATCCATAGCCTCTTAAATGACATGCCCCCCTGTTTGCTGTAGCATATTGTAAGCCTAATGCAAAATTTGCCCTCGGCTCATGCATCGGCACATCTAATCCCTTTATTTCAGCGGTCAATGTTTCCGCTCCTTTTCCGATGATCTTCGCCGCTTTCCTTGTGCCCTGGCTTAAAATTTTTCCAATACCTTCACTATTCGCGATTAATTTAGTAAGCTTAATGATTGCATCAGGATCCCCCCAATTAAGCGCAAATCCAATCTCAGCATCCGTTAATATACCTTTCTCATAGCAATCAAGCGCAAAGGCAACGGTACATCCAGTTGAAATTGTGTCTAGACCCATCTGATTACAGAGATCGTTAAGATATGCAATGGATTCAATATTGGCATTCAAACAATTAGACCCAAACGCGGCCACGGTCTCATACTCTGGTCCAGCTGCATCCCTAACCTTATATGGACCCTCTTTGACTTCTACTTCTCGTCCACAACTAAATCCACAGAGGTAACAAGGTCGTAATCTTACCAAGAGTTTCTGAGCTACGACTGCTCCAGTAATTTTCGGGATCTCACGCCATTTTCCGATTGTCCAATTCTTATGCGGCACGTCCGCAATTGCATCAAAGTAATCTATGCCATTGGTACCTATCTGATGCATTATTCCTGCCATTGGTGACTTACTAAATTCTCGAAGTAAATACTGCGACAATTCTTTAAATTTCTCCTCCTCATAATACCGTATCTTTTGCGTACTTTTTACAGCAATTGCCTTTAACTTCTTTGCTCCCATTACTGCCCCCATCCCTGCGCGTCCGACTGCCCGCCCATGATCATTTATTATAGATGCCATTGGGAGTAACTTTTCTCCCGACGGACCAATGCATGCCACTTTGAATTCTTTCCCTAACTTTCCTTGAAGTTCTTGCATAGTTCTTCTGGTTCCCCAACCCCAAAGGGGTGTGGCATCTATTAATTCATAATTTTCATCCTCAATAACCAAACATAGGGGTGTTTCCGCTTGGTCTTCAAAAATAATTCCATTAAAGGCTCTCCGTAGTTTTGCTCCAAAAAAACCGCCAGAAAGGCCTTCCCCATATATATTTGTTAAAGGTGACCGTGCTGAAACAGAAAAAAATCCAGAACAAGGATAGGCGGTTCCCGTTAGAAGCCCAGTCATAAAAACTAATGGATTTTTCTCGCTAAACGCATTAAGATCGAAAGCATTGTGTCTCATGAGATAGTCAATAGCAAATCCTGGACCCCCTAAAAACATTTTGACCAAATCTTTATCAATACTTTCTTTAGAAAATTGTCTATCCTTAAGATTTACCTTCAAAATCTTTCCAAATTCATTTGTACCCATTTATATCACTCCAGATAAATTCTTGAACAAAAAATTCATGGAAGTGGCTTTTCTTTCTCAATATCCGCTGGATTTCTCCCCTTCTCTAGTTGATCAAACCACCATTTATCAGTTGAAATTATTTCTTTTGCCTTCTCTAATACTTCTTCAATATTTTCTTTTCGCACTACGACAACCCCATTAATATCTCCGAAGATGAGGTCTTCTGAATTGATACTTCGCCCACCACATTTTATTGGCTTCGTTATGGCTTCCAGGTCTACTACCATTCTGCCTCGGATTGATGAACAAATAATGCCTCTCGCAAAAATTGGAAACTGAAGTGCTGTTACCTGCGCAATATCGCGAACGGGTCCTTCTACTAATCCTCCCCTAAATCCTAACCCCTGAAGAATTCGACTGGTGCTCTGCCCCAATCCTGCTGCAATCATCTGACCACTCATATCGATACAAGCAATTGGAAATTTAGGGACTTGATCAATAAACTTTGTCATTTTTGCGAGAATGTCTCTATCCAATGGTTCATCAGATAATACCATTTTCATGGTCCCTGCGAACCCTACTATTCTTGCTCCTGACCATACCGGTCGAACTCCTGCATCAAGAAACCCAGGTTCCAGCCCTAACTCATCAATGGCATCTGATACAGCGCATGTGTATAAATTTGAATACTCATTTACCACCTGCTTCATCCGTTTTTTATTCATACGTGCTCACCCAAGAAAATTATTTAAATTCCATTACAAAAATTGTTCTATGATGCGTCAAGAAAAGTTACCACTGGGAAAAAAAATCTCTTTCAGTTTAGGAAATATCGGCGGACTTGCCGTTGGGCAATCTACCATCTTGTTACTCTATACATATTATTTACTGTATTTAGGAGTTCCTCTAACTCCTCTTGGAATTAGTTTAATTCTTGTCTTTTACGGAATTTGGGATGCATTAAATGAGCCAATTATTGGACACATTTCAGATTTCACAAGGTCTCGCTGGGGCCGGCGAAAACCATTTATTATGATTGGGCTCATTCCTTTAATTATTTTTTCTTTTTTAATATATACCCCCCCCACGAATAATGCCCTTTCTTGCATTATTTATCTAATCATTATTCTCTTTTTCTACGAATTATTTGTCACAATGGTTATCACTAATTGGTATTCGCTATTCCCTGAATTAACTCTCGAACCGAATGAAAGATTAAGTGTATCCAAGTTTTTACAAATTTTTGGATTATTTGGATTAATTATTGGGCTAGGTGTGGCTCCTATGATTGCAGGATCGTTTCCAACCAAATTACAAGGATACTCAATGATGGGATTAATCCTAGGAATGATTGCTGTTATCTCAATGCTTCCAACAGTCCTCTTTATTAAAGAACGAAAGGAATATCAAGTAAAGGCTGCCGATAGAATCAGCTTCTTCAAAGGGATAAAAATTTCCTTACGAAATAGAACATTCATTCTCTTTGTTTTAGTTCAATTTTTACTTCAATTATCCTATGCGTTAGTCCTCTCAAGTTTACCTCTTCTTTTCGAAGGTATTCTAGGTCTTGGAGAACTCGAATATTCACTATTACTACTAGCTGCTTTTATAACGGTTATTCCAGGTCTTTTTCTCTGGATAAATATCGCAAAAAAGCACGGTACAAAAACTTCATTATTCCTCTCCATGATCTGTTTTGGTGCGGTGTTTCCCCTATCTTTTATCATATTTAATCCAATAATTGCCTTAATCGTGTTACTTTTAGCTGGAATCGGATTAGGTGGTTTGATGTTACTCCCTACCATTCTCTTAAGTGATGTAATCGATGAGGATCAAACAAAAACCAAAAAAAGGAGAGAAGGCCTCTACAGTGGCACTTCTGGTGTCATTGTAAAACTAGCAAATGCGATTAGCTGGGCGATTATTGGTATCATGCTGACCATCTTTCAAATAGATCGGGAGAATCTTACGCCTGCTACTTTAACCCCTCTAAATGAATTAGGTTTGCGAATCCTTATTGGAGTCCTTCCCTTGGTCGTTATTGCCATCGGTCTCTTATGTCTCTATAAGTATCCCCTTGATGGCGCAAAGCTCGCTGAAGTTCAAAAACAAGTGCAGATTCTTGATGAAGAATTAGTAAAAAAATATGAAAAAAATTTGGTATAACTGGTGTTTCACTATTCTATACCATCAGGTCTAAGAAAAAAATTACGGAATAATAACTACTTTAAATAGAATTATAATTGTGTTAAATATATCGGAAGATCTCAAGGACTGAGGCAAGGGTAGGGTTTCGTTTGAAAAAAGTAATGGATAAATTAAAAGAATTCATAAACTTTTTATATCGATATTTTTAAATTTACTCAGATAAAAGAATATCACATACGAATATGTATAAAATAACATTAAACACCGTGAAAATGATTGGATATTTGGGGTATTAAAAAAATATTCGGGTTCTATGACAGAGCATTGGAAATCACTTATAACAATAAGGTAATCTTTAAACGAGAGAAGCCAAAATCGTTTAGAATCGGCAAATCCTTCTTTACAGAACTTTGGGATTGTGATAGTGAATGCTATACTAAAAATCTGAGGGGATGTTGCAAGTACATAGTAGATAATGTGGTCATAAGTGGAGGCGATTTTTCAAAAAATAAGAGGTCTCCTATTGAACACACTTATACCATAATGGTTAATGGAAAAGAAATACCAATGGAGGAAATGGCGTTGAAAAACCCTCCTTGTCCATATTTCTCTAATAATCTATGTACTGTTGGTTTCCCTCAAAGTGTAGAGGATTTCTATAGACGTATACCTTTTATCTGTGCCACTACTCCTGGTATGTTCATTCAAAATAGAAATAATAACCTTATTTTAATAAGAAAAATCTGTAATTATAAGAGTCAGAAAATTCCATATACTCCAGAGAGATTAAGACTTGATAAAATTGTTATTCAAAGGTTTTATGATTTTTACGTAAAATATGGACTTGAAACAGATTACACTTTCTTACATTTATTGGAAAATACTACATATCCTATTAAAAAAGAATAGATATCTCAATAGTTATTTGAATAAGGTTATAACTAGTTATTTATAAAAAAAACAAAAAAAAGAAGATAAAAGACTAATCTTTGAATTCTACGAGGTATAATTCCTTCCAGGATTCTGTCGGGACCTCAATTGTTGATTTGCACCGATTACAAGTAAGCACGAGTTTCTTCATACCACGTGTTATTTTTGCAAGCGTTTTATAGATGTGGCCGCATTCACACCTGATGACATAACTCACATTCCGCATTCCTTGGTGAACATCAAAAGCAAGGACTTGACTTTTACCTCCGCTCATTAAAAGCGCACGCATTTCTTCCTGTAATTTACGCTTCTTCACATTTGATACTATTAAATCAGCATTTAACATAGTGAACTCTTCTCCAGACTCTTCCGCTACCTTTATCTTATCTTTAATTTCAGCCACACTTTTGTCTAGTGCATCGATTTTCGATTGAACCTCATCTATTTTCTTTTCTAATTCAGGAGTGATCGTGATTTCCCGTTCCTGTTCTTTGATAACAGTATCCTGTTTGACTTGTGTTGGAATGAGATTAGTTAGGCGAGGGGTTAATTTTATCAGGTTTGCGAAGACTTTTAAGAGTTTTTCTCGATTGTCTCGCTCAATTGCTATTGTCGGGATAGTTTTATAACCTAACTCCTTCTCTATCTTATCAGGTGAGAGGGCTCCTGGAAGATCTTGCTTATTAGCAATAATAATGACTGCTGCTTTCGGAGTTTCTTTCCGAATCATTTCAACAAAGAATTTCGATTCTTTTAAATTCGCCTCAGTGGAATCGACGACAAGAACGATACCATCCGCGCCTTTAATCCACCTGTTCCAGAGAAAGCCAAATTGCTCTTGACCGCCCGTATCATGCAGATAGATTTTTTCTGCTCCTCCAACTACAATTTCATCCACATCGCAGGTGATGGTTGGAATATGTTTTTGAGGCAATTTTTCATTTTGGACTAATGCAGTGATTGTGGATTTTCCCACCCCTGATGCCCCGATTATTGCGATCTTTGCTGGCAATTCAAGGAAAATTTGGTCTGCAATTACATCAATTTCCGCGGCTTTCTCAGCAGGTAATAGAATTTCACCGACATACGGTTGCGTTTGAAGAATAGATACCGATATCTGGCGTAATATACTCGCATCTAACACCATCGTAATAAGGGCGAGTTGATTTAGAAAATCTAAACACCTTTCTTCAGATTCTCCCGTCAATTTTCTAAGCTGATCGATTTCCAGTTCAATCGCTTGTTGAATTGTTTTTTTCTGTTCGGCGAGCTTTGACACAAAAGATTCAAAGAAGATCAATTCACGAACGAGACGCGCTTTCCTCCGAAATTCAATAACCTTATGAAGTGGTATTTTTGCTTTCTTTGCTACTTCTGGAGCATTACATGCTGCTAAATCTTTAATATATTTGATGCCTGCAGATTTTAATGAGGTTCCTATTTTTTCATCAATCCCATCTATGGCTTTGACCTCTAAGTTCGGTAATTTTTCCACGTTCATTTCAGGCACCCTCCACGACTTTTGTCGTTTCTCTATTGAACTCTCTGATTTT
>Ga0307375_10004687_pt1 | contig 12983 bp, 9 predicted proteins | sample TR1MG_FD_202531 | JGI IMG/M metagenome (GOLD analysis project Ga0307375, IMG submission 202531) | Soil microbial communities from Risofladan, Vaasa, Finland - TR-1 | ecosystem: Environmental > Terrestrial > Soil > Coastal area > Acid sulfate soil | place: Finland: Risofladan, Vaasa | collected... | reverse complement strand
GCGAAGAAAACGGGTTTAGTTGAGTGAGTAAGGGACCGGAGTTGAGAAGAAGTATGTATAAAAGCATTGTTTATCTACAGGGGCGTCATATTGTGAGAGTCGTTCGTACAAGGGGAAGGGTCACAGAGGGGATCGAGCAAAGCGGACCAATACCTCTGAAGGGCAGGAGAGAGAAGGGACAAACGGGGCGAATTCGCTCAGTCCCATCCACACAGAGCGCGCCTACCACAGCCTTGCAGAGCTCTGCAGCCTTGTCGGCAAGTGATGCCATCAGCAGGGTTAGGTTACATGGCCTCCTCCTCCCTATTCCTCGCTCATTCTCGCTCCTCCTTGCCTCTTCTTCCATTCTACATCCCAGAAAAGCGATGAGGAGCCAACAATGTAAGGAGATTGTAGGAAATGAGCCAAAAACTTGAAAGTCTTCCTTACTTGAATTCTATGGTATACTTTCTAGAATACCCTACATTACCCTACAATAAGTACATTAGTAGTACTAATCTACTACTACTAGCTATAAGAAAGCTGGAAAAGGAGCTCTGAAATAGCACAGTGTTTTGCGCCCCTGGCGCCCCAGTGCATGAGTTTGAGCATGAACAGCTTGAATATAGCTTTGAGCAGTACTACAAGGAGCTAAGATATAAGCCGCTAAAAAAGGAACGCTAAGCCGTTCCGTCTCCGCCGCCCTTTTTTTCCATGGCTTTCCCCGCCGCTCTTGGAGCAGTTCTGCATCTTGTTCAATCGTCTACCCCTGCACTGTCCCAAATTTCGGAGTGCGTCTTATGGATTATACGTTATGTCGTCCAAAAAGAGTGCTTCAGCCCCAAGTACGCCGCCAAAACAGCGAAACGTCGGTCCAGGCAAGGAATTAGCATCCCCCTCTTCAAACGAACCTGCTCCGGAGTACGTTGATTTCTCGTAAGTTTACCATGTGGGCGAATCCGTGAATGCCTTCTATCCAAGTACTGTCGCGCAAAGGGTTCTACTCCAACTTTCATCGTTGATTCTGGTTACCCCGCTAGAGAAGTGATTGAGGAATGCGATAGGCTGAATGTTCATGTCGTTATATCAGTGTCGAAGAGCCAGAGTGGCGCAAGTGCGGTGCTGTCCCGTTTTCTGTTCACTTTGCACCAAGCGCGTGCCACCGCGCTTCGCTCCAATTTCTGTGGGATCGATCTTGTGTCTCGGCCTTCGGCGTTCTGGCGTATACTGTCTCAAATATGTACATTTTACAGTTGTTGTGTCAACATTCCTGATGCAATGGAGCTCACGAAGCAACATACAAGTACGAGTCTCGATTTCTGCCTGGGAACCATTCCTGAATTGCGGAGATCGTGGTCTATGAATGAGGTTGGTATCGTTTGAAGGAAGTGATTGGAGAGCCACAGACGTTGCAAGGAGGTTTGGATTCGGCGAGGAGGGCAACCTTGCCGCAGTAGTAACAGTACTTGTGCTTGCAGTTGGTCTCGTATGGGATGTTGATGGTAGATTGGCAGATGGGACAAATGGTGTCGTCGATCTGAGAGGTGGCATAGGTAGGTGGTGCCAATCGGAAGAGGGAGAGTGCGGCGCTCGTTACGCGCTTGGCGGTGCGCGCTATGCGTGTGACGGGTACCATTGGCATGATGAAGAGCATGAACTCGGTGAATCCGTTCCAAATGAGTTGACGATTCATATATTCGAACCCGACGTTGCGAGCCATTTGACGTTTGAGGTAGTTCTGTTGGATGCCGAGTATGCGATGCAGGAGCGTGACGTAGGACCCATTCCACAAGAAGACGAGGAAATTGATAGTATTCAACAGCTGGAACAGTTTCTCGAGACTGTGCAAGCGGCGCAGGGTGGCGGGTTCGGGGTTGTCGGGGGGAGTCTCGCCGCGAAACCTTCTCTTGAAGAAGGCGCAGAAGACGAACCATCTCTGCATCATGTAAGGCAATAGCACGCTCAGGGACAAGAAGAGAAGTTTTTTCGTCCGCGACAGGTTGGGGAAGGTGAGATTCTGCAGTTGCTGGCCATACGAGTAGTTGCGAGAGCCAATCGAGATCTGGAAGATGAGAGCCTTCAACATGGCCTCCAACTCCGGCTTCCACCTTTCGATGAACCCTTCCTACAACGGAGGCACACAATGACCATGGTTAGTCACCAGTCGGTTCAGCAAGACGTGAAATAGGCGAACACGGCGACTCGACGTACTTGAAAGAAGGTGAAGACCTTGAAGAACTGTATTTTTAGCATCTCGTACAGCTCCAAATCCAAAATGATGGCATCTAACTGATTCACCCGAAGGGTAGGCGCTACGACATTATGTGAGACAGCAATCTTCATCGCTTGGTTGAGCTCTGCCAACGATGGATTCACTCGCTTAAACTCCTCTCGCCATGGCTGAGACGCGGCCAAATTGCTCGAAATGTCCGTAACGGGAAGAGATGTAGAAGAAGAGGCCAATGTATCCATGGAAGAGGAGGGAGGAGTACCGGACGAGGGGGAGGAAGCGCTAGACGACATTCGCCTCGGTACAAGTAGATGTCCTGACTAACAACACATGCAGCAGCTGCCAAAGTCCCTTTAACGCAATCCTAGTACTCGACTAAATCGTATACCTGAGCTAAACACGATGCAGAGGGGCAACGCGAACTGTAGTGTGGAGCAGAAGACTCGGCAGTCGGGCACAACCGCATGCGCTGGCCTCTTCATCCCATCTGCATCATAGGCTCCATTCCCGATCGTGAGGAAACCCCTCCATATTCTCTTTGTGCTCCACGCTTCTTTTGTTCATTTCTACATCAATTACAAACCGGAGGAGGGATCAAACCCGCAACCAATCGGCTTAGCCGCACCACCAACTACCCCTACCCCTACCCCTTCCGGTGATCTGAAGCACCATAGCACTTCTAATTTCCAACACGCCTGAGAACGACTCGCTGTTATGTGGACTCGTCTGAAGAGTCACCATAGTACAACTCGTCAGAGCCAGAATCCTCCGGATGGTGGACACCGCGCCAACCTCTGTAGTCACCCTGTGAATCGTCGTCGTCGTCGTCGTCATCCTCATCGTCACTGATCTCCATGTGCATCCTCAACAGTCGCGCGTCTGGAGCAACGCCTAGCCTCATATACAAGCGAAGGAAGAGCATTGTGTCCATGTTCAGCGCGCCTCCAGTTTCCTCGATCACACCCAAGAGTGCTTGTAACTCCCTTTCCGATAGCTCAGTCGCCATCTGGTTGGGTCCACCAGTTCTGCCACAGCCAACGCGTCTCTTTCGAGGGGGAGGAGGCTTGCCAGCACTCTGCAGTCCATTCTCATCCACGGCCAAAGAGCCATCCGAATTCAAGTGAGCGTACAAGCATTCCGGGGCAAACCTGCATCTTCCATTGCCGTAGTTGAAGTTCTTGCATGGAATGGTACTGAGACGAGTCATGTAGGCAGCGCGAATCTCGTTCTTCTGCTTGCCAGTGGCGAACACGGCTGAGGGAATCACCAAGCGAGACTCTGTACGGCACACTGGGCAGCCAAACCGACCATCGTTGCTATCCTCACTCTTTCGCCAAGTTCTGATGCAATCCAAGCACACCACATGATCACATCCAGCTTCAAGGCCAGGAAGTCCACCGCCGAGAACCGACCATCCATCACACGCAAACAGCCGAATACGGGGGGTGTTCGTTAGTACTATTGCAAGGATGCACTCGAATTCCAACTTTACATCCTGCACGTTCAGGGTCAAAGGGCAGAAGGAGACGTACAAAGGAGACCAAACATTCGCGGCGGTAGCACCTCTTGCAAGCAGATGGGGCAGTCCTCGGCACTCGAACCAGATGCGGGGGAGATGTGTAGGAATCGACATGACTCTCCCTTGTTGCATTCGCCCTTCGCAAAGAAGACACATGGAATGGCAGATTTGGGCAACGAGGTCTGGATTATTTCGGCATTGACTGCATTCTGACGAGACGATGGTGCGTTCCCAGGCGTACTGGATGGATTTGATGCGTAATGTGTGGATCCAGGAGTGCCATAAGGCGGTTGAGAGTCAGAATGTGCACGATGAAGGAATCGACACGCCGCGCCGAATTTGCAGCTTCCTCGCTGATAGAAGATGCACACTGCTGCTTTGATGCGGTCTTCGTCCCTTTCACTTGGCTGTTGATATCGGTTGTTATGAGAGGCTATCAAGAAAGCGATTTGGTCAGAGAGCAGGCAGTTTGAAGTGAGGTGAACTGGGACACGACCGTGTTGCCCCGAAAGAGGTTTGGATGCGATGAGTTGGAGAAAACCGAGCAGAAGAGTGGGTACTTCACGAAATGAGGCTAGCTGAGAGGAGGTGGAGGCGTACCCATTGCAGGAGACACGGTGCGAGTGAATTCTGCGTCTCCTGCTGCGTCACCGAGCCGCATCCACCTCTCTGCATGGCTGGCCATAGCTCCAACTGCCCCACAGCTGTTGACACTCGTAGAATCGATCGTGAGACTCGCCGGTTCAATGATAATGTGCAAAGGAGTGCTACATTGTTTTTGTTGGTACAAAGTAGAAGTGTCGGAACTCTCACAAATGGGAGGAGTAGGAGGGTGCGTCGTTGAAGATGGAGGTGGATTCAGCGGAGTCCTTGGTGGAGTATCCGCCCTCGACAGGCCAGTATGCCCATAGCATGCAGAAGACGTAGCAGTTGAAGAGGGCAGAGAAGGAGAGCATGCCGACCATGTTGGAGACATAGGGGCCGATGTTGGAGGTGAAGAGACTGACTACGAGGGCGAAGGCGAGGAGGACGGTGGGCCCAGCGAAGAAGACGTAGCGGCCCCACAGGATGTCCTTGTGGCGACGCGTACCGAGGGCATTGAAGGATAGTTGAACGGTGAGGAGAATGACGAGGAGGGTGTAGAAGGCGGCAGCCAAGTAGTAGACCAATTGGAAGGAGGTAGTCGTGTCTCGCAAGGCAATCACTGGCGTCATTCGATCTCGAAGAGCACTCCAAAGGAAGAGACCCGATGTGAGGAACACATATGCAGCTGCCAGGCAGATGTAGATCAAGGAACGTCTATCGAAGAGGTTGTCAGAGTCCAACGCGGGTTCTGCGGCGGGGTTCGGTTTGGCTGGATCGTAGTACGCACTCGTCGCTGTGGTAGTCTCGTTCTGAATTCCAGTGTTGCCACTCACAATGGCGCTCGAAGGCAAGGTATCGCTGCCGTCAGCGTCATTATCCTCAGCAGCAACCTCCTGAGGGATGTCGTGAGGCGACGCGTTCCAGCTCTGCCTCTCCAAGAGGTAGTTCTCGTAATGCACCGCGCGGCGGAAACGAGCAATGTGACCAAACCAAAGAGAGAGGAGAATGCCGACGTAGAGGATCTCGCAGAATGCATTCCACCAGGGGAAGAAGGCGGTCGTGGTGATCAGCTGAAGGCCATAGAGTGGGTTGTTGTACAGATTCAGACTCACCAACAACACGGTGAGATAGCGCTGTTCCCAATTCCACGTCGAATACGGCCAACGCCTAAAGCACAGCATGTAAACGAACCAAAAGATTGTCAAACCCAAGGACACCAGTCCGTACGCGTGTTTGAATCCCAATGCAATCCTCGCGTATCGGTCTGGCGTCACCACTGCCTCAAATCCAACATCTCCAATGTACTCGGCAAGATCAGGATCATGTTCCAAGCGCACTCTCACTCGGTACAGGTTGTAGCGAGGATCGTTCTGCCAGAAGAGTTGGTTCTTGATGCACTGCTCGGTGTATCCCAAACACAACAAAGATATGTCTCTCGTCCTGTTGGCAAACAGTTGAACCCAAGGCTGGTCGGGATGAGCGGACGATCGGGCTTGAATCTCAGAATACGTGTGAACCGGTCCTTCCAGGCCCTGGATCTTCTTCTCAAACAGAGTCAATGCAAAATGCCAGGTTCTGTCCAAAAAGCCAGTCTGCACATAAAACCAAGGGGAAGCTTGACCCAAACCCATCTGCGATCCAGTACAGTTCGAGTTCCATTGATGCGAATGATCGGGGCACTCATACGCGAAGGCGTACTTCCGGTCGAGTCGAGCAGGTCCTGAAAAATGCAGCAACCATCACAAAGACTCAATAGTCAGACACTATATAGCTGTTGCAGAAGGTACAAGAGAGTATTGAATATTGAAGAACGGTAGGGGTAGAACGAACGATGAACGCCAGCCACAAGCCTTGACATGACACATAACAGCCCTGCCATGGCTGATTCATATGTACGTACCTGTGACTCCAATAGTGAATGAGATGATAATCCAAACGACGCAGATTGAGGCGATCACAAGCGTGGTTCGCCAACCCACCACATCCAGCCGCATTATGGCCTTCGACGGCATGTCTGACTACTAATCCAGAGATAATTGCCTGTTTTATAGGTAGATCCAGGATCACCGGAGGCAGTGAGATGAAGACGGTGCCAGCAGTCTTTGCGCGGTATCTTGACTCGTTCTCCTAGTGCCTCTGTCTGTCTTACGATCTTCCTATAGATGTCAATCGCTTCAATTATGTTCACATTCGGCAAAGCGCCCAACGGCAGCAGCGTATGACACATTCCAAGAGAGAGGAGGGGATGCCAGACGAAAAAGACACGGTTGGGGGTTTGGTATCCAACGATACCAGTTTGTATGTACATTCAAGTTGAGCACGCAGCTGCTATGGACCTACGTGTGCATCGGAGGGTTGTCATTGGAGGTGTCAGGAGCTGTAGCGGTGGTAGGTGCGGGGTGGGAGGAGTGATCATGCTGATGTGACTTGTGATGGTGATGAGAGTCAGGCGTACTGTCTCCATGGAGCTGTATACGATCTCCTTCGTGAGTTTTCCAGCCGCGCTTTCGTCCTATGGCGTATATCTCGTAGAGAGCGTCCTCGAAAGTGCCGTCGTGTTGGAGCTTTCGGTACATGCGGTAGAGGTGCAGGGCGGCACGTGAGTCTTCAATGGAGTCATGGGTCTGCTGCTGGATATCAATGCCTAAAAGTACAGATGCGAGGAAGCGGAGCGAGATCATGCGTTGGTTCTCCAGATGGAAGAGAGTGACTGTGTCGACAACTTGCTTCGATGGAACAACGATGTTGATAGTGCTGAAGTCCTTGGAAAGGCCATGTCCTACGAAAGTGTAGCCGGAATCGACCAAGTATCGCAACTTAAGGTAGGCAGTCTTCAGAGAAACGAGGTGATGCTTCGAAGTCTTGCGGTCCAAGTCTCCTGGTTGGATTCCACTGAACTGGGTCAAATAGTTCACAATATCAGAAGAGTTTGTCGTAATATAGTCGTCCATTAGGTATCGCTCGGCTTGAGACTCCTTCTCGGTGCCAATGAGGGAGATGCGGGCGACGCCGAACTCATTCGGGGAGATCTGCCTCTTCATGCCACCATGCGTATCTTCGCTTTGCTCTTCTTGCATAAGCACAAATTCCGCATCTATAGCAATTTCGCGCTCCAAACTCGCGAGTTGATCGAGGGAGTTGATGGGGTTGTCGCATGGAGTGGGAGAGTCGAAGAACTGCGCCACCGTGATGGGATTCGTGAAGGATCCCACAGGAAAGGCAGCCAAAGCGTTCCTTCTGGTGTAGTGGATGATGCACGGGGTCTTCCAATCGCTCGAGATGTGAACAGCGTCCAATCGACCGCATTCAGCCACGTGGAAGTCGTTGAAGAGATGCCATTGGTCGTCATTGGTTCTAATCTGAGCCACCATATGTTGCAAGTCGTCGTCCTTGATGCTAGATACCACAGCAGAGATTTCATAGACGTCGGCATCATCTGCAAGTTGAGGTGGTAGTTTGTCGAACTCCTGAACGATCCACTGATTTCTTTCTACTGACGAAGGATCATCAGGCGCAGAGGGTCCACGGTAGATGCGCAAGTAGAAGGGGAGCCAGTGGTCCGCTGAGATGCCACGAGCAGGAGTGTAGTCATCGGAAACGGAGCTCCAGAAGGACTCCTCGGAACTCTCTCCAGAGAGATCGCAGACGACGTTGAGTTGGGGCGGTAATGACTCCGTTTCTTGAGTAACAGACGTGATTTGGAAGGTTTCGCACTTCTCGCAGAAGATGTGGGCTTGACTTTGCTGAATGAGAGTCGCAGCAAACATGGAAGAGAAGCTCGTCGCTTTGGTGTGCATTTCACTCAAATCCGCTTGCTCCATTGGGGATCGCAGTTTGAAGGCAAACGACGTGTGTTGTTGGGAAGTCGTGGTACCACAGGAAGTGCATTTGCGGTGCGACATGCTGACGGAACCGAGAATCCTCTCCACCACACTCGAGTTGTCCGTGCAACCATTGAGGAGCTTGTTGTGCAATGCCTCATCGTGCATTTGAGTGAGAAGGAATCGATTGAACTTTTCGACCAACGAGGAAAGGGAATCGAACTCCTCATCGAACAAGCCACTGATCGCAGCTTTGGGGAGGGCGCGGACGCATCTGATGAGGTTCTTGGGACTGCCAGTTCGCGAGGACTCTTCTTCGGGTTGCTCCGCCAAGACATGCATCATGTGAAACAAGAAACCCAGCTCGCAGAGGGTACAGAACTCGGAAGAGCACAGGTGATTGCGGACTGCCATGCGCAGTTGCGGGATCGCGTAGAGCAGCTGAATGACGGGATTGCATCGCTGTGAGGGAGGGCCCAAATGCTCTAAACCCACATGATCCGTGCGATTGTATTGCGAGTAGTCGAAGTGGCCGAACCGACCGGACGGATGATGTGCAGGGATGAGTCGGAAGGGACGTGGCGCTTTCGAGTGCCCAGTCGCGCCTGGACCAGTTCTCAGAGGTGTACCAGGCGGCAATGTGTCCTCATACGCCTCTTCAAATTGCTCCGAGAGATCAGATCGCACTTCTTGGAGGAGGGAAGGATCGTCTCGAGCCAAGTTGCGCTTTCGTGTTCCAGGTTCGGTTGCAATGACGCCAATGCCAGCAGTGACGCGCATGAACTTGAGAACATCGGGGTCAATGGGTTGGGGTACTTGTAGTGGTCGAAAGAGGTGCTCATCCAGTGCATTCAGGGGCTGTTCGCGGCGGGCGAAGCCGTTCCAATCACCGGCAGATACGCTATTGCGCGATCTCGGAAGAGTGAGGCTGAAGGGTGCGCTTGAGGCAGAAGTAGGTGTCTTGGGAGTCAACGCGGTGGCACGCGGTGGAGGTGTCGATGAGCGTATGGGCTCTGCAGACGATGGCAAGGAAGAAGCGTGGGCGTTGGCTCCGGCGGAGGACGAACCCCCAGTGTGTCTTGGCTTCTCTGGCGTGCGCAGAAGCGGTGTTTGTGAGTTCTCGGTTGGTGGGACTTCGTCAATTGCTTGGAAGAGATTCGGGGAGGCAGCCGTCGCCTGAAGAAGAGGGGTGATCCAGGGCAGGCTGAGGAGCGACTCTCCAAGAGTCTGCGATGGTTTGGGCGGCTGGCGTGTGTTGAAGGAGTAGAGGTTTCTGTGGCTGTAGAGGTTGACATTGAATGGTCGAGAGTGTGAGTCCTGAGAGACGGCGCTCCACAGGTGTACGTAGCCGTCAGCGTCACCAAACGCGAGACACTCGCCCGTGGAACAGAAGTCGGCGCAGAAGATCTCTTGGCTTGGGGAGTTGATGAACCACTGATGCGAGACTTGGCCTCCTGTTTGAGACACGTCGAGGAGTTGTACGTTGTTCCCACTTGGTGAAGCAGCAGCGACGCTGGAAGTCAGGCTCGGGTGAAACTTGACGAAGAAGGCACCCTCGTCGAATCGAATGGTCTGCAACATTCGCATCATTCTGACGTCATAGACCTTCAGCATGTGTTCCAGTGTCGTCCTAGGGCCACGTTGCATGTATCCACAAGATACCAACAGATCAGACTTGACATCCATGGCCATCACGTGCAATTGATGAGGCTTCAAAGTGCCTTCGACTCTAAACGTCCTTGGATCGCGCAATGTTACGCTTCCATCAGAGTGGCCCACACATATCTGTCTTGAATTGCGGCACACGATAGTAGCACAGCTGTCCATTCCAATGTCCTTGACGATACGACCACGGCGAAGATCGAAAACGCTCATTGACGGAGTGGCTCGATTGCCAAGCAGAAACGTCGTTTGGGAGGCTGTTGTCCACGCTGCACACATGAGGTCTTGCATATCTTCTTGAGAATACGATAGCTGAAGCTTGCCTTCACGAGAGTAGAAGCGGACGTTGTTGGCTGAGATGCTGGTCACACCTTGTTCGTTCAGCAGGAGTTGGCGGACATCGTCGTTGTGTGCCTTCCAAGACGCATACTTCTGGAATGTATCTGCATGATATCCAACAATGCGACCCTAGGATAAATGGAACACCACAACGACATTGAGGGGAGTTGAAAACGGAACTTCGTCAATATCGGAATTGATCATCAATGGAAGACTCGAACGTGCTAAAAGAGAATCGTACCGTTTGACTACCAGTCCAAACCAGCTCCTCACCAGGATCGAACACCACAGAAGCCAGGCCATCGAGAATCCCATTCGATTCAGAAAATGTGCCGTATTCTTGGAAACCATCACGCTCTTGTTGGGCAGAACCCAGTTGCGCACCAGCTAGACCAATACCATATCCCAAGGGAGGGTAAAAAGGAACACCTGAATGCGTGTACGCGAAGTTGGGCGGATTCATGAAATTGTCACGATGCTATTAGGATACTTGCCACATTGCAGACTCACGACTCCCAAAATCCAGTTTTCCACGATTCGGACAGATAAAAGCTGAGTCTTGACGAGACGTCTGCTCACAGGGGAATGCCGAAGGCACGGGGCTCCCCTCGATCTCTAAAGCCGATTGTACCCGCCACACGAGTGGTTCTACCTTCGACTTCCAAGGAAGATCTGACATTCCGAGGTAAACTTCTTTGGTTCCACCTTTGGTCTCTTCTAGCGTGGGTTTTCAAGGCTCTGTCCCGAAATCTGCCCGGAAACTGACCAGCCTCCACCTTTTTTGGACGATGGAACGAAAGACCAGCTTCTCTGGGCTGGGTCGCATTGCTCGCTGCACTGGTCGTCATGGCGGAGTCTTCGACGGAGAAAAAGGAAGGAAAGAAGGACGGAAAGAAGTTCGAAGTTAAGAAGTGGAACGCAGTAGCGCTATGGGCCTGGGGTGCGCACCTGTTCTGGTGAAGCTCTCTTTTTGGGCTTGTTTCTCGTTTCCATCTTGCTTTGTGCTAACTATGACCTTCTATGTGCAGATATTCAGGTCGACAACTGCGCTATTTGCAGAAACAACATCATGGATCCCTGTACGTCCGAGTTCTCGTTCGCCGCACGTCATTTGGGCGTCACCGTCTCAAAATGTGTTTGAAGCCCTATGTGTTCTCCGAAATCGTCATTTGGATGAATCTGAAATGCAGTTAGCGCTAACTCGTTCTGTATTGAAGGCATTGAGTGCCAAGCCAACCAACAGTCCACCACGAACGAAGGTATGTTCCCTCTCCTGCCCCTATGAAGCTCGATCCCGACTCACCACTCACCCATTTCGCCTCACGCCTTGTTTGTGTAGAATGCTCTGTCGCCTGGGGAATGTGTAACCATGCTTTCCACTTCCACTGCATTTCGCGTTGGCTTCGCAATCGTCACGTTTGCCCTCTTGGTATGTCCTCCTCTTGCCTCTTCCACGCCACTACTCAGATTGGTTGATTTCCTTGTCATTCTCTTCTGACATATTAGATGCTTCTCGTCTTCTATCTCGGAAATCGCCCAACCACTTCCCCTCTCAAAGATTCGAAGGATTGGGAGTTCCAGCGCTATGGAAAGTAAGATCTTCCCGCCAAACGCATTGGATTGTATGTGAAAGCACTAGGTCACACTGCAAATATACACTGTATCATCTTTGGAGCAATTAGATTGGTCCATGTCGAGCCGTCGCATTCCTCTTCCTTCTGCTCCTCACATTGTCATAATTCGCGTGATTTCTACATTCTATGTACAGTATTCAGCAAAGTACAAGGGATTCAATCTCACCAGATCCAAGGTGATGATATAGGGGAGCGTTGAGGCAGTTTCCGCTTCGGTGCGCGTGTAAACACGTTGTCAGCTTCGATACGTCGAGCCCACCTCATTGATACAATGTCGGGGTTGCCAACGTCCTTATTCGTGGGGGCCATCCGAAGCATTCATTGTATCAGAGGCAGCATGACGCCTCTCCAAATGGATTTTGGATTCCTGGTGAATTTGACCAAGAAACTTGTTAAATCGCTCGTACCCACCAAATTCATCTTCTTCGTCGATAGGAAGTGCGGCGGGAGAGACAGGATCACACAGAATAGGCTCAGGAGACGTCGGTGTCGCCCAAGAGTTGCTGTTCACCGTAGAACGGGTCTGATGCATGGTTGGATCCTCACTAATAGCCAAAAACACAACCTTTACGTCAGAACAAAGCAGAATACGGAATGAACAGACAAAAGGAGAACGTACTCTTCTTGGGCGGTGAGCTTCAACTTCTTCATGGCTGCGAACTCCTCGTACTCATCCAAGTCCTCAGTATCTGATGGTCTCTTCCGTTTCTTGTCAATAGGATGTAGTGGACGAGTCATGTTGGCGTAAGCAAGGTGGGTTGCTCTCAAGGGGGCCGTCTGGAGGTGAAAGTGTGGGTCCTGACGAATGATACCGTCCCCAGAGCTCAGAAGTTGAGGCTACCTCCAAGCCAGCTCGGATATGACGACAAAAACACTCCGTGCACGTTGAGGCTGGCCAAGAGGAGATGGAGAGGCGATGGAGAGGATGTGAAACGCACGTCCGCCAACACGAGACTGCTGCCCGGATTCCTGGCATTTGCTTGAGCCGGGGTGGCACACTCACTCTGAAACACTGACACCCGAGAGCTGGGTTGGTCACATGTGCCAAATCCACAACGAGGCCCAAGATTGGGCCACCGGAGGTGAAGTTACAAGGAAGCTGGAAGACCCTGCTGGCCACCCCTTTTTCAGGGTACCCTTCCATGGCTTTCCCCGCCGCTCTTGGAGCAGTTCTGCATCTTGTTCAATCGTCTACCCCCTGCACTGTCCCAAAT
>Ga0307375_10004686_pt1 | contig 12984 bp, 9 predicted proteins | sample TR1MG_FD_202531 | JGI IMG/M metagenome (GOLD analysis project Ga0307375, IMG submission 202531) | Soil microbial communities from Risofladan, Vaasa, Finland - TR-1 | ecosystem: Environmental > Terrestrial > Soil > Coastal area > Acid sulfate soil | place: Finland: Risofladan, Vaasa | collected... | reverse complement strand
CGTGCCAATTCTCGTGTCGAAACGCCAATCCCATGCCGGTAGTTGGGGAGATGGCAGCACCAACGTTCGGGAAGGCCGTCTCTCCGCCTCGAGTGCCGCTGTTCAGGTACAACAGGAACGTGAACCGACTCTCTGTTCCGTCCAATTCGTCACCAAACACGACATGATCTTGATGCGGAGCAAAGTTTTGGCCAGAATGGTAACGGTAGTACCTCCAGAGTCCATACAATCCAATCTTCTTCTTGCCATCTACCTCCTCAGGGAAATGGTGTCCTACTGCGTTCCAAACAGACGCTGATAGCGCGGGAAACATCTCCAGCACTCTGTGATTATCTCTAATGTGCTTTGCAACAATATTGTCGTCCGCTTCAGAACTATAGACCGTAGATTGCTCGAAACCCCACTTCTCTCCTCTGTCGATCAACCATTGCGCCTCTCCCTCAGAAAGCACTCCTTTCAACGTAAAGATGTTATCCTGAGACGATGGGTCGATTTGGGTCTTGTGAGATTCCGATAGCTGACCAGTGCAAGCCAAAGCAGGAATAGATTCTTAGAAGCGCTTCTGTTAGTCTAGGATACCTCAAACCGTCTAGCAGGACTCAACATTGGAGAAAACGGATTGCATTTGGAACAGAAATGGGCATACCTTCTTCGCCTTCATACAGTGGGGGGAAATACTTGGTAGAGATGTACGCCTCAATCGATTGGTCAGTTGTAGACTCTTGTGATGTTGATGTGCTCATTTGTGCCGCTGAATTCGATACAAAACGGTGTAGAAAGGGCAAATGGTTCCAAGGACCAGTGTAAAGATCTCGAAGACCGGTAAGAAGAGGACTACGAGACTGCCTCTTCGAAAAAGCGGTTCGACATGGCAGTTCTCCCTTGAGCATCCTTGCAGTGGGGCCATCTTACTCATTATTTGCGTATAGGCGCGCCATAGATGAAGTCTCTCGGATCAGCACTAGTACCATTGCTGATTGGGGTGGGAATTGTGCTGCTCAATGTCGCAACCGTCCACTCTCGCGAAACGGCCGCCAATCTCGACTTCCGTCTTATGACGTACAACATACGCTCCGGTTCGTGCCTAATCACCTGATTAGTACCAATTTCTGCCATAGATCGATCGATTTTCCCTCAATGTGGTCCACATTCACCATCATGCATGCGAAACGCTGTTCCCTAACTTGCTCTGTTCAACTGCACGTCTGCCTGTTTAGGCAATAATATGGCAAACGTATTCAATCTGAGTGGCACGGTACAAGAGATCAACCTGGTAAAACCCGACGTAGTAACGTTGCAAGAGGTAGACAATCGAACTCTGCGTCACCCTCTCGATGAAGTTGCGTTTTTGAGCGAACACACCCACATGAAGTACTCTGCATTTGCTCCCTGGCGTCCATTCGAAGGTGGTCAGTATGGAATTGCATTGCTGTCCCGATATTCGATCATTGAAGTACGAAAACATCAATACATCAAACCTGGCTCCTCCCTCCTCTCCGATGAGCCTAAATGCCTTGTTCAGAAGCCAATGGACTTCTGTCAGGGTATCCTAGCTGTAAAAATCGCACCTCCATCGTTTCCGCAAGGTCTTTGGATCGTCACAACCCACATCTCTGCAGACGGCGCGCAATTCGAAGAAGCCAAGCAACTCGTTGACTTCGTCACCAATCTCCTCCTAGAAACAGAGATCAAGCAAGCGATAGTCACTGGAGATTTCAACGAATCCCCGACTGGACAGGGACCGTCCTATCTGGCAAAGTTCTGGGGGGACACTTTCGCTCGATGCTACTCCCAGCCCTCCAATCCCCACGGATACACCTTCAGTTCTGCCAAACCTGATAGACGCATAGATTACATCTGGATCACCAACCCTGAGCTCACCAAGTGCAAGCGCACATGGACAGTCAACACGCAGGCTTCAGACCACTTCCCGTACATTGGTGACTGGTGATTGTACTGTACTTGAAATGTAAATAACACACGTAATATGATCGTTACAGTCCTCAGGGAGCGAATGCGTCCGTATCGAGATCTCAAATGGCTCCTCCCAACCAACGCGATTCAGTCCGCCGGTCGTGCAGTCTTCTTTCTACCCCCACGCATATGGATATCACCTTTCGCGACGGTACGCCTAGAATTGGATATATCCCCCTCTTTGTCATCATCTCTTCGGACTCTTGAAGCTTTTCATCGCCTAACACGCCCAATACTGTGCCATCTTGCCGCTCTCTTCTTCCCGTAGGTGAGGATCCCATCGTTTGGGACAGATTGATCCCCACCAAGTCTATTTTGAACTTCCGCGATATGGGAAACTACGAAACGGTCGAAAGAGATGCCTTGGTGAAGACTGGGCGTCTATTTCGCGCAGCGAATCCGGAGCGTACGCGAACCACATTCGACAGCCTCTTTACCCCCTCTGTGAGGTATTCTCGCCTGCCCTGACCCATCTTTTGTTCTGCCCCTACATAGATGCTACAGAGGAGGATTCAAAGGTCTGGTTAGAAGAGAAGAACATCCGCACTTGGGTTCGTCCGCCTCCGCTGCACAGTTGTCCCGAATTCCCCCTGCTAACACCCCCTTGGTCCGAAGATTGACTTTAGAGGCAGAGAGGAGGCCAAAGCAAACGATTTGCAGAAGCATTACCATACGAAACTCATCACGAAGACCGGTACGATCAAAGACTTGGAACCGGCGGCGTTCCCGAACACAGAGGGCCGCGTTCGTTATGCTGTCGACTTGGACTTTCCCGGAGCCATAAAGCGCTTCTTTGGAAGGCATGCCACCGTTTTAGAGAAGCTGTACGTCCCATTTCTACTGCTGCCTTGTGCACTTCTGGTGCGTCCGTTGCTGACCTTGTTGCTGTCACAGATCGATGTTGATTGCTGTGTTCGCCCTCAAGTGGTTCTGGCCAATTAGTGTATTTTACGTGGTGCGAATGTTCTACGGTCGAGTTGGACTGCAAGGCCTATATCTGACCTTCTTGGAAGAGGCCTCGGCGCAACTTTCCACAGCGCTCAAACTGATTGCGGAGGCCAAAGATGGTGTGGTGGTCAATTGCGTACTCGGCAAAGATCGTACTGGTACCATCTCAGCTCTAGTGCTGCTGGCATTGGAAGTTCCGACCGAGCGCGTGTGTTACGATTACTCCTTGACTGGTAGATATCTCACGCAAGAATACATTTCACAGATGCTGAAGCAGGTCAATCTGGACACTGATGAGATGGCAAGTGCGAGCAAGGGGACGATGGCTCAGACGATCACTTACCTCGTGATCAAGTATGGAAGTGTGGAGAAGTACTTCGATACGATTGGATTTGATGCCGAATGGAGAGCTAAGCTTCGGGCGAACTTCACGGAGCCTATCAACACGGCATCTTGATCGAGTTGGAGAATGGACGCACGCAGCCTGGAGGAGGCCACTTCCACACCCGGTTTTGCGCCCACCAGCATGAATGCTCTCTCCTTCAACCCTTTACCTCTCAAATGTGTACATAATACAAGTAGTATACTAGTAGTTTCTGGTCCGAAATCACTGTTCACCGAGTATCCAATGGGGCAAAGGGATGGTTGGAAATTTCCAGCAAGAGCTACATGTGTACAGTGGTGGTGAATACCCACAAATGGCTCTGAATTCATGTGCAGTGTATGTATAGGCTGGTGAAGTGGAGCTAATCGGTCTTGCCTTTGAGCTCGGGGGTCTCCAGGGGTACGTTACCACCGGCGAGCCACTTCTTGTACTCCTTGTCGGTTCCCATGAGCCAATCCCAGAACCTGAAGACGCCAAAATTGCCACGGTTGTGACTGTGATGCCAATCGTGACCGTCAGCGCCAAGCATGATGGGCGAGAGAAGTCGCCAGGGGGACAAGGGGAACTCGTAGCCGGCGTGAGCGTCCAAAGTCTCCCACATGCGAACGACCATCCAGATGACGCAAGTGAACAAGTGCGAACGCATAAGGAAGCAACCTGCGAGGGTGGGGATGGTATTGGCGAGCAAAGATTCAACAGGGTGGGCGAACTCGGCGGCCCACGAGATCGGGGTTGTGAAGCGATGATGCTGTGCGTGGATGTTCTTGTACAACCAGGGGTGCGCGTGCAGCGCTCTGTGCGCCCAATAGAAGAGGAAATCGTTAATCAACGAGAACACTACACAGTCGAAGAGTACGCGGCCAACAGAGGGCAGGGGACCGCGGATTGGCATCTCCAACGCTTGTGACAGCGGATATAGCACGAAGTAGGACAGCAGCGGCGATACCACGAAGTGACTGAAGAGCACTTGCACAATGACTTCCTTTACAAGACGCGTAGAGGGGTAGGAGTCATGCTGGATCTTCCAGCGGTTCACAAATGAGGACGGCCAAGCGTGCAGGCACAACATCACCAGATTGTACGGCAGCGTCAACACGCTGTGACTCAGACAGAAGAGAAGGGTGTAGAACCATCGGTCACCATATGGCCAAGCGTTTATTGCAGAATCCCAAAGGGCTTGCATTGTAGGGGAGGCGAGACGTCGCTGACGCTTCGCGCGGTGTGCGCGGCAAGCATTCCTAACAGCGGCAGGGATTGTGAAGCGATGCAGGCCAAGCAGGAAAAGCTCGCTCGGCCTGCTCTTGCCACTACTCAGCCCTCTCATCGGCTTCGCCCCTGCCCCATGTCTCACACTGACGGTTCCGAGGCCGTTTGCCCCGTAATGGGTAAAAGACCAATTGCCGGACACACTCCCAAGGCATCTGATCCTGCCTTGGTCAATGGAGGCGAGGGAACAGTCCCACAAGGCACCCTGATCGGACAAGCACCCCTCGGCCATCCTTCAATCCCGCAACCTGAAATTCCCTTCAGAACCGATACGACTCAACTCGATCCACGTCTTTCTACCATTGCTGTCGCATCCAACATCCCTAGAGGCGGTGTGGAGGACGAAGAATTTTGGCAATATCCATCCCCTCAAAGGTTCTTCAATGCCATGCAACGTAAGGGTTACATCCCGAACGCAGATGAAATGCAAGCCGTAGTCAGCATCCACAACACTGTAAACGAACGTGCTTGGAGACAAGTCATGGAATACGAGCGATATCATCTTGCGTGCGTTATCTCCGACACTTGCCCTCTCACTCCAACTTTTGACCTCTCATTGAATGCTAACGACTGGGTTCTATCTCTAGAGAGTGTCCGATTCCGAAACTGCTGCGATTCAGAGGCAGACCGAAGGATCTTTCCCCGAAGGCCATGATCAGGCAATTCATGGGCTATGACAAGCCGTTTGACCGCCACGATTGGATTATTGATCGCTGTGGTGTGGAGCAACGCTATATTCTGGACTTCTATGGAGGACCGGATTCACCTGACCCGGATGCACCCGTTTCGGTCCATCTCGATGTTCGTCCCGATCTGAGTGCAAGTGGTATCGTGGATCGGCTAAGAATGACATATGATGAATTTGCTCAAAAGAAGCTTGGACCATATTGGATGACGCTTCCACCGCTGCCTCCTGGACCTCTCAGGTCGAGCACCGGCCGAGAAAAGGTTTCCCCTCCTGCACCTCCCAAACCTCTCTAATTGCCCTCTGCTTCCCGCTGCGCAACTCGCTTATAGTTGGACAAACTTGTACAATACACACACTGCAATTTCACCTCATTTCAACTTCAGCTGACTGGGAGTGGGTGTAAACGACCCTACAGTACAATGCATTAGAGTGAATTTGGATGAACGTTCATTTTACAAATTACAGCTATTTCTACAAGAGGGCAAGAGGAGGATGCTTGAAGGGAGGTTAAGAGATCGCGATCTTGCTAGTTGCGCTTCTCCTTGGTTGGCAACGACGATGTCTCAACGCCAGACCACTTGTTGACCTTAGATTCCAGATCGTCGATGACGTGTTCAAGCTTGGTGAGTTGGTGCTTCGAATAGGAACTGAGACGTGTACGGAGGGAGTTGGTGTCGGTGACTTCGATGCCTTGGCGCTTTGAGCGATAGAGGTCGATGAGGAAGGTTACACCGAGTGCAGGGAGTAGTAGAATGTATAGTAGGGTGAGGATGAGGTACCACAGTAGTTGAGTGGTGAAGCTGCGTTGAGCGATGCGTTGTAATTTCTGCAGTTTGGTCTCCAACAGTGCCACGTTCTGTACCAACGTTTGAATGACGTCTTCGTTCTCTAACGTGGTCCTCTTCAGGGATTCGTACTCTCTCAGCAGCAAGTCGTAGTTCTGGACGCTTTCCTTGTATTGCTCTTCGAAGAACTGGAGGGAAGTGTTTGCATCCGCGGCATCATTGGACAGTTCCATGAAACTCTCTTCAAGTGCGCTGTATCGAGAAAGCAACTCTTCGTGCTCTTGAAGTGCTGATTTGTACTTGGAAGCTAGGGAAGAACCGAATTCGATATCCTGCGAGAGTTGCGTGTGCGAGTCGGAAGGTTCCAGCGGATGCATGGGCTGCTGCGGATGGCTTGGGAATCGAGGCGCAAAGGGGGCACTCACAGGGTTCAATGGTTGTTGAACAGAGGCAGGTGTCTCGGGATTGGAGCTGACACTCGTGGCGCTACTTGCAGCTGACATGCCCATGGGTGTGATGGCGGATGATAATGATGATGACGACGATGACGATGGTGGAGCAGGTAACGCGGGAGTGAATATCGATGTTTGCAATTGGCCCAGTTCTGGAGGAGCGTGACGAGCCATGAGAGGCGAAAGAGGCTGCTGTGGCACTGGAACGGAAGGAGACGAGCGATTGACATCTGTGGTCTTCCCCGCAGTCGATGTTGCAGTTAGAGGCTCCTTGCTCGGTATCAAAGCTTGAGTAGATGCCACAGAGACGGAATTTGCGGAGGCCGAAGCATTGGAAGGTTGAGTGGTGGCAGCAGAACCTCGCGGAGAAGACAAGGTGGCGACGCTATCTGATGCATCTCTCTTGTCACCATTACGTGCAGGAGTGGCAAGCGCCGGAAAAGATGATGATGCTCCTGCTGATAAAGATTCTTGATGCGACGCTGCAATACGAGGAGAAGCGTTGAGCGCTTCGGAGAGCTGTTTCTGCGTCTCATGATATGCAAGTGTGTAGGTGTAGAACTGCGCAATGTCTTCAAATGGGGTGCACTTCACAGGGAATCCCAAGTCGATGAGGGCTTTGTGGAAGAGGATGGTTTGGTTGAGGAGCTCTTCGTAGATGAGGGAGGTCATGTTTCCAGCAGCCCAGACGAGTCTCTTGTTGCTGTCGGGCTCTCGTGCTTGTTCAAAGTCATGTTCGAACTTGATTACTGCATCTGTGACATAGTTGGAGTACCATGGGGAGAACTGGCTGAGCGGAAGACAGTTGAGCGCAACGAGGCAAATTTGCACGTTGCGGACGATCTGGTACAAGGCCTCGTCTATCGGTAGGGTCCTGTCGATCTTGTACTTCAAGTAGAGGATGTCTTGACTTCGAAGGTTAGGGTTCGATATGGAGTACTCAAAGTCCTTTGCCTGACATCCAAGTTTCACCAATGTCGTCTGAATTCTCACTGTGCTCACATGCGGGTTGAACAATCCATCGGGGCATCGAACAAGCTTTCGTTCCACAATCTGCGAATCACTCAAATTCTCCACAATGAGCATACCATGGACACTGCGAACTCGCTCGAAACTTGCGCTCACTTCAGACGATCGAGTGTAGTAGTCCCAGAGGGAGGGGCAGCCAAGAGGTTTGGATTTCATGCGAAAGGCCATTCCAGAAACGATGTCGTTTGAATCTCCTCGCACGACCACCGAAGATGGCTGACTGCGACTGAGTGAGGTCATCGGATCAATGTAGAGTATGTAGCCCGCCAAGTTCACGGAGAAGTCGACGATCTCAATCTCAGACATCCAATTAGGCACAGATTCGTGATATTCGCGATCGAAGACCACATAGGTATCGGCGACAGGATCAGTAGCACGTTTGGGGCTCTCCTTTGGTTGAGGTGTGGACTTTAGTAGAGGAGATGTCATGGCTCTTCGTGGAGAATCGCTGGACTTGAGAGAGCCCATGTTACCTCTTGAGGATGGTGAAGATGGGAACACGGAATCGTCCTGTACTTCGTATGGCGTCGCTTGGAGCGGGAGTATGTCAATTGGCTTTGAAGTGGGAGTGCTGTTAGTGCTGGTGCCGAGGGTATATGTGGACATGAAGCCAACGTTGCTGGAGGGAGAGGTGGAAGTGATGGATTTCGGTTGCGTCCTTGAGCTCGGATTGGGCGTCCCAGCAGGTACAGAGATTGGAGTTGCGGAAATAGGGAGGATGGAGGCCATAGGCGCAGGGGTGGAAGCAGGAGAAGAGGGGGAAACCAGGTCAGAAGTCACCAAGCCGGGGAAACCAATTCCCGATGGCAGACCCGATGAGAGTCTCTTTGACTTCCTCTTCTCCTTGGGCTTGAATGTGGACGCAATTTGGAGGATCTTGAGGACGTTGTCGCGAAGATGCTCAGGCACTGCCTTGCCAGACTCCAGGCTCTGTTTGTTCGCGAGGCCACAATCGTCAATGAAGGCTGGGATGGTCGACAAGTACACCAGCGCTCCATCGTTCAAATACTCTGTGGGAATGTCAATAGAGGCGCGGACCGCGGTAAAGATGGCTTTGAACCTCTTCGGGGTCTTGAGCGGATCAGACGGCGTCGGGAAACCGAATGCATCCAAGTACGACTTGAGTTCGGAAATGTAGGCGAAGAGGGCGCTCGCTGTGCGGTGCTCCATGGCTCCGTCAGTTCTTATTTGAAGTGAAGGATCAGAAGAGGAGGGGGTGTTCGAATGGTGCGAGTTCGGATCCGACGTCGTTCCGTCCAAATGACCAGTAACATGAGTCGACGAAGGTGACGTAGATGTTAACACACTGATTTGCGATGAGGATTTAAGGGGGTAAGAGAGACATATCGCGCGGATGGTGGGAGATTTGCGGTTGAAGTCTGCTTGAAACTGCTTCACGGCTGCCAGTGTTGATGCGTCGAACTTTCCGTCGCTCTTCTTCAATTTGAGTAAAGCCAGGGCAATTAACGCATTTTGGACCTTATATTGGAATGGGATGACCACGTCCGCCAAACCGGAGGGTTCGGTGGGCGACAAGTGGAACGCAGAACAGAAGGTGTCCTTCGTCAGCTGAAGCGCCACTGAATCGAGAGAGATAAAACCACCTGCGGGAGACAAATGACGATAGTAGGAGATGAGGGAGGCTTGTACAGCGATGAGGGATTCGGATTGATCGAAGTCTCCGTCCGGGATGGGAATGCGGTAGTCGGATTGCTTTGCTGCCATGTTTTTAGTGCTTCGCTTCGACGTTAATTTCGGAAGTGGCGGGAGAGACGAGACCACAGCTCGACCAAGGGCAGTTTGGATGATGGAAAAGTGTGCGGGCGGGCTCTTGAAGAACATCGTCATCGGGGAGTCTGAACGAGCGTTGGCACCTTGCACAAACCGAAATTGAGATACCAACACCTTGTCATTGCTATTTCCAGTCTCTTGCAAGATGGTCCAGATCGACTTGTCCTGCGTCACCAATTCGAAGGTGGCGCAGAGTACAAACCCGCTCAAAACCTCATTTTTCGATAGAAATTCCACCTCTCCTTCTGTCCACCACCTTCTAGACCTCTCTGTTCATGAGAATTCAACAGCAAATAGCCAACAGTCAGCAAGCTAGTTCCAACAAGGACATGCCAAATGCGCAATTCACAAAAGAGGACATCTAGCTCTCTAACTACAACGGTTTGCCCATGCATGTATCAAAAGGGTATAAACAAAGTATCTGAAGCCAGAAACATGGCGGGGAGGACGGCCAGAAGAAGATAGAGAGGGAGAAGCAAGGAGAGAGCGCACCTTGTTCGGCGACAACGTATGTGAGGGGTGAGGAGAGCTCATAATCGCTCTTTTTAGTTTGGGGAGAGGCCATTCACCACATGGAAACTCAAGGGTGGGGAGGAAGGAAATGCTGGCGATGTGGGTGCTCTGCTTGCCACGTAGCCAGAACGAACGCTGCAGAGAGGAGAGGCTGTGCCGGCGGCAGCTCCGCCTGAAGGAGTTCGCGTCCTTTGAAGAACGCGAACGGGCCTGTTCCTGAACGAACGGACACCTGAACTGCGGCAGCCAACCTGCCATTCTCCGCCTCACTCGTGTTGGATCTGCACCGATTTGAGATCTTCTTCCTCATCTCCTATTGCCTCTTCATCATTTCTTCTCTCATTTCAAGCGATTACACCTGATTGGTGTTCAACAGAGTGAAAGCAAATGGCGCCGAGCAACCAACCCAGCTTTGGACACATTGTCACCCATGGACACCTCAACTTCATGAATCAGGTGTATCTTCTGATGTACAAGAACATTACTCGTTTGGTACGTTGCTTTTGGCTCACCTTTGAAGCTTTGAACTGAGAAACTTGGTATGCAGTGATCCCATCTCATTAACCTGTGCCTGTGTGTTGTTTGCTTGCCTTGTCTCCCGTAGATCCGAACCCCGTGGACCCTGGTGCTCTTCTTTCTGTTCCCGTCTCTGATGTTGGGCATCTTGTACGGTCTACAGACGACGATCACGAACCGCTTCGATGCTCCGGCCCAACTTCCCCTGCCGACGAAGTGCTCGAATGCGCTAGCGCCGTTCCATGCGGAAGGTAGCTGTATCACGCTGGGCTTTGTCGATTCTTCCACCGATGCAGTGAATCGAACGACGAATTGGCGAACTCTGCAGATTTTGGCCAAGTACCTCGGCTGGACGATGTCCGATGCCGTGGGCGATCTCTCTACATCGTATGACGTGGTGTACTTTGGAACCAATCAGACGCAGTTAGAAGAGTTTCGTTACAACTCGATGACCTATGTAAAGTTCGTCTTGACGCACAATCTGCGGAACGAGTACTTCGGCATCTCCTACAATCGGATGAGTCCAGATAGCTACTACGCACAAGTTGGTGGTCCCGTGGATTTCAATATGAACTCGTTTGGCTTCTTGAGCACCCTGAGTAACCCTGAGACTCAGATGGTGTCTCGACTGGAGGCGTTGATGATGGACGCCTACATCGCCTACAGACAGGTGTTGCGTAACGGTTGGTCCTATCATAACGCCATCTTCCCTGATATTCAATTCAAGCCTGCTGCTTGGCCCTCTTCCAATTCCGGTGGAGGGGGAGGTGGTGGATCCGATTCGACCGAGACCTGGATTTGGCTCATTGGTGGGCCACTCATCATTTGGACCTCTCTCTTCGCCTCTCAACTCTTCCTCTCCTCTCAAATTCTCGAAGACCGTCGCAAAAAGCTTCGTTTAGGGATGGTAATGATGGGCTTGAACACTGGTGCATACCAAGTCTCGTGGTTCTTCTTCCACATCCTCCTCTCTTTCTTCTACTCCCTTATCTCTCTTGGCATCGGGCATGCTTGCAAGTTCACCTTCTTCACCAAGACGAATGCGGCCATCATCATCCTGCTGTATTGGTGCACCTCATGGGGTGCCATCGGCTTCACCATGCTCACCACGTCCCTCGTCCATCACCCCACCGGACACACCGCCGTCATGGTCTTCGGCTATCTCATTGGCCTCGTTCTAGCAGTACTCAGCTCTCTTCCTCTTCTCTACCCCGTGTTTTGGGTACCCAGTGGCGCAGCCAAAGTCTGGTCGGTCAACTACTGCTTCCAATTCGGCAACGTCATGCGATCCATCGCTCAAAAGGTGCTCTCCTCGGATGGAAGCAACGGTCCTTCATCGCCTGGTGTACTCAACGCGCCACCACCGTACTTCTCTTGGTCGGACATCTACCATCACTCCACGCTGGATACGGGCAACCAATACCCCGTCATCATGCCCTCTGTAGCAAATTCCTTCTGCTGGATGCTTCTTTGTGGTATTCTTGGTCTCGTTTGCAGCATCTATCTGGAGATCGTCTTCCCAAGAGAGATTGGTTCTCCACAAGGGTTTGGATTCTTCTTCATGCCTTCATACTGGGGATTCGACACCCGCTCCCGACTCAACGTGGAAACCGTCGCAATTCGTGCCAACAAGATGTCTGATGTGGCTACTGACCTTGACCCGGACATTCTGGCCGAGTACAACGACGTCATGACGCGCCTCAACTCTGGAGATGCTTCGCTCGCCCTCGCCATCACCAAACTCTCCAAGACATTCAAAAAGAAGAGAACTGCCTCTGAACAAGATACTCGTGCTGTGGATTCCGTCACGCTTGGAGCCGACACTGGAAGTGTACTTGGGATCGTGGGTCACAACGGCGCCGGAAAAACTACTCTCATGTCTATGCTCTGTGGTGTTGTTGAAGTTTCTACTGGTGATGCGAGAGTCTTTGGCCACTCTATTTCGCAAAACATGACTGCCATCCACTCAGTAATGGGTGTTTGCCCTCAGGAGGATGTTCTTTGGCCAGAATTGACGCCGACGGAGCATCTCAAGTTGTTCGCCATGTTGAAGCGCATTCCCATGAGAGATCACGATAAGGTTATTGCAGATAGTTTGAATGAAGTTGGTCTCTATGATGTGCGCCATCGCATCGTCAATAAGTTGAGTGGTGGCATGAAACGCAGGCTCTCGGTCGCCGTCGCGCTCATCGGCAACATCAAGATCATCATGTTGGACGAGCCCACCGCTGGCTTGGATCCTCGCAATCGCTTGGAAATTTGGAGCATCATCGAGAGAATCAAGCAGAACCGCGTCGTCATCCTCACCACACACTCGATGGTAGAGGCCTCCACCCTCGCGGACAAGATCGCCGTCATGGCCGTTGGTCGTCTTCGCGCCGTCGGTTCTCCTCAACATCTTATTCAACGTTTCGGAAAGGGGCACCAAATCAACATCATCACCAAGGTCTCCAAGAGCGAAGAAGTTAAGGAGCTCATGAATGAACTACTCCCTGACGCTGAACTTCAAGTGGACACTGGTGCTCGCCTCACCTTCTCTCTGGCTTCTTCCAAATCTAGACAACTGCCTGAGTTCTGCAAGTACATGGAGAAGGAGAACAAGGTCAATGGATTGGTCGAAGACTGGGGCATCTCGCA
>Ga0307375_10004685_pt1 | contig 12984 bp, 11 predicted proteins | sample TR1MG_FD_202531 | JGI IMG/M metagenome (GOLD analysis project Ga0307375, IMG submission 202531) | Soil microbial communities from Risofladan, Vaasa, Finland - TR-1 | ecosystem: Environmental > Terrestrial > Soil > Coastal area > Acid sulfate soil | place: Finland: Risofladan, Vaasa | collected... | reverse complement strand
ATAAAGTTAATTTCAACAATTTCCAGCGATTTGAGAAAAATGGCAGCAATAAACATTTTATGGTTGGTTTTGGCTTGTATTGGTTCTTACTTATTTGGTTCTATCCCATTCTCTGTCTGGATAGGCAAATTAGCTACTGGGACAGATCTAAGAGAACATCATGTAAAGAATCCAGGTGGTATGAATGCTGTCTTGACTTATGGAATAAAATTAGGTCTGCCCATTCTATTACTGGATTTTTTTAAAGGAACAGCTTCAATAGCTTTTCTAGACCATATGTTTGCGCTCGATTATTTTATCGCAGTTGACGGTTCAAATATTTGGCATTCGTTAGCAACAATTTTAGGTCCAGTTTGTTGTATTGCGGGACATAATTATCCTGTTTGGCTAAAGTTCGATGGTGGACAAGGACTAGGAGTCTACATGGGAGTTATTTGGTATCTTAATCCTATTGTATTCGTCTTCTATAGTGTCGCTATGATTCTTGTGATGGTAGTCATTAAAATGAATTTGAGGATAGGAACAATGTTTGTGCTATTTGGTTGTATAATATTGATTATGTTCGTTCAAATTAATCCACCCTGGACTATGATGCCATATAATAGATTTCCAGGTATACCTGATTTCTTACAATTAAAACAAGGAGTAATTTTGACTGCTATGTTCCTGATGATATTTCTGAGAGCCGCTCAAGCGATCTTTAAAAAGAAACAAACTGCTACTTGGAAAATATCAAAAACAGGAGAACAAGAATTCGAATAAAAAAAGAAAAAGAGATGGTTTGGTTATTTTGATTATAACCATTCCTTTTCAAAATCACCGACATAACTAAGGCTAAGACATCGAGGACCAGCATAGACTCCTAAAATTGTTCCTGCTTCGTAATAGTGAATTTTTGTACCTTCTTTTTTGTTTTTCTTTATAATCTCAAAGACTTTCTCAGCAGCAGCATGCATATTAATGTGAGTTAAGAAAATATCATCAGTTTCAGCTAGTCCAGCTATTTTCTCTGCAAAAGCAGACATCCGCTTGGTTAAATCAGCTTCATTTTGGAACATGGCAAGAGGTTGTAAAATACCATCTTTTTCATGGATGGTGGGAATGACATCAGGATTCTGATCACGAACCTTTTCTATAGGACCTAAACGACCTTGCTTTTCAAGAAAATTCAAATCAGCAGTAGCAAGGACATATCTTGTTTTATCTCTGATAGCTTCTAAACGAGCAAGAATTTCCTCTTTACTTTTACCAGCATGAGCCATTTTAGCAGCTTCAAGTGCTTGATTCCCTACCCCGGTCATCGTATGGAGTGAATCAAAAATGGTCAAATCTTTTCCTTCGAAAAAGTCCTTAGCAACTCCGAGAGCAGCTTGAACTGTTCCAGACATTCCAGAAGTTAGCAATACGGCAATTACGGTATCACTTTTCTTGAATGCTTCTTCAAAAGCCTGCTGTAATTCTCCAGGGGAAGGTATTGAAGTGTGTGGAAAATTCTCCTTTGTGACAGTCTTAAGCTTTTCACAATAATCCGCTAAACTAAGAGTATCCTTATCGTTATACCAAATACGATAAATCTCTTCACCAAACAAAATCCTATACGGTACGGTTACAATATCATATTTTTCGATCATTTCATTTGAAAGATCGCAAACACCATCGGTAACAATAGTTATTTTGGACATTCATGTATCCCTCATAGATTCAATAGCTAATTTAATTGTAAATTAAATACAATAATTGAATAAGAATTACCAAATTAAAAGATATTGATTGAAAAAGCAGAGAAATTATATTAAATGATTTATTTAAATAAAAGAAAAAAAAGAAGAAAGAAAGAATTAGAATTGCTTTTTATTAAAGACAATAATTTCAACAATCATAATTATTATTGTAACAGCAACACCAATTCCAAGAGAGAAGTAAAGGGGACTGATATTTTCAAAAAAGATACCAGGTAAAACTGCAACTAATGATAGTTGTTGCCCAAGATAGATTGATAATATTGCTGCAAGAGCAACAGAATTCACTAATATACCAATTAATATTCCAGCAGCACATGAAATCGACATAGCAGCAAGAGAGAGAGCAAGGGATTCAAAAGTGTCCTTAATGACTGTATCAGGTGGTAAACCAATAGTAAAATGATCGATCAATAATCCCACTGCAAGACTGAGAAAGGTTGCTACAGTCAAACATAAGAAAACTGCTAAATATTTTGCTATAATCAAATGCCATCTTTTTACAGGGCGGATTAAATAGAGATCATAAACTCGAGCATTTAGCTCATTAACCATTGTTGTACTTAACATGACAGCTGCTAATAATCCACCAATACTTGCTACCAGTAAACCAGTGAAAATGGAGATAGGAATGCCTTCTGTTTCGGGTTGTATAAAATGCATAATGATTGATAATAGAGGTAGACCAACCCAAAGAGTAATCATTACCTTGGATTTAATGAATCCTCGAATTTCATCCCAGAAAAGTAGAAAGAAACTCATGAGATAACTCCTCCATTAACATATTTCAAGTAAACTTGCTCGAGAGAAGGTTTCAGATAATTAAAATTACGAATAACAATTTTATTTGTACTGAAGAAAGACATCAACTCGAGTAAAGCATCCTCTAGAATGCTTTTAGGAGCAAAATAAACAACAATACGGGAAGAATTATCAGGAGAAGATTCAACAGAAGTTATACTTGAAAGAATAGAGATTTCATCTACTTTCTCGAGTAAATTTTCACCAATAATTTCTACTCCCTCACCACCAATTAATTCTTGCTTAAGATCCTGTGGTTTTCCAAGTTTGACAACTACTCCTTGATGAAGAATACCAATAGTTGTAGCGATATTTTCAACATCACCCAAAATGTGAGATGAAAAAATAATCGTAATATCTTCCTTTGCTAACTTTAAAATGATATTTCTCATTTGCCAACGACTTGTAGGATCTAATCCACTCATTGGTTCATCTAGTACCAAAATTGGTGGATTATGAATTAATGCTTGAGCAAGTTTTAACTTCTGTTGCATTCCACCTGAAAGATGCTTGATTTTACGATTGCGAGCTTCAGAAAGACCAACCAATTCCAATATTTCAGGAATACGTTGTTGTAATTCCTCTCTCTTCATTCCCGATAGAAGACCAAATGTTGTTAAAGCATGATCTACTGTTCGCCATTCTTGAAAGCCAACATCTTGTGGGAGATAACCAATTAATTCATTGGGAAGATTATGACTGGTAAGGATTTCGCCATTAATCTTTAATTCACCAGAATAATCGCGAATGAGTCCAACCAGGATTTTCAGCGTCGTGGTTTTTCCGGCACCGTTGGGACCAATATAACCAAATATTTCTCCTTTCTGGATGCTGAAGGAAACCCCTCGTAATGCTGCGACGTCTTTATAACTCTTATACACTTCTTTGAATTCTATGATCGGTTCTTGTGTAACTTTTGACATCGAGAGTTTTGCCTCCATTCATTGTCATTTTCTTTGATTAAATTAATAAAGGTAAGTTTAACCAAAAGTTTAAATATGTTTCATTTCAGTACTATAAATGAAATGTTTCATTTTATATACTATTATGAAACATTAATAAACCTATCGATAAAGAAGGCAAAAACGGAAAAAAAAGCGCAATCCAGAATGCAGGTGAGATGGAATGACGCCAGAAGATTCACAGGGTGCAGGCAACAGTAGAATGGAGAAGATATTAGGTTGCCTGCAGAATCCTCTGGATTTTGAAATAATGATGTATTTTATCACGTATCGAGAACTAACGCTGTCAAAATTGGAAGAATTGATACCACATAAAAGCAGGCCAACAGTATATCGACACATACAAAATCTGTTAGAAGCGGAGATTATAATAGAAGCAAGAGAAGAAAAAGTGAGAGGACATATATTAGCGAAAATATACCAACTCTCAACGAATGCATTGAATGTCTTGCCAAGATATACTCCTGAACAAATTGCTAAGATGTCAACCAAAGAAAAAAACCGATTGTATGAAACTATAAGAGAAGCATTATATCCCACGATAAGTTTTATGGAAAATACTCTTAACCGGATGTTCCAGTATCTACAGCTCCTAAAACCTCTTCCAGATATTGAATTATTTGAGACCTTTGAACATCCGGATTTCCATCTCAATATGAATTTCTTTACGGATGAACAATTTCAACTCTTTTTACAAGAATTTGAAAAATTCGTAAAAGGATTCATACCAAAAATGATGGAATTAGAACAAAAGAATCCTGAAGCAGAGCGACCTTACATCTATCTAACAGGTCTCTTACCGATAAGAAAAATAATCGATCGAATTATGATTGAAAAGCAGCTAGGATAGAGCAAAGGGATTCAGTTACAACCAATAATTTGAATTTTTTTTCAAATATATAGTGATTTCATCATGTGGACAAAAAGGAGTGAAATTTTAATTCCATAATAAGTATTTAAACGAAAAATAAGGAAGGTTATTTATTGAAAAGAAATGCAATTTTTGGGATACTAATAATGATTTTACTTACTGGGCTAACCGTTATTGAGATAAAGGCGTATTTTGTATTGATGACGATGAAGTAGTCATCTTCTGAAATTAAAATAAAGAAATAAAAGAGAAGATGAGTAAGAAACTCATCTCAAATGTTTTCTTCTGATAACAATAAGAGCGCCACTGAAAATGACTGTTATTGAAAGAACTATCAGACGAATTCCACCATCTTCTGTTGTAGTAGTAGTAGTATTCGTAGGTGTCGGTGTTGGCGTCGGAGTGGGTGTGGGAGTAGGAGTAACGTCATCAATTTCATCATAATTATAATCAATACTTAAAGAGTAGAGATAAGGACTATAAGCAAGTGTATTATGGAAAGTGGCACTCCATCTGAGGTCATCACCAGGATTAGCAAAGGTATGTAAAACACCTGGGGTAACTAATTCCCAATGTGCTCCACCATCAGCAGAGAGAGAGTAATCTATTGCGGAAGAACCTTTTGCGAGGTCATTTGCTGTTATAGTAGCGTTAATAATATCATTTTCAGGAGAAGCAACTGTAGTAGAAGTAGCACTAGAAGTTCCTAAAACAAAGCTGTCACCAGCACTCTTGAAGTGACGGAAAATAACCAATGAAGAAATATTAGCAACAAAGGTATAATCACCTTCAACAGTGATTTGTAAAGCACGATTTGCGTCCATATTAACAGCTTCAATATTGAAATTTAATGGATCTGAACAATTAATGACTATTACTCCCTGTTTGTAATTGGCAGCCATAAGATAGGGACCAAAACCCCAAACACCATGAGCCTTGTAAGAGATATATGTCAATTGAGATGGAGAAAAAGGATTAGATACATTATATTCATACATATGGGTTACTCCACCAAAGTAAGCCAGGTCTCCATCAACCCAGACATCATACATCCAACCAGGTTGATTAACAGAACTAATCAGTATCGGATTGGAGAAATCACGAATATCATAACAATAGATACACGGACCAATCTCCTCAATATTATCGACCAAGTAAAGATGTTGTCCTTGCACCCAAAGAGCAGTGATGTTCTGATAACCTAAACTAAACGGCGAATAAAGAATGCTAAAATCACTAGGAACAGTCACATTATAAATGCCAAAACCATTGGAATGAGAGACAAAAGCAATACCACCTTCAACAAATACATCAAATGCTGATAGTTCTCTTTTACTCATAACTTGTTGAATATTTGTTGGATCACTAATATCATAACCAAATGTTCCAATTTCACATATTACAAAGGCATATTTACCATCAATATCCAATTTCCTAAAAGATTGATCTACAATGGGTACAGGAATCAAGTCTAAAAGAACAGGATTGGAAAGGTCGCTAATATCTAAGGTATAGAACCCATCTGGACCTCCAGCGATATAAGCAATATCACCTTGAACGCGAACATCCCACACTTGATAATCATTATAGTGGATTGAAAAGGGTGGAGTCGAAATACTAGTCATCCCACCACCAATTCGATAAGCATACACTCCTCCATCAGTAGCGACAAGTAAATCAGGACCAAAGAGTTCTATATCCCAAGTATAAGGGAGGGGGGACATAGATGTAACCGAAATAGGATTGGTGGGATTAGTAACATCCAATACTTGCACTCCTTCTGAACTGTCAGCTATAAAGAGAGTATTACCCTGTTTTACTAATCTACGAGCTATACCAGGAGTATCAAATGAACCTACTATTGTAGGATTGCTGGGAGTACTTATATCAATAATCACTACTCCATTTGAACCATCTGCAACATAAGCAAAATCACCATCAACAACAACATCCATTGCTTGCCCAGCAGTGTTAACATGACCAACTTGTATGAGCTGATTTCGAGTAGTAGCATTCAAAAGATAAAAACCATCCTCATCCTCAGCAAGGAAGATGGTGCTACCAACAACTGCTAAACCATGGGTATTAGTCGATAGCCAATTATTGGGTATTTCAATGAAATTATTAGGATCTTCAGCATAAATAATTCGTAAACCCTTGTCTGAAGCGGATTCATAACAAGTAGAATAGATGAAGGGACCAGCAATTTCGATGTCAGTAATAGAACCATCAACAGTAATATCATCGAAATAAATTCCAGCACCATTAAGAATGGTAGGATTACTAACATTATAGCCAATAACATAATTATCAGAAACTCCAACTGCAAGAAGGTCACCATTGATTTCAAGTGTATTCAATCGAAGAGCAGCGTTTTTGGAGCCAATGGACTTTAAATAATTCATACTATTCAAATCAAGAACAATGATCGAATTCAAACCATCAATAACATCGTAAACACCAAGATAGGCTTTGTGCCCCTGAACAGCTAGATCATGAACAGGGTCTTCGGTAGGATAATAATCCAACAAAGTCCACTGAAAATCACGAGGAGAGGTCACTGTACCTGTTCCCCAGCCAAAAGCAGTAGTACTGGGATTAAGATAGGTAGTGGCAGTGAAATCCTCGGAATAACTACCTGAACCACTCATTCGAATAAAAACATCCTCAGGAGAAATTGTCCCAAGAATCGAAGTATAAGGTCCTAAAAAAAGTGAAAAAAGTATAGAAAGTGAGAAAAACAATAAAAGTTTCTTTTTAAGTTTGAACACAAATTTTCTCTCCAATAAAATTATACAATAATTCTAAATCCATTGAATTAAATAACCTTCCGAGAGAGAGATATTCTAACAGATAGTAAATCCTAACTATAAAGAGAGCAATTAAATAATATACTATGCTCACTAGAGTCTGACTCTTTGTGTTAGTAGTGATCTCTCTCTAGACGAGATATTTCAAAATTATTTTGATGATTATAAAAGAAGCATTTAGAAATTAACTAAAAACTAATCTAATTTTTTTCGCAAATCATTGATATCAAATTCAAAGAAGATACTTGATATTCACTTTTTCAGCTAAATAAATCAAATTTTCCTTTTTTTTACGAAAAAAGTGTAATCCAGATTAGATACTCGTATATTTAATTTTACAGTCCATCATAGTATAATTTAAGAAAAGGATAATTTTTTACCATAATATTGTTTGTAACTTAATACCAATTAAAAAAAAGAATATAGAAAGGAAAAGATACTTTTTATTTTTCATCTTTGATTCTTTCATAAAGTGCTTTTAAATTGGTCTTCCACCATTGATCATCTTTCCAATTGGATTTGCCATAATAATCCTTTAATCTTTCATCTTTCAAAATGTCTTCTACATCAACATTTTTTTCCTTTAACTCATTTAATACATTTAATGTATTCTCTACAAATTTTCTTGCTTCTAATACATACTCGAAATCAATTGGAGTGCCATGTCCAGGAATTACTTTCTTTACAGAAAAATTCTCCCAATTTTTAAATGCTGCCAACCAATTTTCATGACTTTCTGGTAAACCACCAAGTAATGGTACTTGTGAGTGATAGAATTATGCAAGAAAAAAGTGCTGAAGAGTAAAGAAAAAATAGAGTATAATACTAAAAAGTGGAATTAAATAAACAATAATTTTAAAAAAAATTATTGATAACATCTCACTTTATCGATTACCTAGAACTCAAATAATTGTCTCTAAAAAAATCTAGGAAATAAAAAAAAAGATGAATATATAAGAGTGAAGAACAGTATAATAGTAAAACTGGAAATTGATGGGAAAATGAAAAAGAAAGTGCTAGTATTAGCAGGGATGCCTTCTTCAGGAAAATCAACTTTAGCAGAGGGAATATCAGAAGCATTAGGAGGAGCTGCAGTACTGAAATTTGACGATTATTTCGAGTTCCTTCAAGGATGGCCAAAGGATATGAGAAAATGGATAGATGAAGGAGCAGAAGTAAATGATTGGAAAAATGCTCAAATGGTCGATGATTTGAAAAAATTGCTTAAAGGAAAAACAATAGTGTATCCTATAACAGGGAAAACAGTACAACCAAGGTCATTTATTATAATGGAAGATCCTTCAGGGAGAGAAAGGAGAGAGATAATGGACTATATTGATTATTTGTTGTATATCGATATTCCAAATGAAATATCGCTGATGCGAAGCTTGGAGAGATGGTTATACAGCGAGATGGTAAAAGAAGATGGTTCGAAAGTAAAGGTGAGAGAAGAGCAACCAGCAAAATTATTGGAACATATGATGAAATATCTTAGAATGTTTGTGGAATATTCTCGAGACTTGTATGTGGTAGTTTGCGAACGAGTGAAAAGAGATGCAGATGTCATTCTGGATGGATTAAAGCCAACAAAGGAATTGGTAAAGGAAGTTCTGGAATTTCTAGAAGAAAATAATAAAGAACTGGAAATGGAGGGAACCCTATGAAGAAAGACTGTTTTGTAATAGCTGTTGCTGGAGCATCAGGATCGGGAAAAACAGAACTGGTAAAAGAATTAGCAAGAATCCTAAACGGTTCGATTATGTATTTCGATAACTATTCCCATTTGATGGAAGAGATAGAGGAGGAGAGAGAAGAGGAAGGAGAGAATGGAAAGGAAAACCCGAATCCGAGGAAATTAAGAATATCTCAAATGACAGAGGATTTGAAGAAATTAATAGCAGGAGAAATTATCGAAGAGCCAAAGGGAGGAAGGATAGTAAAACCAGCAAAATATATCATCATTGAAGATCCTCATGGAAGGGAAAGAAATGATATTGGACAATATTATGATTATGTGGTACTAGTGGATACACCACTCGAGTTATGTTTGGTGAGGGTATTGATAAGAATGAATGAGGGAGAGTATATTCAAAGAGAAAAAACAGGAGAATTAATTCCACAAGAAAAAGCTGATCCAAAAGAGAAATTATTGATTTTGGAAAAATTTATTAATGGAACATATTGGACTCGAGAACATTATATAGCTATCAACAATTATGTTCGGAAAAAGGCTGATTTGATACTGGATGGATTATCATCTGTTGAGGAAATGGCTAAAGAGGTAAAGAGAAAATTAAATCGGTAACAACTAATTTACAAAATAATAATTATCATAAAATTTGAATTTCCCTAAAAAATTTGGTTTAAAACGATTTTCCTTTATAATTGTTAATGATTCATTATATTGAATATTTATCTAATTTTATTTTTCTTCCTCTTGAGGTATTCGATCACCCAGATAATAGTAATTAAAATCACCGCCAGTGGCCCAAATTATAGGATGAACTTTCCTCATATCTAACTTGTCATCAACTAGGCAATTTTCATTCACATATGAGTTTACAACTTTTCCAATAATCCCCTCATTAGGATCATAATCAAGTATTTCACTAACTTTACATTCAATAGTAATAGGACACTGTTTAATCATTGGAACTGTTTTTAATTCTCCATAAAAAACATCAAATAAAGCGCTTTTGTCAATGTTCCTTCCTGATTTAGACCCACAAATATTTGTTTCTTTTAACAAATCAATAGAAGGTATGTTTACACTGAATGTTTGATTTTCATGGATACCAATACTTGTATATCTTTTTTTATACAGACTGAAGAAAACATGTTTACCAAAATTAAATGGTGAAATATAACCTATGACTAGAAAATTTGGTCGTTTTTTAACCAGTGCTCCAACTAAAACTATTGGCAATGGACTTAGTAGATTTTTATCTAATTTGATTTTTTCCATTTTATTCACATAATGCCACATTTTATTTATTAAAGGATTAAGAATATATGAAAAATTTTTCATATAAATCATTTCTCATTAATAGGAAAAAGCATTTTTTATTTTTCATTTTTTAATCGTTTATATAATGCTTTTATATTACCTTTCCACCATTGATCGTCTTTCCAATTAGATTTACCATAATAATTCCTTAATCTTTCATCTTCTAATATATCCTCTTCATCAACATTTTTCTCTTTTAATTCATTTAAAGCGTCAAACATATTTTCAACGAATTGTCTTGCTTTTGATACGTAATCATAATCTATAGGACTTCCATGTCCTGGAATAACTTGCTTTACTGAAAGATTTTCCCAATTTTTAAGAGCAGTAAACCAATTTTCATAACTTTCAGGTAAACCACCTAGTAATGGTACGAGTGAGTGATAGAATTCATCGCCTGTAATAAGAACTTCTTCAGAAGGCATGTAAATTGTTGCAGAATCTAGTGAGTGGCCACCAGAGTGTTTGATTATTATTTTTTCATTTTCATTTCCTAGAATTAATTCATCCTTGAATCCTATTAAAGGAGCTTTTATTTCTACATCAACAAATTTAGCAACCTCATTAACTTCTTGTTCTTTAATACCCATATATTTGAAAAATTCCATGTTTTGCAAATATTGTTCTGAAAATTGCTTTAATCCTTCACTTGTGAAATCTGTATCTAGCTTTTCTTCTATTATTATCTTACAAGCATTTGTTGCGATAATTGGTACATTTAGAAATGATTTCATACCAAATATGTGATCAGGGTGATTATGAGTGAGAATTAAGAAAATTGTCTTCTTATCAAATTTCTTTTCCATTGCTTGTTTAAACTTCTTAACTTCATTGACAAGTAAACCAGCATCTACAAAGATAAGTCCTTCTTCAATATTTATACAAGTAACATTGCCACACAAATCTGACAGCTTTGTTGTAACAATATTCTTTGTTACATTAAAAATCTCCAAAATCATGAACTCCTATTTAGACACAATATTAGCTAATTCTCTTATAATAAAAAAAAATATGATAACTCTAGTTATTAATTTATCATACTCTTGAAAGGATGAAATGGTTAACAGCAAGAAGGTATTAAAATTCAAAGAGAAAATAATCAGCATCTTTGAGTGGAATAAAAAACTATTCTAGTTTTTTTCTCAAATCATTGATATCAAATTCAAAGAAAGTTTCATTCTTGTGGCGTTTGAAGCCCATTCTTGTATTGATTGAAAGCATAGCAGTATTACGATCATTATTACCTGTTTCAACATATTCAACAGTTGGAAAATGGTTCTTAATATGAAAAAGCATTTCAGCTTTCAACCATTTACCTAAACCGCGACTGCGATATTCTTTTCTAACACCAGTAAGCTCTTGCTCAACCTCATGAGGATTATTAGGATGATGGAAAATTTCAGTTAAACCACTAATTGTTACATCCGTTTCTCTGGTGATTATAGTCGACCAAATAACTCCTTTTTCTTTGTAGAATTGCTCGTCAAATTCGCGTATTTTAGGAGTAATGAGCATCTCACCTGCTAAATCCTCAGCTGGTGCTTGATTCATAACTTCAGTATAAAGAGTACAATACTCAACAAGATCTTTTTTAGGAACATCATCAAATAACTCAATTTTAACATTAGGTGCTTGCTTTTGAGCAGCTTTTCGCCATTGATCCATAAGTTCCCAATTAACTTCATTCATATAGAGTCGATTTCTAGCTCTATTTGCTACTACTTTACCATCAAGATGATGACAGAAAGCTACCCCAGTATCTGAGGAAATTTCCGCACGGATAATTGACTTCCCCAAAGAAGTTGCTTTAGCAAGCAGTATTTTAAGAAGGTGAGTTGCTAAACCTTTTCTTCTAAAATCCTTAGCAATGGAGATGTAGAGATAGGTTTTGTTTTTAACACCCTCATAATCAGGTGACTTTTCATTTTGAAACCAAAGAGTTCCTTTACCAATTACTTTGGAATCTTCTGAAAAAATTAACCATCTATAGATATCATAAGTAGGTGAGAAATTTAACATGAAACTTTTATCTAATGCTCGATCCGGGAGAACATCTTTAGGATTTTCCTCTCGAAAAATCGTTTCTTGATATTGATAATAGTTGTTCCAAAGATTATCAGATGCTTCTTCAGGATTAAAGATTTTAATTTCATATTTCATGCAGTAATTCCTCTATGAAGCTCAAAATAATTTGAATTTTTAATCTTATATTCTATTTGCATCACTCTAATAATTTTATGAAAAGAAAATCCAATGACTGATCAACTATTATAATCAAAGCTAATTCTAGTGAAATTTTACTCAAGATTTTTTTCAAACAAAAAATTAATCTTTTCAAATTGTGATTAACTATTTGGGGGAAATTTTAAATCAATACCTAATACTAATTGAACTTTTGAAAGTGAAAAAAAAATGACCAACAATAAAAAAAGTAAGAAGAGAATACGAAGGTTACTTCTATCAATCTTTTCGATAGTTATCATTCTATCTTCAGGTGTTCTATTTTACTTTCTGTATTATCTTCCAAGACAAAATATCGCCCATTTTACAGAAATACAAACAATTACTTTGGATGGAGGATATAATTTAGCAGATTCTGCTGTGGGGATTGTTTTCGATGAAGAATCCGATATTCTATTTGTTACAGGTTTTATTACTACACCTGGAGAAGGAATGAACATCTGGATTGGAAAATATCAATCAGATCTTAATCTCTTGGTTAATACTACTTTCAATGGTGAAGGAAATAATGATGATATGGGCTATACTATGGTTTTCGATGGCAATTATTTAT
>Ga0307375_10004683_pt1 | contig 12988 bp, 9 predicted proteins | sample TR1MG_FD_202531 | JGI IMG/M metagenome (GOLD analysis project Ga0307375, IMG submission 202531) | Soil microbial communities from Risofladan, Vaasa, Finland - TR-1 | ecosystem: Environmental > Terrestrial > Soil > Coastal area > Acid sulfate soil | place: Finland: Risofladan, Vaasa | collected... | reverse complement strand
GGCCAGGCTCCTGTTCGGCATCGACGCCGCCGACACGGGCTCGATGAGTTTCAGGGGCGGAAAGGTGGCCTTCCGTTCGCCCCACGCGGCCCTCATGGCGGGCATGGGCTTCTGCTCCGAGGACAGGAAGGCGGAGGGGATCCTCGCGGATTTCTCCATCCGCGAGAACATCATTCTCGCCCTCCAGGCGCGCCAGGGGGTCTTCCATTTTCTGTCAGCCCGGCGTCAATCGGAGATAGCCGATCGCCTCATCGAATCCCTCGGCATAAAGACGCCGAGTTCGGCCGCGACGGCGAAGCAGCTCTCCGGCGGCAATCAGCAGAAGATGATGCTCGCCAGATGGCTCGCGACCGATCCCTCCCTCCTCATCCTGGACGAGCCGACCCGGGGCATCGACGTGGGAGCCAAGCTCGAGATCATGGAACTGATTCTGGATCTCGGCGCCGGTGGGATGGGTTTGATCTTCATCTCCTCGGAGTTCGAGGAGCTGTTGCGTTGCAGCGACCGGGTCGCCGTGCTCCGGGACAAGAAGAAGGTGGCCGAGCTGGGCGGGGACGAGATGACCGAGAGCGCGATCATGCAGACGATCGCGGGAGGAAGGTAGGCATGGCCGCGGCGAAAAGACCCTTGGGCAGCGTCTTCTGGCCCCTCGTCGCCCTCGCGGCGCTCATGGGCTTCAACCTCTTTTTCACGCCGAACTTCTTCAAGCTGGAAATCATCGATGGCCATCTCTTCGGCAACGTCATCGACATCATCAAGAACGCCGCCCCGATAATGATCCTCGCCGTGGGCCTGACCCTCGTCATAGCGACCCATGGCATCGACATCTCGGTCGGCTCGGTGGTCGCGATCTCGGCGGGCGTGGTCGCCATGCTCATAGGCGGGGACCTCAAGGGCGACCCGAAGTATCCCATCGTCGCGGCCATGGCGGCGGCCCTCCTGGTCTCGACCCTCGCCGGAATGTGGAACGGCCTCCTCGTCTCGCGGATCGGCATGCAGCCGATCATCGCGACCCTGATCCTCTTCGTGGCCGGCCGCGGCATCGCGATGGTGACGACGAACGCCATGGTGGTCTGGCTCTACGCGAAGCCCTTCGCCCTTCTCGGCCAAGGATACTGGCTCGGTCTGCCATTTTCGATATTCATCGTGGCCTTCCTCCTGCTGATGACGGCCCTCGTGACGCGAAGGACGGCCGTCGGTCTCTTCATCGAGGCCGTCGGCATCAATCCGACCGCGGCCCGTTTCGCCGGCATCAACGCGAAGAACATCCTGTTCTGGGTCTACGCCTTCAGCGGCTTCTGCGCCGGCATCTCCGGTCTGGTCGTCTGCTCGACGGTGATGAGCGCCGACGGCAACAACGCCGGCAACCTCTTCGAGCTGGACGCTATCCTCGCCGTGGTCCTCGGAGGGACCTCGCTCAACGGGGGCAAGTTCTACCTCCTCGGCAGCATGGTGGGTGCCCTCATCATCCAGACCCTGACGACGACCATCTACGCCTTCAATGTCCCGCCTGAGATCTCCCAGGTCGTCAAGGCCCTCTTCGTCTACGCGGTGAGTCTTCTCCAGTCGGGCAGCTTCCGCGCCAAGATTTCGGCTCTCTTCGGAAGCAAGGAGGTCGAGGCATGAAAAGGAGGAACGCGATCGACACGCGAAACCTGCCGACCCTCGTCACCCTCGCCCTGTTCATCGTCATGTTCGGCGCCGGTTCCGTGGCCTTCATCGGCTTCTTTTCCCTGCAGAATTTCCTCAACCTCTTCATCGACAACGCCTATCTCCTCATCCTCGCGGTGGGTATGACCTTCGTCATCGTCTCGGGGGGCATCGACCTGTCGGTGGGCTCCGTGCTGGCCCTCTCCACGATGATAGCCTCGAGCCTCCTCGAGAAGTCCCATCTCGACCCGATCCTCGTGATCCCTATCGTCCTCCTCGTAGGCATCGCCCTCGGCTCCTTCATGGGCTACCTCATCCACGCCTTCGACCTGCCGCCCTTCATTATCACCCTCGCGGGGCTCTATCTGGCGCGGGGCCTCTGCTACGTCGTGAGCATCGACACGATCGGCATCACCAACGCCTTTTGGGAGAAGGCGGCCCACGCGCAGATACTGATAATTGGAAGAAACTTCCTGTCCCCGAGCGCGGTGATAGCCCTGGCGACCGTCCTTGTCGGCCTCTTCGTGGCCAGGTACAGCGCTTTCGGGAGGAACGTCTACGCGATAGGCGGCAGCGAGCAGTCGGCCGTCCTCATGGGGCTTCCGGTCAGGCGGACGAAGATAGCGATCTACGCGTTGAGCGGCTTCTGCTCGGCCCTCGCGGGCATCGTCTTCACCTTCTACACGCTCTCCGGCTACGCCCTCGACGGCAAGGGCATGGAGCTCGATACGATAGCCTCGGTGGTCATCGGCGGCACCCTCCTCACGGGGGGCTTCGGCTCCGTCTTCGGCTCGATGCTCGGCGTCCTCGTATATGGAACCATCCAGGTCCTCATCGTCTTCCAGGGCACACTGAACTCCTGGTGGACGCGTATCGCCGTCGGCTTTCTCGTATTCGTCTTCTGCCTCCTCCAGCGGGCCTTCGACGCGAGGGCCGTCCGCGCGGCAGCGGCCTCCAGACAGGGAAGGGGAACCGCGGCCGCTTCGGGCTGAGGGCGGGAGCCCTGTCGCGGGCGGCGCGGCCGGCGAGGGCTTTCGCAAAGTGAGGCGACGTCGTCGCCTCACTTCCCCCTGTAGGCCAGGACCTCCGTCTCGAGCCTCGAGCGCCATTGCAGGAGGGCGAGGAGGAGGGCCCTGTCGCGGGCGGGCGTCGCGGGGTCGGCAAGACACTGATCGAGGATCTTGTTGAAGACGGCGAGGCTCGTGGCCCTCGGTGCCGGGGGCAGCTGGAGGCGGCTCGCGCAGAAGTCGCGCCAGCGGGCTCCTTCCTCGGCTCCGAGGGTCTCCGGAAAGTTGCGGGCGTAGAGACGCCTGATCATCTGCGGGATGCGCTCGTCGCGGAAGCGCCAGGAATAGAGTTCCTGCTTGGCTCCGGCCGCCCCCTTTTCGGCGACGAGGAGGTGGAGGCGATCGAGCCGCTCGCGGTCCTCGTCGGGGAAGAAGCCCCCCGAGTAGATCATGAGGTCGGGATCATCGGGCTCTTCCGGCGGCTCGGACATGGCGTACACGGCGACGAGTTTCTGGAGGAGTTCCCTGCTCTTCGAGAGGATCGCGCGGTGCCGCTCGCAGGCGGCGAGATCGATGCCGAGACGCTCCGCCGTGGCCGGATCCATGACCTTGGCCTCGGCGAGGAAGGGCGACTTGTTGAGCTGGATGTCGACGAGGGGGAGGCGGGGCACCTCGAGCTCGTCGCGCCTCGTGAAGGCGCGGCGCCGGAGTTCCTCCACGGGCAGGTCGATGATCTCGCCGGGATCGTAGCGGAGGTCGAGGGCGACGAGATGATTGGCCTTCTCGGGGTCGAAGGCGACGGGGGCGACCAGTGTCGTGCAACCTTTTTGGCTCGTGTGGATGGCGGAGCTGTGCACGAGGGCCGCGCGCTCGTCGAGCCTGACGAGACGCTTGAGGGCCGCCTTGCCCCTGTTCTTCCAATGCCACTCGAAGAGCTTGGGCTGGCGCTCCTTTATGAGGCGGGCGAAGCCGATGGTGGCGAGGACGTCGCCCATGGCGTCGTGGGCGTTCTCGTGGGCGATGCCGTTGGCCTTCGCCAGGGCCTCGAGGCGGAAGAGGGGCTTGCCCTCCTCGTCGGCGGGCCAGACGATGCCCTCGGGCCTGAGGTCGCGGGCGGCCCGCGCCAGGTCGATGACGTCCCAGCGCGAGCAGCCATTGGCCCATTCGCGCTCGTAGGGGTCGAGGAGGTTGCGGTAGAAGAGGTTGCGCACGAACTCGTCGTCGAACTGGGCCGTGTTGAAACCGACGCTGGTGGTGCCGGCCTGGGTCATCTCGGCCCGCAGCCTGAGGGCGAGCTCGTACTCGCCGATGCCTGCCTCCTCCGCGTGTTGGGGGCTGATGCCGTGGACGAGGCAGGCCTCGGGGTTCGGAAGCCAGTCGCCGCCCGGCTTGGCGTAGAGGACGATGCGCTCGCCGACGATGTCGAGCTTGCCGTTGGTGCGGACTCCGGCGAATTGGGCGATGCGGTCGCCGCGCGGGTCGAGGCCGAAGGTTTCCAGGTCGTACCAGAGGAAGCTCGGGGGCATGGGAAGATGATATATCGCCAGGCTCGCGCGAGGCTACGCTTGCCCCGGGATGGGAGGCGACCTACACTCGGCCCATGAACACGAAGACGGGAAAGACAGTCCCCCGCATCCTCGCGACGATCGCGGCCGCCGCCGGAGCCCTCGTGCTGGCTGCCCTCCTCGCCCTCGGCATCTCCGTGGCGGCCCTTCTCGCCGATCGAGGCGTGGAGGAGAGAAATCAGGTCGCCAGGATCGAGGCCCTCAGGGTCGGGGATCGGGCTCCCTCTCCCAGCCTCGCCGTCGATCGCTCCATCCCGGACGCCACTCCCTTCGCGAAGCTCCGTCTCCTGGCTACCCACAACAGCTACCGGCGCGGCTCAAATCGGCTGGGCCTCTTTTTCATCGGCCTCGTCAAGCCGGGCGAGCCCCGAAACCTTGCCTACGCCCACAAGAGTCTCACCGAACAGCTCGACCTCGGTCTTCGGAGCTTCGAACTCGATCTCAGGCCCCGCGGCGGCAGCTTCATCCTCGAACACGTGCCCCTCGTCGATCCCCGGACCTGGGAACCCGACTTCGCCCTCGCCCTCGAGGAACTCGCGCTCTGGTCCGACCGGAATCCCGGACATCTGCCCATCGTCCTCCTTTTCGAGCTCAAGAACGACTACAGCTTCCTCGATCCCTCCCTCGGCCCCTGGGACGCGGCGGCCTTCGACCGCCTCGACGCCGCCATCAGGAAGGGCCTCGGCCCAAGCCTCTTCACGCCCGACGACAGGAAGGGCGGCCCCTGGCCGGTGGTGGGGAGGCTGCGCGGCCGCTTCCTCGTCGTCCTCCACGAGAACGAGGCCTATCGCGCGATCTACGAGGCGGGTCACCCGAAGCTCGCCGGTCGCGCGATGTTCGATTGCCTTCCCGGAGGGGTGCCGGGCGCCTACTTCGCGATCCTCAACGATCCCTTCGCCGACACCGCCACGATCGCCGCAGCGGAGGCCCGAGGCACGATCGTGCGCACGATGGCCGGGGCGGGCGGAGACCTCAGACCGGGCATCCTCGTGGCCGCCCTCGCCTCGGGCGCCCAGATCGTCTCGACGGACTTCCCGATCGGCTATCCGCCCGGGCCGGGGGGCTTCGTGGCATCGCTGCCCGGGGGAAGGACGGTCGATATTCTGCCTTGAAAAAGGGTCTGAGCTTCCACCGGGTCCGCACGAGGGTGGACGAGGGGCCATATTCGTCTTGGCCGGAACGCCGGCAGAGGATGCCCGAACCAGAAGTCTTCGGAGCCCTGGCGGATCCTACTCGTCGCGACATCGTGACTCCCCGCGCGTTTTCGGTTTCCGCGACCCAGGGCAGGGCCAGCCTTGTCTGCCGGGAGCCTCCCTGCTATCATCGCCGCCATTCCGATAGCATTTCCGGGGAGCTTTCATGGCCAAGTATCCGTTCACCGCGATAGAGAAGAAGTGGCAAAGGCATTGGGAGGATAAGAAGACCTTCCGCGCCCTCGAGGATCCCTCCTTTCCCAAGGATAAGCGTCGCTACGTCCTCGACATGTTCCCCTATCCTTCGGGGGCCGGCCTCCATGTCGGCCATCCCGAAGGCTACACGGCCACCGACATCTACTGCCGCTTCCTGCGCATGCGGGGCTACAATGTCCTCCATCCGATGGGTTTCGACGCCTTCGGCTTGCCCGCGGAGAATTACGCGATACAGACCGGCACCCATCCCGCGGTGACGACCGCGGCCAACATCGAGCGCTTCCGCGTCCAGATCAAGAGTCTCGGCCTCTCCTACGACTGGGACCGCGAGATAGCCACGAGCGACGTCGACTACTACAAGTGGACGCAGTGGATCTTCCTCAAGCTCTTCGACAAGGGCTTGGCCTACGAGGCGGAGATGCCCATCAACTGGTGCCCCTCCTGCAAGACCGGCCTGGCCAACGAGGAGGTGAAGGACGGGGAGTGCGACCGTTGCCACACCAAGGTGGTGCGGAAGCGCATCCGCCAGTGGGTGCTCAGGATCACCGCCTACGCCGACAGGCTCCTCGAGGATCTCGAGGGGGTGGACTGGCCCGAACCGGTCAAGATGATGCAGCGCAACTGGATCGGCCGCAGCGAGGGCGCCAGCGTCAAGTTCGCCATCGCGCGCGATGGCGAACTTGAAGGCGCGGCAGCCAAGCCCTCCGCCGCCTCCACGGGCGACTTCATCGAGGTCTACACCACGAGGCCCGACACCCTCTTCGGCGCCACCTATATGGTCCTCTCGCCCGAGCATCCTTTGGTCGCGAAGATCACGACGGGGGCCCAGCGCTCGGCCGTCGAGGCCTACGTCGAGGAGGCCGCGAAAAAGAGCGACCTCGAGCGGACCGATCTCGCCAAGGACAAGACGGGCGTCTTCACCGGCTCCTTCGCCGTCAATCCCGTGAACGGCCGTCGCATCCCGATCTGGATTTCCGACTACGTCCTCATCTCCTACGGCACGGGGGCCATCATGGCCGTGCCGGCCCACGACGAGCGCGACTGGGACTTCGCGAAGAAATTCGGCCTGCCCATCATCCAGGTGGTCGCGGCCGAGGGCAGCCCCGAGGCCAGGAGCGGCGTCGTGGCCGCGGAGCCCTCCGAGTGCACCGCGGCCGACGGCGTCGCGGTCAATTCGGGCGAGTGGAACGGCACGCCGACCTCGGTCTTCAAGAAGAAGATCACCGAGTGGCTCGAGTCGAGGGGCATCGGGAAGATGGCCGTCAACTACAAGCTCCGCGACTGGCTCTTTTCCCGCCAGCGTTACTGGGGCGAGCCGATCCCCGTCGTCCACTGCGAGAAATGCGGGGTGGTCGGCCTCCCCGAATCCGAGCTGCCCCTGGTCCTCCCCGAGGTGAAGTCCTACACGCCGAGCGGCACGGGCGAGTCGCCCCTGGCCAACACGGGCGCCTGGCTGGATACCAGCTGTCCGAAGTGCGGGGGCAAGGCCCGCCGCGAGACGAACACCATGCCACAGTGGGCCGGCTCCTGCTGGTACTATCTCCGCTATATCGATCCTACCAATGCAAAGGAATTCGTCGACAAGGCGAAGCTCGAGTACTGGATGCCCGTCGATCTCTACGTGGGCGGGGTCGAGCACGCCGTCCTCCACCTCCTGTATTCGCGTTTCTGGCACAAGGTCCTCTTCGACCTGGGCCTCGTCAACACGAAGGAGCCCTTCATCCGCCTGGTCAACCAGGGCATGATCCTCGGCGAGGACAACCAGAAGATGTCCAAGTCGAGGGGCAACGTGATCAACCCCGACGACATCGTCCGCGATTTCGGCGCCGACTCGATGCGGATCTACGAGATGTTCATGGGGCCGCTCGAGGTGTCGAAGCCCTGGTCGACGGCGGGTCTCGTCGGCGTGTCCCGCTTCCTCGAGCGCTTCTGGTCGATAGGGGAGGCCCTCGCCGAGGGCACGAAGAAGCTCGTGGACGAGGCGCCTTCCGGGGACATCCTCAAGCTCCTCCATCGCACGATCAAGAAGGTGACAAGCGACACGGATACCCTCAATTTCAACACCGCGATCTCCGCGATGATGATATTGTCGAACGAGGCCGCGAGGCTCGAGACCCTGCCCCGATCGCTCTGGGAGGCGATGATCCTGATGCTCGCGCCCTACGCCCCCCATCTGGCGGAGGAGCTCTGGGAGAAGGAAGGAGCCTTGGCCGGCCGCGGCGGAACGACTGCCCGGGCCGGCGTGACCGCGGCCCCGGGCGAAGGCCTCGCGCGCGAGCCCTGGCCCAGCTGGGACGAGGCCCTTTGCGTCGACGAGGAAAGGGAGATCGTGGTGCAGGTGAACGGCAAGATCCGCGAACGCTTCACCGCCCCGGCGGGCACCGCCGAGGACGCGTTGGCCGAAAGAGCAAGGGCTTTGCCGAAGGTGACCGAGTGGACGGCGGGCAAGGAAGTGGTCAAGATAGTCACGGTAAGGGACAAGCTCGTCAACATCGTCGTGAAGGGCTAGTCCGGGGCGCGGGAGGTGTCATGAAGGGGAAGGGAGCGCGTTTCGGCATAGCGGCCCGCTTCGCAGCCATCGTGGCGGGAGCCTTTGTCGGGGTCGCCATCGTGAGCGTGCTCGCCTTCGTCGCGATCACGCGGATCGGCGACAGCCTCGAGAGCGAGTCGGGGGCCCTGGATGTCGCCATCCTCAGCCAGAGCGCCGACCACGATTTTTCCGACAGCATGCTGTCGCTCTACCGGGCGAGACTGGCCTACCTCGAGAAATCGCCCGACCTCAGGGAAGCCATCGCCGCCCACGAGAGCACCCGCGCCCGGGCCCTCAAGACCCTCGAGTCGCTCAACGCGCACCCCAAGCTCCCCGACGAGATAAGGTCGACGATCCTGGACGCGAGGCAGGCCGCGGGCGGCTTCGCCAACGCCGCGGAGACCATCGTCACCTCCTACGGCTCGGGCCTGATCGGCGAATCGGACTTCGGCATCGCGACCATCCGCTTCGGGGAGATCTCGGCCCAGATGCGCAAGCTCGTCGGGCTTTCCGAGGAGGCCAGCGGCAAGGTGGCCATCGCCGCGGCGGCCACCAAGTCGCTCTACAGCCTCCTCGTGGCGGTCATGACGGGGGTGATCCTCGTCATGGGCCTGGCGGCGGCCCTGATAGCCATGCGCTCCATCAACCGCGTGCTCGACAGCATCGTCTCCGCGGTGGAGAAAGTGGGCGACGGCGATCTCACGGTGCAGCTCGGAATTCGCGCCAACAACGAGATAGGCCGCCTGTGCGCCTCGGTGGACAGCCTCGTCGGCAGACTCGGACTCCTCGTCTCGGCCTTCAAGGGGCAGATCGACGACCTCGACGGCACGGGACTGGCGCTGGCGGGCAGCATGGACAGGGTGGGCGGCGCGATGCGCGACATCACCGGGAGCACGCAGGGCTCTCGCTCCCGCCTGGAGGAGGAATCGGTCCTCGTCGGCGAGACGACCTCCTCGATGCAGGACATCGTGCGCGGGGTCGAGGGACTCTCGGAGTCGCTCGAGCGCCAGCACGAGGCCGCCCGCGCCTCGGCCTCCTCCGTGGAGGCGATCATGGCCGGCATCGACGCGGCCACGATCGCGGCGCGGGAGGCCCTCGCCGAACGCGACCGCCTCCAGGCCGAGGGCGAGGGAGGCCGCGGCAGGATGGAAGAGGCCTCGGCCGCCGTCGAGGAGATCGGCGCCTCCTCCGAGAGCCTCGGCGAGGCCGCGCGGCTGATCGCCGAGATCGCCGACCGGACCAATCTCCTGGCGATGAACGCGGCGATCGAGGCCGCCCACGCCGGCGACGCCGGCAGGGGCTTCGCCGTCGTGGCCGACGAGATCCGCCGCCTCGCGGAGCAGGCGACGGCCAAGGCAAGGGAGATCGGCGGCGACCTCGACAGGGTCGTGGCCTCCATCGCGACGGTGCGAGGCTCGAGCGAGGCGGCGGGGGAATCCTTCGGCGCCATCCTCGAAAGGGCGCGGACACTCGGCTCCAAGGTCGACGGGATCGCCCATGCCCTCGACGAGCAGCGCCTGGGAGGCTCCGCGGCCCTCGAGGGCATCGTGAGGCTCAGGGACATCGCGGGTGAGATTTCGGAGACGGCCGAAGCCATGGCCCGGGGCAACGAGACGGTGCTCCGCCGCGTCGACCTACTCAACGGGGCCAACGACCTGACCATGAAGGATTCCGACGCCGTGGTCGCCGCCCTGTCCGAGATCGAGGAGGCCGTCAGGGACGCCCTGGCTGCCGCGGGCACCACCTCCACCCTCATCGCCTCGGTACGCAAGGCTGTCGAGCCCTTCAAGCTTCGGTAAATCTTCCCACCCGCGAGGAATCCGGGTTCCTCGCCCTAGGGCCGCTAACGCGAACTCGGTGCAATGGCCAGACGGCCGGCGGCGAGGAGGGCGAGGGCCGCGAGGCAGGCCAGGCCGAGCCCGATTTCGCGAAGCCTGAGCATCCTTTTATCCAAGACCAGGTCCATCGGCGAGGCTCCGACGGTCGGCGGGGCTTCCTCGGTTTCCGTCGTCGCTTTCGAGCCCTCTCGGCTTGGAGCCTCGGCCTCGAGCTTGAGGAGGAGGGCGTCGGCGTCCTTAACGAAGCTCGCGGGCCTGAAGCGAGGCTCGAGTTCCATGATCCTCCGCCAGGTCGCGAAGGCCTCGCCGAGGGTCTTGCCGAAGAGGCCGGGGAAGCGCAACCCCGGCCCGAGGGCGAGGCGCGAGGCGAAGACCAGGCCTTCGAAGGCGAGGGCCTTGCCGAGGCCCTCGAGGAGGGCGGTCTCCGTGATCACGATGGGCCCCAGCCTCGCGAGGACCCTTCCGACGGGGATCGCGAGGTTTGCGCCGACAATGCTCACAATTACCATGATCGTGGCCAGGGGCCTGAGCCGTCGTCCCGAAAGGACGAGGAGGAGGCCGAGGGCGAATACGGCGAGGGCCTTGAGGCCGGGCCGGGGCTGGAAGATTATCGAGAGGGCGACGATGACGCCGGCGATGGCCAGATGCTCTGGCGGGAGGCCCTCGTCCCAGCGGAGGGGGCGGAGGCGCCGACGCGAGGCGGTCCGCCTTCCGAATGGCGGGGGCCCGGTTCCCTCTTCCGGCTTTGGGCCGACCCCCGCGGTCCCTTCCTCTTCGGGGGCGGGGTTTCCATCCGAGGGCCCTTCGGCGGCCGGCGAGGGCCCGCCCGCGATGCCGGCATACCAGCGCGAGGAGGCCGTGAAGCGATTGGCGAAGAGGCCGAGGAGGCTACCCGTGACGAGGCTCGCCCCGAGGAAGATGGGCGCCATGGCCCAGGCCGCCTCGCCGAACACAAGGGCGCGGGCGAGGATTATCTGGACCGCCGATGAGGTCATGGCCCCGGCGACCGAGATGCCCAGATGGCTGACGCCGTCGCGGAAGAGGAACCTCGTCGCCCGCATAGCGAGGGCCGCCGAAAGGCTGCCGGCGAGGGAAAAGACGGCGACGTAGGAAAGCAGGGTCCCCGACACGAGACCCATGCCGGCGAATTTTACGAAGGCGAGGAGGAGGTAGGAGGGGAGGGGAAGAAGGTCGACGGCCAGGAGGATGGGGAGGTTGGCGATCCCGAGCCGCATGAAGGGGAGGGGCTTGGGAAAGGTGTATTCGATGGCCGAGAGGAAGAAGGCGAAGGCGCCGAGGACCGGCACGGCCCTCGGGACATCGCGGGCCGCCGGGGTCCGCCTACCAGGTCGCGGCATCGAGACCCTTCGATTCCCCGCCCTCGAGGCGGACGAAGACCTTGTTGGGAAGACAGGCAAGCCACTGGCCGCTCCTCGTGATCGAGCCGGCGAGGACGCAAGTCTTGTTGGGACAGGGCGAGTCGACGATGGCCACCCTACCTTGGGCGATATGAACGAGGGTCGTGCCGAGGGGGCCCTCCACCCTGACATCGCGATCCTTCGAAAGCGCATAGTCCCACTCGCCGCCCCGGCCGCTGATCCTCACGACGACGCTGCCGCCTCCATGGCCGAGGACGGCCACGGAGACGAAAACCGTCGCCGCGAGGGCGACGGCCAGGATCAGCGCATCGAGGGGGCGTAGTCGCATCGAGGGGCCCGCCTGGGGCTCGCTTCGGGCGGCTTTTGGCCGCCTCGCGGACGGCCTAGGGCGCGATGGGCTCGGCGATTTCAGTGGCCGTGGTGATGGTCGCAGGAGCCGTCTTCGCAGCCGTCTCCGTCGCAATCGCAGTCGTCTCCCTCGCAATCGCAACCGTGATCGTGACCGTGGGCGCCATGGACATGGCCGTGCTCGAGTTCCTCGGCCGAGGCTTCGCGGACCTCGACGACCTTGACGTCGAAATGGAGATTTTCGCCCGCGAGGGGATGGTTGGCGTCGACCTTGACCTCGTCGCCCTCCACGGACATGACGGTGACGATCTGGACGCCGTGTTCGCCATGGGCTTCGAACTGCATGCCCACGGCCACGTCGGTGCCCTCGAATTCGTCCTTGCCGACCGTGAAGACGAGGCTTTCGTCGCGCTCGCCGTAGGCTTCGACGGCGGCGATGACGCAGTTTACCGCGTCGCCCTGCTTCTTGCCCTCGAGATGCTTCTCGAGACCGGGAATGATGTTGCCGTTTCCGTGAAGGTAGACGAGGGGCTCTCCATCCTCCGAGGAATCGATGAGATCGCCGTCGTCGTCGACGAGCTTGTAGTCGATCGATACGACGCGATTCTTTTCTATGACCATGAAACTTCCTTCCGGGCGGAGGCCCGAATCCATAATGGACCAAAATTGATTGAACAGGGCTGGAATATACAAGGAAGGGACCCTTCGCGGCAATCATCCGGCATGGCGGATGCCCGAGCCGCGGGGACCGGAGCCTGCCGGGCCGGCCGGGGGCTGCGGGCTCGATTCCGACGGGGCGTCTCGATCCTGTCCTTTCGCCGGCCTCCCAATCCGCCGATAGAAAAAGAAGGGGAGGATCCTCGTCTCATGCCACAAGAACCGAAATCCGACAAGGCCAAGGAATTCGCGATCGCCCTGCCGATCGTCGGAGGGATACTCGCCGCCGGGGGCCTTTTGACGGCCCTTTTCTTGCTATCCGCCTCGATGCGGCCCGATTTTCCCCTCGGTCTGCCGGGGATCGCCCTCCTATCGACCTTCTCGTGGGCGGCCTGGGCCATTCCCCTCTGGACCTTTGCCATAGCCACCATGCTCTACGTACGGGGCTTCGACTCGACGAAGGCCCTGGCCATCGCCGCCTCGTCCCTACCCTTCCTGGCCCTGGCCGGTTTTGCGAGGACCCTCGACCCCCTTTCGCCCCTCTTTCCCTCGCTTGGGCCCTCCCAGACCCCTTTTGTTGCCCTCGCCTTCGCAGCGGCCTTTTC
>Ga0307375_10004682_pt1 | contig 12990 bp, 13 predicted proteins | sample TR1MG_FD_202531 | JGI IMG/M metagenome (GOLD analysis project Ga0307375, IMG submission 202531) | Soil microbial communities from Risofladan, Vaasa, Finland - TR-1 | ecosystem: Environmental > Terrestrial > Soil > Coastal area > Acid sulfate soil | place: Finland: Risofladan, Vaasa | collected... | reverse complement strand
CCCAATCTCGGCGTCCTCCTGGAAACTCAGATCCCTCTGTACGAGACTGTTTCGCAAAGTGCGCCGTAGATGAGCCACATAGCAGAGCTCACTCGAGCGAACATTCTTCTGAACAGTAAGTCTGGTAGAGACAAGCTTTACAAGACTTTGCAGTACCTGCTCAAACTCATCATCGAATTGGCCCATCTTGGATCGATTGAGCATCCATGGCTCCCGCCTATCAAAAGGTTTTCGCTTCGTCTATCACAATCCAGAGCATTATTCCGGTATGACACTCGTTGAAGATGGTAATTGAACCGCGATCGGTGAAACGCTCATTCTCTCTGTTCCTTTGGTTCTGTCATCACTGTACCCGCTAACAATGTTCTTTTCTGCTTGTATCTCATTCCTTCTTATGAAAAGTCTGGGTGCCTTCTTGTCTGACTTTGAGCGATTGGAGATTTTGGCGTCGAAAGAGCTCCTGTCTTGGTCTCTCGTGGAGAAGCTCATTACGGGATTCAATGTGTTTGTAAGTAACCTTTTCGACTCGGTAGTATGCGTAAACGGCATTGTTCGTCGAGATACTAGCTGGAGTTTGCACTATAGTACTCTCTTTTGGCTACTTGGTACGATCGAAGGTGGGAAACGACACCCAACCTCTGTTTCCCTCTTCCACTCCCTGTGCTACTTGCAAGTGTTAACATCCCTGGTGGGTTCCCAATGTAGGCATCTTTGGAGACATGATACGATATGCGAGAGGTCTATTCCAGGCGTTCAGAGCTGAGGCACGGTGGAAGAAGTTGAAGGGCTCCGCCGCTTCTGAAGCCAAAGCAGTTGACTCCATCACTCCCTCTCCGCTTGCTGCCATCGACATCAACGCAGTCCGAGAATCTAAGCGCGAGAACATTGTGGGCATCATCAAAACTGCATGTGACTCTGTACGTGTGTGACTTTGGACCGAGAGGGAAGGGATAGATGCCGCAGCGATACCACTCTAACCTAGCTCGCTCTCCTTCCATTTACTGTTCTTGCAGGTGACCGCTTTTAGCATTCTGTATCCTATTTCGATTGGCAAATACCGCCTCTTTGTGTGCAGCTGTGGTCTTGTCGCAGGAAGCATTGGCCTCGTGCAGAATTGGAGCTCGACCAAGATCTGAGACGGCGTCCTTCTCTTGAGCTCGTCATGTATCATAATGAAGAATCTGTTGTACATTTGAATGCGACAAAGAGAGTACCAGGGGGCTTTAAACACAATATTACTTACAGGGGATCGAGATCGGTCAGGCGCGGAGACCTCTCTCTCAGGCTTCACAGCTGGTTGTCGAGGATGAAACGGTTGCCCTCTGATTGACGGCCATAGTACACGTATTTGGCGACACCGAAAGTAGTGGGACTTTTGGAGTTGGGGTCTGTGGCCGGGAGGGCGAGGCTCTCGTCAACGATCGGCGCTGAGGACGCTCTGCCGTACTGCGATTGGTCAGGCCTGGCTGTCGCAGATGCGATCTTCTGAGCTTCTGTGCGCTCTTCGGCCGTGATCGGGGAGGCGTCGAGGAACTTGAGTCCTGGAATGCGAGCCAAGACGTTGTAGCGGTATTTCTGGTACGTAGCGCTATCCTTGCCGACAAAGTAGTTGGGGCAACAGGGATTCTTCAGCATACTCAGGTAGTTCAGTTTGGGGAATGCCTTAACGATGGAATCCAAGAAGATGTCGAGAGAGTCGATGTTGTTCGCATTCACCCACAGCGTCTCCAACGTGGCAATATATGGGAAGTCTTGCTTGGAAATGAGCTCGTTGTGGTCAAGAACAAGTGATTTCAGGGCAACGAAGGAGTCAAGATTGGAAACAGAGCTGGAAAACAGAGGAAAGAGGGGCCATCAGAATCAAGTCAGTGTTTGGATCGCGATAGCGTCAAACCAAGCATTTGAGAGTCGGAGATCATTGGTAGGATATATGCGCTTCCAATCAGCAACATTGTGGAGTGGGATACATTCAAAACAGCAGCGAAACGTACCGGATTGCGTTTTCGGTAAAATCCAGCTCAGTAATGGAACTTCCATGAGAAAGTCCCAACTCGGCAGGTATATCTTGAAGTCCTTGACCTACGAGTGATAGATGAGTACCCTCAACAGAGGATTGGTACGACATGGCGGGCTACCGGGCTGTGATGAGAAGAGCACCAGGAAACAGGAAAGAGCGCGAATTGGCACTCACAACAGACTGGCTTCACAAGTCCTGCATCCACACTCACGTACACACTCGCCTCCCGGCAGCTACTGGCCAACCACTCATTCCTGCCTCTGCAGGGCTCGCACGAAAGCGTCATCTTCCCATCCTACACTTGCGCTGGACGAGAGAGATCTTGCCTATCAACTTCTTCGTTGGAATCTCTTCAGACTCCTGCACTCGCCCTTGCCGCTGACACTCTTGACCTGGACCCGTCGCACTTCATTCGTGGCCTCTCTCTTCCCTCTCAACATGTCTTCGGCACCATCTGACCCCAAGTCAGGTTCCTTCTCTCCTGAAGAAACTGCTACTATTGAAGCCAACTTCAAACTGATTGCTGTACGTCCGAACACCGCACTTTTCCGTTCGTGGTAGCCCTCTTCTCCTGTTTTCTCCCTCTCATCAACTCGTTTCCTGTGATTCGCCCCCGAAACACTACTAACCCATGCGCCGTACTTGTTTTCGAAAGCCAACTCTGGGCATCCCTCAAGCACAACTCGACCACATGACAATCGTGCAGAAGAACATCCTAGTTCAGCAACACTCCAACAAGGCAACCACTGGACACGAAAGCATCACTCCTGAGGCAATAATCAAGCGTCTCGAATCTGGTAAGAACAAGGAGCAGACGGTGGAGAAGCTGCGCACATGCATCCGTTCAGAACTTCTGCCCTGGACCGATCACTTCCTCGAGCTCAATGGACATTTGCACCTGTTTGACATCTTCTCGCATGCATTTTCCAGAGAGAAGTACGTCGCTTCTTCTTGTACACGAGCGTGCCTCAGGAGTTGGAGATGCGCAGAGGGGTTCTAAATTTGGAGCTGAACCCACCGAGCTCACCGAGCCTTCTCTCCCACGTCCGCATCAGACCACTGACCTTGAATTGACCTCACATTCTATCTCCCCCACTGTTTTAGGAAGAGCGATAAGGAACTTGGACTGTTGGCGGAATGCTGTCGCTGCATGAAGGCGCTGATGAACACTCCGGAAGGTTTAAACAAGGTCCTGGAATGGAAGCAATCCATCGAGATGCTATTGGATTCGATTGAGAGCTTGAACATCCTATCGCAAGCTGAGCTTCTTCTAGTAATGGCTGGATTGTGCTTTTTGAGTTCTGATGCACATGTGTACGCGATATTGAGCACTCCGAGGATTCCGTCGGATCCCTCTCTCTCTAGAGTCCTTCCCATCTCCTTTTTTCATTCCAACGTGTATCTTCGCAGCCATTTCGTTTGTACAGCCAGTCTCTCTCTTTCAACATTCGATGTTCCCGTTGCTGACATCTATCTCCCTGTTTGAACGCCTACTTTGCTCTTACTCGGACCGCCAACAGACGCATTTTGGCAGAATTGCGCAAATCCAACCGTTTCCCTCTGATTGTGGAGTGGGTGAGCAGCAAGAATGAGGCCCTGGTTACCGCTGCGCTTACGTTCGTGAATGCATTGATTGGCGCGACGAGTGATACTCAGAGCCGTGTGGAGATTCGTAACGAGTTCTTGAAGATGAATCTGCGTGATTTGGTGAACAAGGAGCGTACTGATCCGTCTGAATCGTTGACGGTGCAGATCAAGTGTTTCAACATGGGCGCGGACGAGGACCTCGAGACGCTCATCAGAGCCGGTGCGATTAGTGCGCCCCATGCCGCTTCGCCGAATACTGATGCATTGAACGAGAAAATGGCGAAGATGGACACACAGATCAAGTCGCTGGAGTTCGAAGTGAGTAGTTTGAAGGAGGAGAATGCGAAGTTGAAGGACGAGAATGCGAAACTGAAAGCGGCGCCTCCGACCATCGTTCACGTGACATCCCCTGCCCAACAAAGCGACGGCACGACAACAGCAACGAGCACCTCAGGAGGACCACCGCCTGCACCTGGTTCAAGCGTGGACTCGCCGCCTCCTCCCGGTGGTGATGCTGGTGGCCCTCCGCCTCCGCCTCCGCCGCCTGGTGGTGGTCCTCCGCCTCCGCCTCCGCCGCCTAGTGGTGGTGGTGGTCCTCCGCCTCCGCCTCCGCCGCCTGGTGGTGGTCCGCCACCGCCGCCACCGCCTGGAGGAGGTCCTCCCCCTCCGCCTGGTGGTAGTGGCGGTCCGCCTCCGCCTGCCGCTCCGAAGCGCCCCGCGAAAGCCAAATGCAAGCCGAACAAGAAGATGCGCGCCTTTGGGTGGAACAAGATAGCCGACGCGAAGATCGACAACACCATCTGGGAGAAGACAAACGATTCGCGCATCAAGTTGGACACTCTCGAGTTGGAATCTCTCTTTGGACTTGCTGAAGGTGGTGCAGCGAGTGCAGCTGGCAGCGCTAGCGGCTCACCGGCCGCGCCTGGTGGCAAAGCGCGAAGCGAAAGCGTGGCCTCTCCCGGCGGCAAAAAGGCCCCTGCTGTTCAACTTCTCGACCCCAAGCGCTCGAACAACTGTGAGATCATGTTGCGAGGACTCAAGATGGAACCAGCCGCCATCAAGGCTGCGATTTTGGCGATGGACGACAAGGTTTTGACGGAGGACACGCTGAAGACCATGAAGGAGTACGTTCCGCTTCCTGAGGAGATTTCGGTGCTAAAGGAGTATACTGGCGATAAGAAGGCCCTGGGACGCGCTGAGCAGTACTTCTTGGCTGTGATGGAGATCCCGAAGTTGAGCGCTCGTCTCACTGCTATGGCTTTCAAGGCCGGTTTCCACGACAAGTCCGAGCTCGCCAAGTCCGAAATCCAAACTCTGAGCAATGCCATCTCTGCGGTGAAGAATAGCAAGCACTTGTTCGAACTATTGGAGATTGTGCTCGCTGTAGGCAACTACTTGAACGGCGCTGGAAACAACGGCGGTTGCTATGGATTCCGTATCAACTCTCTCAACAAGATGCTCGACGTCAAATCTGCAGATAACAAGATGACTCTGATTCACTACTTGTACGATATCGTCAGCAAGAAGCACAAGGATGTGCTCGATGTTCTCACCGAGTTGGCCTGCTGTGCCGAAGCCTCCAGACTCAACATCAGAGAGACTTGTGCCCGCGTTGCAGAATTGAAGACTGGATTCGCTGCTGTGTCGGTGTTATTGGCAGATGCAACCGTAGACGCTGCCTTCTCGAAAGCCATGAGCCCATTCGTCGCCTCCGCTCAATCCACGCTCGAGCAACTCGAGTCTCGCTCCTCCAAACTCGAACCTACCTTCAAAGAATGCGTCACCTACTATGGAGAACCGGCATCAACCGAACCTGAGGACTTCTTTGGGGCGCTCTCGAACTTCATGGAGTCTTTCGGCAAGGCCAAAACGGAGAACGACAAACGCGTTGCCGCCGTCGCCAAGGAAGCCCAATCGAAGGCTCTCCTCGCTGCTGTTCAATCTAAGCAAGTCACGAAGAAGAAGGGACAGCTCGACGATGCCATTGCAGGCATGCAGAACGGAACCATGTTTGCTCGCCTCACCCCCGTGGAGTCTCCCAAGTGATCGATTCGTGGGAGTCTCCAAGCAAGTAGTCATCTCTTCCACAAAACGCTTCTCTGTCACCGTCACTCACGCACACAAACACATACACTCCAAATCCCATCCTCTGTTGTATTCTAAACATGCCGTACACCTTGACTGAATGCGAGTGGGCTTCCAGGGAAGGTGGATGCGAGTGGGCTTGTATTACATGGTGTGGTTGTGTTTTCATTGAATCCTAGACAAAAAGGGAGTCGAGAGGGAGAGGGAGAGGGGGTGTGATGCAGGTGGGGAGCGAGAGTTCCCAATCGACGCAAGAGCTCCATCACTCGGAAGCGACCGGGGCGTCGTCCTCATCCACCATTTCACCCAATTCGGTTCTCTGGAAGAAGAGAGCAGCAGTCAAATACAACGTGATGAGGGAAATGCAAACGCCCATGATCGTGGAAGCGATGGCAAGGTGGTACGCTGTTACTGCAGCACTAATGCGCGCTGCCGAGTTCGCATCCAACATCCAAGCAAAGAATTGGCCAAGGAAGCCCAAAAACTCAAAAATGAAGATCTGCAAGAGCCAAGGAAGGGAGTCACAGGGGAGCAAAGGGAGACAGACACATCGAGTTAGCGTATCCACTCCTTGAGAGAACACACACGTCCAAAAGGCTCAAATTATGTACCCATCGAATGATAGCTGCTCCCCAGTGTATGATGAGACAGATGATGATGAAGATGGCCACAAGCGCAGAGATTAAATGGCCCGCATAGCGTAAACCGTCTGCTGCTGCGGCAACTTCTGTTTTACGGGGAAAAATCAAGCGACACAGTTGTCAATTCAGTCAGCTTTGCTTCGAAAGGCTAATACACACTTTTCTCAGGAAAGGGTGCATTTGAGGAATCATGTGGAGCTGAAACCGGGGGGGGGGGAGTGGCGGCAAGGTAGGAGCAGTTCCAACGCTTCACCAACGCACGTCATTGGAGTACAGCAACCATAAAGAGGAGGGAAAAGTGGAACGTGCTAATGGTACGGAAGCCAAAGAAGATGATACCACCGACAATGACGTTGGCGATGCAAAGACACTTTGTGTGCAACATTCCGAACAGACCATGAGGTTTCTCGAGTTAGTTTCGATCGGAGAGGGGTGGTATGAGCATTTGGGAGGGACAGAGAGAGCTGTTCTTGCAGTTACCAGGTGGTTCAGAGCCCAGTCCGGTCGAAACGGCCTCGGAGCTGTAGGTGACGAAGAAGCTATCTCTCCTGGGCAGTAAGAAGAGCATTGTATCGATAACAAGAAGTAGATATTGGGAACATGTCAAAGAGGACGTACCAGATGAAGTGTGAAGACGATGAGGGTCAGCACTTTCCACTTGGCGACCCAGGCAGTTGCTTTCTTGCCAACCTCCATGATGACTGTTTGATCTGCTTACTACGCGAGATAAGGCCTAAGCTATGTGGCGCCAATGTGTGCGCAGTTGAGACTGGCTGAGGAAGGCCGAAGGGAGCGCCACCAACCTCACGCTCGTGATCTCCAGCCGCTTTTTCAGCTCGGAACGAGGCAAACCGGCCCAACCACCCACACCCGCCCCAGCATTCCCCGGTACAGCCATGGCTCGCAACACTCTCGCTGTATTGGTAGTATGCCTTGCTGTGATCAGCTTGGCGGCTGCTCATGGTCGGTTGGTCAGCCCTGCGCCCCGTACTGGTACGAGATTTGGAGCTGCTGGTGACGCCACATTTGCATTCGGTTTTCAGCATTCCTTCTTCTCCTCATGCCTTCCGTTTAACTAGATCCCTCCGCTATTCTGCTCTCTACATTTTACAAGATGCGACAGGCCCAATTACCCTCAAGAGTACTAACATTTTGATCTGCTCCGCACGTTGGCTGCCTCCACCCCCTTCCGGTCTGCAGGCACCTATCCTGATGTAAGGACCCCTTGTACTGCTGGCGGAGGTACCCCTACTGCTACTTACAATGCGTACGTTCCGTAACTTGGTGTTGGTGAGCGGCGAGGATCAGAGGCTCGTGTCACCCGTGTGTTTGTGTATGCTTAGTCCGCTGACCCCGCTTTCCTCTTCCCTCTTGAAACTGCAGTGGTGCGACGGTGACCATGTCTTGGAACATCTCGGATTGCCACTGCCCTGGAACTGTGTCGTGGTCCATTTCCTACACCGGTGACCCGGCGAACTTCGAATCGATCGGAACCACCACGCCAACCACCGTCAATGGCCTCGCATCCGTCAACATCGCTCTCCCCTCCGGAAGGACCTGCGACGATTGCCTCGTTCGTTGGACTTGGCAATCCACTGAGACTCAACCTTACCTTGGGTGCGCTGACGTCAAGATCGTTGGAACAGATAGCAAGAGCGTGTTCTGCAAGGCTGGTCTCATCGCCTGCAGCTCCGCCTCCGCCCTCTCCTTCTCTGCTCTCCTCGCTCTCCTCGCCCTCCTCGCTCTGCTCTTCTAAACAGCTCACTTCCATCCTTTCCGCAGCATGCTGCAACCACACTTCCTGGTCACACACGGATGCCGGTTTGAGGATAGGCCCCACAAATACCCACGGGGCGGCTCGTCCGCTCGATCTTTGTACTCTCACCCAACTCAAATGTAACCATCACCCTTACACTGAGACACTGGATCCTCTTTACTAGCATCGCATCGTACTGGAACACGCAAACACGGTTTAATGGGAGGGGGCGCGTTTATTGGGCGGGAGTGTCCTCCACACGGACAGGTAGGTCCTCGTGGATCTTGTTTGCTTGTTCAGTTGAAGATGAAGCGGTGTCCTTTGTAGTGGATTCTTGTGGATGCTCCATGCTAGGGGGAGGGAGTGGGGCTGTGGAGGCGGATGTCTCTTCAGAGGAGGAGCTGGGAGATGTCGTCGTCTCTGATGCTGTTGCCGCCGATGCTGATGCTGATGCTGATGCTGATGCTGATGACGCTGATGCTTCTTCTTCGTGGTGGTGCTTGTGGTGGTGATGCTCAGACGCAGCTGGTTCAGGTGCTTCCGCCGTCGTATGCAACTCTGCTGCAGTGGGGTGATGGGGCACGGGGGGGTGGCGTATTGCGGCTGTGTGTGGCAGTGGTGCGGAGGGAGCGTGATGAGGAGCATCGTGGTGGTGTGGGTGCGGAGGCACTGGAGGAGGTCCGGACTGTGCTGGTGCGGGGTGCACTGCTGTGGTGGTCGCGGTGGGCTCAACTGGGACAGCATGCGACGGAGAAGCATCGGTTCCAGCGGAAGAGGGCATGGCAGCGGGAACGAAAGCGAGGGGAGGGATGGGAACATCTTCGCGGTGATCGACCGCCGTTGCAGACTGCACGCTTGGGGAGTCTTTGGCGATTGCGCCTCCGCCAGACGACGACGAGCTGGCGGCAGCCGTTGATGGTGGCATCATGTGACCTGCGTGAGTTGGTATGCTTGCTTCTCCATCGCTTGAATCTCTGAAGTTGGGTGTGAAGGTGGTCGTAGGTGCAGCGGAATCCAGCGTCTCCGGTGGTGGCGCCACTTTCATATCCTCCTTCTCTGGAATGTCGCGCACTCTGAGAGGCAGCGTTTGCTTTCTCCACTTCACTCTTGAGGATGCCTTGGCGCCTGATTGGGCCTTGGAATCGATGGCGGAGAAGTCCAGACGACGCTTGGCGCCAGTCATCTCCAGCTCGTACGAGAAACTCGAGAGTGTGTCCTTCAAACGCTTCAGAATCGTCTCTAGAGTCGTGAACTTGGGCTTAAAATCGCTAAATCCAAAGCTCTTCCAGTAGGTGGCTGCTCGAAGACGGTAGAGGCAGCGCAGCACGGCTTCGATGATGCGCTCGGTGGCGTAGCGATACGTGAATTGGAATAGCAGATCCGTGACCTGTTTCAAGAAGGTGAGAGGGCGAGGCAGGAAGAAGAACTCGGATTTGAGGTCGTAGTAGAGAGCGGCCTCAGTGATGGCAGCAGAACCTGGGCGCTGGTCAGTTTCGATGAGGTAGATCTTGTGTGACGTGGTGAGTGAGTGACGCATGGCTACGTTCAGGTTTTCCAGTTCCTTGTTGGATAAGACGTCGTTGGTAATGAAGTCGCACGGCATGACATACAAGCGGTGGAAGTAGGAGAGCGAGGCGTGCATGATCTTGATCTCGCCGAGTTTCCACTTGGAACGCACTCCAGATTGCACTTTGACGGGCGCCTCCTTTGAGGTCGACCAGACGTAGTAATCGGGGAAGGTGGGGAAGTACTGTTTCTCGATGTCGTGCACCATTTCGTTGAAGTCCTTTGTGTCCGGCTTGCCGAAGAACTTGCGCGTCCTCTCCTCGTCCGTGGCCTCGTGTCCGACCTCCACGAGGCGTCGGTTGAGCAGAGAGATGGTCTCGATGGCATCGGGAGAGAGAATGAGCAAAGAAGAGTCTTGATCGACGCCCTCTTCATTGAAGAAGTGCTGCTTGATGTAGTCCGTCGTGAGCAACTCCACATCCGCGCCGTCCCTCAGGCAGAAGAGGATGAGTTTCGCTCGGAACGGATTGTCCACGCGCACGCCCTTGTAGTAGTAGTAATCCCACGTTACAGCACGCAGTTTGTAGTCGTTGAACATCGTCATCAGACGGTTGTAGGCAGTCGGCGAGAAGCCCGGATGGGTGATGATCAACGCATCCGCGTCTGCAGCCAAGTCCAAATCGTACGCAGGAATCAACTTCACTTTGCCAGTCACCTCGCCCACCATAATGTCTTTCCAGTACAACTTGAAACTCCACGTCTTGGAACTGAACGGAATCGAATCGGGCGAGAAACTCACATTGTGCAACACACGCTCGGGAGACTCTCGCAAATCATCCACACTCACACTACACATCGTGTTATCTTGCGAAAAGGTGGCAGTGCGCAACAGGGGCTCTTGGAAGACCAGGCCTTTCTCCAACACGATCTCCGCGCGGATCGGTCGCTTGTGAATGGAACCAGTCGCAATACCAGAATGGTTTTGAATGATCGCTCCCAATTCAAATTGTTGGCCACCCATCACATGAGGCGTATTCAGAATCGTACAAACGGAGACCGGATGTTGGATCTCCTTCAACTCATGCGAACTGCTATACAACAGACCACCATGCGCCGTACACGTGAGATCAAACGTCGCAACGCCTGCTTTGGAACCAAGAATGACGAAGAGCTTCACAGTGTACTCCACACCAGGATCGATCCATTCCTCAATCACGAAGCCATTGGGACACGTCAAGTTCACTGCATTCGCCATTGCCACCAACACATGGGGCGGACAGGAGATATCGCCTATGTTTTGGAACTTGAGGGTGATGACAGCAGGCTCAGATGTCTCCAACAGTGCAGATCCACTCGAGCACTTAGTCTCCATCGATACGAGCTTGAATTCGGGCTTCTTGATTCCTCGCTGAATGACGCCACCAGAATTGTCCAAACGCACGTATTGAATAGCACCACGCTTACCAGCAATGCCAGGTGGGGCCTCTGGACCGATGACACCGTCCGGACCGATCATGCCTTGTACTTGACCTCTGCCGCCAACACCACCTGAATAGAACAGCGGGGAGGTTGCAACATAGCGATAGGGGTTAGAAATATGATTCAAAACGGAATAGAGCGACAAAGACGAAGAGGAGGCAGGGGAAAGTGAAGTTGGAAACTTCCAAGGATTGTGTGTCCGAAGCGTACCCTTTCCTCCAGGTCCAGGAAGGCCAGGGAGGCCGCCATTGCCACCGAGAGATTCTGCGTGTACGTTGAGAAGAAGAGCGGGGTTGGTCGTAGCGATGGTGATGGCTCCTCCGTCGCCTCCCAGTCCTCCGGCTCCAGCTGCGCCACCAGGCCCGCCTTGGCCGCCATGACCACCATTTGAGAGTTTGATGACCGAGGGGATGGATTCAGCCTTGAGTTTCACTTCGCACGGAGTACCGAACCAATCCAGATATTGAAGTGCGCCGGTTCTGAAGACTGGTCTTGTCGGCAGTGCAGCGGGGTCAGGTGGCGAGTAGACGAACGTTTTGCGATTTTCAATGGATACTACCCAGGTATTTCCAAACCAATCGAGAATGTGAAGGCCATTGGCGATGCTAGTCTGACCATTGCGAACGATGATGAACGAGGAGCCGTCTTCGGTCAACGCTGCTCTCCATAGGGTGTTGTCCCATGCCAAATGTTCCAAATACGTGATCTTCTTCTTTTTAGAGGAAGCAGTTGGGATGCCAGCGGGCATGGAGGGCACAGCGGTGGCGGGACCCGCGGCGCTCACCTTTTCGCCAGTTGAGCCATCAGCTGATGCTTGAACGCCTATTTGGGCCTGAGTGCCGCCCTCTGAGGGCGATGAGGCAGATTTACCGCGCTTGCGACCACCCTTGGAGCCTTCATTCGCCGCTGGAGTGATGCCATATCCGCCCACCAAATGCCACTTGTATTTGAACCTCTCCTCGTGCGCGACATACTTGCAACCATCTCCACCATTACCTCCAATACCTATACATCACAACAAGCAGAATCAGAGGGTCAGAAACGGCACACAGAGCGCGCAGGGGGACGCAGAAGAGCGGAACGGCATGGTGAAGCGGCAGAAATTTGGGTCGTACCTCCTACGCCTCCATTACCACCAAAAGCGCCCACGCCTCCATCAGAACGAAGTAAGAGTGGAATGGCATAGTCTGTGGACTCATTCGCTAGCTTAACACGAATGTGTTGCTCGTCAGACGCAGCTTCCAGCACGGCGTAGATATCGCGACCTGCCGCGCCAGGCTGACCAGCCAGTCCCGGCATTCCGGGTTTTCCGGGTCCTCCACTAAGCAGACGAGCATAAACGAGTGTCAGACATCTGTCAACGAGCAAAAGAAGGGGGAGAAGCAAGATGGAAATTCTGTGTAAGACGACACCAGGGGAATGCGAGCCTCAGAGGGGTACGTACTCTTTGCCAGGGGAAGAATCAGTACTAACTGCTCCATTTACACCTGCTTCACCAGTTGTGCCATTGATAGAAGGGCCTCCAGGGGAGCCCGACCAGTCTAGTACGCTCCGGAATTGAACGGCGCCTATTTTGGGATTGCATGGGGTGAAAGACGGATGAGAAAGCCATTTCTAGTTAGAACCAGTTGCCTAGAATGAATTCCCCGTGGGTCGGTTGCAGAAATCAAGAGGAGAGCGGAAGAAGAGGCGACGCAGTGGAAGGTTGCGATTCTGCCGGACACAAAGGTCGTACCTGTGGACATTGCTGCGAATTGGACTTGCCCAACAACACGTGGCAGTAGCAACAGAGAAGCCGAAGAAGTATCCAAGAGCAGAGTGAGCCGCTCGATAGAGACGAAGTGAGTGAGCCGAGAGGAGAGGTTCGCATGCCGAGTGGAATCGCGACCTGCGGCTGGGCTGAGAGAGCCTCTGGTTCA
>Ga0307375_10004681_pt1 | contig 12991 bp, 12 predicted proteins | sample TR1MG_FD_202531 | JGI IMG/M metagenome (GOLD analysis project Ga0307375, IMG submission 202531) | Soil microbial communities from Risofladan, Vaasa, Finland - TR-1 | ecosystem: Environmental > Terrestrial > Soil > Coastal area > Acid sulfate soil | place: Finland: Risofladan, Vaasa | collected... | reverse complement strand
CTTGAATGATTAAGTCCGTACCGTCCATATCTGGCAGTCCCAGGTCCAGGATCACAGCGTCAGGATTAGCTTCGGCAATCAAGCTTGAGGCAGTCGTGGCATCAGATGCCGAAATCGTACGATAGCCGCGCGCCCGGAAATTCATGACTAGGGTTCGCACGATCTCGATGTGGTCATCGACCACCAATATGCACTTTCCTTTTGGGCTCGTAGTCATCACAATCCACCGCCATCGTGGTGGGGTGATTCATCGGCTATGGGAAATGAGAGAACAACTGTGAGGCCACCAAGGTAAGTCTCTTCCATAGAGACTCGGCCATGCATCAGTTCTGTGAATCCTTTGACTATCGCTAAACCAAGGCCCACGCCAGTTGTGTTATCTCTGTCGCCTAATCTTTGGAATGGAATAAATACCTTGGATTGATTCTTGACGGAAATTCCAGGGCCGTGATCGATGATACGGATCTCGATTCGCCCTTCAGTTTTGAAGGCTGCGACAGTTACGGGACGGTCCTTGGGGCTAAATCGAATGGAATTCTCTAGCAGATTGCCAATTACTCGCTCCAATAAAATCGGGTCTCCGATGATCGGTGGCAAATCCGAATCGATGCTTATTTCGATGGAACTTGTTGGAGATTTTAGAAATTTAACTGCGCCGGAGACGACGTCCTCCACTCCCACATTGCGCCAGTTCAGGAAGATGGAATTCGATTCTAATCGACTCATGTCTAAAAGATTTTCGATGAGATGGTTGAGCTGATTGAGGGACTGGTCGGCAGATTCCAATAACTCCCTCTGGTCCTGCGCGCTCCAAGTCACTTGATCATTCAACAGGCTCGAGATAGCCGCTTTTGATGAAGCCAGCGGTCCTCGAAGATCATGACTCACAGCGTTGAGAAGGGCCACCCTCATCTGGTCTGTCTGGCGAATATCCGAGAGAGCTCTTTCGCTATCTTCAAACATTTGGCGCTCTAGCAAGATGAGAATTTGTGACCCGAATGTAGTGACTAGCGTTTTGAGTTCGAGTTCTTCGATGGCAGGATCGGCCAACAAGGAGTATTCAGCGTTTAGAACAATTTGAGATTCAGATATCTCCTCTGTAATGGTTTCCATTGAGCCATAAATGATGTCGAATGTCGTATTGCCCGATGCCAACTCTTTGCGAGCAACCGCCAGTCCCCGAAGCCCGAAAGTCATTTTGGAGTTGTTCAAGATCTGGTCAATCGAGTTATGGCCTCTAATAATATTTTCTGCCAAACTTGATAAGAAAAGTCCTTCCTTAGACAATTGCTCCAATTTTGCCGTTCGAATATTTAGTTTTCTTATAATAAGCGAGGCGCTGATGCTGGAAGTAAGGTAGACCAAAAGGGCGATGAGATCGTCTTTATTGCTAACTACAAGAGTATGGAACGGTGGGGTAAAGAAGTAGTTCAAAAACAGAAAGTTCTCAATTGCAGCCAATATTGTTAGCCAAATTGGACTCTTGACCGCAATCGCCACTGTAATGATAAGTAGGATCAGGGTATTAGTTGTCAGATTGAGGCTGTTTCGAGATTTTATCAAGATTAGGTTCACAAGCGGCAAAAGCACTACGAGAAGTGAAATCCAGCCCAAGAGTCCCACGGCATGAACACTCTTGACCCAGCCTCGAAAAGAGCGAGAATTTCCTTCAGTCTCCATATTGGTTATAACCGTAGAGGTTTTTAGAGGAAATCGTCTAAAACCGACCTTCTCCTAACAACTTCCTTACGGAGCGTTATTGGGAGAAGGTGTCGGCTCAATGAATAAGTACTACCAGGCGTAATCCTCAGGTGCGGTTTTGTAGCCTGGGAATATTTCGCTTAACTTCTCTAGATGTTCTTGCGACAATTCCACATCCAAGGCGCGAAGCGCGGAATCTAAATGATCCTGCGTACGTGGACCGATGATGGGAGCAGTGACGGCTGGCTGTGCCATTAACCAGGCGAGAGCAACATCTCCAGGTTCTTTTCCGATTTGCGCACAGAAATCTTCATAAGCTTCTACGCGTGGGCGGATGGCGTCCAACGCCTCTTTGGAACGACCTTCTAGGCGCCGTTTTCCATCCCGCTCTTTCTTCAACACGCCGCCAAGGAGACCACCATGCAATGGAGACCACGGCAAAATGCCTAATCCGTAATGTAGCGCTGCTGGAATAACTTCTCGCTCAATATCTCGAGCGACGAGGTTGTAGATAGATTGTTCAGACACTAACCCCATAAAACTTCTTGAGGCGGCTGCCCCCTGGGCTTGAGCTAGGTTCCATCCGGCGAAATTGCTGCTACCCACGTAAAGAATTTTTCCTTGCGCAACCAAAACTTCCATTGCCTGCCAGATTTCCTCCCAAGGAGTCGAGCGATCAATATGGTGCATCTGGTAGAGGTCAATGTAATCAGTTTGTAGACGCTTGAGGCTGGCATCAAAGGCGCGACGGATGTTCAGCGCCGAGGTTCCTCTGCTATTTGGCCAAGGCTCCATTTCGCCAAACATTTTAGTGGCAAGCACTACCTTCTCGCGTCGTCCACCACCTTTGGTAAACCAATTGCCTAAAAGTTTCTCGGTACCGCCTGCATTATTTGGGCCGCCATAACGATTGGCGGTGTCGAAAAAGTTAATCCCGTGATCTAATGCGGAATCCATTATTGAATGGGAGGTGATTTCATCGGTTTCATGACCGAAATTCATAGTGCCTAGACAAACGCGGCTTACAGAAAGACCAGAACGACCAAGGTTTTTAAATTTCATGAGGCTAATCTATCGAGATATGAGAGATTAGGAAAGAACGTCTTAAAATGTGAAATCACATACGTAAGTAAGAAGCGCCGTTGTAATCTAAAACTGCGCCACTTGCCCACTCGGCCTCACTTGATGCCAGGAAGTAAACGGCTTTAGCAAGTTCTAGCGGAGTGGCAACGCGATTGAAGGGACTTTGCTGGCGAATCTCATCACCGAATTCACCTTGCAATAATTCTGCTGCCCTTTCAGTATCCACAAACCCCGGTGCTAAAGTAGTTACCGCAATCTTCAGTGGTGCCAACGCTTTAGCAATCGACTGACCAAATGCTACGATCCCAGCTTTGCTAGCACCGTATGCTGGGCTTTTTGGTTCACCACGAAAAGCGCCGCGTGAACCGATATTTACGATTCGTGAACTCGAATTTCGAGGCATGTATTGCAGGGCGCACCATGTTACATTCGCGGCACCAATCAGATTAACTCCCAGTGTATTTGTCCAAGCGTCCTGCCATTGCTCGTATGTCGAGGATTCAATGGGATGATCAAAGAAGACACCTGCATTATTGATGAGCACATCAATATGCCCAAAGGACCGGGCAACCTCATCAACCATTTTCTTAATCTCATCTGGGTTACGAAGATCCGCTTGAACAATGATGTGATCATTTCCTGTCAGACCTTGGGCCGTTTCTTCGGCTTGCAATTTGGCTGAACTGTAATGAAGCGCAATTTTATCACCATGGAAGGCAAATTCTCGAGCGACTGCCGCTCCGATTCCTCTTGAGCCGCCGGTGACAAGCATTGTTCTCTGTGATTCCATGGGGGAACGGTAGTTCACACTAAGAGCTCTGCAATACCAGCCACGAGGCGATCAACTTCGGCGTGGGTGTTATATGGCGCAAGCCCAACGCGTAGCGCTCCTGCATCGCCCAAACCTAGTGCCCGCGAAACTTCGAGGGCATAGAAGTTTGAAGCCGGGGCGTTTACATTCTTGGTTGCTAGATGACGATAAACTAAAGCGGAATCAAGGTCAGCAAAATTCATGAACAAGGTGGGCGTGCGATGCGCAGCATGACCGTATGAGGTCACACCTGGCAGTGCTTCAATTGCTTTTTCCATGTAATCGAAGAGGTCTTTTTCATATGCTTCCAACGCATTCATAGATGAGACGATTCGTTCACGACGGGTTCCGTTCCGGTTTGGAAGTAGATCTGCGATGAAATCAATGGCTGCGGTGACGCCGGCCATTGATTCATACGGCAAGGTTCCAAATTCGAATCGCTCTGGTACAGCGTTCGTTGATGGAAGCAACTTATCGTTCATCAGGCTTTCAAGAAGTGCTGGTGGCGCAGTCAGCGCTGCGCAATGAGGACCAAACAATTTATAAGCAGAGAATCCGTAAAAGTCTGCTTCCATCTCTTTCATGCTTACCGCAGTGTGCGGTGTGAGATGAACGCCATCTGCATAAAGCAATGCACCGACGGCGTGTACCGATTTGGCCATCGCGATGAGATCTGGTCGCGTGCCCAGTACATTAGACGCGCCGGCTACTGCTACTAATCGAGTACGGTTGCTCAATACTTTTTCGATTGCGGCAACTGATAATTCGCCGGTTGTGATATCGAAGTCGGCCCATCGAACTGTTGCGCCAACAGATTCGGCAGCTTGAACCCAGGGGCGAATATTGGAATCATGATCCAAACGGGTCACGACAATTTCGTCGCCAGGTTTCCAAGTCTTGGCCAAGGTACGCGAGAAATCATAAGTAAGTTGTGTCCAACTGCGTCCGTACACAACGCCCTTGGGGTCGGCATCTATCAGATCGGCGACAGCTTGGCGAAAGTCGATAACTATTTCTTCTGCGTTTCGTTCTGATTGGGTAATGCTTCCCCGATTGGCGATTGAAGCAATGAGTGTGTCGCTAACTGCAGTGCCAACCGATTGCGGCACCTGAGACCCACCGGGGCCATCAAAATGTGCGATGCCAGAATTTAGTGAAGGAAAGTGGGCGCGAACTCGATCAACATCGTAGGACATACCCCCATAATAGACGTCATTCGTCATGGCTTAATAATGGTTATTCCAGTGTTGTAGTTCTTATCCATGGACATCAACGCGTGCGGTGCTTTGTCCAAAGGAATGGTGACGCCGATGAGTTTTTCTGGATGGAGAAGACCTGATTCAATATCTTCTAACATTGCCGGGTAATCCATACTGGACATTCCGTGGACGCCGTGGATATGGAGTTCGCGGCCAATCGCGATATGCATGGGAATTGTGGCGCGATCTTTGATGACAGGAATCGGCAAGAGTCCAATTTGTAAGTGATGACCATGGGGCCGAAGGGATTGGATGCTCTGCTGGGCGGTAGCGATGCTGCCTAATGCGTCCACGCTGATGTGGGCACCGAATCTGGTGATGGACTTGACTCTTGCAACCGGATCCTCTTTTTGTGCATTAATGCTGTAATCAGCACCGATTGCTTTGGCGAATGTCAGCGCTTCTTCAGAAATGTCGACTGCAATCACTTGGGCACCGCGTGACTTCGCAACCATGATTGCGGCCAATCCGATTCCGCCGCAGCCAAAGATCGCAACGCTTTCACCCAATAGTGGTGGGTGAATCAAATTCAGTCCGCGATAGGCGGTTGCGAATCTGCAGCCAAGTGATGCTGCGATTTCAAATGACATGGACTCTGGAATTGCCACGACATTGAAATCAGCATGTGGAATCGCAACATATTCGGCAAAGGACCCTGGTCCAGAGAATCCCGGTTGCCATTGATTAGGACAAACTTGAGCGTTGCCAGATAGGCACTCCTGACACAGTCCGCATCCGCATACAAATGGGACTGTGACACGATCTCCTACCTTGACCTTTCTTATCGCGCTTCCGATCGCATGAACTGTGCCGGCGAACTCGTGCCCGGGCAGGTGTGGAAAATCCGTGATGCTGGAGTCATGACCCATCCAGGCGTGCCAATCACTTCGACATAGACCTGTTGCTGCCACCTTGATAACCACCTGATCTACGGTGGAAATTGGGGGGACTGGGAGATCTGCGATGTAAGGCGTATTCCCAAATCCATCGAAGAGGAGGGCGCGCATAAGCACAGCCTATTGGTACCCTTTCCGCCAATCGAATCATCGACGGCAATTGGAGACGAAATGCAACGGCGGCACATATCTTCGAAATCTCTGCTTGTGGTTACGCTCTCGCTCACCGCACTCTTACTCACCGCTTGTGGAGGTTCATCTGTGTCCAATACAACTTCAAATTACCCGGTAGTTACTGGAGAACAAGGCAAGGCCCCCAGTATTACGGCGCCTCATGGCACGCCACCAACCACTTTGGTCTCAAAAGATATTTATGTTGGGACGGGTGCTCCTGCAGTAGTCACCTCAACCCTCACAGTGCAATACACCCTGATGGCGTGGTCTACCGGCAAAGTCGTTGAGTCATCTTGGACAAGCACCCCTGCTACTTTTCCACTAGCTGGAGTTATTAAAGGCTGGCAAGAAGGCATTCCTGGCATGAAGATCGGTGGGCGTCGATTACTTATCATTCCTCCCTCGTTAGGTTATGGCGCCGCCGGAGGGGGACCGATAGGTCCCAATGAGACTCTCATATTTGTAGTGGACGTGCTCGCCATCAAGTAATGGAGTTTTCGGAGTTGCAAATTACGCTGATGCGGTAGCACTCATTTGCATATTATCTGTTGATGAATGAAGGTACTGTTTAGGCGTGGGTCAAAATCAGAGCCATACCGAGTCATCGAGTTTACGTGTTTCACCCAATCGCGTACTCGCGATAGTCATCGTAACAATCCTTATTGTCGTCACCTTGGTTGCTATTTTTTCAACCAGGAGATCTGCAGTCACACTGAATCCCGCAACCCCGCAGGGGACCGTGCAGGCATATTTAGCGGCCCTCCTTGAGGGCAATAACGCCAAGGCCGCCCAATATCTTGCACCAGAAAGTGGGTGTAATGTCCAAGACTTAGACCGTGCCTATGTAATGCACACAGCAAGAGTAGTACTCGTCAAAACGGAGGTCGCTGGTACCGGTGCACAAGTTTGGGTGAGTATTGAGATCCCTTCGGGTGGGCCTTTTGAAACTTTTAATACTGAGGATCACACTTTTCGATTGATAGGCGCTAATGGGCGTTGGCTGCTCACAGGTATACCTTGGCCTTTGTACAATTGCGGGGTGATGACAAAGTGATCATCGGATTGTTGTCACCAATCATTTTCATTTCACTTATTATTGTGGTCGTCCGAAAACTAAGCTCATCCGGCGGTCGTGGAGGTCTCCATGGTCTCTCTGTGCGCCGCTTCTTCCAGTACCTGCTTCTCTATGGCCTCATTATTATTTCAGCCATTGGATTATCAGGACTCCTTGGGCGCCTCTTGGATCGCTCCACCTTGGTGGTTGCTGATCAGACTGATCTAGCTCGAAGTGTCTCATTTGTTGTTGTCGGAATCCCCTTGTACATATTTGTCGCACTTTGGACGCGGCGAAGATTTCTGGCTGACCCCAGCGAGGCCAAATCCTTTGGTTGGGGCCTTTACATTTCTTTGGCCAACGTCACATCCCTGGTTATGGCGATGTTCGCTTTGCATGAAACCCTGGCTTGGGCATTCGGCATCCGCACTTATAGTGGATATTCCATTGCGCGACTCATCGTCTGGGGAGCACTCTGGTGTGCACATTGGCGGCTGGATGTACGGCTTACCCCGAAGTTGAGTTCGCGGAGCCATCACCTCATCGGCTCCCTGATTGGCCTTGGCACTGCAGTGGTCGGCCTAATTAATTTGATAGGCGCTGTCATTGAAAGAGCGCTGAAGTTGGGAGGAGACGTCCTCATTGTTGGAGGCCCCAATCCGATTGTAAAGAGCGTAATTACGCTGGCAGTTGGTATTCCCGTGTGGTTTCTCTATTGGATCAAGACCTTTTCGAAGTCCAAGAGAGATCCTTTATGGCTGGGGTATGTATTGCTCTTTGGAGTTGGAGGTGGGCTCGCGGTAGCTATTTCTTGCGCGAGCACCGTTTTGTACAGCGTGTTTGTCTGGTTTCTGGGCCAACCGAGATCTTTGGACGCTTCTCTGCACTTTCAGAACACTCCTTCTATCGCGGCCGCTGCATGTGTAGGAGTTATCGTCTGGTGGTACCACCACGCAGTTTTAGATGATGAAACAACCCGTAGCGAGATACGGCGGATTTACGAATATCTGATGGCTGGGATTGGATTGTTGGCGGCGGCGGCTGGTTTGACGATGATTCTTGTTGCCCTGCTCGAAACCATATCTAGCAGTTCGGTAATCGCTGGCGGGAGTGGTGCGCGGAATTCATTGCTCGCCGCAGCAACATTGCTACTCGTTGGAACGCCTGTGTGGTGGATTTTTTGGCGACGGATTCAATCGGCTACACAAAAATTTTCATCGCAGGAGCATGCTTCGCCATCTCGTCGTATATATCTTTTCCTGCTTTTTGGTATTGGTGGGTTGACGGCAGTCATAGTTCTCCTGATTGGAGTCTTCTTCTTATTCGATGACATATTTAAAGGAAACTTGGGCTTAGAGACTCTCCACCGTGCGCGGTTTTGCCTTGGAATACTCATCACCACGGGAGCGGTGGCCGGCTATCACTGGGTAATTTATCGCTCCGAGCGAGAGCAGGTCGCCGCTGGACAGCATGGCCCGAACTTTGTCCTCCTGGTCGGCCCCAAAGACCCTGATTTAATTCAAGCGGTGGTCCATCACACCGGCGGTCGCGTCCAGGCCTGGAAGCGTACGGATGATGCGAGTGGATTTGGATCGGTGGAGGATGTAATTGCGATCCTGGATAAGGCCAACGGGGAGAGCATTATTTTGCTGGCCGATTCAGATGGCGTTCGTGCAATTCCTGTTGATCTTTGAATGAAATGAAAATTCACATGCGTGTGTTGTGGGGGATCTAAGCATTAGATTGGAGAGGAAGCGCTTTTTGTGACCTAACCTTCACTTGGCGAAGGGCTAGACCTCTCGGGTATTACAGACAAATCAAGACCCCAGTTGTAGCATGAAACTGCGTTCATCTCGCTTTTACTACCAATAAGGAGGTGACGGTGATGATGAATCAGGTCAGATCCGTCCGACAATATTCTGGTCGCGCAAGTGCTGTTATATTTTTTATCCTGGCATCCTTGTTGAGCGTATTCCAGATTTCACCATCAGTCGCGGCCTCCGTTCCCTCTGCACCCCAGTATGTAGAGGCCATGGCTGGTCCAAATCAAGTTGCCATCACGTGGGACCCGCCAAGTTCAAATGGTGGGGAGTCGACACTCAATTACACCGCCAGAGTGTGGACCGTCCCACCTCCCACTACTGCACCTGCATTTGCTACGTGCACGACAACGCAGTTGGGGTGCATAGTGGGCGGTCTAATTACAGGTTCGACCTACTACGTTGATGTCATTGCAAGTAATAGTGCAGGCGCAGGCGGCCCGAGCGCCATGCGACCATTATCTGCTGGTGGCGCAGGCGCTCCTCCCAGTAATGTGAGTGCAACCAGCGACGCCACTGGGCGCCTGACGGTCAAGTGGACGCCGTCTGCATCATTGGACACGGGAACTTTCGCTTGGTACAAGGCAGAGGCTTTCATCGGTCCAGAGATTTCGGTCGGATCTTATTCTGGATTCTGCACCGAGAGTTCACCCGCGGCCAGTAGTTGTCTCATCGTGGGCCTCAAGTTAGGCACTATTTATTACGTCCAAGTCAGAACCGTTTCCTCACTTGGCTCAAGTTATCCCTCCTGGCCGCGTTACAAAGTTGTCGCAGGAACCCCCGCCAGCCCTTCGCCCAAAGCTTCCCCAACTCCGACAACTTCGAAGATTAAGTTGACCGCACCCCAACTTGTAAAAGTTGTTGCCCTTTCCAAGTCAGTCCGAGTCTCCTGGAAGGCACCGGCTGCTACCGGCGGCAAGAAGATTCTCGGCTTCCGTGCAGGGGCGTATGGGAAAACCGGGACGATGCTTTCCTATTGCAAGACTACGGCCAAGGTTTTCACCTGCACGATCCTGAAACTCAAAGCTAAGCAAGTGGTCTATATCGGTGTTCTGGCTTTGTATTCCGGCGTGGTAAGTCCTAGATCAAAGTTGATTGCTGTGATACCTAAGAGTTAGGTGGAAATCATGAAGGAAGAGATAGTTCAAGAGATCTTCGCAAAGTTGGAAACGATGGCCCTTTCGCCTGCTCGTGGCGGGGACTCTGATGTCACCGTCGACTGCGAATTGTTGGATGCCAAAGGCGGGTCAGGGGAGAAGAAAATTACCTATGAAAATGCCGTATTAGTAAATGACGGCGAGAAGACTGTTTTCCTTTACGAAAAAACCGCGGAAAAGAGCAAGGGTTTCTCCTTCGGATCCAGTAGTGAGTCCTCGTTCCAGTCCGGAAAGACCCTCATGCGACATGTGAAAGGGACTTTTGTGGGAACTAACGGTGCAGTTATCACCTATGACTTCGACATTGGCGAAATATCCAAGTCAATCAAGGCAATAGCCGAGAAAAATGGCTACAAATTTAAGACCGTGATCCGACGAAAGAGCGCCCAACTCCATAAGTAAGAAATGAAGACAACTGTAACAGTTGTTACAGTTGTGCTAGGTTGGACTTATGATGGGCAGAGAGTCACACCCGCCGGCGATTGCGGCATTGAATCCGGTCTCGTTGGAGGATGGCGTGGGTTTTCGCCTAAGTCGGGTGGCTCGCATTCGCCGGAGTCGATGGGCCGAACAGTTGCATTCCTTGGGATTGACCCCGGCCCAGGCTTCGATTCTGCGTGGGGCAAAGGATCACTCCAAGGAGTCGTTGCGCTCGCTAGCTCGCACGTTGGGTACCGATGCGATGTCGGTTAAGCGCTGCGTTGACGAACTTGAAACACGGGGCCTTTTGAATAGCGGCAGCGCACCTGATGATCGCCGGCCCCGCGTTGTTAATTTGACCAAATCCGGCATTCGCCTGGCAACCCAACTCGAGGAGATGGTGGGCCAGCAGGAAGCAAATTTGAAGTCTTTTTTTTCTCTGCGCGAATATAGCCAACTCCTGGTGGTGTTGGACCGATTGGAACAAGGGATGCAGATAGTGGAAAGCGGTGACGATGCGAAAATTGAAAAGGGAGAGACGCGGTGAGTGAAAACAAAGGAAAAGGCCACCTTGGCGCGATGTGGGATGAGCGGTATGCAACGCAGGGTTGGTCGCAACTTCCCGATGAGGCGCTGGTGGAAATGGCGAAGGGCTTGAATCCGGGGTGGGCTTTGGATTTGGGCTGTGGAACCGGGCGCAACTCACTCTGGCTGGCTAAGCAGGGATGGGAGGTCACCGGGGTTGATGCTTCGCAGGTGGGCTTGAAGATATTAACGGAGCAGGCGGCAAGTGATGGTCTACATCTGATGACCGAACAAGTCGACCTCCTGGCCTTCCAACCGACTCCTGAGTTCTATGACCTGGTGCTCATCGCCAATATTCACCTTGCTCCGAAAGAGCGTGAGAGTCTTTTTGACCGTGCCGCAACTGCTGTGAGACCAGGTGGTCACTTATACATCGTTGGTCACCACGTGGATGTATTGGGGAAATTTGGCCCTCCCTCTCGAGATCACCTCTATGAAGAATCACTCTTTCGTGATCGTTTTGCCGGCTTTTCGATCCAAACTCTGGAACGGCGAGAAACGCTCTCGGATATAAATGAGACAGCCGATGTTTCAATGCTTTTCTGGGCGCAAAAAGACCAACCGGCAGCTGGAGCAACCCTATGAACTCTTCAAAGATTATTGATCACGGCGCTCACGATCGCCGTGGGGTTGCGCTGGCCGTAATCGCCGCTGCCCAATTGATGGTCATGTTGGATCTAACGATTACGAATGTGGCATTACCTTCGATTCAACGTAGCTTGCACTTTTCATCCACCAATTTAACCTGGGTTATCGATGCATACGTCCTGGTCTTTGGGGGATTGCTTTTGCTGGGAGGCAGAGCTGGTGACATTTTAGGACGACGTCGGATGTTCTTTATCGGCATTGCCCTCTTCTCATTAGCATCCCTTGCCGGCGGCTTTGCGACTTCCCAACTGTTGCTGGTAATTGCTCGTGCGGTTCAAGGAGCCGGCGCAGCCATCGCTTCGCCAACCGCACTTGCCTTAATTGTTGTTACTTTCGCGGAAGGTCCATTTCGAAACAAAGCGATGGCCGTTTACACCAGTATGACGGCCGCTGGAGGGGCTTTGGGTCTCATCTTGGGTGGTGCACTGGTAGAAGGAGCCTCGTGGCGCTGGGTCTTTTTTGTAAATGTCCCCATTGGAATTCTGGTAATGGTCGCAACGCCTTTTGTATTACCCAAAATTGATGGGCACGGTGGACGCCTGGATATTCCCGGTGCAATCACGGTCTCTGCGGCAATGGCTCTGCTGGTCTACGGACTTGTCCACGCGCCTACTGCAGGGTGGACAGCTTCAGCAACGCTTATCTCGTTTGTCGCAGCCGCACTTTTACTTATTCTCTTTGTAGTAATTGAACATCGCACAACACAGCCTTTGATTCCACTCAACTTTTTGCGCCACCGAAATCGCGCCGGCGGCTATGCCGTTATCTTGTTTATAGGTGCTTCCATGCTGTCGCTACTCTTCTTTTTGACTCAGTTCTTACAAGAAGAGATGCACTACAGCTCTTTGCGAGCAGGGGTTTCATATCTTCCTGTGCCGGTAATGGTCGCTTCAACCAGCATCTTCTTATCGCGCAAGGTCAAGAGGTACGGCGTCCGGATCTTTTTGACGACCGGTCCGCTCATCGTTGCAATCGGCATTTTTTGGGCATCATTCTTAAATCCAACTTCTTCGTACTGGCATGTCTTTGGACCGTTGGCCATCTTTGGATTGGGAATGGGTTTTTCATTTCTCCCACTGACATTGAACGCTGTTTCTTCCGTGCGAAATCACGAACAGGGGCTGGCATCATCGTTACTTAACACCAGCCAACAAATTGGAGGCTCTTTAGGGCTCGCAGCGTTGGTGACGGTGTCTGCCACAGTGCGCAGCCATCATCTGGCAACAGCATCCAACCTCACATCCTCGATGTTGGCGAAGGCTCAGGTGGATGCAACTGTGCAAGGTTTTCACGCAGCCTTGCGAGTAGGGGCCCTGAGCGCATTGACGGCATTTGTGATTGCCCTTCTCGTAGTTCGAACTCCACGTCCGGTAACTTCCGCAC
>Ga0307375_10004680_pt1 | contig 12992 bp, 11 predicted proteins | sample TR1MG_FD_202531 | JGI IMG/M metagenome (GOLD analysis project Ga0307375, IMG submission 202531) | Soil microbial communities from Risofladan, Vaasa, Finland - TR-1 | ecosystem: Environmental > Terrestrial > Soil > Coastal area > Acid sulfate soil | place: Finland: Risofladan, Vaasa | collected... | reverse complement strand
CCATTCCGTTTACACCTTTCATTCTGATTCGCTTTGCTGTTGTTACTCACTCTTTTCTCTGCGCTCTCCGCGGTCTCTGCGTTGAAATCACATTCTCCAAGGCCAGCAGACGCCGCTTGAGCGCCGCGCCGCCGCCGAACCCGCCGAGCGCCCCTCCCGCCGCCGTCACGCGATGACAGGGGACGAGGAGCGGCACGGGGTTGCGAGCCATCGCCCGGCCGACCGCGCGGGCCGCCTTCGGCCGACCGATCTGCGCCGCCAACCGGCCGTACGTCGCCGTCCTCCCGTACGGAATCCTCCGCGCTGCCGCAAGGGCCCGCCTCTGGAAAACCGGGAGTCCGCCGAGGTCGAGCCGGACGGTGAACCGGCGGCGTTTGCCGGCGAGGTGCTCGCGGATTTCGCGTTCGGCCCGCCGGGCGTGGCGGTCGGCGGCCGGGGGAACCGCGCCGGGCGTCCGGCGCCGGAGGGCCTGAAGTTCCGCGCGGCGGCGATGGCCGGGAAGGACGACGCGCACGACGCCCCGGCCCGTTGCGGCGAGGCCCATGGGGCCCCACGGCGTGTCAAAAGTCCGCACCGCCCGCATCAAGTTCTTCCTTCGGTTTCCAGTCCGGCGGGCCCTGTAGTGAGAGATGCTCTCTACTACAGGGCGGGCGAAGGTAGATGGGATTGGTGAAAACCCACGGCCGGCCGTCCAGGTGCGCCTCGACGCGATAGACGCCGGGCGCCTCCGCCTGACGTTCCAGTTCGGTCCCTTGCGCCTCAGCGACTTTTGTTCCATTGCGCCGCAGGGTAAGTTTTGCCGCCACCGGCGAACGGACGCGCAGGGCGACGGGCCCGCGCCATCGCGCCTCCTCGCCCATTGTGAGGACTCGGCCATCGGCTTCGCCCGTGAAGCGGAACCCCCGCGCGTCGGCCAGGAGGTCGAGCGCGAGGAACCCCGCCCCCTCCGAGAGGGCGCGGACGACGCGCGCCGCGTCGCCCGGATCGCCCGCCAGGTCCTCGCAGAAGACGTGGCTTCGCAGCGTGCGGAATCCGGTCTCATACGGCAGGATGCGCGTGCCGATGACTGGCACGGCAATGGCGTGGTTGTCGAGGCTGCTCGTGGCGGCGAAGCGCCGGTCCTGCGTGATGCGGTCCCAGTGTGCCAGCGTCCGGGGATGGGGTCCGCGGATGCGGCTGCGCCAGGTGTAGAGAAAGGACGGTATCTGCCAGGGCATCAGACCGTCGCAGATGTCGTGCATGAACGACCAGAGTTCGACGCCGGTGAAGCCGGGGATTTCCCATTCGTGGAGTTCGCCGGCCTTGAGAGGCATCCCCCAGATGCGAGCCGGCTGGGCGTGGGCGACGAACGCCGCCGACCCCTGGTTCGCCAGGTCGAAGAGCACCCTTCTTAGCGGTTTCCACCGCAGGCCGCCGACGTCCCGCGCTTCCAGGGCGACGACGTGGCAGTGGCGCTTGCACGAGATTTCCGTCCCGACGATGACCAGGACGCCGTCGCGCCAGCCTTGCCATCCGTCCGCCCGCGGGCGGAGCGTGTCGTGGTCGGTCATGACGAGGAAGTCGAGCCCCGCGCGGCGTGCCGCGGCGGTGATCTCGCGGTAGGTCCCGCTCCCGTCGCTGTAGCACGAGTGCACGTGTTGGGCGCCGACGACTTCAGGCATCGGGGCCCTCCGCGTCCGGCAAAGCGCTGGGGGCCGCCTCGGCGGGTTCCAGGTCTGCGGTCTGGAGCGCCTCGCGCATGGTGCGCGGCGAGATGTCTGTTCGTCGCGCCAGGTATAGGATGGCCCCCGGCAGGCTGATGGCCATCTGGACCAGGCGGTAGGCGAGCACCATTGCCAGGGCGAGCGTCGCGGCCTCGGCCGCCGTTTGTACGCCGAGCACCGGGGCGCTGAAAAGTTGCTGGACCAGCCCCTCCGCCACGCCGAAACCGCCCGGCACGGGAACCAGCGACCAGCCGACCCACACGACCGGCATGTTGACGAAGTAATGGACCAAGCCCGCCCCCGCCCCAAGGCCGAGCGCCAGAAAGTACATGCAGAATACCGAAACCGCCTGGGCGACCCAACTATAGGCCATCGCCGCCGCGACCGTCCCCTTGTGCCCACGGTAGATGAAGAGCGCGCGGTCCACCCGCGCGACGATGGGCCGCAGCGGAAGCCTCGCCACCAGCGCGTCCACCCGCAGCGCCCGCCGCACGCGCCGGCTGTAGAACAGGCCGCACCCCGCCGCCGTCGCGACCAGGAACGCCGCCACGATCCACTGGGCGGTGCGGACGCGCGCGTCGCCCAGGCTCGCCGCCGCCGCCACTGCGCCCAGGAGCGCCAGGGCCGTCATCCCGATGAACCGGTCCAGAAAGACGACGGTGACGGCCTCGGGTTTGCGGTGGGTCTGGCGGGCGATGTACCAGGCCTTGACGAAGTCGCCTCCGGTCGCGCCCGGCATCCAGTTGTTGAAGAACCATCCGATGTACGTCAGGCGCAGGCTCTCCAGGAGCGTGATGTGAATGCCCTGGACCTTCAGCAAGAGCCGCCACCGCACCGCGCCGACGGGCGACTGGAGCGTCATCACGCCCAGAGCCGCCGCCACCCACCACCACTCGTGGGCCAGGCGCAGGGCGATCGTCTTAATCCCCGCCACGTGCGTGCCGTCCCGGACGGTGTCGTTCCATTCCGCCCGGCTGACGACCCAGGCCACGAGGGCGGCCATGATGGCCAGCCGCGCCACGTGCCACAGGATCGTCCGGACCCGCTTGTTCACGAAGCGTCTCCTTCCGGCGGCCCCTCGACCATGCTCGGGCCGCCCTGAGCGAGGTCGAAGGGCGGCGCGCCCGCGCGGCCCTGGAGCATTTCGACGAACGCTTCGAGGCGCGTGCGGCTCTGGGCGTCGAGCGGGCCCTGTAGTGAGAGATGCTCTCTACTACAGGGCGGGCCCGGGCGGTCGAACTCGACCGTCAGCACGGGTACGTCCGCCGCTTCCCGCAGCAGCCGGTCCTGGATGCCCCGGAAGCAGAACGTTTGGACATAGTGCACCAGGCCGCCCAGCCGCCGCTCGCGGACCGCCCGGCGGATGTCCTCGATGCGCCCGTTCACCCCGTAAGGATACGTGTAGGCGAGGTACTGTTCGACCAGATTTTCCGTGGGCGGATCCGCGACGGCCGAGAGCATGCTGAACTGGCGCTGAAACTCGTTGAAGACAACGTGCGCCCCCCGCGCTTCGAGGAACTCGTGCAGCCCGGACGCGATGGGCGGAATGCCCAGGCACCCCAGCCGCACGCGATCCGTCCGCGCCTGTCGCCCGCGCGCCTCAGCCAGGAACGCTTCCGCCTCGCGCCGGTACACTTCCGGGTCGCCGCCGAAATCGCTCGCCCCGACCAGCCAGCGGTGGTTCTCCTCGCCGGTCACCTTGTTCTCCTGCCACGTGAGGCGGTCCACTTCGGCCAGCGTGCGGCGCACGGGGTGCAGGCGCCGGCGCTCGCTTTCGGCGGCCTTGCGGGTCGTCCCCAGGCGGCGCGCGAGGCGCTCGATCGCCTCCTCCAGAGCCGCGGCTTCTTTCGGATAGGGATAATTGAATTCGATGACCTCGATGCCCTCGGAGGCGAAGATTTCCATCAGCGCGCCCGTGCTGGAGCAGTCGCCCTGGGCGACGCCGATCACCCGCCGCACCCCCAGCCGGCGGGCGGTCGCGTAGATGCCTTTGATCCACGCGCACGAGTTGGCCGGGAAAGAGCGGCGCTGGGCCTCCGCCACCAGCGCGCGCGGATCCTCAGAGGTGATGAAGACGTTGTTTAAGTCCATCGGCTCGGCGCCCGCCGCCAGGAGCACCTCCACCGGGACCGTTGCCGTCAGGCCGATCGTCTTCGGGTTGATCGCGCGCATGCGCCGCCTTCACACTCGCACACGTGTTGTGAAGGCTTCCGGCGTTCCCCTGGCGTGTGATCGGAGCGCCGCAAGTGCTGGCTGCCAAATCCGGCCGATGCATTTCGCCCGGGCCGGCCAGGGCCTCTGGGGCCGAAAACCGTGTGTAGGCATAAGCATTACAACCCTGTCAGCGTCTACCTGCGTGGGCGTGGCTCTATGCCTAAGTAGTGCGCGAGTTCGTCATAGCCTATTTCGAGGCAGCGATCAGTCGCCACGTTAAGTCGGCGTGCGCCGCCAGGTAGCAACCGCCCCCCGCGTGTGCGAAAGGCGACATTCCAGACGGACTTGCCAAACTCCTTCACGGCTTCCACTGCCGGGACATAATCCTGATCCCCAGAAACTATGACCGCGGTGTCGTAAATGTCTCGCAACAAGACGAGGTCGCAAGCCAGTTTCACATCCACGGCCTTCTCGGAGCCCAGGGTTCGCTTAAAGAGGTTATAGGTGATGGCACCAGCGCGCCTGAAGGTGACCGCCGGATTTCGGAGGGCTATCCCTTCTTGGACGGCCGTCCATCCCTCGAAGCGCCTCTTCATCTTCGTCATTTCCTTGAGGAGCCCCTCGCGCAATTCATGCATCTTCTCCTTCAGAACCGGTTGCGCCAAAGCTGCCAATTGCTTGCCGAGGCGTTTGTCCTTGCAGAGAAGATTCTTCAACTCGTCTGGGTTTTTCTCTAGTTGCGGGAACCTATATGGGAAAAAGTCGAGATGGTCTACAACGTACCAGTACGTCCGCTTTCTCGACCCCTGTGGACAGACTTTCTTCGCAAGCCAATCGAAAAGCAGGGCCCAGTCTGTGTCGGGTAAGTAGTCGGCTTTGTTGAAGGACTCGAAAAGCGCGGCAATACTGTAGCGAAAATTCTCGCCGTCCACGAAAATGCACACCTGCTCATCCATGGCACGCTCCCCCAACAAAAATTGCGGGAGGCACGCGGCCTCCCGCCTTCAGACCTTCGGGCTCAGGACGCACCCAAGCCCCGTAGTTTCAACTGGCCTTCTCACCGGAATAATACCCCTATAGAGTCGTCCAGTCAAGCCCAAAATCCTCACTTTTTCGCTCTCTTGGGGATATCCTCACGGCTTCGGCGCGAGCACGAGGTCCGCCAGCGCCGCCGCCGTCGGGAGATAGTCGCCAATGACCTGTGCGGGGGCGCCCGGCGCGGGCGGCACGGCGCGTGCCAGGCCCGCCGGCGGCGCCGCGTCGTCGGCGTCATAAAACTCGTATAGGACGCCCGTCCGGCCGTACCACCGGGTGAGCATCTCGAGCGTCCGCGCGCGGACCTGGGCCGCCTCCTTCGTACGCCCATAACGCTCCAGGCCGCGCACCAGAAGAGCGTTCATCGCGGGCGAGACGGCCCCGCGCCAGACCGCCCGCTCATAGGCGGGGTCGTCCCGCGCCACGCCGGGCACGGGGCAGGGCGATGCGAACTTGCCGCTCGCCAGGTGCGCGGCCAGGCGGTCGGCCTGCTCGGGGCTGGCGACGCCGGACCAGAGCGCCAACAGCCCCTCGCTCGCCCACACCTCGGACCACGGGCCGTCCGGCCATCGGCGGTCGAAGAAAAATTCGCGCTCGGGGTCCCAGAGGCGCTGGCGCGCCGCCGATTCAATCGCTGAGGCCCGCCGGCCGTGCGTCTTGGCGATCTCGCGGAACCCCAGCGTCTGGGCCATCTGCTGGAGGGTGCGGCACTCGTTGGCCAGGTAGCAGGAGAGGTCCACGGCGGCGAAGTCGGGTCCCGGCGCGCCGGGATCGGCGAAGCGCGGGGACCCCTGGCGTCCGGCCTCCTCGGCGGACGCCCAGGCGTAGAGCGGCGTGCCGTCTTCCAGCGCCTTCTCGGGCGGAGGAGCGCCTCCCAAACGCCGCTTCTTCATGTACCACACCACCAGCCGCGACGCCGCGTCGTGGCTCCGCTCCAGAAACGCCCGGTCGCGCCGCTTGTCTCGCACGTACACCTGCCACGCCGACCACGCCAGCATGGGCGGCCCGGAGACGGCCGACTGGTCGCGCGGCGGCATGGCGCCCGGAATGAAGCCGTCGTCCGCCTGGAACCCATAGACCGCTTCGAGCGCCTCCTTCGCGATCGCGGTGTCCAGATGCGAGAGGCCGACCGCCCCGACGGCCGTTTCCCACAGGCCGATCTGCCCCAGGGGCCAGCGCGCCGGCACAAGCGCGCGCCGACCGATGGGCGGCTCGGCCGAATAGACGTTCGCCTTCATCACCGAGAACGCCTTGGCCAGGGCCGTGGCCTCGAGCGCCCCGGTCTCGCGGGGAGCCCGGGGCAAGGCGGCATAGAAGTCCAGCCGATCTTCCACCAGCGTATCGAGCGAGACCTGCAACCCTTCGGAGGCCAGGTCCGCCGACCGGCGCCTGTCGCCCGTCTCGCACCCCAGGGCGAAGCGCGTCTGCCGGCCCTCCGATTCGCGCAGGAGGACCACGTCGCCCTGGCCTTCGAGCGACACGCTGGTGCCGGCCGGCGCCCGCCCGACCAGAACTTTCGACGACGCGAAAGTCATCACCAGAGGCCGGTCGTCACCCGGAACGTCGGCCAACACCAGGTCGTTCGTCACCGCCCGGAACCGCAAGGTTTCGAGCCCGTGGCCGGGCATGTGGATGCGGAACGTCTGGCCCGCCGGCAGTCGGAACTCCAGACCCACGCCGCCGCTCGTCGTCGTTGCCACGAAGGAGGTGGTCCACGGCGTGCGGCTGTCGAGCCCCGAGCAGGCGAACAGGATTCCCGGACCGTACACGTTCGGTGTAGCGGCGGGAATGGCGACCGTCTGAGCGCCTGCGGAGGAGGGCGGCGCGGCCGAAAGCAGCAGGACGCCGGTGATCGTCATGGCGGTCGAAAGTCGTGTCCTGGTCATCGTGGTTTCCTTTCGCTACAGGGAGTCTATCGCCAGCCGGCGACGATTACAATCGCCTCAGCCGCCGAAGTACCGTCGGACGGCATCACGATCCTCCGGCTGGACCTCCGGCCCGACGGGGTGCGCCGGCCCCGTGCCGGACGGCCCTTCGTCCGGTCCTGCGGACGCTGCGGCCGACGGGGGCTGCCCCGGCGGGCCGGGGGCGCTGCCGGAAGTGTCGGCGACCGGGGCTCCGGCGGGGCCGGCGACCGTTTCCGGCAGACCGAGGGTCCGGCGGGCCTGGCGGACTGCTGCCAGGACGGCGCCCGCCGCCTCGGCCGGTTCGGCGCCTAGGGACTCGGTCATCGCATCGGCCAGGCGTTGGAGGGTCTGGGACGTTCCGGCGTCGGTGCCGCGAATGGCATTTGCGGCGGCCCGAAGTTCCTCGGCCAGGCGCGCGAGGTCCGCCTCCTGTGCCGCGCTGGCCGCGCCTTCAAGCGCGTCCGCGAGGCGCTCGCGCTCGACGTTCGGCATTCCGCCAGCGCCGGGCGGGGAGGACAGGCGTTCGGCCAGTTCGTCTGCGGCGGTGGCGGCGCCGGCGGCATCTCCGCGACCGGCCGATGCCGCCATCTTCCGCAGGGCCGGATCGGCGGTCCTTTCAATTGCGGCGCGCGCCACGTCGCGCCGGTGTGCGGCTTCGAGGGTGGCGTGCTCGATCTCTCCCGTTGCTTCGCGGGCGTCGCGCTCGCGGGCGCCGGGCGCAAGCAACCGCGCAACTGCCCCTTCGACCGCGCGGCGGAGGTCGGGCGCGAGGTGCTCGTTGCGGCCGGCCGCGAGGAGCGTCTCGGCGGCGTGCGATGCCGACGGCGCCGCGAGCGGCGGGCCGGCGAGAGACGGGACCAGCGCCAGGCCCGCCAGCACGACAGCCGCCGCCAGCGCCATCCGCCCTCGCCCCCCCAACGACCGCGCCAGGACAAGGTGCGACACGTCGAGCCGCAACGCCTCCGTCCGCGCCTGGTCGAGGAGCGCTTCATCCAGGTCGCCCGGCCGCGCCCCTGGCACGGCAGGCGTGCCGCCGGCCACGGCACGAGCCGTACCCGTGCCAGGGTGGCCTGACGGCGAGGGGGCCGAGAGGACCTCCAGCGCGGTGGCGAGGCGTTCCTTGAGTTGTCCCGCGTGGTCGGCGGCGATCGCGGCCTGGCGCAGCGACACGCCCGCCGCCAACCGCACGAGAAAAGCGAGCGCAAAGCCCGCGGGCAGGCAGGCGAGCGGCCAAGCGGGATGGGTCCAGTCGGCCGGAAGCACGCGCGGGGCAACGATGCGCAGGACGGTCATCCCAAGCCCGACGGCTGCGCCGACGAGCGCGCCGGCCAGGCCGGCCTCGGCCGCGCGCACCGCGAGCAGCCGACGACGCACGCGCCGCAGCGTTTTCTCAAGCGGGTCGGTAGGGCTCATGGTTCACCCGAAGAGTATACGATTGGCGGCGGGGCTCACCTTAACGGTTTCGGATGAATCCTATCAACTTGTCGCGCGGCGGGTCTCCGTGCCCTCCGCGAAATCCGGCCTTGAAGCGCGGCGGGTGCCCTTCGGCTGCGCTCAGGACAGGCTCCGACCCACCGCGCAAAACTTGTCTCGACGGGCTTGCAGGGTTCAGTACTGTCGGCGTTTGCGGGAGGGAGGGATGTCGAGGGCCTCGCGGTACTTGGCGACGGTGCGGCGGGCGACGTCGAGCCCTTCGGCGCGAAGGTGCGCGGCCAACTGTACGTCCGACAGTGGCTGGCGCTTATCCTCCGCATCCACGACGGCCTTGAGGCGCTGCCGGATCTGGTCCCAGGCGACATCCTCGCCTTGGGCGTTCTGCGTGCCGCCCGTGAAGAAATCGCGCAGCGGGTAGATGCCCCACGGCGTGTCGGCATACTTGTCGGAGACGGCGCGCGAGACGGTGGCGATGTGCAGGCGGATATCGTCGGCCACTTCCTGCATCTTCAGGGGCCGGAGACGGTCGGGCCCCTCGTCGAAGAACGGCCGCTGGAACTTGATGACGGACCGGACGACGCGCTGGAGCGTGTCGCGGCGCTGCTCGATGGCGTCCAGGAGCCAGCGGGCGGACTGCAGATTGCGGGCGACGAACGAGCGTGTCTTTTCGTCAAGGTCCGGCTGCCGGGCGAGGCGGCGATAGGTGCGGCTGATGTAGAGTTGCGGCGTGCCGCTGCGCTCCACCGTCACGCGCCAGTCGGCCGCCTCGTCGTCCCACAGGATCCGCACGTCGGGAATGATGGTCGGGGTGCGCTGTGCCGTGACGGCCGACCCGGGACGCGGGTTCAAGTGCCGAATCCGCTCGACGGCCCGCTTGACCTCCTCGATGGTGGTGCCGAGCGCCTTGGCTACCTGGGGGTAGTGATTCTGCTCGATGTCCTTCAGGTGCCTCCGCACGAGGTTCACTTCGATGGCGTCGAGCGGCAGGGAGTCCGGGCCGTCGCCGACCGCCGGGTCCGCCGCCAGTTGCAGCAGCAGGCACTCTCCCAGATTCCGGGCCGCGACGCCGCTTGGCCCGACACGCTGGACGAGCGACAGCACCCTCTCCATCTCCTCGGCCGAGGCGGGGGGCTCGGCTTCCTTTCCCAACTCCTCCAGGGCCGCGCGAAGGTACCCATCGTCGTCGAGGTTGCGGATCACCAGGTCCCCCAGGCGAGCGGTCCGCTCGGGCACGTCCTCCAGATGCCACTCGCCCAGGAGGTGCTGCTGGAGTGTCTGCCCTTCGTCGGGGGCGTTCTGCATGGCTTCGTGTTTGGCATCCGGTTCGCCGCTCGCCGGCCGGCGGGGGCGCCACGCCTCGGACTCGTCGAAGTAGGTTTCCCAGCGGTCCGCCAGGTTCGAGAGGCGCTCGAAGTCCTCGGCGCCGGAACCGGAATCGCGGACCACCAACTCCTGCTCGCCCTCCGCGGCGCCCTGGCCGGCGGGTTCCTCGCCGGCCGCGGTCGCCTCGGGATCTTCCTGCTGGACCTCCAGCACCGGGTTGGCTATCAGTTCCTGGTCTATCCGTTCCTGGAGGGCCATGAGCGGCAACTGGAGGATCTCCATCGCCTGGATCATCCTCGGCGACAGGACCATCCGCTGTTCCAGCCTTTGCCTCAGGCTCGTGTCGAATCGCATGGTTAGGAACCCATCTCGCGCCGGTCGCGCAGGGCGTCGGCGAGCATCCCCTGGTTGGCATACTCGAGGCTCGCGCCCGCCGGCAACCCTCGCGCCAGGCGCGTCAGGCGGACGCCCGCGCCTTGGAGCCGATCGGCCACGAGCACGGCCGTGCCGTCGCCCTCGGCCGTCGCCGCCAGCGCCAGGATGACCTCCTTCGCCTCGCCCTTCTTGATGCGCCGGGCGAGGGCGTCCAGGCTCAGGCTTTCGCTTCCGCGTCCCTCGGCGGGCGCTAGTAACCCGCCCAGCACGTGGTACAGGCCGTCGTACCGGTCCGTCGCCTCGATGCGGACAATGTCCTTGGGCTTCTCGACGACGCAGATGCGGGAGCGGTCGCGGCGGGGGCTCGAGCAGATGGCGCACCGCTTCCCGTCCGCCAGGGCTCCGCACTCGGCGCAGCGGCCGATCCGCGTCTTGATGTCATGAACGGCCTCGGCGAGGGCTTTGGCTTCCGCCTCGTCGCCCTCCAGCAGGTGGAAAGCGATGCGCTCGGCGCTTCGCCGGCCGATGCCGGGCAACCGCCCCAGCGCCTCAATCAGCCGTTCCATTGTTTCCGTGTAGGCGTTCATGGTTTTTCCTGACGCTCCCGGCGTGGGGGCGATCGCGCGACGCGCTCGAAAGGCGTTTTTTACCCCAGCAGGCCGTCGAGGCCGGGCGGCAGGGGCAGACCCCCAAGCAGTTTCGACATCTCCTGTTTTTGAAGGTCGCGCGCCTTGGCCATCGCCTGGCCCACCGCGGCCCGGACCATGTCCTCCAGGAGGTCCACCTGGTCGCGGTTGACGACCTCGGGCGCAATCGCGAGGTCCACGAGTTCCTGCATCCCGTTGACGGTTGCGACGACTCCCGGCGCGCCAGGATCGCCGGCCGAACCTTCCACCGTCTGCTGGGCGAGCGCGCCTTGCGCTTCCTCGACTTTGCGCTTCATGCCGCCCATGTTGCGCATCAGGCCCAGCAAATCGCCGAGTCCGGCCATCTGTCTGCCCTCGTTCGGTCCTAGTCTTCGATGTTCACGATCCGGCCGTCGAACAGGCGGATCGCCTTCTGGATGAGGGGGTCGCTCATCGCCTCGTCGAGTTTTCGGCGTTTCGCCGGTTCTCGCGGCGGGGCTTCAGGCGGCTCCTGGGCCGGCGCTGCGCCCTCGGGAGGCGGCGCGTCATCGGCCGGCGCGTCGAGCGCCTCGTCCGTCGGGGCGCTTTCCTCCTCGGCCGGAGCCGCCGTGGGTGTGTGGTTCGGCGTCAGGGATTGCTTTTTTTTTTCGCTGGCCTGCGCAGCATCCTGCCCGGATGCGGGGGCGGACCGTCCCGGCGCGCCGCCCGCCAGCGCCCCTTCCAGCCGCTCGAGGCGTGCCAGCACCTCCGGGAGCGATTCCATTTCCGCCAGCGACGCCATCCGGACGACCGCCAGTTCCGCCACGGGCCGGCCGTCGGCCGCCCACCGCGCCCGCGACCGCGCCTCGGTCAGGTATCCCATGGTGGCGACGAGGGCGGGAACGGTCCACTTTTCGCCTGCGGCTTCAAGCGCCGAGCGGTCCGGCCCGAAGACGTCTATCAGGGCCACCTCCGTGCCGCACGTCTTCGCCACCAGCAGGTCCCGCACCTGGCGGAGGAACTGGTCCAGCAGCGCCAGGACGTCGGCGCCGGCGGCGAGGAGGTCGCCGAACCGCCGCAGGGCCGTCCCTGCATCCCCTTCGCCGCACGCCCTCAGAAGCGCGAGGACCTCTTCGCCCGAGGCGGCGCCGACCGACTGGCGGACGGCCTGGAGGGTCGCCTGGCCCTCGCCGACGGCGATGGTCTGGTCCAGGAGCGTCATCGCGTCGCGGACGCTGCCGCGCCCCTCGCGAGCGATTGCCTGGAGCGCCTCGGGCTCGGCCTTCACTTTTTCCCTGCGGCAGATGTCGGCCAGGTGCTCGGCGATGCGATCGGTCGGTACGGCACGGAAATCGAACCGCTGGCACCGCGACAGGATCGTCGCGGGCAGCCGCTCCGGATTCGTCGTCGAAAAAAGGAACAGGACGTGCTCGGGCGGCTCTTCGAGGATCTTCAGCAGCGCGTTGAAGGCGTTGCGCGAAAGCATGTGGACTTCGTCAATGTAGTAGATCTTGTAGCGGGCCCGCGCGGGGCGGTAGTAGGCATTCTCACGCAACGTCCGGACGTCGTCCACGCCCGTGTTCGAGGCGCCGTCAATCTCCAGGACGTCCATGTCCTCGCCCAGGTGGATGCGGGCGCAGATGTCGCACGTACCGCACGGCTCGGCCGTCGGCCCTTTCTCGCAGTTCAGGGCCGACGCCAGGACCCGCGCCATCGTCGTCTTTCCGATGCCGCGCGTCCCGCAGAAAAGGTACGCGTGGGCGACTCTTCCCGAGGCAATGGCGCCGGCCAGGGTGCGGGTGATCGGCTCCTGGCCGACCACCTCGTCGAATTGCAGCGGGCGGTAACGCCGGGCTAAGACGGTGTAGGCCATGGTTGCTTACGCGCTCCCCTTCGGGTCGCGGCTAAACGTTTTTTTTGCGCGGCGGGTCTCCGCACCCGCCGCGCGCCGTTCAATCCGCAATATAAAGAATGGCCGTGCACCTCCCGTCGAATCAGGTCAACCGCGGGTGGCGGTCTCCGTGGCTCCGGCCAGATGGCCCCACGGCGCCTGGGCTTTCCGGCTTAGGGCTGCTGCCTTCCGGCCCTGACCCGGTTCACCGGCGACCCATCGCATGGGATCCGACCTTCAACGCCCGGTGGATCGTTCCCTTTCGACCGACCTGAGCCTCGGGGAGGAATTCAGCCCTGCTGGAGCGGGTTGCAGGTACAGGGCACCGCTACCGCCCCGCCTAGCACGGCCATTAATTCCTGGTCGCCTGAGGCGACCCTTACCCCGGTACGCGCCGCGACATGCAAATCCCATGCCACAACGCACCGATCGGCTTCCACCCCAGTATAGCACGCCTGGGAGGCAAAGCAAGGCGAACCCGCGCGTTTCAGCCGCACCTTTCACTGCGGCGGGTGTGTCCACATTTCCTCACCCGGCCCATACGCTTGACGCCTTGCCTTGCCCC
>Ga0307375_10004677_pt1 | contig 13001 bp, 11 predicted proteins | sample TR1MG_FD_202531 | JGI IMG/M metagenome (GOLD analysis project Ga0307375, IMG submission 202531) | Soil microbial communities from Risofladan, Vaasa, Finland - TR-1 | ecosystem: Environmental > Terrestrial > Soil > Coastal area > Acid sulfate soil | place: Finland: Risofladan, Vaasa | collected... | reverse complement strand
ATGTGTCGGGAGAACCACTCGATCTGGTCGGCGTAGACGTTCGGCGTGGTCCATTCCACGGTCGCCGGCAAATTGAGTATCATCGGATTCTGCCTGGTCGGCTGCCAGATCTCCTGCACCGCCTCGCATACCTCGAGCGCGTACTCGATCTCGGTGTCGGAAAAGCTTTCGGGTGAATATTCGAAGCGCACGCGGGTCTCCGGAACGCTGTCCACGAGTGAATTGACAAGCCTGGTTCCGTTCAACGCTATCTCTTTGATCTGCTCCCTGTTCATGTTGAAGGTGACTCGCCGCTGAAGCACCGACGTGGAGTTGTACAGATGCACGATGACGTTTTTCGCACCGCGAATACTGTCGAACGTTCTTCTTATCAGGTGTTCGCGCGCCTGCGTGAGCACCTGAATGGCGACGCCGTCGGGGATGTGGTTCCCTTCGATCAGACGTCGCACGAACTCGAACTCTATCTGGGAGGCGGATGGGAAACCCACCTCGATCTCCTTGAATCCGATTTCCGTAAGCATCTCGAACATTTCCAACTTCGCTTCGACGCCCATGGGGATCGCAAGCGCCTGGTTTCCGTCCCGCAGATCCACGCTGCACCACATGGGTGCACGTGTTATTTCCCGATCGGGCCACGTCCTGTCACGGAGCTCAACCTTCGGAAAGGGCTTGTATTTCGGCATTGAAACCTCCTCGAGATTTTTGCCGCCGCAACGAGCGGCGGCAATTGATCAACCTGACCCGGCCCGCTGCAACGCAGATTGTTGACTGGTTCCGCTGACACGCAGCCGGAAAATGAAAAGGCCCGCTGCAGAGCGTGCTCTGCAGCGGGCCTTTTCGACTTCCTGCTCCAATCAGGAGCACATATGGAAGTCCAACCGGGAAACCCCCGCTACAGACATTGGGCTCAGAGGTAGAGCGAGTAGGCTGAGTAGGAGGCCGTGGGAGTTGGACATACGTACCACGTGTTGCGTCTTCATATATCTTGTGACAACCTAACCGCATTTGTCGGAAACGTCAACCACCTTTCTGCCGGAATATTCCGGGCACGGTGCATGAAAATCAAAAAATTCGGCTGTTTTGTACAAGAGATGCGGGAAAGCGCGGCGTATGGTAGACTACGGTTGGAGGTTCCAAAAATGGCTCTATTGCAGGACATATCCGAGAAACTTCAGAAGGGGAAGGCCCCGGAAGTAAAAGCTCTTGTGCAGCAGGCAATGGACGAAAAATACGGCGCGCGTGACATTCTCGAAAACGGACTCATGGCCGGAATGAACATCGTGGGTGTCAAGTTCAAGGCCAATGAAATCTACGTTCCGGAGGTTCTCATAGCCGCCCGGGCGATGAACGCGGGAATAGAGCTTCTGCGACCCCTTCTCGTCGAGCAGGGGGTGAAGGCGCGAGGCAAGGCGGTAATAGGAACGGTCAAGGGCGACCTTCACGACATCGGGAAGAATCTCGTGAAAATGATGCTCGAAGGGAAGGGGATCGAGGTCATCGATCTCGGAACCGATGTTTCGGCTGATAAGTTCGTGGCGGCGGCAAAGGAGCATGGCGCTCAAATAGTCTGCTGTTCGGCACTGCTGACCACAACAATGACCGAAATGAAAAATGTCGTGCAGAAAATCACCGACAGCGGATTGCGTTCGACCGTCAAGATCATGGTCGGCGGGGCACCTGTCACCGATTCCTTCTGCAAGAGCATTGGAGCCGATTTCTACGAGCCTGACGCGGCCTCGGCCGCCGAACGTGCGCTCGCCATCGTGAGCGCGGCATAGGAGGCCGCGATTCGTTCCGGTCGGTCGCACGCCGGACGGACCCGAATTGGGGTTTCTCTTTCACACGAATGATCAATCGCTGTTTCTGGAGTCTGCGTTCTCCTCGACGATGGTGAACGGGCGGATCTTTGCCCCTTTCTCTTCAGGCTCCTCTTTCAGTTCCTCGATCAGCGTAACCGTCTGAAACGGAATCATCAGATGATCGGCCCGGCCGAAGGTCTTCCGAACCTCGTCCTCGGTTGGATCGATGATGATTTTCGTTGCCGCCGGTACGGTGATATCCCGAATCGAGACGAAATAGGGGTGTGTAAGGTCAAGGATCTTCGCTCGCAGTAGAATCTCTTTGCCTTTCCAGGTGAAATGGACCTTATAGACCGACACAGAACCCTCCCGGTGCCAGCTGATTGTACTTACTTTGCCTGACTTCTACAATTCGCAGCCCTGTAGTGAACTGCCGTCATACCCCTGCGCCGTCGCTGCCGGCAGAGCTTCCGCAGCATTGCTCGTCGATACCCTACTTTTGTGAAGCGATTTTTTTGAATTCCTCGATTGACCACTCATGGGAACAGGTGTCCACTCTTGACAACATAATCAAAGGGGTGTATGAGAGAAACTAGGTTAATGCGATACAAATTGTGCTACGCATCGGGCGATGAGATTGCCTCGGTGTTCAGCGCTTGAGGGGGCGGGATGAACAACAAACTCATGCTCCGGGACGAGGAGGAGCCTCCAGGTACGAAGGGCTCCTCGAACAGTTCGCGCGACAGCGAGGACTCGGGAGAGGTGCCGCTCGCTCACGACCGGCACTCAGTCCGGCCGTCGCGGCGAATCAACCGGCAGGAAAGCAACCGGCACGTTTCGCCATCAACATCAAACAGAGACGAAACATCCCTTGAAGACGCCGCGGTGAAGGCATCGCGCGCTTTCCGCAGACGGATGTTCCCGAATGCTTCGGTGCGCGATTGGAACGACTGGACCTGGCAGATTGCCAACCGTGTTACGACGCTTCATCAGCTGGAGTCAATGCTCGAGTTGAGTCATGATGAGCGGGCCGCACTCGCTGCTCACGGCAGGGCGCTGCCCATGGCGATAACGCCCTATTACGCGAGCCTGCTCGACCCCGGCAATCCGAACCAGGCCATCCGCCGTTCAATGGTTCCGACGGTTCTGGAGCGGACGTTCTCCAGCGGCGAGGATGAGGATCCTCTTGCCGAAGAGCACGACACGCCGGTTCCCGGCCTTGTCCATCGGTATCCGGACCGAGTGCTGTTCCTCGCCACCGACAATTGTTCGGCCTATTGCCGCTACTGCACCCGTTCCCGCATGGTCGGTCAGCGCGGTTCTTTCTCCATCGAACAATGGGAACGCGCGCTTGCCTATATCGAGGAGCACCGGGAGATCCGCGACGTCCTTGTCTCGGGCGGCGACCCGCTCACCCTTCCGGACGATGTCCTCGACTGGCTGCTCGGCCGAATTCGTGCAATCCGGCACGTCGAGTTCATCCGGATAGGCACGAAAGTCCCTGCTGTGCTGCCCATGCGCATAACGCCGAATCTCGTTCGGACGCTTCGGAAGTATCATCCGCTCTGGATCAGCATTCACGCAACTCACCCCGCAGAGCTGACTCCGGAGATGAGGGCCGCGTGCAATCGACTCGCCGACGGTGGTTTTCCCCTCGGCAGCCAGACGGTGCTTCTTGCCGGGATAAATGACAACGTGGAAACGATGAAGGCGCTCTTTCACGGACTTCTCACAATGCGCGTGCGACCCTACTACCTCTACCAGTGCGACCCGATTCCGGGTTCGGCGCACTTCAGAACACCCGTAGAGAAGGGGCTGGAGATCATTCGTGGGCTCCGCGGCCATACGACTGGCTACGCGGTGCCGAATTACGTAATCGACGCGCCCGGCGGCGGAGGCAAGATACCGCTGCTTCCCGACTACGTGGTTGGGTACGAAGGCGATCAGCTCGTTCTCTCCAACTACAAGGGCGAGAGGTACACGTATCCCGACACGCAGTCGAACCGAGCCGATAGAACAGCACTCAACGCCGAGTATTTCGTCGTTCCGGTTTCCGAGCTTCTGCCTCTCGGATAGGCGTGGACAATGACAATTGGAATGACCTACGATCTTCGGTCCGACTACCTCGCAGAGGGGTTCTCACTCGAGGAGACCGCGGAATTCGACCGTGACGAGACGATTCGGGCGCTTCAGGATGCGCTCGACGGCCTGGGCTACCGCACACAGAGAATCGGCAACATCCGCTCGCTCGCTCGCCGACTCGCTGCCGGCGACCGGTGGGACCTGGTGTTCAACGTCTGCGAGGGGCTTTACGGATCGGCGCGGGAATCCCAGGCGCCCGCGCTCCTGGACGCGTACAACGTTCCCTACACGATGTCCGATCCGATGGTGCTCACCCTCACTCTCCATAAAGGTCTCGCAAAACTGGTAGTGCGGGAGGCAGGGATCCCCACCGCGGATTTTGCGGTGGTAAACGAGCAGGCGGACGCCGCCCGGGTATCACTTCCTTTTCCGCTTTTTGCCAAGCCGGCGTGCGAGGGCACGGGGAAAGGTATTGACGGTCGATCGAGGGTCGAGTCGGAAGCGGCGCTCGGCCAATTGTGCAGTGATCTTCTCGAACGTTACCGGCAGCCGGTCCTCGTGGAAACCTATTTGCCCGGCCGCGAGTTCACCGTCGGAATTGCCGGCAACGGTTCCGGAGCGCGCGTACTTGGCTCGATGGAAGTTATCTTTCATGCAGTGGATGAGGGGGAAATCTACGGATATCTGAACAAAGAGGAGTCCGAAGAGCGCATGTCCTACCTTCCCGGGACCGACGCTGCAGCAAGAAGTGCCGAAGATGTCGCGCTGCGATCCTACCGCGCTCTCGGATGCCGGGATGTAAGTCGCGTTGACATCCGGTTCGATGCAGGCGGGACCCCATGCTTCATGGAGGTCAATCCTCTGCCCGGACTCCACCCCGACCATTCGGACCTTCCAATGCTCTGCCGGTATCAATCAATCGACTACCAGCGCCTGATCGGCATCGTGGTCGAGGAAGCGATGACCAGACTTGGAATGTCCACTCATCGATGATTCAGCACCGAAAAGCGACCCGTGTGTGAGACTTGAGCTGCAGGCCCCCGCGCAGATAATATGAACCAATGATCGGAGGCCGCTATTCCCTTTCACAGAAACTGTCCGGAAGGCGAAACTTCACCGCCTACGGAGCGCTGAACGCATTTTCATTTCTGCTGATCTCCGGGAACATCATTACACTCTACGTTCTGCGGCTTGGTGCGACACCTTCGTTCATCGGGCTCATCTCGTCGTTTCCCTACATATCCTTCTTCTTTCTGATCGTCGGCAAACAGCTCGTTCCCCGTTATGGGGTTGTCCGCCTGTTCGCCGCAGGGTGGATCCTGCGGTACCTTGTTGCGATTCCGATCCTGATTACACCCTTCATCGCAGGGCGAACCTACCCCGCTCTCACGTTCGGCATCATTCTCCTGAGTCAGCTCGGTTTCCAGATATTCCGCGGGATTGGCCTCGTCGGACAGAGCCCGATAGTCGGTGAGCTTTCCGCCGGGAAGGATCGCGGCATCTATCTTTCCCGTTTCCAGATAATTGTGAACGGCGCAAGTATTCTATCGGGACTTGGTATCGTCATCGTGCTGAATGGACAAGTCCCCATCGCCCGTTACGCGATGCTCATTGCGATTGGAACGGTCCTGGGACTCGCGGGATCAGGTTTTCTCCTGAGAGTTCCCGAGCCTCCGGGCATACAGGAGGGTGCGCACGCAAGTTTCTTTCGTGCCGTTGCGGAAACACTCAAGCAGAGCAACTACCGGCGCTACATTTCCGTATTCGCCGTCTACTGTTTCATAACCGGCATGATGCGCTCGTTCCTCGTAGTGTACGCGAAAGAGGTGTATCAGACGCCGGATAATATCGCCATGCTGTTGTCGGTAATCGGCAACCTGGGCGCCATTTTCATGGGCATGGTCATGCGCCAGCTTCTCGACAGACTGGGCGCGAAGCCGCTTTACATCATATTCTCGATTCTCTTCGGGCTCAGTATGCTTCCGGCCATCGCCTCGCCGGCCGGTGCGCCCATGGTGGTGCTCATCGGGCTCGGGGGCCTCTTCTTCTTCACGTCCTTCGGATCGACGGGCGGTGAGAACGCCTCCCAGGTTTACTTCTACGGAATGATCAAACCCGAAGAGCAGCTCAACCTCGGCATCCTCTATTTTGTGACTATGGGTGTCGGCGGCGCAATCGGCTCCTACAGCGGCGGACTGCTGCTCGAAGGACTTCAGAACTCGGGCGGGCTCGAAATTGTCTGGTCCTACCGCATCTTCTTCGGCCTGCTCACGGTGCTGCTCGCCGGGACCATCGTCGCGATGGGGGGCCTCCGGCGGCTCGGATCACAGACGGTGAGCGGTGCGCTCGGCGTGATGTTCTCGCTGCGTGATCTTCGCGCGATCAATCTGCTCAACCGTCTCGAGCGAAGCGAAAGCATCGGGGAAGAGCAGCAGGTGATCCAGGAGATTGCCGACTCACAATCCGGATTCCCGGCGGAGGACCTGCTCGCCCGCGTCTCATCCCCAAGCTACGTGATCAGGAGTGAAACTCTTCGTGCGCTCGAACGCCTCCCGCGGGAGGGCAGCATCCGGCGCAATTCCTCGCTCGAGGGAAGAATCACCGTCGAGCTTATCGGCCATCTCCGCCAGCACGAGTTCACCACCGCCTATCTGGCGGCCCGGATCATCGGAAAATGGGGCCTCTCGAGTGGGGTACCGGCCCTGCGGGATGCGCTGTCATCGGAGGACTACTCGCTGTCCGCGCGTGCAATGGTTGCGCTTGCCCGCCTCGGGGACAGGCGGAGCATTCCGCGCATAGAGCTCATTTTACGGGTCACGCGTAATCCGTTCATCATCATTCACGGTGCAGAGGCACTGAAGCTCTTTGGTCATCGACCTTCGATCACGCTGCTTCTCGATCTTCTCCGCAGGGAGGAGAGTGCGCCCTACGTCCGCGACGAGGTGATCTTTGCCGTAGCAGGGCTCGTCGGCATTGAAGATTGGTTTTATCCCCACTACCGGAGATTTCTCGATCAGATGGGAGATGCGATTTCGGTTCTCGTGGATCGTTTACGAAGGACCTCCGCAGGCGAACCCGACTCTCTCGTAATCTCCGGGTTGATGCAGATTCCCGGGGACCACCAGGCAGCCGCGGAGTCTTTTGCGGCCGCCATCGTCGGGCGGGGCACCGATCTCATCCCGGATGTGCCCAACGACGTGCTTGTCCGCGCTTTGCAGGAGCCGCGACTCTACCGTTTCGAGCGGTTTCTCTTTCTGGTAGGCGCAGTGCTCGTATTCAGGCTATCGAGCCCCGCAGGTCCCCCACAGCAAAATCTTGTTCCCTGACCGGCTACCCGGAGCGTTTGCCGAGGCTGATGAGCATATCACGGTAGAGCCGGTCACGCTGATACAGTGCATCCATGGGAACCTGGTAGGCTTGCTCCAGAGTATCGCGGTTGTACAACTCGGCGGTGGGTCCCACGAGCACGCGACCTCCCTTGTGAAACAGGATCATGTAATCTGAATAGCGGCGGGTAATATCGAGGCTGTGCGCCGAATAGTAGATAGTCCGGTGATACCGCCTTGCGTAGTCCGTCAGGTATTCGAAGACCCGTTCCTTGTGCGGTTCCTCGAGGGCAAATGCCGGCTCATCCATCATGATGACCCGTGATCCGTAGAGCAGGCTGAATGCGATGATCGCCCGCTGCATCTGCCCCTTGCTCAGCGCCTGCAGCTTCCTGTCAAGAATGAGATCGAGTTCCAGGGCCCGTCTCAGGTCCTCCGTAAGTGAAGCCTCATCCGCTCCGAGGTCACCGCTTTCAAAGATGTACCGCATCAGTTGATCAACAGACTGATCGGTTTCGAACTCCATGTTCTGGTAGATGAACGACACCAGTCGATTGCGCGCCTGTTCGATTCCGGCGTCTGCTTCCCGGTTCTGGAACTCAGAGGTGTCGTGACCGGCGAGCCGCACGCGGCCCTCGGCCGGAAACAGACGGGCGCCCGCGAGAAGCAGAAAAGTGGTCTTGCCTATTCCGTTCTGCCCCACCAGAGATGCTACGCCTTCGGGAATCGACAGGGTGAGGTGTTGGAACACCGGGGTTATTTCGGCGGTCGTCTCGATCGCATGGATCGATCCTGCCTCATCGTCCTCAATTCTCGGATAGAAGAAACTCACATCATCGAACTGAAGCAGCGACTTTTCCATTGTGACCGTCCTGTTCGGGGAATATCGGGAATCAAGGTCAGCGCGAATCACGGCCTCTGTTCACGACTGCGAGCGACTGCTTTTCGCTTTTCCCGGTACTCCGGTATCGTGTCCATGGGTGGCCGTTCCTCTTCTGCGATAGTAAACTCCACGGTTTCAAACACCTGGTCATGCACCTGAAACTGCCGGAGTATCGTACTCAATGCCGGCAGGTCCGGAACTATCCCGAGGGATTGAATGCGGCTGAGAAAAGTTTGAAGTATTCCGAACGACATTTTTCCGAGGCTGCGCGTCTCCTGGTTCCGGTGCACCCGTTGATCGAGGTCGGTTTGCGCGAACGCGGCCATTCCCCATCTCTGGTAGACATCGATCAGGTGGGAGGTTTCCACGCCGTAACCGATCGGAAAGTGGATCGATTCGAGCACGGTACGCCGCACCGCATATTCGCCTGAAAGCGGCTGTATGATCGCCGAGAGTTCCGGGAAAAAAAGGGAAAACAGAGGGCGGATCAGGATCTCCGTGACGCGGCCACCGCCGGAGGGTCGGACACCCTGGGAAAAGGCGAGCGGCCTGTCGTAAAACGCCTTTGTGTACATGATTTCCGGACGCGAAATAAGTGGAGCCACGAGTCCGTACACGAATCGCGGATGAATATTCTTGATGTCGGCGTCGATGTACACGATGATGTCGCCATTCAGCTGATAAATGGCCTTCCAGAGGTTTTCGCCTTTCCCTCGTTTTCGATCCAGATTGGGAAGGATGTCGGACGCGAGAAAAACTTCGGCTCCGAATGAGCTCGCGACATCCCGCGTTCTATCCGTCGACCCGGAATCGATGATTGCTATCTCATCGATGAGCGGATAACGGTGCATGAGCTCGGACTTGAAAATTACCACTTCTTTGCCGATGGTACGTTCTTCGTTGAGCGTAGGAATGCAGAGTGAAATGGTGATTCCCTGGCGCTCCTTGGCTTCGACAAGTGCCCGCAGATCGCGAAATTGCGAGTGGTGGAATGTGTTGGTTTTGAGCCAGTTATCCAGGTTCATCATCACAGTATCCTTGATCTATAGCGAGAATCAGTCCGACGAGCTGAGCCATCCCTTTGGCAATAGGCGCGATTTCGACACGCTCGTTTTCCTCGCCGGTGTATTCGCCATCGGTTATCCCGATGGTAACGGCCGGAATGCTTTGGTCGATAAACGCGGACAGTTCCGACGTGCTCGGTGAAATTCGCGGATTTACCTGGAGAGCCTTCATGATCTCGCGTGTGCGTGCGGCCAACGGGTGGGCGAACGCGACCCCTCCCGGATCCCGGCGCGCGAACACGCTCACCCACACTTCGGCGCCGCTTTGCGAAGAGACTTCAGCGGTAATATCGGCGATCTGCTCGCCGAGCCGTCGAACGATGGCACCCGACTCGCTCCGAACCTCGAATTGAAGTGCCCCCTGCGTTGGAATGGCGTTCGACGAGGAGCCCGCCTGTACCGAATTGAATACGACGGTGGTACGCGGACGGCGCGGAATCGGAATCTCCACGATGCGATTGATGACCTCGTTGATATTGACGATCGCGCCACTCGCGCCGAACCGGGACCAGTCATACTCTTCCGGGACGCGGCAGCTGATTTCGCCGCGGATGACGCCGAGTGAAGAGTAGGAGAGCCTGCCGAGCTTCACTCCCTCCAGGCAGATTCCGGTGGAGATGAGCAGCTCCTTGTTGTTCAGGAAGAAACGGATTCCCTCAATGTTGCCTTTGCCGAGGCTTCTGGCCGAGCCCATGAGTACCAGGTTGGACCGGAGCTCGACGCCAAGCTGTTCGAGAATAAGGGGAAGAGTTGCGACAGCCGCGACACCCAGACTATTGTCGCCGATCCCGGCGCCGAGCACGTATTCCGGCTGTACGGTAATTGTATGATCAACTTTCTGTGAAAACGCCGTATCCAGGTGCGCAACCACCAGGATGTTTCGCTCTCCGACGGTTCCTGGAAGAATTCCCAGGGCGTTACCGACCTCATCGGTCGACGTATTCTGCAATTGATACTCGCTGAACCGTTCGAGCAGAAACTCCATCCGGCGCCCCTCTTCAAACGTGGGCGCAGGTATCTCGGAAATCATCACGAGATTGGCGAGGATAATCTCCATGAGGTCGCCGATCTGCTTTTCATACTGCGGCAGACGATCGAGTATGTGTTGAAACGTGTTTTCCATACGCGGCTTGTTGCCCGGGACCCCCCGGGTGCAACACGATATCTTACAGGAGTTTGGCGATCCTATCAAGGAAATCTCTCGATATTTCCTATCAAAAGAGTCCCTGCTATTGATTTTATTAATGTTATCTATTTATATTATTCACAAATGTCGTGTTCTATCCTGTGAAAAAGAGCGGAGCCCGACATCGAGGTGTACAACATGAACTATCGCATCAGCAAATGTCCCGCCTGCGGGAACGGCGAATTTGAAATTACGCGGCTTCGCTGCACGAGCTGTGGAACTTCCGTCGAGGGCAGTTTTGCCCAATCCCGGCTTGCAAGCCTCTCAGATGATCACCTGCATTTTGTCGAAATTTTCATGAAATGCCGGGGCAACATCAAAGACGTCGAAAAGGAGCTCGGCGTGTCATATCCTACCGTGCGGGGACGGCTCGACCGCGTCATCCACGCGATGGGCTTTGGGAACGCCGATTCCAAACGAACCCGGCGTGATATTCTCGAGAGCCTCGAGAAGAACGAATTGACCCCCGACGATGCCGTCAAGGCACTCAAAGAGCTTCAGTAAACGGTCACAGGGAGCGGGACATGAATGAAGAGCGAACGATGATTCTGAAGATGCTGAAAGACGGAAAGATCACCCTCGAAGAGGCCGATGCGCTTATGGAGGTCATCGACGACCTGGAGCGACAGCCCGAGGGACGTTCAGACTCCGGCCCTGCGGCCGCCACATCCGGGAGCAGCGATGAAGGCCCGAAGGCGGGGCGAGGTGACGAGTGGTGGGATCGGCTTTTCACACGCGGGCCCGACATCGACTTCTCAGACCTGAATCGTACGTTCAAGGAAACCGTCGGCTCGATCCAGGCGAGCGTCGAACAGGCGGTCGCGGGAATCGGCAATCTGAACCTCGCGGCCGAAATCAACCGCGCGCTCGGCAACATCAAAGCCGAATGTGTTCAAGAGGCCACCGCACCCGAGTCCGACGCAGCGGTTCTGAGACTCAAGAATCGGTGGGGCGATATCCGCATTGTCGGGGACGACAGCACCGCCGTGCGAGTCCGTGCCCATTGTACCGCCTGGGGAGGAAGTCAGTCGGACGCGGAGGCCAACCTTTCCCACATCAAAATCGAGTTCGAGAGTCAGGGCGAAACTCTGGTCCTTTCGACGGAAAAAAAGCGTCAGGGTATCTTCGATCGGATTCGGATTGACTACGAGGTCACCGTTCCCCGGGGCACCGCAGTCAGTCTCGGCACCGCCAGCGGCGACATATCGGTTCTCGATGTCGCGGCATCGGTAAGCGTTGCCAGCCTCTCCGGGAGCATCCGTGCGCAGAACATAGCCGGTACGCAGCGCTATCTGACAAAAAGCGGCGACATCGAGCTCGAAATGATCGACGGGGAGGTGAAGGCAAACTCGATGAGCGGAGATGTTCGGGTTCAGCTTCGTCATGATGCGGCCTTTCGCGTGGCCGTCGACAGCATTACCGGTAAGATCGTATGCTCACTGGCGCTGGAGAAGCAAACGGCCGCGAAGGGCCGACTCGAGGGGACCTTGAACGGTGGAACCCGGATGCTTTCAATACGCACGGCCAGCGGAGATATCAGTCTCACTACTATTTGACTTTGTCAGGACGCGCTCGTATGATGAAAGGGTATTTTCATCACCCATCATAACAAACCGGACAGTCAAGGAGCGAAGAATGGCAAATCTGACGAGCAAGTACATGGGTATTACCCTTTCCAATCCCCTTGTCGTGGGCGCTTGCAGCCTCACCGGCAATATGGATCAGATACGTAAAATCGAAGATGCGGGGGCGGGGGCTTTTGTAATCAAGTCACTGTTCGAAGAGCAGATCCAGCTGGAGAAGTTCCGGATGGAAGAGGACATGCATCTGTACGATGACTGGCACGCTGAAATGCAGTCGATTTTTCCCGATACTACTCACGGAGGGCCCGACGAGCACCTGATGTGGGTCCGCAAGGCCAAGGAGGCGGCGGGGATTCCCGTGATCGCCAGCCTCAATGCGTTGAGCGAAGAGACGTGGGTCGACTGGGCCGCGAAGCTCGAGGAAACAGGCGTCGATGGTCTGGAGCTGAACTTCTTTGCGCTGCCCGTCGACCCGAAACAGACCGGGCGGGAAATAGAGGATGCACAGATTGCCATTCTCAAAAAGGTGGCCGCGAAGGTCAAGATTCCGGTTTCCGCGAAACTCAGCGCGTTCTATACCAGTCCGCTCGAAGTTATCACGCGAATGGATAAGGCCGGCGTCGCGGGATTCGTTCTTTTCAACCGGATGTTCCACCCCAGTTTCGACGTCGACAAAGAGTCGGAAGACTACCCATTTAATCTTTCCAGCAGCGGCGACCATCTCATGGGGCTGCGTTTCGCGGGTCTCCTTTCGGGTCACATCAAAGGAAGCATATGCGCGTCCAACGGCATCCACACCGGCCAGGACGCAATCGAGGTTCTGCTCTCCGGCGCCGATGTCTTCCAATGCGTCAGCACGCTCTACATGAACGACGTCTCGGTCATCAAGAAGATTCTCGGCGATGTGGACGCGTGGATGGACCGGAAGGGATACAAATCGATGTCTGATTTCCGCGGCAAGTTGAGCGCCGCCTCGACATCGGACAAATGGACCTTCAAGCGTGCGCAGTACGTCCGAATGCTGCTGAACGCGGACAAGTATCTGAAACGACCCAAAGTCATCTGAGCCGCTGGAGCC
>Ga0307375_10004674_pt1 | contig 13008 bp, 23 predicted proteins | sample TR1MG_FD_202531 | JGI IMG/M metagenome (GOLD analysis project Ga0307375, IMG submission 202531) | Soil microbial communities from Risofladan, Vaasa, Finland - TR-1 | ecosystem: Environmental > Terrestrial > Soil > Coastal area > Acid sulfate soil | place: Finland: Risofladan, Vaasa | collected... | reverse complement strand
ACAACACCATCCGATGGGGATGTTGTTCTTGATTGAACATTTGTCTTCGTTTTCGCAAGAACATTGATTACACATTATTTACAATTCTTTTTTTTCTACTTTTTTTTCTAATATTTCCAAATAATCAGGATAAAGTGTCGCGAACCGCCATAATACTAAATCAACAACTCCGATTGGGTTCAACGTGAGAAGTGAAAGTTTTTCACAAAATTCTTGAATATTAGAATACCCGAAAAATTCTGCAATTCTTACGAGATGCCGGTCTGGTTTTGCATAATTTAATCCCAAATTTCGTGCCAGGTGATATTTAGTAATATCTCCAATATGCGGGAGAGATTTTATATATTCTAATTTATCTTCAGAATCTAAGAATGAGTTGAAATAATGATCTAATTTAGAATGAACTTCTTTTAGAGATTTATTTTTATGAGGATGTCTAATTGCTTCAAAATTAGGCGAATTATCATTCCAGAATCTTTGAAAAATCTTTGTTGCTACTTTATTACTCATTCCAGAATTAATTACTACCCACGTATATTCTTTATAGAAAAAAGTTTTATCAAATGTTTTTGGAATTTCACTAACCCATTTGATTTCATTTTTATATCCGGAAAGAACTAATATCTCTTTAATGATAGGATAATATTCAGATAGTCTCAATCTTTTTTATCTTTTATTTTTTTATTACATTCCTTAATTTTCTTTAAATATTGTTCTAAAATAGTTCCAAACTCCAATAAATAATCAGGCATAGAAAATTGTTCTGATTCAATTTTACATTTATCACAACATAAAGTATAATATGTAGCAGAATCTCCATAACCGTCATCAAATCCCCAACTATCACTATGAATAAATCCACCACAAACACATTTAATGGGAAATTCAATACTTATATGATCATAATAAAAAACAACATCCTCACAAAAATCACATTTTTCAGAATTAAGTTTATGATGTTTCATATTCTTCCTCTTTTTTTTCCATTTCTTCAATATAAGTTGAACACGCTTGATATTCAAATCCGAGTAAAGTTGCTTCAGGACAGTCTTGAGTACATAAAGAGCATCTCCATTTTTCGAAAAATTCGTTATAAAACATGAAAGGGCATGTCATTTTCTTTCCTCTTTTTATATTTATAAATTTCATACAATATAGCTATAATATATATTCCAGCAGTTATGAATCCTATAATATGTGCTACTATTTCTTTTATCATTCTTCATTCATTTTTCTTTGTAAATAATCAATAATTTGTTGAGCTTGAGATTTGTCAAAAATTAATTCAGATACTTCTTTCTTGTGCTTAAAAGAATACTTACGAAACACATTTAAAATAAAATCACCTTCAAATTGTTCAATAATAATATGTGAACATCTATTGGCACAAGTACATTCTATAACTATTTTATCTTCATCTAAAATCATTTATTAACACTTCCTTTAAAATTAGTCATTTGCCATTCACATGCAGATTTAATATCTTTCAGGAATGTATATTTTTCGGCTTTCGTGTGTTTGGTTGAAGTAATGAAGTTAAAGACGCGTTTGAGCGTTTTATCTGCTTTTTTATTTACTTTCTTTATGTTTATCATTCATAACATCCTTTCATTTGTTCTTTTTTCTTCACTTCGATAAGACAGTGTATGGAATTAGTTCCCCAACCTTTAAATATGTTATGAGGATAGTTTAACAACTTCTGATAATCACCGGAAATTACTAATTCATATCCATTTTCCAAGTCTATTTTTTTATTTTCAGTCAATTTCTTTTACCTCTTCAGCCCATTTTTTCATTTGTTTTCGTTGTCTTGGAAATAACCACCATCTAAATCCTGTAAAGAGTGTGTTTGGACCGAAAAAATCATTTACAAGTTTCTTTGCTTCTTTAAACTTCATTTTCTTTATATCTCTCTATGAATAATTTAATTGCAGATAATCCTATATATTGTTTATCTTTGTGGTATAATATTGGTGTATCCATATCTCCTATTGGTCCTTTAAATTTGCATTTTATGTTCGAATCTGCTAAAGCTCCAATTGCTTCACGATCGTCTTTTCCAACATCAAAATATAATATTGGAAGGGCTTCTAACTTTTTATAATCTTCCATAATTTTTTCCTTTATTATTAATTTCGACTTTCATATTATTAACATATATAATGTAAAATTAAATTTAAATATTTGTTTTTTATTTCTTTAATTACAAAACTTTAAATATTTTTTAATATTATAAATGTATAATATTATGAAGATATTTTATAAATTATTTGGAAGTAAATTGCAATTCTTACGAACTCATTGCGTTCATTGTGGAAAGCATTTTTGGATGACAAAGAAACATTTCAGGATGAATTTGTGGGATGGAGTAAAATACCCATATTGTATGAATTGTATTAATAGAAAGAAGGAGCGTGAGGGAAAATGAAATCAATCGAAGAAATAAAAGAAATTATTAGATATATGAGAAAAAAACAAGAAGAAATAAATAAAAACAGAACCTTTAAACCATATTTATATATTAGTTGTGGATTGGAAATATTAGAGGGATATATTTTAGAGATAAATGCTTTCCAATTTGATTTGCGTAGTTTCGTCTATACAGGACGGGATTTGCGGGATGGAATCATGAAAACAGGAACATTTAAAAGAGGAGATGAGGAAGAATGAACGATAGAATAGCGCCAAGTAGCATTAATCCATTTGAAGATATCTTAAAATTAATGATAGAACAAGGGATAAACAACTATGATTTTTATATCATTTTTGAAGAGATAAGATTTAATGTTACAATCAAGAAGGAGGATGAGGAAAAGTGAGCGAGAAAGAATTAAACGAGCTGAAGGATGGATTAGACGTGTTATGTAGTAATGTCGGTACATTTAACATACAAGATCATAGAGAAGAAATAAACGAACTCAAGGTACATAATCAAAAGGAACATCAAAGTTTTGCTGATAATATTTGCGATAACCTCAAGGAAATTTCGAAGCTGGAATCGGTGCTAAATAAAATAACAAAACATGCTAAAAATAGTGCTAATTTTGGAAATAGTTATGAATTTTTTGATAGGGAATTTTGGAATGAGATTGATAAGGAGTTGTCGGGCGAGAGTCATGTTATTGCAGAGGAAGTAGAACCCAATTTAGATTCATTGAATTATCATTTTGAGCAGGCTTCGGAGGGCGAGAAACCCCCTAACCATCCAAAAGAAAACAAATCCCATTTTTATGGCCCGTTAACAGCAAAACCACAAAAGAAGGCTTCGGATAAAGGTATTTCACGAAATAAAGAACCTATAAATCCAACAATATTAAAAACATTCCAAGAATTAGAAAGACAAGATAATATGATTGCCATAGAGGCTGAACATAGACGAGAGCAGGCTTCGGGAGACATTTCACGAAAATGTTTCATGGGAGATTGTGATCATTTACATCCAGATGATGACGATCTATGCAAGGATTATTCAGCTCAACAAGGAACGCATGGAGAATGTTTTGAATTCAAAGAGAAACACCCCGATGTGACTTATTTTGAAGTTAATGGACAAACAATAAAACAAACATTCACGACAGATGATATTTCAGGAAACATTTCTCAAGAAATTATAGAAAAACAACCCGAACCTTTAGGTGTAGTTGAGATGGATGGGATTCTTACTGAATTAAAATCCCCCGAACCTGAAATCTATACATCTGGGATACAAGTTCGAATTGATGATGAAAAGAATAAGTTGATCGGGGAGTTCATTACAGATGATATCAAACCTTTTTTAGAATTATATAAAGCTGCTCCAGAATCAGAAGAATATAAATATTGGATAAAAATACAAAAGAAGTGGGAGGAGTGAATGAAATGATCGAATTATTGATAACGATATTTACTATAATACTATTTATGCTTGCAGGTACATTTGTATGCGTAATAGTTGATATCATACTTGAAGCAATACATTATAGAGAATGGTGGATGCTTGTGGGAGCTATAGTATTGTTTTGCATATCCATGTTTTGTGTGTATTTGATCGTTAATGTTTTATATATAACAATATAAAAAAGAGTAAAAAAATTAGTTAGAATTCATTAATTCTATGATTTCTTCTTCTGATTTAATACCCAAATCGAAATCATCAAACCGAAATCCTTTTTTGAAAGTCGTTAAATTCTTATTTTCTAAGACTATTTTCAGTTCTTTAATCACTACATTGAATTGAATTTTCATCACGTTTCGTTCTGGTCTGTGTTCATCTTGTTTGACACGTTCAATGGTTTCAATCCTTCCGGCATTGGAAAAACCAGTGTTTTTTAGCTCGTTCAGTTGATGTTTTAGGAATTTTATTTCCATTCGTAGAAAACCCAATTCTGTTTGAATGTCTTCAGGAACTACTATTTTTTCTTGAGTTTTTTGAATATTTTTTTCTTCTAGTCGTTCTAATTGAACTATTTCATAACACGTGGGACCTAACATTCTTGAAACACTAAGTTTGGTTTTTATTCTCTTTCCACATCTTTTGCATCGATACGTCATTTTTACATCACTTTAATTATTATTTCTTATGTGATATTATTTTTACTAGTATTTAAATCTTTCTATTAAATATATATATTACATATATATTTTTTATAGAATTAAAATGAATACAAACATTTAAATATGAAATACACTATTTGTAATTTAGAATTAATAATTTAATGGAGTGAAAAAAATGCAAGAAGAAAAAGATTTTTTTGCGTGGTATAAGGAAAGGAAACAACAAAAAGAAGAGTTAGCAATCCTGGAAGAGTATATAAACAATTCAGAAGATATGCAGATGGATTGTACACCTTTACCATTGACAAAAGAAAATATAAACAAAATGGAGTGATAATAAAAATGTGTGAATCAATGCGTGTTAAATTTTGTGTTAAATGTAAGACTTATATTAGAATCTTTTCTGACAATCCCATATCTCAAAACATAGAACATAGTTTCGATATAAAACATCATAATCATACTTTAATTACAGGAATTAGAGATGAATTAGATAAATCTTATGAAAAAGATCAATTAGATCAAACAAATTAAAAATGTCCAAAAACATATTAATAAATATCTTTTTTTTATTTAATAAACAAAATAATAAATGAATTCTACCATATAAAAAACCCTCATATTTTTACATTTCTTTATTTAGTAATGATAAAGACTAGTTTATTTTATTTTCATCAAAAAAATACATAAAAATTAATGTTTATCACATTTTTTAATTTCGTTAATTGGTTTTTTATGTTTCCTGCAATAATAAAATGGTTTGATATTATTTTCATCTGATCCATTTGCTACTCCGATGATAAAAGTGCATTTTTTACATTCTTCGTATTTCATTTTTATATTCCTCCATCATTTCTCAATCCAATAATGATTCTGTTCATTGGAGTAATTATTGGATTTATGAATTTATTTCGTACTGCATATCCTTCTTCAAGTAATCGAATACATCTATAAATATCAAGCGTTTCAGTTCCGAACAATTTTCGTATTGAATGTTCTATACCTATTGATTTTTTCTTTCCGTGACAACAAGGAGCAATAACAACATCACATTTTTTTTCAATGGCCAAATCAATGGCAAAATCACTTAACTCACCACACAAATGACATCCTACAATGATATCATAGTCAAGTGAGAGTAAAAAATTCCTTTCTTGAAATATATCTCCTTTAAAGAAAATCAGTTTGGTATGCATATTACCAATTCTAGATAATCGTTCATGAGATTTTGTTTCCATTATATCCATTTGATATACTAAACTTGCAATATTCCGGAAAAGAAGACTATATCCCACAAATCCGTGTCCACAACATAATTCTAACACTTTTCTATGTTTGAATTGATGTTCATTTCGAACGCTTATATTTTTTTTAATTCGATCTACAAAATCAAAAGATTCTAAAATTTCTTTTTGTGGAACTCGAGATAATACTCCTGTAGAAAATAAGTCTTTAAAAAGATGTTTTTTCTTGAGTTTTTTAGTGAAGTTTTCTGTAGTGATTTCGTTCCACTTCATTTTATACTTATCTCTATTTATTTTAATATAATTAAATATTAAATATAAACTTTAGTATATAAACTTTTGTAAAAAAATAGAGAAAAAAAGGTATTAAAATATTAATTATTCTATTTCTTCCCAAGAATGTTCGTGTTCCTCAAACCATTTTTCGGTTCGATTTTCTAACCATTCGAAAAGTTTGGTTATTTGAGCAATAGACCAAGTTTTTAAACTTTCTAATCCTCTTTTTACGAACGCCTTTACTTTATCTATAGGAAATATTTTTTTTAAAACATTTATTATTGTTTCTTTTACTGTCATTAGATAGATTATAATTATTTTTTATATTTATAATAATGAATCATACTATATAAACTTTAATTTTTAAAATTGATCAAGTTTTAATATAATAAATCATTTAATATTTCTATCATAATTACAAAAAAACTGATGGTGATGACAATAGAAATCATACCAAAAATAGTCAAAAGCTTGAGAAATTCATTAGATTACTATAACCAAACAAAAGATATAAATGATCTTGTTTATGATTTAAACGAGTTAATCGATGAGTTAACAATTGGTTCTTTAGAATAATTCATGGTTTTTTGTAATATATGAGAAATCCTTCCTGTACTTCATTATGTCCACTCATATATCGAAAATGTTCAATTTCAATAACGAATAGCATGGGATTACTCTGTAACCAATTATTTAATTCAGTCTCTGAACCATATACTTTCTTTATTGTAATATGTACTGCAAATTGATGTATTGTTGCCATTTTAATCACGTTTTAAAAATCATCAGACACTTTTCTTGATTTTCCTCCTCTTATATTTCTTCGCACTTCTTCTTCTTTTTCTTGAGGAGTTTGAGTACTTGGATCTGTATCGTGTAATTTCCTTCTTTGATATACTTCTGCTAACTCTAGGAACGGATCTATTTCACTAGAAAGAGGTATTTTTTGTAGTTCATATTCCATATTCGCGAGACCATCAATACCATCTAGATAATTTGAATAGGGGAAGCGTAGTATTTCGAGATATATTTCTGAGTTTGATAATGTGGACATGATGCAGAGGAGTTCATTTTTAATTGGTAAAAATAATCTATCATGAATTCTTTGTTTTTTCTCTCCTACATTATGAATTCCTTCGATTTGAGCATATACTGCAATATGATTTTTGATAAGTTTTCCTTGAGACATGAAATAAGCTCTTGAACGACACATTTCAATGAAATCATCCCCACCACCTTGTTTTTCAACTATAATTATTATTCTCACTCTCCCGAATTTTTTTTTGAAGTCGATAACAAAATTATTTATTCTAAGGAGGAGTTCTTCTAGAGTAATGTGTTGAGTCCAATCGTGGGTAATAACTTTATGTCCATTATTATGTCTCATTCCAATAATGCATCCTGTATAATTTGAAGTTGTTTTTGTGGTTGTTGCTCTATCAACGGTGATCCAGCAAATATCATAATTTCGTTCTACAGGATTATCTAATAAATCAATTGTTTTGATGTGATCCCATATATCACCAGTTATTGGGTGTGGATCTTGTTCATATTCAGAAAACCACGTGTATGGACCAACGTGTCGTTTTATTTGATCAAGATCCATTTTCGGATCTCGTATTGTTTTCTCCTTCTTTATGATGGTTTTTAAATCGTCTTCATAACTATCTAAATCTGGGTGTGTGAATCGTTCTGGGCAAAGTAGAGAACCGTCAGGATTTCTAGTGCCTCGTTTATATATGACTAAATCATTGCCAAATTTATTTTCTACAAACATGAAAAAGTCCCCTATAAATTTATGAGTTCCAGTGAATGACCACTTATAGGGATGGATTGGATAAAGTGAGCTATTAAAATGTAATTCTAATGTATCTTCTTTATGCCTTTCTTTCATAAATGACTCATCAATGGGATCATCTATGCTAATCCATAATTTTTTTTCAGAAGCAACTTGTTGCGCCACGTATTTTTTAATTTCTTCTACATCAAATTCTTTATTTTCATCTTCTTGATATAAATTTTCAAAATCTTTCCATTCATCATCACTCATGTTGGCAAATCGGCTTTGTTTTCCAACTGAGTGCATTCCTAACGTTTCTTTTGATGTTATTAGATAACAATCAAACTTACTTCCGTTTGAGAGACGGAAATGAAAGGGGGATGATCTTTTATCTACTTCTATTAAATCTTGTGATTTAAAAAAACTATATACTTCTAACGCTATTTGTTTACGTCTATCAGTCCAACCGAGTAATAACACGTCAAAATCTTGATACCACATTGCCCATTGGTATTTATGAGAGTATTCGACACTCTTTCCGTGATCACGAGGTACTAGGGTTTCTTCATATTTAGATCCCCATGTGAGTTCATGATGTTCTTTTTGCCATTGAAATAGACCGTCATAACGAGGAAATGCAAAATATTTACTGAATTTGAAAAATCCTGGATCGTCAGTTGGTAATGGTATTATGATTGCTTCTGGTGTATTTTTATCATTTGATTTTTTTTTACTTTTAGTTTTTTTGAATATGTCTTCAAAAGTTTCTCCTTCAGCAGTTTCTCCAATCTTGAGATCGGCTAGTGATTTATGTTTTTCCATATATATAATTCTTATATAAGAAACTATATTTAGTTCATTGTTTTATGTTTTTTTGATAAGATTATTAGAAGTTGAAAATTTATCATATATATAGAAGATAGTATATAAATTTATAAAAAACATGTTGGAGTCTAATATTGAGTGATCCAAACGATCCTTTTCGATTTGAAGATGTAGGTGGTGGTATTAATCCGTTCGGAGAATCTATATCTGATTTAAGAGCAGAATTTGAAAGAATAAAAGATGTAGATATTGTAAAAGAATTCAAATCGATAAGATCAGAGTTTACAGAATTAACAAAAACAATGGACACGGCTTCTCTTCCTCTTAAAAAAGTAGGAGATGCTTTAGGAAGTTCAAAAACACAAAAAGGAATAAAAGAAAGTAATAAGTTATTTAAAACAATTAAAGATGGAGGAAGTGCTATTGCTGACATTCTTTCTGGGTTTTTATCTGCTGGTTCAGCTAGAGATGTGTTTTCACAAGTTGCTACTAGTTGGACTAGTTATTTATCGGATACTTTTTGGGGAGAAATCCTTACAGGTATTGATTTTGAAGGACTTAACACTTTTTTCCAAGAGGTATTAGGACCGATATTTCAGAAGGCAGGAGAAATACTTGGAACTATAGTCGAAGCTGCTCCCATTGGAGTTCAACTCGGAGGAGCTTTTGGAACTTTGATTGGAAGTTTTGTAGGAAGTCCTCTCATAGGAGGAATTATTGGAACTGGAATTGGACTCATATTTGAAACGATTAATCAATTGCTAAGACCGCTTACTGAAGAACAACAAACTACAGCAGAAGCGGGAATAAATGATTGGTTATTGGAAAAATTTGGGATTGATACATTTGAAGAATGGGAAACGATGCCAGATTGGATAAAAAGCCAATTCGAAGGTGGAAATCCATATGCTCCTCCAGAAGGAACTTCCACTACAGCAGTAACATCAACTGCTTTAATTGATTGGTCTCAATTATCTGCTCAGCTACAAGCTATGTATGGTGATTTTGATGCATTTGAAACAGAATGGAATCAAACACATGATACATCGGGTGATACAGGAGGTGGTAATACAGGAGGTGGAGGTCATGGTTATCAAGAATACGCTGAAGGGGGGATTGCTCTTGAACCCACTCAAGGAACGTTTGGTGAGAAAAAACCTGGAGAAGCTCTCATTCCATTAGATCGGTTATCTGAATTTGGGATGGGAAATGATGAAGTTGTGGAAAAATTAGATGTTCTCATTCGATTACAACAAGAAGTAAATGAACAAAGGGGGCATTGGATATAAATGGGTATTATAATAAATAAAGGTTGGTTGATTTTAACAAAGGGAGCTGATAGTATTAAAGTTTATTTTTTAAAGTTTACAGCTCAAAGAGTATTCATGGGATCACACATAGAACATTATCTTGGTGGAACACATTATTTCTATGATATGGGAGCACGATATTGGAATTTTATAATAAAGAACGTGATGTTTGACAGTCATACGGATATGAACAATGCGATAGTATATCTCGAGAATTGGCAAGACGCAGGAACGTTCACATTATCAGTTCAACGAAATTCTACAGGAGATTTTGTTTCGTTTGATGGGGATACTACAATTACGGTCGCGATTCCACAAGGGGGATTTTCATTGGAAAAACTTGCGGCGTATAACGATGATAATTACGTACTTACAAAACTTCAACTTGAACAGGCGGGATAATTTTATAAAGATTTCATAAAGGAGATAAATTAATGAAAAATTATGGATATACATATATAGAAATTACAAGTTCTAAAAAACCATATAATACTCATTTATGGTGGGTTGTATCAGAGTTTGTATGGTATATGATTGATTTTGATAATCAAAAAGTTTTATTAAAATCGATTAATAAAGGAGAATCTTGGGAAACAATTACAACTCGAGATAAAAACATTGTTTCAGCATGGTTTGATAGAACTAACTCAAAAATTTATTTTATGGATTGGACAGATGCTGATGATATTACAATATGGTATTTAGACTTATCCAATGATTCTGTTAATGTTGTTGGATCAGATATTGGAGATAATAATTCTCAGGCTGTTGATGTTTTTATAAGAGATAGTAATTTAGAAGTAATATTGAGAGATAGTTTTAATGGACAAATTGAAGTTTATAGGTGGGAAGATCCAAATTGGGTTTATAAAGATTTTGAAGTGGTTGGTGGGGTAACCCGTTATTGGTTTGGGGTTATAGTGGGAACGAGTATATATCTTTGTTTTAAAAACGGAGCAGATCTTGTTACTATAGGTATGTGGAATGGTTCAAATTTGAATATGTCTTTAGACTCTATTTCAGGATATGGTCGCCCTAATAATGAAAATCTTCTAGGAATTAGTTATGATGATTCTAATCTTTTATTTTTAATTATTAAAAAAGTATCTGATTCTAAAAATTATCTTTATAGTTATTCTATTTCTGAAAATACTTTAACTGAATATTCGGAATATAATATTGCTTTAATGTTAAATCGTAATGGATTTGGAATAAATCCAAATGACCAAGAAAATGGATTTGAAATTGATGGAACGAATATTTATAAAACATCTCAAAGTAAAAAAGGAGTTTTCCTCATCCAAGATATTTCATTAAGTGTTGATTTCACGGCAGGAAGTACAATTGTAGCAATAACGGATAATTACTTGTTTGTAGATAATTCAGGCACGATTGAGATATGGGAATATACAGACATTAGCAAAACTATTCTAAATTATTATCGAGTTGAACGAATGATGATGACGTATAGTAAAGCTGAAATCAATGGTAATATAGCGTGGCAAAAAAATCAAGTACTTGAATTATGGGATAATAGTGAGAATTTACTATTTAGAGGAAAAAGTTTTGAGGAAGTAGGACAAGGTTATGAACGTAAATATCATTTTTATGGATTAGAAAGGGAAGATTTGAATGCGAAGGTTACTTTAGATTATACAGGAGTGGCTACAGGAATACATACCATTGCAAAAGCTGCTATTGATCAAGTTAATAATTATTTATATTATGATGCAACAAGCATACCCGATCCAAGTATTACATACTCTCCTAAATATGATAGTTATTCACTAGACGAAATTCTCACAGAATTAGCTGATAAGATAGATGGGGGTTGGAGTGTTGATCCTGACGGAAAAGTATGGCTATTAAAAATTACTTCATTTACTGATTCGACAATAGTGTGTGATGAAACGACAGGAGATATATCAAGTCCGAAATATAATAAAGTATCGACTACATATAATTACATACATTTATTTGGACAAGGATATATAGAAAGTGATGGTGATTCAAAAAATCAAGCTGATATTGATACGAACGGACTTAGTGAGTTGGTTCGATATTACGCTGGTTGCAATGATCTCACCGAATTACAAGAAATTGCAGCAAGTTTACTAACTAAAGATGGTATTGCTACAGAACCAATCCAAATTGAATTCATACGAAAAGCTACTGGATTTCAACGAGTAATGGAGACTTTGAACTTTGCATTTACGTTAATTGATGTAGCATTTTTCCAAATTGCGACTGACTATATCATTCAAGGAGTATATTATTATGAAGGAGATGTAGTTGGATTGTTATTAACAAATACATTATTTCAGGGAGGGAACGAAATTGAATCTTAGTGATATTGGAACGAAAGTAATAAGAAAAATACGTGAGATAGAACAACAAATTAGAAATCTCATATCCGATGATGTTTATGCGGTAGGTTGGGACGGAATTACGAATATTGCCCCTAGCAAAAACGCAGTTTATGATAAAATAGAACTTATCGCGGCGGCAGGGGGAGAGGTAAATACAGGTTCTAATGTGGGGACTGATGGAATTGGAGTTTATGATGGTAAAGTTGGTGTAGATTTACAATTTAGGCATATTGCTCCAGCAAGTTCAGCCATTACTGTTGTCGAGAATGGAAACGATATTGATATAGATTTGAGCCATTTAGGCATTGAAGACTTGACAGATCCTGGAGCTGATAGGATATTATTTTGGGATGATAGCGAAAGTAAAACCGATTGGTTAGTTCCCAATACTGGATTGGTGGTTGATGGTACAAATTTGAATTGTTCTATAACTCAATATACTAATAATGATGCGGATGCCAGAATAGCAGCGGCAAGTCATGATACATTATTAAATCCAAATGGTAATGCTGAAGAGCAACACATGACATCAGCCCAAATAACTGCTTTACACGCCGCCGTTACTGTAAACGCACCAATAGTACTTACAGGTCAAGACATAGAATTAAAAAATGATGCTAATGTTCAAATTACTGAAATAGATACAGGAGCATTAGCAGCGTCAGACACAA
>Ga0307375_10004673_pt1 | contig 13012 bp, 13 predicted proteins | sample TR1MG_FD_202531 | JGI IMG/M metagenome (GOLD analysis project Ga0307375, IMG submission 202531) | Soil microbial communities from Risofladan, Vaasa, Finland - TR-1 | ecosystem: Environmental > Terrestrial > Soil > Coastal area > Acid sulfate soil | place: Finland: Risofladan, Vaasa | collected... | reverse complement strand
TGCGAGCACTTCACCCGGGAGAAGGTGGAGGAAGTCGTGCTGGCGGGGCTCGGCCGCATCGTGGCGTGGGGTGAGCCATGAGCACCGCCTGCTATCTGCGGATGGGCGACGACGCATTGGCGGACGCCGAGCCTTGCCACTCCCTCGCCGTCGCCCGTGACACTTATATGGCGGCGGCGCGGGAGCTCGACCGCTACGGGCAGAAGATCACCGCCACCCTGCATATCGCAGCATCACTGGCCGCCGCCGCGGAATACCCCGACTACCTGCTGGAGCTAGGGCCACGTGGCGGGCTTCGGTCAACCCGACTCTGAGAAAGGTTGCCCTCTTCCTCGCTCACACCTGGTTTCGCGAAGCCCTGCCGATCCGGTGCGACCGTCCCATCGGCTTCTGGAGGACACCGGCTATCTGGATCACATACCGGATCACCCTGCGGAACTACTTCGACGAGGCCGCGTACCTGCGAGACATGAAGCTGGGCGGGGACGTGAGCTTTGAGTACGTCAACGGCACCACCTACGCCTTCGGGAACCGAAGGACCGCCGACAGGCACAAGCTGGGCCCGTTCGATCCCGAGCGGGCCTCACTGGTTTCTGACAGGAGACAATGGGCATGAGTGATTTTCACTTCAGCACGTGCGGCAACCTCGCGAGCGTGGCGTGTCGCGTCATGCGCAACAACTTCCGGGACACCGGCACCAGCGATGACATCGTGCACAGCATCCGGCACTGGGGCTGGTATACCGACCGCGAGTTCTGCGATGCCACCTACCGGGGCAACGTGTGGCAACTCCCTGCACGCAAGGGGCACATGCTGTTCATCGCCGGCTACTGCGAAAGCGAGGGCAGCGGCTACGTCCGGCTGGACGCCAATCGGGGCAAGCTGCGCCTGTACGCCACCGCTGAGAATGCGGCGCGGGCCGGCGACGAACTCGCCCGGATCCACGCCGAACACGAGTGTGACTATCAGGAACGCTGGCGGGCCGAGCGAAACGCTGAGGATGCGCTCATCGACTCCCGCGAGACCGTCACGGAACTGCTGGCTGCATGGCGGGAACAGCGCAACATCGGAACATTGGGTACGCGTCTTTGCGCCGACCTTCGCAAACGCCTCATTGCGGCCAGAGAGGCTTTCAGGGAAGCGCTCGGTTCCTTGATGGAAGCGCGCGCCGCTATGGCCCGTCACGAGCGCCGCATAGGGTGCTGACAGGGACAGGCATACCAGGCCGGTCGCCGGCCTGCCCTTCCCGAGGTTCTACGACACCCTCAACTTCCGACTCAGCCTACGTCAGCGCGCACCCATCACTGACCACGTCGGCGTAAGTTTCCCCACCATGGCGATGAGCGAGCAAGTGCCCAACCACTGGTGTGGTGTCTGAACTCTCAAACGTGTAGCCCGAAGGCAAAATCCCGCGGGCATCGGCGGGTTTTTTGTTGGGATGACCGGAGCATTTGGCCTCCGGCTAAGCTTGCTTACCCGTACTCCGGGCTTGCCTACAGCTTGCTTCCACGTGGCGACGATTTTGGCTTTCTTCGCAGCGACCTTCGTGGCGGGTACCTTCGCTTTCGAGGCGCCTGCAGTCAGCAAGCTTTCAGCGGGTCACGCCGCGGCGTTTCATAGCGTCCGCAGACCTTGACGACGGTTAACGTCGACGAACGGACTAACTCAGGGACGCGTCCGACACGTCGAAGGATTCCAGCGCGTATCGCGTAGCGAGATAGAGGCCGACCACGCCGACCTCCACGCTGTGCGTGGCGCGCACGGCGTCGATCAGTTCCTGATCGCTGCAGCTGAAGTTGCCGCACCAGTAGGCGCGGTTCAACAGAGAGTGCAGATTAATTCGCTCGTCCACGATGGATCGCCTATGCCATGGCCCGGCGCCAGCGGGGTTCCGGCGGCGCTTCGTCTGCCACGGAACTGTCGGCCCTGGCTCTGATGACTTCGACGCACGTCGGTCGGCCCGAAGCCATGCGCGCGGTGTGGGCCATCTCGTATGCCTGCCTGCGGGCTGGCTCAAGTGGCAGACCGCTCGCCAAGGTCGAGCCCATGCAGCGGACGCTCCATTGCCCGTCAACGTCTTGCTTGAGGGTGTAGGCGATCATGCTGGCATCCATGCAGAGAAGTGCCCCGCGCGCCGGTTCCTCCGGACTTCCTGTCGGTGGGTCGCGGCGTGCGGGGCCCAGCTAGATTGCACCAGCCATGTCCTACGAGATATCGGGGCAGGAAGTGCCGGCGTGTAGGCGATGACCTACACCACCGCCCATGGCGGGCGCCAGTGGGGCATGGGCGAGGATCGCCCGCTCAGGCACCTGCAAAGAAGTGCGAGCCCCACATCTCAGCGGGTTGGCGGCGCGGCGCCAGCTCCCGGCCGGGCGGGCTTTCGAACTCCATGATTTCGGTGACTCTGATCCGCTCCCAGAGGCCGAAAGGCTGCACGGGACCGTCTCCGACCGCCATGCCATAGCCGCCCGATTTCCATGCCAGTGCGCCGCTCACCCCGTTGATGGTGACGGTGCCGAAGTAGCGCCAATCATGATCGCCCGACGCCGGAGGCGGTGCCGTGGCCAAGGGGCGCCAGTCGCCCAGCAGGTCGATGGTCAGGGTGAAAGGCTTCTTACGGGAACGTTGGGTCATGCCATCAAGCTACGTACGATGCATCTCAGCGGGAGCGACAGCCTGCGGTCGCGCGGGTTAAGGCAAGGTTGAGGCCGTGTTGTGCGGCCCGACAGCCGTTCATGCACGCCCGGTGTAGGCTCAGCCTTCTGGCCAGTCAAGGGCGGCGCGCATGTGCTACTCAGCTCAAATCAAGGCTGACTACCACCACTTCGTACGCGAATGGGGCGCGGTCGTCAGCATGAAGCGGTTCGTCGAGCTGTTCTGGGAGAAGCGCCAGGACGGTCAGTGGACCAAGATCCCCAAGGCCATGCGCGAGGCCTTCCGCCGGCCGGAGGGTGAAGAGGGCTTCGCGCTGGCCAAGCTGGTGGCCGAAGCCGATCGAGAGCAGGCGGAGCGGTATCAGGCCGAGCTAAGCGCCCAAACCGCACGCCTGGAGAAAGCCGAGGCTCTGCTGGCGGGTTCCAACCCGACGAAGAAGGCGGCTGACGATCAGCGCATCGCCATGAACAAGATCAAGGCCGCCCAACGCAATCTCGACGACTTTCAGCGCGCGGAGCTGGTGGATCGCGACTCGCGCATCTATCCGGGCAGCTATGCGCCGGTGATGCTCGAGAACGAGGGCCAGCGGATCGTGGTACCCATGCGCTACCGGTGTCGGCTACCGGGTTGGCACGAAACGACCGAGCGAAAGTACCCCGGCACCTACAACGCGCGCCGCGACAAGCTGGAGCAGTCGTGGGGCAAGCTGTTCGGCCACCGGCACGCCGTCATGATCGTGACCCAGTTCTACGAGAACGTCTCCCGTCACAAGATGGAAGGAAGAGAGCTGGGGGCAGGAGAAAGGGAGGAGAACGTCATCCTTGAGTTCGATCCCCAGCCGTCGCAAGAGATGCTGGTGGCCTGTCTCTGGAATATCTCCAAGGGAGGTGATGGCGGCGCGGACCTGTTCTCCTTCGCAGCGATTACCGACGAACCGCCTGCGGAAGTTGCAGCCGCCGGTCATGATCGCTGCATCATTCCGATCAAGCCGGAGCACGTCGACGCCTGGCTCAATCCAGACCCCGAAAATCTGGCCGCGTTGTACGCGATCCTGGACGATCGCGCGCGGCCGTATTACGAGCACCAGCTGGCGGCCTGATTGACGATCGCGACTCCACTTCCAGGTAGAGCTGCTCAGGTGTCGCACTTGACTGTTGAATCCACCCCCTTTCCGCCCTGTGGTAGTCTCCACCTCGATGAAGAGAATCTCTACCATCCATCCAGATAGGCCTTTGCATGACAAGGGCGCGACGTGGCTGGTGCACGGCTGCGCACCAATATAATCTATGGAACGGGCAAAAAACGGGGAACGGGAATGGCGCCAAGGAAGCCTCAACAAAAAATAAGGCAGCGAATTATTCTTAAACAGTTGCGCGTTGGTAAAACACCTTTCCGCAAACTCAAGCGGCTCACCCTAGACATTGCTCCTCGGATCACATTGATTTCCGGACACAATGGCATTGGCAAATCGACAATTCTTGGCCTCATCGCCAACACGTCCGGCCTTACAGAGGCTAAGCACCGCTCCTATTTTGATCGAACTTTCCAAGCAAATCTCAACAAAATCATCGTTATTGACTACGATAACGAGTTCAAAGAGGCGAAGGACAACCGACGGCTACCTTCCCCGTTCATTGACTATGAAGTTAACGGGACACAGACGCTCACCAAGCGTTGCGCGCTGGCCGATCGGAGCACCACGTCCGAGGCACGAATAGTCCCCCGCAATTCATCGCCGAAACAAGCGTTTGAGAGTCTCGATGGTTCTGTCAAAGTTGGTGTGGCGATGAAAGTCCCGCTCCCCACGATATACCTTGGCATGACCCGGGTTTTGCCTTTGGGAGAGGCAGAAGATGGGACTGTATCGAGCGCAACACGGACCATGGATGAGGCGGATCGTCAACTGATCGTCGACTTCATGGATGCGGTCATTCTTGGCAACCACAGCGATCCTTCGTCAATCACGACGAATCGTGTCAAGGGTACAAGTAAGGCCTCTGGCCATCCAAAATATGGATACGATTCTCGCTGCGTCTCCCTCGGGCAAGACAGTCTTGGCAGCATCGCAATGGCTTTAGCCTCCTTCCAGAAACTCAAAAGGGAATGGTCGGATTACCCCGGAGGGCTCATCGTCATTGATGAGTTGGATTCCGGTTTTCATCCGAACGCGATCCAAAGAATGGTAACGAAGCTGCAGGAGATTTGCGATGAGCTCGATCTGCAGGTCGTTGCTACGACTCACTCCACGAAACTCATTGAGGCCGTGCACCCACAAGGGAAAAGGAACCCAGTCGATGGCGTGATATATCTCTCAGATACTGTTCGACCCACCCTTTTACAGGATCCAACGCTCGACAACATTTTGGAAGACATGGATCTCAAGCCGCAGAGTTCCAGCAAGCCGAGGAAACCCACTCTGAAAGTCTACCTTGAGGACGAAGAGGCATTGTTTGTGTTCAAGGTTGTCGCGCCTTTAGGCCTGAGGCGGACGCTTTCAAATGACTGCTGCGTGTCCATCAAGCCGATCGCTCTTGGTGTTGGCTGCGACAGCTTAGCTGGGCTGAGCAAAAGAGACGCCGATTTCAACCAAACCGTCATTGTTCTAGATGCTGATGCGTCTGGAAAGCTGAAGAAGCGGGGGGACAACATTCTCTACTTGCCAAGCGAGGGAAACAAAAATCCCGAGCAAACACTTTTTGCCTACCTAGCCGAGGCGATCAACGATCCCGACGCCTTCGATGAACGCTTGGAAGCGATTCGGCTGAACGGTGCCAACGGCGATCGACTCAATGCGCAGATGATGAATTGGAAAGGAGACGTATTGGACCGGAATGCGGCCAAAAAATGGTGGAATGACCGCAAAAAGTTCATACATAGATGGAAGCTCTTTGATCTATGGGCGAAGGAGCACCCTGCGGAGGTGACCAAATTTCAGGAAGATTTGAGCGCCACGGTTCGCCTTGTTGCTAAGCGGCTCAGGACGCTGGCCAACCGTCGAGCAGCTGAGTAGACTGACACCATGTATTCAAACAAACTCTACACGCCACTGCGTTACCCGGGAGGTAAGGCTCGGTTCGCACCATTCATTGCTAAGCTCATGCGCTCCAACGATCTGAACGGTGGACACTACTTCGAGCCTTATGCCGGCGGAGCTGGCGTCGCTTTGGAGCTTCTGTTCGATGGCATTGTGAACGAAGTTCACATCAATGATGCTGATCCGGCGGTTTATGACTTTTGGAAAGCAGCAACTTGTCATACTGAAGAGCTGATCGACCGCGTGGCCACGGAGCCGGTCGACATAGAGGCGTGGCACAAATGGCGCGCCGTAGTGAATGGTCAAATCGCCGCGTCGCTTCCAGAACGTGGATTCGCGACACTCTTTCTTAATCGCACGAACCGTTCGGGAATTCTGAAAGGCGGAGTGATTGGCGGGAAGAATCAGTTGGGTGAATACAAGCTCGACGCCAGATTTATGCGCAGCCAGTTGTGTGATCGACTACGCCGGATCGGGCAGCATGCCGATCGAATTAAAGTGTACGGAGAAGATGCGTTAGCACTTCTGAAGCGCTGCAAGGATTTTTTGCCGTCGCAATCGCTCATTTACCTGGATCCGCCTTACTACGTTAAGGGCCAGGGTCTGTATCGCAATTTCTACAACCATGAAGACCACGTGGCGATCGCTGAGCTCGTGATGAAGCACACTTTTCCCAGAAATTGGATGGTGTCTTACGATGACGTCCCTGCCATCCGTTCGATGTACCATGGCTCGAAGGTCAGGGGCTACGGACTGCGTTACACAGCCCAACAGAGGTACGAAGGCAGCGAGGTCATGTTCTTTTCCGAAGGATTGCGGGTACCACGATCACTAAAGCAAGCCGCCTAAAAAGTCCGCTGACGCCAAAAGCTTTGGCTACGAATTCCTCTTCTCCCAGGCACTTTTGTGGCCGCTTTGAGTGGCCTCTGACTTGGGCAGGTTGCTCAGCTCATCGGGACCGCGAGGCAAGCCCACGGCCAGATGTGCTGCCAAGTCCGAGAAGCTGGAGTACTTGCAATCCGGATTTGTCTTCCATTCACCGCAAGGGAATTTCCGGCGTTGTCTTCTCAAGAATCTTCATTGCCGCAGCGTTCTTTCGCTTCCATTCGCGAAGCTCTCCGTCAGTCATTTGAGTCTGTCCATAGACTGCGTGTCGGGTTTGCACGGGGTGTGGCGCAAAGGATGAAACCAGCGGCGATCGAATTCTCGGACCTGCAGGACTGAAAACCGCCGGCGGTGCTGTTGGGGAAGGAATGAAGACCGCCGACCGTTCGGCTGGCTGCGTTGCCAGGTTCGCAATGGTGTGGCGAATGAAGTAGAACGCGACCAACCCGGCGATGATCGCGAACACAATCCCGGGCAAAGGGTTGCGTTTACGCCTCCGCCGAGGCTCCCATGTTCGATACCTCGCCGCACTCGCCGGCCCCTTCTCGATCGCTTCGGTCTGGCGGCAAGCAGAGTCCTCACTTGGGGTCGGCACTAACGCGGCGAGATGCGGCCCCAGCATCTGGCGCAATGCTGCTCCATCGATCAGCTCGACTCGCCGCTCCTTGGCTGCCGCTGCTTGCGCCGCCCTAGTGAACTCGCCGCTGGTGATGACAACTGCTCCGGTGGCCCGCTCAGTGAGCATGACGCCCAACAGTTCATGCACCGGGTTATGGGTCACCTGCCGTACATTCCAGTGCTTGCATTGCACTACTACATAGTCAGCGTCGCGGTACAACTTCAGGTCGATGCCCCCATCGAACTGGGTGCCTGACTCAGCCGTGCCGACGTGCTCGACCCGGTAGCCCTGACCGGCATACCACGTGGCCAGCAACCGTTCGAAGTCCTGCCATGACACTCGCGTCAGCGCATCGCTATAGCGCTGGCTTACGGTCTTGTGTCGACCCATCTCTGCTTCCTGCGGACAATTCGTTTGTCGAGTAAGTGTAGATCGCTAGCAACCGAGCGGCTATGAGCCTGCCAGCAAAGAGTGCACTCTGACTGCAGACCGCCAGTCAGGCGCTCATTCCCGGAATCGAACCTTTCGTCTATCGCCAGCGAATTTGACGGCAGAACCCTTGCGCACGTGGCGTAGCGGACTTAACACCAGGCTGTTCCTGAACTGACCCGCCTGACTGGTCAGCTCGCTTCCTTCATTTCTTCTCTTTCCCCATCACGCATAGAGCCAGGCTTCGGCCTGGCTCTATGCGTTCACCTGTCCAAAAGGAGTGTTCTCATGCATCTCGTTCAAACGATGGCCTACGTCAACGAAGTCCCCTGGCACGGCTTGGGGCAGCAACTGGCTACGGATCAGCCACTTGAAGTGTGGGCCGAACAAGCCGGCATGAACTGGCGTATTGAGGCGGCGGATGTGCGCTTCGCTGCACGCGGCGCCGATGTCGATGCCATTCGCACATTCCCTGAGCAAAGGGTCCTCTACCGCTCTGACACGAAGGCGCCGCTGGCGATCGTCTCCAGCCGATACCAGGTGGTGCAGCCGGCCGAAATTCTGGAGTTCTATCGCGACCTCACCGACATCGGTGGCTTCGAGCTGGAAACGGCCGGCGTCCTGAAGGAGGGGCGCAAGTTCTGGGCGCTCGCGCGCACGGGCCAGACCGTGTCACTCCAAGGACTCGATCAGGTCAACGGCTATCTGTTGCTGGCCACCGCGTGCGATGGCACCTTGGCGACGACCGCGCAATTCACTTCGGTGCGGGTGGTGTGCAACAACACCCTGGCGATCGCGCTGGCCAAGGGCGCGGGCGCAGTAAAGGTACCGCACCGCAGCCAGTTCGATGCGCAGGCGGTCAAGCGCCAGCTCGGTATCGCCATTGCGTCGTGGGACGACTTCATGATGCAGATGAAGGCGCTGTCCGAGTGCAAGGTCAACGCGAAGACGACCGAAGCCTTCCTTCAACGCGTGCTGACCTATCCGGCGGCGACCGGCACGGACCGCAATGCAACCGTCGTCAACGACCGTGCGGTCAAGTCGGTGCAGGCGCTCTTCGCAGGACGCGGCAAAGGCTCGAACCTGACCTCTGCGGCCGGGACGGCGTGGGGCCTGGTGAACAGCGTGACGGAGTTCGTCGATCACCATCGCCGTGCTCGCAGTGATGACCACCGACTGGACGCAGCGTGGTTCGGCCAAGGAGCCGCCCTGAAGCAGAAGGCGTGGGAGGAAGCCTTGCATCAGGTGGCCTGATACCGCCACCGTGGCTGCCCAAAGCAGCCACGGTGGGTAGTGCTTCGCTCCTTTTTTTGCCAGGAATGGTCAAGAGCCGTACGATTCAGGCTTGCCGCGCCAAGAGGTGCTTGTGCCAAAACGATCGACAGCCGATCGCAACCGATGCCGCCGCATGGATTTGCGTGCCATCGCGTTGCTGGAACGCTACGACTGCCCGACGCCGTACCATGCCATCTGCCCGCATTTTCTGGGTGCCATGAGCGCAACCGCTCCGGTGCAACCCATGAAAGTGCTGGCCACGATCTGGGACGGCCGCGTTGCCAGCGTTCCCTTCCATCGACGAAGTCAACGAGTTACTGGAGGCACTCATCAACGGGCTGTGGAATGAGCTCACGGTGCACCAGGACGAGACGCAACCGTATCGACTGACGCCCATGCCGGCCCGGGCAACGCGCCAAAGCCTGACCAGCCTGGTCGAGACACGCGCGGACGAGATCCATGGTTTTCTGACGGGTATCTTTGGTGATCAGGAGACCCTTGAAGTGCCCGAATCGATGGCCGATTCGCTGGACACTCTGGTGGAGCTGGGCGAGGTCTTTTCCGGGATGCAGACGTTGTTGGAAGACCCTGAGAAGGCCGCCAGCCTCACCGACCTGAAAGCGCTCAAAGTGCACATCGCTGAGCTGACCCACATCGTCGAGCAAGAGATCCACGCCGTTGTCATCGTCGCCCGCGTCCTTCGCGAGCATGAGGGCGCGATGGAGGAGAAGACAGGACGGGCGGTGCACTTACAGGAGCCCCGATGCCGCAGCTGTCGCATGACATGGATTCCCGCTTTGGTTAACGCTTCACACAAACGCATCGAGCAGGGTTTTGGCTGGATCGAGACCGTCGGTGGGTTGGGAAAACTGCTGTTGGTGGCGCGGTCAAAAGCGCGCAGCTGGGTAACGTGGACGTTCGCTGCGTACAGTCTGATCCGCTTTGGCACGATCGGTGTGTGGTGTGAGCCATCACCGGCCTGAGCGATGACGGGAAACGTGCGTCTGCACCCGGAAAACCATCGTCGAGGTGGTCTTAACGTCGTGAGATGCATAGAACAAAGCTATGCAGGCAGCGCCAACAGGGGCATTCTCAACAGCCTGCCAGTGCAACAACTCGAAGAAGGAAACACAAATGCGGTTTCAGGTAGTTCCCAATGGAAGCCGAACACCCAACGAGGGCCGTGATATTGGCTATCTATGGACCGACAATTGGGATGACTGGTTTGAGTTTAACACGCTATACGTGCTTACTTATTTCGACGCCAAGGGTGTGAAGCATAGTCCCGGCGGCGTCAAGGTCGGCCAATTCAATATGGGGGAGAAACAGCGCCGTCCCGACCTACCCACGAACTTTGAACATCTTGGCGCTCAGTTCTTCTCTCTCGGCCAGGACACAGACTATTACGAGGCAATTGGCAAGCTTGATCCTGAAACTGGCGAGGCACTGCTCGCAGCGCTGAGAGATGTGGTCGTCGATGAGGAGCTTTACTCGCGGGTGCGTAATGAAAGGGTTACCGGCACTTCGCTCATGCGATCCGTAAATGAACGCACGATCGTTGGCCAGTTTCGCCGGATCGTCGCCGGCGGTGCACGCCTAACTGACTATGCGTTTCGTTATCGAGGGCCAGCGCAGCTTGATCCCGAGTTCGATCCCGTAGAGCTGGAATTCGTGATCGAGCCCGGGTCAAAGCCACCGAGCAACATTCATGTGATCATCGGTCGTAATGGAGTCGGCAAATCCCATCTTCTCAACGCAATGTCTCGCGCCCTGGTTGCTCCAAGGGACGATGTCGAAAAGAACGGGGAGTTCGTCGACGAAGGCGACGCGCTAAGTGCCGAGCTCGATAGTCCGTTCGCGAACATTGTTTCTGTAACCTTTTCGGCCTTTGACGACTTCCCGATCATCCGACAGGCAAGGAACGCTACCAAAGGCGTGAACTACACCAATGTGGGATTACGGAAGCGCGTTCGACAGAGTGATACCGATGGCAATGCGGAATGGGTCACTCTAACTCAGGAGCCGGGCGAACTCGCCGACGAGTTTATCGCCAGCGCAAAGGCCTGCGTCACCGGGAAGCAGCGTCGGGAACGCTGGCGTCGGGTCCTTCGAACACTCGAGTCCGATCCGATCTTCGAGGAGGCGAACGTCGGCGCGCTGCTTGACATAGCGTCGGATGGAATTGGCAGACCTGCAGGAAGGTTGTTCCGAAAACTCAGTTCCGGCCACAAGATTGTTCTCCTGACTATCACGAAGCTCGTTGAACAAGTCGAGGAGCGCACCTTGGTCCTTATGGATGAGCCCGAGGCACACCTTCATCCGCCCCTTCTTGCGGCGCTAATCCGAGCCGTTTCGGACCTCCTTATCAATCGCAACGGCGTAGCCATCGTTGCCACTCACTCTCCCGTCGTTCTGCAGGAAGTGCCGCGGAGTTGCGTTTGGAAACTGCGCCGTCTTGGAGGAGGAGCAGTGGTCGAGCGCCCTGAGGTTGAGACTTTCGCTGAAAATGTTGGACGGCTGACACATGAGATATTTGGGCTTGAGGTGACCCGGTCAGGGTTTCACAAGCTGATCGCGGAGACGATCGGCGCCCATGATGATTTTGGAGATGTGCTCCGCAAGTTCCGCCGCGAGATCGGGCTCGAGGGGCGCGCCCTAATAAGCGCTCGGATCGCGGAACGCGACGCCGCCAAGGAAGAGGGGGAGGCTGAATGAGACATGTCGACCGACCGCAATTTGATCCCGAAGAGGTGTTCGTCGCATGCATTGGGCATATCCAGGAACAAGGACTGAAGAGCCGTCTAGAGGAGATCGCTGGCTACGTCGCGAGCGAGTCCGCCACGTATGCAGATCGTGCTGCCGTCGCCGAGCTCCATCTAGTGCCGTCAGCAACCGATGTGGATGGCACAGTCACAACTGACGAGATGGTCGCACTGTATGACCAACGAATGGCCGGCAAGAAAGGACCAGCCCGCCACATCTACGACGCGATCAGACTCTTGCCGAACCAGGGGATCTGCCCATTGTGCGATCACCGCCCCGTCATGACGCTAGACCATCTCCTGCCAAAACGGCTGTTCCCAGCTCTATCCGTCACTCCCGACAATCTCATCGGCGCGTGCGGTGACTGTAACAAGATGAAGCTCGCCTTTGCGCCGACCGCGGCGGAGGATGTCTTTCTTCATCCATATTTCGACAATGTCGAAGGTGGGCGATGGCTCGGTGCTCAGGTTGTCGAGGGTTCCGTGGCGGCATTGCTCTTCCGAACTCAATCGGTTGCCGAGTGGTCTGATGCTCTTGATGAGCGAGTGCGCCGACAATTCAAAATGTTGGGGCTCGCCTCGCTCTATGGCGCGCAGGCAGCTCGTGAAATCAGCGCTCAAGCGTTGCTGCTCGGGAAGATCCACGACAGCCGTGGCTCAGACGGTGTGCGATCAGAGCTGAAAGACCAGGTCGAAACGCGAGAAGCGGTTAACTTGAATAGTTGGCAGGCAGTGACCTATCGAGTGCTCAGCGAGAGCGACTGGTTCTGCCATGGTGGGTTTCGTTGCACCTAGTTCCCCAACGAATTCTTCAAAGCACTATTCAAGCGACACACAGTTCGCGTCTGAGCATTCGCAAAATACAGTGACTCCTGCGCCCTCAATGCCTCAATGAAAATCCCGCGACCGCACGTCCAGCCCGCCAAGCAGCTCACTCATGTCGAGCAGCCGGCTGGCGATCAGATGGCACACGCCCTCGACCGCCTCCCACCGCCCATCGACGCCCAGCAGCTCGGATTCGAGCAGCACCCGCCGGTGGATTTCCGCGACATCGCGCCAGACGATGACGTTGACCAGGCCGTGCTCGTCTTCCATCGTCAGGAAGGTCACCCCACTGGCCGTCTCCGGGCGCTGGCGCATCGTGACCATCCCGGCCACGCGCACGTAGCTGTGGTGGGGGCGTTTCCGCAGGGTGCGTGAGTCCGTGCAGCGGGCGGCGCGCAACCGATCCCTGATCTGCGCCATGGGGTGCACGCCCAGCGTCAGGCCGGTGCGCGCATAGTCCGCCAGCGTGTCTTCGGCCTGGGTAGGCTTCGGCAGCGCCACCTCGCCTTCGGCCGGACTGACGTTGCC